>Ga0123337_10000203_pt1 | contig 113250 bp, 141 predicted proteins | sample frozenSSSSmetaG_FD_89792 | JGI IMG/M metagenome (GOLD analysis project Ga0123337, IMG submission 89792) | Glacier valley bacterial and archeal communities from Borup Fiord, Nunavut, Canada, to study Microbial Dark Matter (Phase II) -... | ecosystem: Environmental > Aquatic > Freshwater > Ice...
AAACATACAACAGCAGGTATTCGCTGGTGGTCACCCACCCAACTACTAATCTGCCGATCTGGAGCTTGTGTATGGCAGAGCGGACGGGATGCCCAATTCTCTCCAGTCTGTGGTCGTATGTGGTTGTTTCTATGCTTGTTGAGCATATGTAGTGAGTTGTTCGTCAGGCCTTCTTCTGTCGCTCTGAGTTGTATTTTAGGGGATGGCTCTGGCTTCTTCTTGGGGGTTGGATTCGGGGATCCAGCTCGAGCGTGCTTCTCGGTGACGAGGGGATAGGTGGAGCGGGCAGAGAAGCAGATGGTGGGATGACTGAGCTACATTTTGGAGGGAATGGATGGGCTTGTGGTGTGTATTTGTAGGGACGATTAGGAAGGGATGTGCGGGGGAGGGGGGATGGGCCATGGGAAAAGGCAGGATGCTGCTTGGAAGTATGTGAGAGGTGGTGGGTGAGGATGAAGAGGGATTGAAGGGGGAAGGGTTACGACAGATCTGATTCGATTAGTTGTAGATATATAATTGATAGTTATTGATCCTGATTGGAATACCTCTTTAGCTTGATGCGTTTGAAAGTACTGTTGTGTATCTTTGTCCCATTATTCTGTGATATTTCGAAGAATGATATATGCGTTCGTTTTGGTTGTTGATTTTCTGTAATTTTATGTGTTGATATTATTCAATGAATGAAGTGTTCTCAAGATATAAAATTTGGTGTATATCATTGATTAGATATTATAATGCTCCGAATACATGAGTATAGAGCAGAAATTACCCACACGCACGATAACAGATGCAGGCATTCTATCTATTATATAGCCAGAAATTTCACATCCATAATGCCATGGCATGAGGGGGGACTTTCCAAAGTTGATAGACCAGGCAAATAACCACAATCAAAACCAGCAGCAGCATATTGAATCCTCCCACGGAGGCCTTGACGCAGCGACCCTCGGGCGGGGAATCCTTTCACAATGTCTGTAAAAGCAGCCGCGCACCTCAAGCTCTCACCTCATCCCCACAAATCAAACCCCTCCACACACCTTCTCCCCCACAACGAACCACATCATCGATCACTCTCGCAAGTTCTCTAGATAGAAACGTTCCGATTCATTGGAGACTTTCAAAACGGGGAATATATACAAGATGCACCCAGAACCACCTCCAGCAACCCAGATCCCCACACAAACCCCCTCTTCCAATTCCAGTGGGGAGTCTAGTCCCGTCCCTCGATGAAGCCGGTCATGAAGTTCTTGGGCAGACGCGCGTTGGGGTCCTCGTCGGAGCGGAAGTATTTGAGGATGTGCGGCAGTTGTTTCCAGTAGTTGAGGGTTTCCTGGGAGGAGGTGGGTGTTAGCTTGGGGGGTCTTGGGTTGTGCGATGTTCTTCTGGACTCAGCGTCTTGTCTCTCATTCAATCGCCCTCGACAGCTCGGCGCCCCAGCTGCAGAGGAATATCCCATTGTGCCTGTAAGCAAGAAGGACATCCAATCCCTCGTCGTCCGTCCCTATCCCTCCGCAATCTCCCCACTCGTCCCACCGAGAAAAGAGGTGTCCTCATACCTGGTACTCCGAATGGCTCTGGAAGAGCAACACATCCACGACAGGCAACGCATTCACATAACGATGTCTCTCGAACTCCTCCCTCATCTTCGTCCGCAGCGCCGACACGGGCATGTTCAGCGAGTACATGTTCTGGATCTCCGGGGCCTGTTCCCTCACATCAGCAATTGTCTCGCCGCGCCCTTCTCCCCCTCGGACAACCTCCAACCCATATCAATGCCGCAGCAGGGTATTCGGGGACAACGTACGGCGCGGATCCACTCCCGGTAGCTCTTCAACACCCGCCTGTGCGCGTCATTCCAGTTCACAGCTAGACGCCCGCCCATCAGCTTCCGAACCCCCCAATGCGCAGCCCGGGGGGAGAACTCACACTGGCGCGTCCGCTGCGCGAGGTACGTAGGATTGATAACCATTGTGTGTTGGTGCGGTGAACTCAGACGGCGGAAGGAGGAGGGGCCACTCTTGACGTGCGGCGTCTGGCGAGCTCTCTCTCGGCATTGGGAATTGGACGCACGTCACGTGCTGATGCCTCAGGTATGCATGGTAAGGCTGAGAAATTATTCGGGTGCCCCGCCACTGATGATGTGACAACATCAGCCTTATTTCGCAGCCTACAATCGACATCCACGGTGCACTCGCGACAAGACCACACCTGCACACATCCGATACCGAGGAAGAAGCACGTCTACAGAGACAAGGCAGACAGACAGACAGGGCCTCCGCCATGCCGCCCATCCGCCACGCCTCGAAGCGCAAGGCGCCGCCGGCGGGCTTCAGCGACATCGAGGACTCGCTGCTGATCTTCGCGAACAAGATGAAGGACGCGGAGAACGCGCCGTCGACGAACGTGCCGAAGCACAAGGTGATGTGGCCGATCTTCCAGGTCGCGCACGCGCGCAGCCGCTACGTGTGGGAGCTGTACCAGCAGGAGAAGATCAGCAAGGAGCTGTACGAGTGGCTGTGCAAGAACGGGTATGCGGATGCGATGCTGATCGCGAAGTGGAAGAAGGATAGTTATGCGAAGGTATGCTGCCTGGTTCTCGATGCTTGGGTGTGATGGACGCTGATGTGTGGCAGTTGTGCTGTCTGAGGTGCATACAGACCAAGGAGACGAACTTTAACTCGACCTGTATCTGTCGCGTGCCGAAGGCGAATCTGAAGGAGGATCAGGAGATCGAGTGCGTGAGCTGTGGGTGCAAGGGGTGCGCCTCGAGTGACTGAGGAGGTGGCTGCTGAGCAAATAGATATATGGAGAAGAGAGAAGGCAGAGGAAGATTGGGCTCGTCCCGGGAGGATGGGGGGACGGAGAACGATGGCTCGGGAGTTCTGCTAGCAGGATAGATGGGATACCATATGGCGTTTGCGGCGTTGGGATGGATTATTATGCATGCAGAGCATATCCTGTCTCCGTGATTGAGGTACACGGGATTCAGTTCAGTTAGAGCATCTGGAGATAGTTCTACATGAAGACTTTGCCGAAGAATCTGCTCGTCCCCTATGCATCTTGCACTGATAATATCCTCAAAAACGAAGCCAAACTGCATGTTCTCGGATCATTTTGACTTGATATTCATATATCTAGCATACAGTAATCTCTGCGTATTCCATGTAGCAGTCCAGCATTGCAGTCCAAACGCCATGTCCATGTCCGCAGAGCCAACCATTTTGCCCTGCCATTTAACGCCCTGCAATGCTTCTATGCATCAAACTGCAATCTTCTACACAACAACCTCTCTCCCCCTTCCTCGTCTCGGATTCCTATCCTCCCGATCGCCTAGAAAATACACGGCTTTCGTCGATCAGCAAGTGGATGCTCCTCTACCAACTGAACCCTTCAGTGCTGCCCATACGCCTCCCTCTCCTCACTGAACTTCTCCAGCACGACGTCGCACAGGTCCGCCAGGTCATCGAAGCCCTTCGCCAGCGCCTCGAACGCCGTGCCCTCGTACGTCTGGATGCGGATGTTCATCTTCGGCTCGGAAGGGTGGGGGATCGAGTAGCCGCAGAACTCGACGTTGGGGCTGTGGATGGTCAGTCTTGCGCGCTCCCAAAGACGAAGAAGATAGCGAGGGAGAGAAGGGCGAGAAAGAAAGAAGGAAAGCGGGAAAATGGCAGAAAAATGGGCGGGGGGGACGCACTTCTTCATGATAATATACCTCAACGCATTCCCCAGCGTGTGATCCTCGTCCGTGAACTCAAACGAAGCAGCCGTGTCCGACGAGCCCGGGAGCTGTTTTCCACACACGGCGTCAGCACTCACATCCCCTCTTTCTGCAGATGGAAGGTGTCACCGTACCACGCGGACATTCTGCGCCGCCGCCATCTGCGCCAGCACCTCGTCCACTGCGCTGTCGTTCTCCTGCGTCGCTGGCGCCGCGGCTGGCGCGTCGGTCATCGAGACGTCGTCCTCGGCCGCCGCTTTGGCTGCGGCTTTCTTCGTGCGTGGTGCCATTGTGTATGTGTGCTGCTGGGATGTGTGCGGACGTTTGTTGGCTTTGGGAAGGTGGAGGGGAGGACTCGAGGATAAGAGGCGGGCGGAACTTTACTGATAGACGATGCGATTGGGACTTTTTTTGGTTGGTGCCTCGGATTTGAGGGTGAAATGGAGGGTTCAGGAATGGCACGTGATGATAAGGGATGATAAGGCTGGCTGATTTCCTGGTTTTCTAAGGGTTGGACTATATACAGTAACTACATGGTGGCAGTGGATTGCAATTTGTCGACTGATACCCAGAGGACAACAAGGCAGTTCTTACAGTTCTTAAAGCTCTGGAGCATCCAGACGGGAGAAGGAATTCTGGCACAAAAGGAATGCAACAGTGCAAGCAAGCAACCTCGGCCCAAGCAGAGTCGCATTGGAAATGCTTACTCAACAAAGTCGCAGACAGAAAAAAAAGAAGTTTGGTAACAATGACACCTATGCAATGCTTGATGGTTGTGATGGAAAACAGCGGCAAATGCTCGGATCTCACTTGAGCGGCAGCCACATTGTCGGCCTTGAGGACATGAAGGCGCTTACTGGAGCCCGTGCGATTTGCGAGTGGAAGAAGCGAAAGGGATGGGGATGGGAATCGGCGGCTGACTGGCTGGTTGGATATTTGTTGGTGATGCTGCGGCAGAAGAGTCAATGCACAATGCAGAGGTGTGCAAAGTCCTGCCAAGCATGCTCGACGTCAGCATCGGTGAGGAAGTCGGACTCGGACTCGGACTCGGACTCGGACTCGGACGTTGATGATACTCCACTCGGTCTTCTGCGCGATGAAAGATGTGTAGAGATGAAGCGCTGATCATCGGTAGATCTGATTCCTGCTGGAGCTGGAGGTAAAGCTAAAGCTGAGCTGAAGCTGAAGCTGAAGCTCGTATGAAGAGTTTGTCAAACAGATTTGCAGCAGTTCAGTGTGCCAGAAGAGTACATATGTACATATATACATATGTGTATGTACAATACATACGACGACGATGACTGTGCTTGCTGCCACGACCAGGCATGCGATCCTGCGCTGTGATTGGCATTATTGGTATTGATCGATATTGGTATTAGTACTAATTGGCATTGATCATGGCATCCGCATCGGCACCGGCACGGCGGGGATGATCATGATCTGGCTGAAGCGCGTTTCATGTCTTTGGCGCCTTGGTGGTCTGTGGTTCGTTGGTTCGTTGGTTCGTTGGATCATTGGATCGTTGGTTCGTTCATTGGAAGCGGGCCACTTTTCCAAAACGCCAGAATGTTTGATGGCGGCGGGGATGAGATGAGGGTGAGAAGCTATAATATATGTATACATATATATATGTATATATGTATATTATATATACATACAGCACATATGTATGCTATGTAATGCCCAAGTCTATCTCGGAGTATCAATCAATATTGATGATGTGAGCAGGGATTTTGATTGAGAATTCAATAGTCGCGTCGCGTCGCGTCGTGTTATTTCATCTCATCTCATCTCATCAGCCTGGAAAGCAGCATGGATGGCGGGACCGTGGTGGGAGGTCCTTGTTGGCTCGATAAGATGAAGGGTCGAACAGTAATGAAATATTGAAGTTCAAAACTTCGATGATAGAAGTACATGTACGTACTGGCAGCACCTTCAAACCTCAAACGTCAAGCTCTAGCCTCAAGCCTCACCCCTTGAAGCTTCGTCTGTCCAGAGTTCTTGTTGGTACCTGTATCTCCTGTATCTCCTGTATCTCCTGTATCTTTATGTGTATCTTGCCTGTACCTACCAAAGCACCAAGCTCTCCTTTTCTCTTCCCCCCCCGGTCTCCCAGCTCCCCTCTCCCCCTCTCCCAGCTCCACAGATGTAAAACACGCTTCGCCAGGACTCAGTACCCAGGTATCCAAGCAAGCAGTCACGCACACATCGCGTCTGATCCTATAGTTACACGTTTGCAACAGAAAATAAAAAGACGGTCTTTTAGGAAGTACATAGAGTACATGTACATGTACATGTACATATATACATATATACACATATACATACAACACCACACATCTCCGCCATTCCAACGAAACCCCTCCTCCTGTAGATCCCCTCATCCTCGCCCTCACCCGCCCTCCAAATTTTAATTTTGCACAATTCATTTTGCTCGTTCTGCTCGTTCTGCTCGTTTTGCTCGTTTTGCTCGTTTTACTACTCATCATCATCATTATCATCATCACCACCGTCATCATCACCGTCATCATCACTATCCTAGTATATGTCTCCAATCCTGCACAAATAAGGTGCCTCGTACCTCTCTACCTCTACCTCTCTCTACCTCTCTCTACCTCTCTCTACCTCTACCTCTACCTCTACCTCTACTTCGAACTCGAACTAGAACTCAAACTCAAACTCGAACCCCTCCATACATACCCCCCCGCCCCATGTTCGCCATCACCTGCCGTCGAATCACTCAGTCTTCGTCCAGCCTCGCTCGCTCGCTCGCTCGCTCGCTCGCTCGCATAGCATCTAGAACACACATTTTCTCCTACTCATACACACATACTTGCCTATTCATTCTTCAACTCCCTCCTACGCCGCACCTCTCCACTTGCTGAACTCCTGAACTCCTGGACTACTCACTCTCCACCTTCAAACTCCACTCCACTCCCCTCCCTCCAGACCTGCATATCTTCATCCTTCACATCTTCGCATCTTCGCATCTTCACATCTTCACATCCCCTTCGCCGTCCACTTCGCCCTCGATTCGACTCCTTTCTTCTCGAGTCCTCATCAATACCCTTCTCCTCGCTATATCCCTCCTTCACGACTCACTCACGGAGCCAGCAACACTTACCTCTACTTTGCTGGTACAACTCCATCCGCCTCTCTCATTTTCATTTACATCTACCCTTACACGACAGTCGATATATTTCTTCGGCCACTTCCGCAGTCAAGCATCCTCGCAGATTACGGGAGTACGAGTCTATAGTCCTGCAGTCACGGAACACGTGGATCAGGAAGCGAAGTACTTGAGATCCCCGACGAAGCTCGACCACTTCATCCCACACCGTAACACATCATCATGAGTACCGCCATCGCAATGGCACCGTCGCCGGCTCCCCATGACCGAAACTTATACGTCGACATTGCGCCCGCGGCGCCATTGGCGTCCAATTCGTCCCCGCGAGAGGGTCGCGTATCGGCTTCGGGCACGCCGAACCTAAATGCACAAAGATCAGGGAGTGGCAGCCCGAAAGGACCAGCGGCGTCGAAGAGTTCGCCAACTACGTAAGTCGAGAACAATTGCCATGTCTAAATTATCCCGCATGTTCTTAATATGCTAACCTATCATGAACAGCCTCCGAAATGGCATTCCACCCAAGATTATAGTCAAGAAGGAACCCACATCGCCAGGCCCTCCTACATCGCGACATAGGCCTCGGAAGCTCGACCTCTCCAAGAACAATTCAAGCGCCGCGAATTCAACTTCGAGAGGTACCGGTCCGCTAACTTCGAGAGAAGGCGGAGCATTGGGAATCCAGGACGTTGGTCTGGCGTGCCTCTCGCCCGGCTTTGTGACACAGGATCCGACGATGCGAGAACAATTGCAGCGCAGCATTTCAGTACGAGAACAGCAGAGACACATCATCGAGTCGAGGTTACAACAGACTGCAAAACCTGGAGATGCGCCGATGGAGAGTGCGAAGGAGATGCCGGGTCCAGGTTCGTTCGGTGGAATGAAGACACCGGCTACATCACGAAGAAAGGCTCCGCCAGGACTCAGTATCGTTGCGCCTTCGCACGAGCAGTTCGCGAATGAGCGTGTCATCCAATCGGCACCGTTAAATCAGACCTTCACTGGACGCCATCAACCCCATCCATTGACCCGACACATTCAGAACCAACCGTCGAATCTCTCAAATACCTCACATATCCACCATGTCCCGGCGAATCAGACCGCAAATCGTCTGCCACCGATATCCGACGTATTCGCAGCCGAGGGACTCGGCCAGCATCGCGAGGCACAAAGAGCTGGCTTCTTCCAGAACTCCAACTCAGCCTCCAACTCCTCACATTCAAATTCCCGTCCGGGTTTCCCTTCTCCAGGCCATGCCTCGGCGCAAGGTCCTCAATCCGCACGCCCACGTGAATATCGATCGGCAGAAGAGGCACAGCAAGAACTCGCCGGTGGACGGCCAGAGCTTCTACCGAAGATCGTGCATTATGGTGGTCATCAGCCTCCGACTCCCCCAAGTCCTCTGACTGGAAACGCCATGCGGAACGGTGAAGGGGCCGGTCGCAGTAATGGCCGCAGGCGCACTCGCGAAGAATATGAGGAGGGTCGTAGCCCGCCGCTAGGCCCAGGCCCATCGATGTCGAGACGCACCGGCCCATTCGGCGAAGGACGGGATAGTCCCGACGCGCAGAGGCGCAAGAAGGAGGAGTTTATGAGGCTTTGCGACAGGGCTTGGGACCTCTTCCATTCCTAAAATAGCTGTCACTCACAGTGCGATCAACGACCATACGAACGAACCTATGTTTTTCTATTCATCAAACGACTGACTGATTGGGAACCTGGAAACTGTGCAGAGGCGAGGCGGGCGCGGCGTTATAATGTCTGATTAGGAGGGAAGGCAGGACTACGGAAGGGAAATGCCTGCAGACGGGCGGGCAGGCTATGCTTTGGAATATTTCCGATCGCTTCTTATCTAATTCTGTTGGGTGCAACACGGGTATGTCATTATATCAAGAGCAAAATTGGTGCGAACATGGAGAGGAGATGCGGATGAGGCAGGAAGGATTCAGAGATACTTTTGGTTTTGTGCTGTTCTATTACAACGACGTAGCTACCTAGCAAGCGACATGCGTGCAGCGCAGCGAATGGGCACTTGGAGTCCTGGGCGTTGGTTTAATGTTCAATAGCGGTGTGGAGGGATTATTTACGTCAATTCGATTGGGTTACGTTTTTCAACTGCTCCTGCATTCTGTCTTCTCTGTTGTTGGATTCTGCGCCTTATTGCTGGGCTCTGTGCTTTGTTCCTGGGCCTCCGTGCCCTTCGGTGCTGTTCTCAAACAGCAGCAGCAGGATTTCACTCACTCAAAGACTATATTATTCTCCATCGGTCTCGCGATCCTCCTGTCTTGGTTCATGCAAATATGAGTATGTAAAAGACCATCGCGGCCCATTAATTCATTCATTCATTCATTCGTATACAGCCATCAATCAGCCTCGCCTTCGATTCCCAAACGACCCACTCTGTCATTCATCACATCCAGGCCCTCCACCCCATCTCCTTCCCCACTGTGAACATCGCCTCGGCCGTCTCCCATCTCCCATCCACCAAGCATCGACTCGACTCATCCAACCCCTTCCGGCTTCGACCAGCTGCCCACATCCCCTCCCATCTCAACCAGCCGTCCAAGCACACGCTCACCACTCACCACTCACCACCCACCAACCCCGCACCGCACCCACCACACAACTCCCCCCCTAAACCCCCATCGTGCCTCCCACACCCCACGACGCGCAAGCCCCGCGCTGCAAGACCCCGCCCCGCCCTCAGGGACGTCGATACCGCCTCCTCCCGCGCGGCGCGTGGGGCGGGAGGGGCGGGGAGGGGGCTGGGGGTTGTGCGTGGGTTGCGGGGGAGGTTTTGGGCGGAGGAGGGGGAGGGGGAGGGGGGGCGGAAAGGGAGGTGTGCGGGGGGGGGTGGTGAGGAAGGGAGTGGGGAGACGAGGCGCTGGAGAGGGAGAGGTAGGGGGAGGGAGATTTTTTTTTGCGGTCGTGGAGAAGATGTAGGATGGATGGTGGATGAGAGAGAGCTGGGGACTGGGTCTAGGCAGGAACCGTGTTTTGAGGGCAGGGAGGCGGAATGCTAGATACGGAGGCGGGCGCAGGAAGGAGTCCGACATCTGTCGTGCGCGCACTTGCTGGTTGCGATGTGTGTGTAACATGTCTTCGTGCGGGCTGTGTGATAGGAATATGCCTTGAGATGTTTCGGGAGGCTTTGATGGAACACCGACGTGTGCTATTCGCAAGCCAATCTACGTCACAGTGCACTTGTGCTCCTTGGACATCACAGATAACCAAGATGCGGGTGATTTGACTTCTTTTTAATTATTTGCTTTCCTCCTTCCTTCTACACTCGAGCAAGCCCTTACATTCGTGCAAGCAGACAGAACGAGTTATGCACTGAAAATAATAGCAAATTCATGCTATCCCTCTAATGTCACAACTCAATCATGACCGCTACTAAAGCTCTCCCCTCCCCTCCCCTCCCCTCCACAACCACCATCCTCATTCCCAAACCAAGCCAACCCAGTCGACTGAGCAGCACCGCAGAAATAGAACATTCCACGCCGCAATTAAGGTTGTGTAAACCGCCAGACCGATCAAGGCCGCCCGCCGAACTATTCCAAAGCAAGAAACCTCCATCCCCCTCCCCGCCATTTTCGATGCTCAGAATTCCACCAACATCCGCAATCTGGCGCTTTCTATCGTTCCAGCCGCTTCTAACAGGTCGTGGGCATCATAACTGAACGAGTAATAAAATTTGCTCAGGGAAAACCCCCCCCATCAAAACGCCATGCGTATGCGTGCTGTATTCCAGGGCGCGACCTGGCTGTATGGTGCGCAATTGTCACCAACGCCAAAACACCAGTTCAATAAAAAAAATAAAAAAAAATAAAAAACTCCTCTCTGTGCTGGTTTTGGCGATGACACGAAAAGTCTCGCACGTGTAGCACTCTACGTGTTGGTGATGCGTTGTCGTCAATGCCAAGATGTACCACAGCGTTGCATCGCACACATTTCGCGTGGTGCAGACGCCCGAATACGGAAACGAGGACGGTCATGTGCCTGAGCAAGACGCCTGTAAGGATATGCTTTTTCTTGACATGGCATATGCACTGTGTCTTAAATACCTTCTTCGCCTGCTTTGCAGAGCTTGATCTCGCGACCCCATTCTGATTTCAGCACTTGGGAAGCGGTGATGCGACGCGTTGGGTTAGGATCTAAAATCGAGTAGATCACGTTCTTGCAGCGAGCCTGGAGAAGATGTTAGTCGACGCAAGCACAATGTGAGTAATAGAGAAGAGAAACGCACTCGTTGCAATGTCTCGATCGGTCCATAACCCTCCTCGTCACGTCGACCTTCTAAATAACGCTCATAGAATTCGTCTTCGTCCTTACGAGCAACGCGCCAGAGATGACGTCCAGTGCGCATCGCCATGTAGATGACACCCGTAGCCCAGACATCGACGGCGCGGGCATCGAATTCTTTATCGACATATTCTTCAGGTGCGATGTATGGGGCAGATCCACAGAGTCCAGTCACCATATGAGCGTCGGTCTCCCAAGCCATGCGAAAGCACTCGCCGTTTCCAAAATCCGTAATTTTGAGTGCGCCGTGAGTAGTGAGAAGGAGATTCTCAGGCTTCAGATCGCGATGAGCAACTCCCATCTCGTGCATGTACTCGACACCACGCATCAGCTGCTTGAAGTAGCAGTCCGCTTCGGCAACTTCGAGCTTGCCAGCCGCGAGAACAAGAGTATACAGATCGCCACCAGCACAGAACTCCATGACTTCGCAGTAGTCGCCCTTCGAGTCCTGCAGAAGATCAAGGGTATGGATAACGTTCGGGTGGCGCAATGAGGAGGAAATACAAAACTCGGAGGTGAGGCGTTTACTGTAACGCTTTTCGCTCTCTTCAGGCCGCCGACGGAACTCCTTCACTGCAAACAGCTGTTCGTTGTCGCCCTCGCTTCGCTTGTGTGAAATGCGAACAATGCCAAAAGCTCCACGACCGACGATTTCTTGGCACTTCCCGTACTTCTCCACCAGGGTTGCCGTCGAATTTGGGCCATCTTTCTTATCCGTCGCGAGAGAATCTCGTTCGTGCTTCAACTGATCCACCCAACTCGACATAAGGGATAAGTGCTGCTCGCCTTCGTGCGCTTCTGCTGGCTTCTTCTTGCCAATTAACATGTCTCGCAGCATATCCGACAGCTTCTCTTGCCTCCTTGCACTCTTCAGGTGATGTTCATGTCCGCCTGGAACGTCGGGCACCAGTTGGTATCTCTTGGAGGGAACCTGGGGCTCTTTCGGTTTGTCCTTCGGTTTCGGCATCGTTTGGATCTTCTCTGCGGAGGATTCTTGTCTCGACGGAGGCTGAGGTCTAGTTGAGGTGTCCGAGGTTTCTCCAGAAGTAGGAGTTACGGTTTTGGGTGGAGTTCTTGTACCGCTGCTTTCGGAACTCGTCTTCGAATCGCGGGCTGAGAACATACGAGTGAGTCGCTTGGTCATGGACTGTTTCTCTTGAGCAGGCTTGCCAGCTGCATCCGAGTGTGGCGCAGCACCGTTCACATTGTCGTGGCTTCCCTGACCGCTCGCAGGCCTCGAACCTGCTAGTGCACTGTGTGAAGAATTTCTCGAGAGCGCTGGTGACGAGCCAGATTTTGAGCCCGCCTTGTCAGCATCACGAGTAGACAGGATAGCTGTCATGGTGGTGATGGTCGTGTTGATGGTGATGATGGCGGTGGCGGCGCACCGCGCCGGGGGGGTGGGAGGGTCGAAGCTTGGAGTTGGAGTCGTTGGAGTTGAGCAACACGCGATGGAATGGGATGGGATGGGATAGGATGATTGATGATCGTAGAATCCTCCAAGTCGTGAGAATATGCGTGCGCACTTCTCTACGCCAGGCTACCCGGGTCGCGCAGCTGACAAGAAGAAGAGCAGAGCAGAGCAGAGCAGAGCAGAGCAATAGAAGATAAAAACAACTCAGTCAACGACTAGAGCGAAGGTGCGCTTGAGCGTGGGCGTGGGAGCGGGCCAGAGCCCAGGTCGGGAGCGGCGGCGGTGTTCGTTCAGAGCTTGGAGTGAAAAGGTCGGGCGGGAATGTACTGTATGTAAGTAGGTAGTACTGTCGGTAGATGACCGTCGTTACCGGTTGTAGGTAGAGTAGCGTGGCTGAGCCACAAAGGCGAGAGCGAGATTGAGACTGAGACTGAGACTGAGACTGAGACTGAGACTTAAAATTTTGGAGCCAGACCGGAGACGGAGGCGAGGCCCTCTCCCGCTCCTACTACTCTAACTCCCACTCCCGCTCCGCTCCGCTCCCTCTCGCTCTCCCTCAGTGGTGGTCTGGTGGTCTGGTGGTCTCGTGTCGTGGTCTCGGCGCAAGAAGGCGAGGCAAAGAAAGTTCGTCCCTCGATGGCACAAAGTAGAATATTCGCCCCAGGTTATTGTATTTATTGTATTATATTTATTGTGTTGTATTTATTGTGTTGTATTATAATGAGACGAGACGAGATGAGATGAGATGAGATGAGGAGATGGATGGATGGGATATGGAATTAGTAAAAGGCAGCAGAGGTCGGTGGCAACACAACAGAATACAACACAACACAACACAACACAACACAACACGTCCTGGTATGTATATGTGTAGTGTAGTGTAGAGTAGTCTGTTGAGTAGTAGTGATAGAGTAGTAGAGTAGAGTAGAGAAGAGAAGAGAAGAGAAGAGAAGAGTAGATAGAGTAGAGAGAGAGTGGAGAGTAGAGAGTAGAGATGCTCTATGTATAGTTGTATACGGGAGTACTTGAATACCTGGATACTTGAATAGTGAGAGCAACGAAGGCTTTGCTTGCTGTGGCTGCTGTGGCTGCTGTTGACAGTGCTTGCGTGAATACAGTACTTTGTAATTATTGTACCCAGTACCTTTGGTATCCATTGCATGCATGTATGTATGTATCTAGGTATGTATGAGGGATGAGGGATGAGGGATGAGGGATTTAATTTTTTTTCCTCTTAATTTCCATTTGTTGGGCGTGGCGCCGCGATGACAACGGAACGGGACATGCGTGAGTGTAAAGGCGAGTAATGGTCATCAAGCCTCCCATTTACATACAGTACATAGGTACACAGGTACATAGTACCTCCTTCCTACCTGTACACATAAATCGCAGGCATATTATAGTAGTAGGTACTTAGCATCTACATAATAATATCGATATAATATAATATCGATATTATATCGATGATCGATGATCGATGATCGATGATCCTGAATAATCATCGGAACTACCATGACGATCATCGTCCATGCACATGCACTGCACGGGGACTAGGTCGCGGTGGTGGTGGGGTGTCATTCATACTCCGTAGGGCAGGGCAAGGCAAGGCTCGCAAGTAAGCAAGCACCGTACTTCGTAACTTTCAGGAACCGCCTTTTTGTTTACCGTTCGCCGTTGCCGTTACCATACCATTAGCATTAGCATTAGCATTAGCATTACCATTACCATTACCATTAATTAGCTAGCATTACCATTATTATTACATAGCAAGCTAGGTACATCGGAAAGCTTAGGTAAGCTCGTGTGCCCCATGAGGGCTTGATGATGAGGGCTTGACTAGATCTTCGGCAATGCCGAAAGCGAAGCCGAAATACCTATATCAAAATACCTATTCTATTGCGATGCAGTGGCAATTCATGGCAAGAGGAAGAAGAGGCCCTGACTTGGAATCTACATACATACATACATATGTACATTAATCCTCAAGACGTTGATTCCTTTCTAGTGTTTTTATTCCACGGAGCAGAGGCTTAGCCATCTTACTTGCCTTCCTGTCCCCTCCGCTTAAACCCCTTCTGTATACCAAGCACGGGTCCTCCTCCTCGTCCAACGTAATCATGCCTCGAGCAATTTTATATCTCCACCTTCATCCAGCACCACGAGAACGCGCAACGAAGCGGTGAAGATGGGAGTAGGAGAGAATAGGAGAGAAGAGGAGACAATACGAGATTCCGGATATAGAAACTCTTGCATGAGACATCCTCGCACCTCGTGAGACGCGCAAACACAACAGACACCTCGAAGCTTTTCTCCTTCACTGCGAGCCTTGGAAGTCAGAAGAGTTCAATACTCCGTAGAGTCTTGGGGAATATACGTCATATCACCCCGCCATAGCCACATGCTTGGCAGAATGCATCTCCAATTCATTATTATTCAACTGTCAATTGCCATTGCTTGATCGCCAGGAGCTGCAAACTCGGTCCCGTGATGCCCATTTCATTATCGTCCCGTTTCAATTTCTACACAGGTAGACCTCCTTGTTCGTCCTCGGCCGGCACATCTAAGCAACGAGAGCGAGCCGTGGCTGTCTTGTCGTTTACATCTTTCTTGGCCCTTGATATCCAAGCTTTCGGGCGGCACTTGCGACTCCCCGTGTACAGACTGCATTGTGGTGTGAGCTTCGCCGCCTTATCTGCTGTGTGACTTGTACAAACCGCAGGCCAGAGAGTACAGGAAGATTATCTCGGCGTTTTGGCTACGGCATACATCGAGAGATACGTACGTACGTGCATACGTACGTACATACATACATGCATACATAACAGCGTGCTGAATTGGTTGGAGATGTGTTGTTCCATACAATTCCAAAGCCCAGAAATTGATATCCACTTCCGTCGATCTCATACATAGCTGTGGTGATACGCATGCTGGACATATTATATGGCTCATTCCTCGATCCTCGCAACTGCCTCATGCCTGCAATCCACATGGCCGCCCTCTGGAAGCATGCAGGCCGTCTCATCTCATCCACCGTCTCACCGTCGTGGCTTGTTTCACAGGGAGCTTGACCTGCCGGTGGTGCAGCAACCTGTGCATTTGATGCATTTGATATCCCTACAAGTACTCGAATGCTGCAGCGAGACATTCCCAATTCCCCTGCTTTATCGTCTGCCATCAGCTGTAACGACATCTCCGGTAAATGCCTCATATTGTTTGCACCTCTCGTTGGATGGAAATGCCATGCATCTCAAGAACACTATGAGTGATTTTCGATAGCATGGTTGCATTCTTCAACGACATGTCAGACGCAAGGCCCTCCTTGACCGCTTTCTCATATGAGAAGGCTGTGCGTGGATTTGGTACAGTGACTGCCCAAAATAATCTGGATATGCGAAGCTCGTGCAGAAATGAAGGGCGCTACAGAGATTACATTCAAAGGAGCCCAGATTAGACTCGATATGCAACAATGTTCTCTTTAGGAGTGAAAGCGTTGGCAGACGACTACGGGCCCGCTTTATCCAGGTTATTTTAGCCAGACATATGCTCTGATTAAGGATCAAATGCCTCGCATCGCTGATAGACGCACTGATATTGCAACATCCGTCTATGGGAGAGGACAAATTTCGTCCTATTTTGCCATTGCCAACCTTAGAAGACTTCGCCCGATACCTTCCCAATGAGCAGGGAAGACCTCGTTCCATACTCAGTCTTTCTTGGAATGCTTTGCAGATAATTCCTTGCTGCTTTCCGAAATTCCCTCACCCTCTTCCTTCATCTTGGCAACAGGCAACGAGGGGCTTGTTCTGTTCGTTTGCTCTCGCAGCACGGAGGGCACCTTTCCATCCATCGTGGGCCCTTCCTTTCATCTCATTCGCACTTGGGAGATCGATCATGTTCTCATCCGCTTTGTGCTCTACTCTCTATCCACTCTTCTTGTCAGGTATATTTTCGCATCCTGGCCTTGTGCTCTGCGAATCCGTTCAACTTCATCTTGATATGCTGCATCATAGATATTGAACTCAGCTGCCATTGGAGAGTCGGCAATCATCTCTACATCAGCCGTTTGGTCATTGTCATCGCCAGAGCCAGCGCCGATGCCTAACCATGGCGGCTCTTGATCCATTGGATCACGAGCTTGCCCTTTCCCGCCCAGCGATGCCTCTCTCGGATCACTTATCTTGTTATCATTCAGCTGTGCGTTGTTACTTTGCTCCGATAAAGGAGCTTGTAAATCTCCATTTCCCTTGTCAACATTCACCACCCCAAGTGATTCTGAGATTGTCGAACCAGGTTCTCTTGCAGGGCGAGACCCCTCCTCATCATGAGCCCCACGTTTAACATTCGACGAAACTTCGAAATGTCCTTGTCGTTTGGATTTCGCCCTTTTTAGTCCATGCTTAGCTTCAAAATCAGCTTCATGCATCTGCCCTGGTGCCTGAACCAATCGTGCTTCTTCACTGAAAAGTTCCACAATACGTTCAGGATGTTTCTTGCACAGTAGCCGCTTAAATTGATTGACAGCTTTCATCTGTATGAGTTAGCAACATATCTCCCTAATCACTCATAGAAAGAGACTTACTACAATGAGCAAATTCCCAATATTCGAGGTTATAGCATGATTCATTTCTATTTGCGTTGGAGGCTCAACCAGATCCGCAACATTCTTCTCCTTGGATAAGAGGGGATCGGTGCCATTCCTTGTCACCCATGGATGTTCCTGCAGATATTAGTTTGTGAATGCTTAAAAGAAATGTAAAGAGAATCCTACCCGCAGCTCATCCATCGTTATTCTCTTCTTAGGATCCTTTTCAAGAATGCGATGGATCAGATCTAGAAAATTTGGATCATCCACTGGCGTGCAATCAGCATCGTCCTTCTTGATGGCCTCATATAACTCCAGAATTGCAGCTTTTTCGAATGGAATATGGCCAAAGCGTAGACAATACAATGAAACGCCCATTGACCAGATATCTGCAGCCTTGCCCGAGACGTCGCCATGCCTTACTACGCAGAGCTCTGGAGGCAGGAATGCAGGAGACCCAGCAGATTTCGCAGTCATCATCTCAGATTCTTTCTCGAACATCTCGGAAACTCCAAAGTCCACAATCTTCAAAACATCGTCGGATGTCAACAGAAGGTTATCCGGCTTGATATCTCGATGAGCAACCCCTTGAGCATGAACTTGAAATCATCAGCTGACGTTAAACTATAGGTGTTGGGAAGGACTCACGGTATTCTGTGCCTAGTATCATATCTCGAAACCAGTATCGACAACTTTCCGCATCATAAGGATCAGCTCTTTCCCCGAGGCCAACTTTCATAATGACCCCCTTTTTGCACATTTCAAGGACCATGTACAAGGAATCTTCTTCGGGATCATCCAATACTTCAATCAAAGATACAAGGTTTGGATGATGGAGCTTCTTCATGATTGCAATCTCTTCCTTTATAAGGTGCAATGAACTTGCTGGCTCTTCACCTTCTCCGCTGCCGGGAGATGAAAGCTTCTGAAGGGGAGCATTGAAGCCTCCACCAGCAGCAGCAGCTAAGTTGCCTGGGCATCTTTCAGAAGGAGGTCGACGAAAGAAATTCGAACGGGCACGCTTCCTTAAACGAGACTTGGAGAACTCTTTGACAGCCTAAGACATTAGTGTATATTCAAAAATATATAGATATAGACGCACATATTCCTGGCCATATTGATCGACTGCTAGGTGTACAGCACCGAACGATCCACGCCCAATTTCTTCGCCGATAATATACTGGTTGATATGATGCTGTGATTTGCCGTCGTCTTGACTGTTCTTGTACTCTGACCGAGCATTTGGCGTCTCCTGTTGAAACGTTACCACCACGGCAATTATTCTAAAACACTTTCAGATCCGCATACTTTCACTTGTCGATGAACAGAGGGAGTTCGATGGTGGTGTCTCAATGGGCTTTGATACGTAGCCAAGGATCTTTATCATATTAGTACATGATCGATGGAGATAGATTCCAGGTGCAAAAAAACATACGCATTACGCGGTGGTATAGGTTGTTCTGTCCCAATCAGGTTGAGACTTCGAGTCTTTCCAGAATTTCCAGGAATCCTTGTAGGAGCTGTCTCTGGATCACGATGCTCTGTGATATGCACATCATTGTCTGATATGACCAAAGAGGCCATGTCGAGGATTTGCAGCAAACTATGCTGGCTGATCCAAGGCTGCAGAAACCAAGAGCAATATATTAAGAACAGAAAACCATTTGTACAGTTGAAAAATGAAGGGATTCACAGCTGAACAACATGACATGGGGTCACAACTCTCAACGCTAGCAGCTGGGGGTAAGCTTCCATCGTTGCATGGGAAAACGAGAGTTTAGGTGGTTCGTTACTCGGCACTCCCTTCCTGACAAGGGTGTTGCGTCCCCGAGAAGGCTGAGAAAGGCTGACAAGCGACAAGCGAGAAGCGAGAAGTGTGGAGGGTGGTGTTTGCGCCTTGTTGGCTCGGGAGTCGCGACAACGTCCCGACAACGTCGACATTAATTCCAAGTACCCTAGTAAGGAGTTGATGGATGTTGATCCACGCTCAACCTCAACTACTACTGTGAAATCATGGTAGTTTACTCCTTTTACATCTTCGATAGGCATAGTAAGTCCACAGTCACACTGCAACGCGTATTCCGTCGATACTGATTGGCATCTCAGCGGAGTGTATTTATAGCAAGCTCTGGGCGCGCCAACAAGACAATCCTACCTCCATCGCTGGCCCGGGACACGTAAAGGGCAGGCCAGTCTCCGATTCCAGCAGTGTTAGCAATGGTGCACCGATAGATCTAGGGCCGGCTAGGCCCCGCCCAGTGCGGCTGAGTGCGAAGGACGATGCCAAACTTGTATTCGGGACGATTTTCTCGTTGCGAAATATGGTTCGAAAACTCGGGGGAGAAAATGATAGGTACCAATATCTAGATGTTAAGCCATCACTGGAGACCAACTAATACAGTCCACCACAGCTTCATCTCATATCGAACCGGGCAATATAAGCTGCATTACTACGAGACCATGACCAACATCAAGTTCGTCATGCTCACAGACACACAAAGCCCCAACATGCGAAACGTCCTTCACCAAATATATGTAAATCTATACGTAGAGTTTGGTAATATTACACATTCGAACTGTGCAGACCTGAGTGCTGACATGCGAAACAGTGGTGAAGAATCCTCTTTCTCCAGTAGAACATCCTGGGGGTGAAGGCGTTGCAAACGAATTATTCGAATTGGCATTGGATCAGTTCGTTAAAGGTGTTCTATAAAAAGATATCAAAACCCACGAACTTCCAAAAAATCCTGTCAGATCCTGCCACTCAAAATCACATGAAGAAGATTTTTGGCATGGTTGTTTTCTGGCATATTTATGTCTTATCATATACTACATACATTTATTTGTGACTTCTTTGTATACAAATACTAGGAGTATTCCAAAACTCCTCCTTTAGTAGTGGACTCCGTCGCTTTACCCCAGGCACTCTCGAACGTGCTCTCGGCACCAATATCGACAACGCTCTCTCCAACATTGACAAACTCGGCGCCATCACTCCCGTTTGATTCCTTTTCCTTTGCGTCCTTCACAACGCTCTCCTCGCTCATTGGCATAATCTCCGTTTCCCAGTTACTGGAATATACAACTGCGGCAAAAGCCTCTAGATCTCCGACTTGTTCCATAGCTTGAAGATATTCATTCGGAACACCATTGCCAATTTGATGTGCTTGTCTCGTCAGAGTTGCAAGGACGATAGGTAGCTTCATAGGCTTTGGATCGAATATCTCTTGAATCCTAGGTACTGGTGTAGAGCTGCTGGGCGGAGGAGGCACCTTAAAGGCTTGTTGTGCGACTTTCTGATCCACTAGTGTCGAGAATCCAGCATCAAGAAGTAGTGTCAGAACGTGTGCGAAAGGTGGTGAGTCAATGAGATCGGATGTCTCATCCAATAGCCGCCGTAGAGGATTTGCACCAGAAGCGGCGGGAGATGCCGATTCAGATGGTTCATTCAACATTCCTGACTTTTGCAGGACGTAATCTTCCTGATCTCGAGAAGGGAGTAGATATGGAAGCCATCTGGTAGCTTGTCGGTCCGCTTCAGTGGCTCCTTCAACTCTTTTCCGAACTTCCAGTGTCAATTCGGAGAATCGCAGCAGAGACACATCATCTCTAGGACTTAATGGACCAAACACTTCCTGGACAGCGGCCTGTACTTTGAGCATAACTTCTCGCCAACCCCTATGCAGTAGCCACCAGCTAAACGTCAGATATTTCCTGTTTGTTTCGAAATCGTTGCCATAAGCCTGATCCGGATTGTCATCGTCGTTGTTCTCAAGGCTAATTATTGAATCATTGAGACCGCCAGTGGCTAATGATACAACACTGGAAAGGTAGCTACGACGGCCGAGCAGGTTCAGTTGAATGCGAGTAAGGAGCGTGAGAAGAGCCAGAGTGTATATCAGAGTAAAAGCCCGGGTAATTGCTTGGACAAGAATTAGCAAACATGGTAGAACATTTTTGAACCTCTGCTCACCACTGATTTTGAGGTCATTCCACAGTTGTAACTTGGATTTTCTTGCCTTCTGCGCTTGTAGACCACCATCTTGAGGGCCAAGTCCACTTGTCGCAGAAGGCAGAGCGATCTGGCTTGCATGCACTCCACTTTCACTCTGAAGACTGAAGTTGCTTCTCCCATCATCATCGGTGACTGACGGTGGTGCCGAACCAAATTCTGAAGGATGTTCTTCTCCGCTCCTGGCCATCTTTGCGGCCTTCTGCTCTTGAAGAGTAAATGTGATCCGCTCGGTTTCTAACTCAGCCATGATATTGTCGGTCGCAGTAGGAAGAAGTGCAAGCACGGTAAAGGTACAATCTTCTTGATTCTGCTGAAAGCGCCTTCGAAGACTGTTCAGACGATGCAAAAGTCAGAACTTATCGCGCTGAGGGGGCATTCACGGGATAACACTCACTTCTCTTTCGCTATGCGATCGCTGCTCATGCGCTCTCGCGCATCCGCAAGCTTGCCCAGGACATATTGAGCAGCTACATATCCAGCGCCCAAGATTCCAAAGCCGATTGCGATTGGGGCTCGATTCCGCCGGAACCAACGACGAGTTGCAGATATCATGGCTCAAGATTGGGAGCCACGAGTTTCTGGGTTTTCCTACATTAGAAGAACACAAGTCAGATAAAAGGCATCTCTCGCTTGTGATTGACTATGGCAGCTGAGATAGCTTACGTTGGAAGATAGCCGGAGGAGATATCAGGATATTCTACATTGCATCACAGAAGTGCTTGGTTGTTGTCCCTCGGCTCGCTTCAGTGCTACCTTACACGGGCAGTACTCGACTGAGGGCGCGGTCGCATGCGCTGGCCTTGGCCGGCTCCATACATTTTAGGTAAGATTTCCGTGGAGTACCTAGGTACCTAGGTACATACGTACTTGGGGGTGGGTGCCTGGGGACAAAAGAGCGCAGCGATTTCCATAGGCGGAGATATGTTTATCCGCGATGCCCTCGACACTCCACTCTGAGAGCGCTCTGACCACCAAGAGTAGGTGATGTGGGGGGGTTGAGACCGCATTTGCACTGGCACTGCGTACGAACCTCTGCCCCTCCATGGTAGTTACTTCGTAGTATGGACACCAGCCGATAAGGACGGGGACGATGAGAAGCTAGGCACTTGCTGCTTAATCCGAACTTCAGCTCTCTCGCAACATTCCATCTTTCGTATTGTTAATCGTGCATACAATCAGAGTGCCTCGCGGCATTCGAATTCTTCTTGATGGAACAACGACGACCGCCAGAATACATATTGGAGGTCTTCGCAGACCCATCATCCGTCAAAGGCGTAGTCAAAGGTAGGTTCTCCATCTCGAGTCGAGTCGATTTTCAGGCCGCAGCTAATGGCTTGTAGGGATTCTGCAAACAATCTTCTTCCACCGATTCTTTCCATCGATACGGCCACGGACGCATGATGTTCTCGACTTAACTCTACCGTTCGTGGAGGATGTTGAACTGGAGACTTTGATAGAGCAAAAGGCGGCTTCCTTAGTACGGCAGCTCGATACCACATCCGACCTGGGAGCGAGAAGCACGGGCGTCCGAGGGCAGATTGCAGTGCAATTCTTCGAGAAAAGGCGCCGGAAGGTCTGGTTTACGAAAGGAGAGGAAGAAGTGTGCTGGGAGCAGTGGACTCTCGATGTCACGCTGGCCACCCCACGCACAGAGAGTGGTGAGTTGGATCTTCTCGGAAGCTGAAACTGAACGATGCTTACTCGAAGTCAGAACGAGCCAAGGTGCGGAAGGCCATGGAAACGATGCTATTGAAGACAGTCATGAAGATAGTGACTACTGTGAACCGAGAGAAAGATCATATTCCGCCTATCACAACAAGTGAGGCGAATCCTTTCCCATACCAAATTAGCATCAATCCGAAGGGCGACGGATGGGGAGCGAGGATCGGGATCTTTTAAATTTATTTATTAACCAGGACGGCGTGATGGCGTTCGCGAGTTTTGACATGGGAGGGGTTTCAAAAGCGAAAGCAGATTCGTAAATAGACCGGGCCACACATGATACCCTATCAATAATATTTCCATGGGTTTTTCCAGCGTGCCGAGGATTGGGATGCCCGTCATTGCACTCATTGATAAATCCAGTCACTGAGTCCGGTACTCAGTTCTCAAAGCTGTCAGCCACTTAGTCACCCCCAATAGAAGCCTGAGCATTACTCTGTCTATGTCTACTGTTCTGAGCATCTCTCGTGTCAGAATGTATGTCAGATGTCGCCAATACTGCCACTTCGTCCAGCAAGCCAGCCATCTCCATCCTCTCTTTGTGGCTCTCCCATTCCCAGTGCTGAAGTCCCCACGTCAACGAGCGGGGCAACAGGTGATTCTCAGCCCTACCATGCTCTTTGAGTCTCGAGGAAACAGCCGATGCCAGAGAATGGAGGACGTAACTAAATGGAGAAAATCGCCGATTTTGGACTGCTGCAGTCTCGGGGTGAGCACGCCATTGCTGTGTATTTAATTGCTGCTCCAATGGGCAAGCAAGTTGTTCGGGAGGTTCAGGACGCGAGCGGTACATACATACATACTTGACATAAACATAACCCGCCATAATATCCCTATAGATTCCTCCCCGCCAAAAAATCACATATATTATATTTATGTGCTCCCCTTGATTTCTGGAGATGCTTATATATTATGTATATACAAGAAGGGCCTGACGTGGACTGCTGTGCTGCTCAAAGACCCAGATTTCCTGTTGCTGAATGCGTCGAGGTGTTGGTCCTTCCATTTCAACCAATCACGGCCACCAACAGCAATATCTTTGTCAGACGGAAGGCTACCATAATCGAGCAAGACTCTTTATCCATTCGTCGAGCCCTCCGAATCTGCGATAACAGCCAGCCTCGCAGCCTCGCCAAAATTTTCCCCACCCAGCGATCATACATTTCTGCTTTACGCCAGTCTTCGCTTGGCTTGCTCTCCCCGCCAAAAGCCAAATCCCATCTGATCTTCGTTCCCTTTACCATTGCATCGCATTGTCGTCTTGGATGATGAATCCGCCAAGCCTCGCAAATGGATCGAGCGGCGTCTCTGTCTCTGCAAGAGTTGGAGCTACTGTGATTAGGAATAACAGCATTGGCGGCTGGATTGTGCAAAAGTTTGGCGGGACCAGTGTCGGGAAGTTGCCGCTAAATATCGCCGAGGACATTGTGCGGTATGTTGATGAAAACGCTCACGGCCGATCAAGACATTTTTTTTTGGCTAATTTGGCATTTACAGCGCGAGTCTGGATTGCAATCGCATTGCAGTGGTATGTTCTGCTCGAAGTACAGGAAAGAAGGTTGAAGGCACAACGAGTCGGTGAGTCACAATCTGCCCTTCATGCAATGCAATGACGTTGCTGAGGGTGCAAGGCTTTTGGAGGTATACAGCGTCCTCGAGTCCGTGGTCGGCATCAGCGATGTCGAATCCGTGCACTATGACACCCTGGTGCAAGAGTACGTACGTCTCGTCCAGGTCATTCGTGAAGATCACATCCTCGCCGCCGAGACGTACATTCAGGATGAGAACATCAGGTTGGGTCTCATTGCCGAGATTACAAGCGAATGCAAGGAGATCCTCGATTATAGGCTGGCTGCTGAACGATGGCACCTGGAGATCGATTCGAGATCAAAAGATCGCATTATCAGTTATGGCGAGAAACTGAGCTGTCGCTTCATGGCAGCGTTGCTACGTGATAAGGGCGTTGATGCGGAGTATATCGACTTGTCGGACGTTATACATTTCAAAACCACCGCTGGTATCAATCAAGAATTCTATAGGGAGTTGTCGGAGGCTCTGAAAGGGAAGGTGCTGGCGTGTGAGGGCAAGGTGCCAGTCCTGACGGGATACTTTGGCACTGTACCTGGCGGCCTCATGGATGGTGAAATTGGCAGAGGATATACTGATCTTTGCGCCGCGTTAGTGGCTGTAGGACTGAAGGCTGAAGAGCTACAGGTCTGGAAAGAAGTAGATGGCATCTTTACTGCAGACCCGAACAAGGTACCAACTGCTCGGCTTTTAACGACAATAACGCCCGCAGAAGCTGCGGAGTTGACGTTCTATGGTTCAGAAGTTATTCATCATCTAACGATGGATCAAGTTATTTATGCTCAGCCGCCGATTAGGATCCGCATAAAGAATGTTAAGAATCCTAGGGGGAAAGGCACCATCGTCGTTCCAGATCCTGTGCTTGCTGCAGGCCAGCAGCTGTTACGCTCAAGAAGTGTAAGTGTTCCAGGAAGCAGGAAGACGCCAAAGCGGCCAACAGCTGTCACGATCAAAAATCAAATCTCTGTCATCAACGTACATTCTAATAAACGGTCTATCTCTCACGGCTTTTTCGCAAGAGTCTTCTCCATTTTGGACAAGTTACAGCTGTCCGTCGATCTCATCTCAACCAGTGAGGTTCATGTCTCAATGGCTGTTCACTCGGTATCGGACGAAGACTTGCAACGTGCTAGGAAAGCGCTAGAGGATTGCGGCGAGGTCAGCATCTTGAAGAAAATGGCGATTTTAAGTTTAGTCGGAGCCGAGATGAAAAATATGATCGGCATAGCTGGCCGGATGTTTTCAACGTTGGGAGAAAACAATGTTAATATCGAGATGATATCGCAAGGTGTGTACGCTCCAAATCTTTTCCACCATGCAATTCTGACAACTGTATGAAGGAGCAAGCGAGATCAACATATCATGCGTGATTGAGGCGTATGAATCGACCCGTGCGATGAATATTCTCCACACGAACCTTTTTACTTTTTTGGAATAGATGCACCATTCGGTTCAAAAATGCATTTTGTGGATATGGCGTTCAGAGACCGGAGCATTCGAAGAGATCAAGCAAATTTATGTAAAAAGCGAAGCTTCTGATAGAACATACTCATAAGAATATACAGTTTAGCGAGTAAGTAGGTTAGTTAACGGATGCCAGATCATTGGCTACTTAAGGCTCTTTCTATGAGTGAGTTCTGCAGCCCGCCTGTGGTCCGAAGCGTTGAACTTCTTAAGTGCAACAGAGCCTCAGAGCATACTCAACAAGCAGTCGACAATTTTAAAGGCGATATTGGCTGGATTATGCTCAAGCACCATCGTAACTGAACTCTGATAGTCGGCCATACATTTGTCGGTGAATCCTCATCTCTCTATTTTACATCCTTCAATCGACTGCGGCTTGAATCACCTGAATTGTTAGCTTATCTAGCCTGTGTTATCCATCGGAGACAACTTCACCATGACCTGCGCCGGCGCCGCATTTGAGGCCTTTCCCGCATTGATCATACCAATCGTCCAGCATATTTGCGTTCTTCATTTATTGTTGAAATGAGGGTGGTTTCCCGAAACAGACTTATATACATGAAGAATTGAGAAGGAGGACGATGATACGGCCATGCTCCGCCGGATACGTGCATAGCCGACTGCAGCTCAATGTAAGAATAGGTGGTGAATGGTGTGCGAGGTGACATCGAGTTCCGGACCACCTCCGGACTTACAACTAGCCCACACAATACAATATATCAGCATATGCACACATATATTGCACCATCACATCTTCAGCAACTAATACACGCGTCGGCATCTCTATGGGAAGAAGTTGTGCAGGGTTCCGCTTCAATCTTCAATCGTACTGGCGCGTTGGCTGGCTGATCAAGGATCCATGGCAGGCTGTGACTCGATATCAAAGAGCTCTTGCTACAACAGCTGAATTGTGGTATGGCATGGATTATTACTCCGAGACTTGTGCGGTGACACTGTTGGCATATTTGGTAAGTGCTTTGCTCATGTGGAACGACTGAGCGAGTGATGCGTGGCCCTTACTCTTTATTCACATTGCATTCATAATCCCCTTGCTCATCTGAAAATCATGGCACACCCTTTCAAGACTGGCAGCCAGAATATATGAGATCCCGAACCGAAATATAAGGTATGACAAGAGTTCTTGCATGCTTTGGTGTGTAGTACGATGTAGAGCCTACGCTGAGAGGACTTATCTGGCAATATTCCATATTCTCCGCGTCTTTCTTTACGTCCACTCTTTTCCCGCTTGGAGCTCCAGTTATCAGATCGTCTGTATTCTCATTTTCAACTTCTTCGAACTATCTTGGCGTCCATATTCATCCTATGCACTGTGCATGGCGGTATCCCGGAGTATTTTATTCTTTCTGCTGCCTGCGCCCTCTTGTTATCGCTTGACCAGAATCAAAGCGTTGTTATATCATAAAGATGGGCTGGGTAAGTCCTGATCATTCAGCTCGAGGTCTGTCTCTCTAACGCGCCTACAGGCGGAAAAGACGAATGCGGCTGTGGCCAAAAGTACAATCGGTCGACGTTTTCGACTCGAATATTCCGGCCATAAGTTTGAAAGAAAAGGGACAAGGTTCCTAAAAGAAGTAAGAGCGGGACTTGCGACCTTTTTTGCCATGGCATATATCATCTCCGTAAATGCGTCGATAGTCTCGAGCACCGGAGGAACGTGCGTCTGCACTTCTCAAAGTGATCTATTATGTACGAGCGACCCAGAGTACCTGAAATGCCTTCAAGAGGTAAACCAAGAGCTTGTCACAGCAACGGCTGCAATATCAGCAATAAGCAGCATCGCCATGGGAGTTTTCGCCAATATGCCTATTGCGCTCGCTCCAGGAATGGGTGTCAATGCCTATTTTACCTACCAAGTAGTCGGCTTCCATGGTAGCGGCTCTGTCCCTTATCGTCTAGCACTGACTGCAGTATTTATCGAAGGGTTAATATTTGTTATATTGACTTTGCTGGGATTACGGCAATGGCTTGCAAGAACTATCCCGGCGAGCTTGAAGATAGCTTCTGGGGCCGGAATTGGCCTGTACCTTGCGCTTATCGGCTTAAGCTACGATGCTGGCATTGGAGCTATCACTGGCAGCAACATTAATCCTTTGGAAATTGCAGGCTGTGTCCCTGAAGTACGCAATGCTACCACAGGTCTCTGTATGTCTGGACAGATGAAGAGTCCAACTATGTGGCTAGGCATTGTCGGCGGTGGACTATTCACAACCTTTTTAATGATGTACCGAGTCAAAGGAGCTCTTTGCATTGGAATTCTTTTGGTATCAGTCATATCATGGCCGAGGAACACGCCTATCACAGCTTTTCCGGATAACAAAATGGGAGATGACGACTTCGAATTTTTCAAACGAATCGTTGCTTTTCGACCCCTGAAGCATATCCTTGCTGCCCAGGACTGGCAAATAACTGGACGTCATGCCTCGGACTTTTTCGTCGCGATGATTACTTTTCTTTACGTGGATATATTGGATTGTACCGGTACTTTGTACTCTATGGCGAGGTTTTCTGGCGCCATGGATGAAGAGACTCAAGACTTCGAAGGATCCGCCGTGGCATATCTTGTCGATGCTGGGAGCATTTCAATCGGTTCCCTCTTTGGATGCCCGCCAGTGACCGCCTTTATCGAATCAGGAGCAGGAATTTCCGAAGGAGGAGCAACAGGGTTGACGGCTTGCATCACTGGATTTTGTTTTTTCCTGTCGATATTCTTCGCCCCTATCTTTGCCAGCATACCACCTTGGGCAACCGGATGCACCCTCATCCTGGTCGGAGCTATGATGGCACGGGCAGTAGTGGACATAAATTGGCGTTATATCGGGGATTCTGTGCCTGCTTTTCTGACGTTGATCATTATGCCGTTTACTTACTCCATCGCATATGGACTAATAGCGTAAGCTCCTTCTCGCCATGATTCGTATTGTGAGATTCTGACAGACTATAGCGGAATTGTCAGCTACATCATCATCAACGGTTTTGCTTGGCTTCTCAAGTGGGCTACCAATGGTCGCATTGTGCCTTATGACTACGATCATTCTGACTACTGGACTCCACGGCCAACCGGCGGCATCTTGCCAGGCTGGCTCAAGCGACTTGCACATGGAAAGCGTGACTTCTGGCAAGACTATGACTTTGACGATCAGGAAGAGAGAGGTCGTCATGATAGCTTTGGAACTGCGAGTGGATCATATCTAACCGCCAATTCAGTCGATCAGACGACAAACTTTTCCTCGACGTGGGAGATGCCTGAGACGACAAGCCTTGATGAAGCTGTTGCAGGTGAAGGACGTGGAGGCCTTTCTTTTATCAAGACACACGTCACAAAGCCATCAACTGCATGGAAACGTTGAAAATGTTTACTTTTTCTTTTTTCTTTTTTCTTTTTTCGAGTCTCAAGTGAGCGAGTGAGCAGGGAAATCGGTTCTGCAAATTATTTTATGATACTTTCTAACGATATCATTGAGCTTTGTTTATGTAATGACTAATAACAGTATGATACCCTACTTAGCTATTATTTCAATGTGAACAAATGTAGATTGTATCATTCGTATGTCTATCCGTAGTCTTGTTTGACATGATCATACATACAGTCATTGGCGGTTTGAGACGATTGTTGAATATCTATTTATTCTTGGCTAGGCTCGTGTAAATAAACAAAGCGCCCGCCGCCCGCTCTTCGCCGCTGGGCATTCCACACAAAATTCCCATGATCCAGGCTCAAAGGTGGCTGCTGGATCAAGTGCCTAGACATAAATCGCACAGTAGCAGCGTGCGCTGGTCCATTCTCGCTGGCCGGTGACTGTACTCTACCACAACCAGTAGAGTAACTGAAATTCGACCAAGACAGCAGAACTGAAGTCAATGTAAAGTTTAGACTCGGGAGCACCCTGCCATGTGTGGTTGTGTGGTATGTGCGGGCTGCCCCACTTCACATCCGTCCATACCAGGATCATCATATTTCCGCATGTTCATAGTGTAATCATGACAGCCTTGTTCGCAACCTTCGAGTTCACAACTTCATCAACATAACCAGTTAGATAAACAATCATGGGTCGCGCCGAATTAGGATCGACAAAGCAGCTCAACAATAAGCTCAAGTCCAAAGGACTACAACGATTACGATGGTATTGTCAAGTAAGTTTGCCACTGTCATCGGCGCCACATGTTGTTCCATGCATGCTAACCGTGACTTCCCAGGTTTGCGAGCGCCAAATGCGCGATGAAAATGGCTTCAAGATGCATACACAGTCAGAGTCGCATGTAAGACGAATGCTGCTGGTAGGGGAGGACCCAAAGAAGTACATCAACGACTACAGCAACCAATTTCAAAAAGACTTTCTCTTGCTGCTTCGAACGGCGCATGGCGAAAAGCCGGTTCAGATGAACCACTTTTACCAAGAGTATATTGCCAATAAGGAACATATCCATATGAACTCTACGAAATGGCCATCCCTTACGGAGCTTGCGAAGCATTTGGGACGCGAGGGAATATGTAGGGTTGAAGAGACAGACAAGGGACTTCAAATCGCCTGGATCGATAATTCACCGGAAGCCTTACGAAGACAAGATGCAGTGCGGAAGAAGGAACGGCAAGACAAGGGCGACGAGACTCGTGAACAAATGCTTATTCGAGAGCAAGTGCGAAAAGCTCAGGTTGACGCTGAAGCGCGAGCAGAGCACGAGGATGAAGAGGCTGATAGAGAGCTCAAGCGTCCCGAAGGCGAGAAGATTAAGCTTAACTTTGGAGCGAAATCTACGACCACTGCGGATGCCGAAAAGCAACGTTTATCTACAAAAGAATATCCGTCTCCTCAAGATTCGACCGAGACTCCAAAACCCGAACCAGTCAGTGCTGAGGGGGAATCAGTGAAAGCTGATGCCGGAGTGAAGGCAGATTCTGCTGCTGCAGATACACCAAATCCGCCTGCCAAAGTTTCACTCAAGATGGGCTTCCAAACCAAGCCTAAGAATGTTTTTGCAGCTGCCAAAAAGAATGCGTTGGGCGGAAAGAAAGCCGTGGCTATAGAGCAACCAAAGAAAATGAGCGAGGCGGAGCGGATCATGAAGGAAGAGATGGAGCGGAAGAGAAGCCAGGAAAATGGAGGCTTTGGAGGGCCAGCACAGAAGAGGCAAAGATTCTGAAACTCTCTCACAACGTTGAAGAATTCTAGTCAGGTTAGATGGTTGTCTTTCTATAAATAGGGATTTCTGGGGCGTTTATGCGGCAAATGAGGCCTATCAAGATACCAGGAGAATAGCATAGATCTATGAAAGCGTTTTGCAATCGTCTTTTGCCCAAAGGACTTGGCTCAAATATCAGACTCCGTAGCCATAATTCATCACGAGGACAAGATCATTCAAGTCGTTCACAAGACAGCCTTTGAGTACTTCTCCCTCAGGAAAGGGATTTCTTCCCTGTGCTCAGAGCATGCTCGCTGAGACGTGCCTGACATACCTCTACTACGATGTGTTTCGAAGCGGACGCTATGCAAGTTTTGAGGAATTGTACGCACTTCTCGCCAACCAATCCCACCCGTGACATTCGTGGACGCCCTTGCAATGCTATTATTCCCAAATTCGCCTTAGCACCTTTTCACGAAATAAGACCCATATGTTTTGCATTCAATCCTCTTGTGCACTGCCATCGCGACTACAACATTGTCAGCCAAATCCTTGTATGTCCTGCCTGTGGCGCAACTCACGGAATGTATCTGATCCTCGCCTCATTCTCCATTGTATCAACAACCTCCTCGGGCAGAATTCCGGAAACCTTTGTCGCATAGACACCCCTTACATAGCCATCAAGCCGTTGCCACTTCGCGACCCAGGATTTCGAGGGTTCTGCGAGGGTAATGAGTCCCTCAAACACTTGTGATGTGCAGTCGGCAATCGCATCGAGAGAGCCTTGGAGGCGCAGGAAATCCTCGCAGTTCGGGCATCCTTCCTTGAGGAAGCGCTAACAGTATGATTGTCAGCTTCGAAAATCCGCATGGCTGGAGTAGAAATATCCCTACTCACCTGTTGCGTCTGCACGATCGAGCATACCATGCAAGCTCGCAAGCTTCTTTGCTGTCCTGGCGGTACGAAATTGGAAGACATGATCTGGGTAGTATGGGCGCAAAAGAGATAGATCTGGGCAGTCTGGGCCAGATATGTTGTTACGTGGCGAAACTAGAGTGAGATGGGCGTAGAGAAAGGAGATTGAGTGTTTCTTTGACTTGTAACTTGTGGTTGTTCACGACCAACGTCAGTTGCGGGGCGATAAAGATCGCACGTGACTACGCGTTACAAGTACCACGACTGGGCCATCAGTCACTAAATTTAAGCTCAAGTTTTGCAGATCGCTTGATTTAGCGGGGAAAATGCTAGAATCTGGAAGCTCGGTCTCGTTCCGCCCGCCTCCCTCGAACTTTGCCGCCTCCCTCGAACATTGGAGAAACCGAAGCCTGACTACCTCCCTACCTACCTAGGTATCTACACTCAGTCTCATTTTTCCGACCTTGTCACTTCTTTTACGGAAATTGTATCTCATCCTTCAAACAATCTCCAGAAGAAGACGAAGAGGACGATCAGAATCTCTAGGCGCAGGATACATTCAACAGAACTCATTATGAGTACCGCAGTCGGGGCGGCTGTCGCCCTCAAGGACCAAGGCAACAAAGCGTTCGCAGCGCATGATTGGCCTACAGCGATCGAATTTTATACCAAGGCCATTGAGAAGGATCCAAATCAACCGACGTATTATAGTAATAGAGCTCAGGTCTGTCTTGTTGAGTCAATGTTGTCGATGGTCGTGTGGCTAACTTGCAGATTTCAGGCCAACATCAAATCCGAGGCGTATGGATATGCCATCGCAGATGCTACGAAGGCGATTGAGATTGATCCGAACTTTGTGAAGGTGCGCTGCTACGAAATTACTTCCGAGTTTTGTGCAAATCGTTAACACTTTGCAGGCTTACTATCGACGTGCTGTTGCATATTCCGCTATCCTCAAGCCCCGCGATGCAGTGCGAGACTTCAAGATTGTCGTCAAAAAGCTCCCTACCGATAAAGATGCGAAACTGAAGCTTGCCGAAGCGGAGAAAATCGTGAAACAAACGGACTTCTTCAAGGCAATTGAGCTCGAGGAGGAACCTTCCGCGGCAGAGGGATTGGATCTGGAATCTATGATAGTCCCGGCAGACTATGATGGAGCTTCCCTGGGCGATGAGATGACTCAAGAATTTATTGATGATATGATTGAACGTTTCAAGAATGGCAAGAAGCTACACAAGAAATATGTTTATCAGATCATTATTGCAGTCAAGAAGATTGTATACGACGAGCCAACCATGGTGGAAATGGATGTTCCCGAAGATACAAAACTCACTGTTTGTGGAGATACCCATGGTAAGATATCCTTTAAAAGCTACAGCCCCTTTATTTGGTGGATCAATGAAAATCTCGCTAACAGTCTGAAGGTCAATACTTTGATCTCATGGAGCTCTTCAGATTAAATGGCACCCCATCTGATAAGCATTATTACCTTTTCAATGGCGATTTTGTGGATCGCGGATCTTGGTCAACAGAAATTGCATTACTATTATACGCATATAAATGGCTTCGCCCCAATGCCTTCTTCATCAACAGAGGGAATCACGAGACGGATGACATGAACCGTGCGTATGGCTTTGAGGGCGAATGCAAAGCAAAGTACAACGAGAGGATTTTCAGGTTATTCAGCGAATCATTCTCAGCATTACCACTTGCAACTTTGATCGGGCACAAATATCTGGTTCTGCATGGAGGGCTGTTCTCGGACGACAAGATCACTTTGGATGATATCAGGAAACTGAACAGACACAACCAGCGCCAACCTGGCCAAGAAGGCCTGATGATGGAGATGCTTTGGACTGACCCCCAGAAAGCACCTGGTCGTGGACCGTCGAAGAGAGGTGTAGGCATGCAGTTCGGCCCAGATGTCACCAAGCGATTCTGTGATAACAATGGTCTCACTGCCATCATTCGCAGTCATGAAGTGCGCATGGAGGGTTATGAGGAAGAGCATGATGGAAAATGCATCACGGGTATGTGGAACTATCCAAGATATCTAGGATGATACTGACATTGCTTTTTAGTATTTTCTGCGCCGAGATATTGTGACAGTACTGAAAACAAGGGAGCGTATATCAATGTTGGCCCAGACTATAAGCTGGATTTCCACAAATTTGATGCCGTCCCACATCCAGACATTAAGCCTATGGCTTATGCCCACAGCTCGCTGATGTCTGCAACTTGAGCGGATTCGAAGTTTTCCGTATCCGCGATCTCATGAAATCATGTATAAACTGCTATATTTGGGGCAGATATGACGGCAGCGGGGGCGTTCTGGATCATTTGCATTGCGGGAAGTTGGAAATGCATATATACACTTAGACTTATTATAGCCCCAAATGTATAATAACTTTGCATCAGGCTGTTCCTTTGATTTGCTGAAAGTGGCGTCTTTTTGTCGTTTCCCATCGTTTGTGCTTCATCCTCTCCAGCAGTTCGGTAACCCTTGAGATCCCGCCAGAGATCCTAACCAGTTGCCGCTGGCCTTCAATCGCCATCCGACTTTGCAGTTGCCCTCGGCTGTCCCAATCCATTGGCCAGTAGCAGCAATGACAGCTTGCAAGTCTTCCCTCGGTACGCGAATCCAGCATTCGTTGTCTTCGACCTTCAAAATATCCACTGATATGGCAGCGCCAGTAAGTCCAAGAAATTGATTCAGACCAGAAGTAAGGTGCGACCGAACAGTCAGATTGTCAAGAGGGGGAGCTGCTGCTGGTGCCCCATCAGATATGAGCTCGAGACAGGCGTATGAAAAAGGCGGGTTTTTGATTGTTCTGGTGGAGATCTCGTGACCTTTTTTTACAGCTTTTGGTAGCTTGCGCTTGTTGTGGACAGCATCTGTCATTGAGACATCTTCACTGTCTTTGATGTCCAGCATAATGTTACCATCTGACTGTGGAGCGCCATGATCAGCCATTTGAAGCCGTGATGCTCTACATATGTCGGTTTTGATGAATCGGACTGGTGCAGTTGGGTCAGTCTTTGTCTTTTGTCGTTGGACAAGGCTCTCGCTTGCAGCAGTCTAGTGTCAGCCTTGTCGAATGACGCCCATTTCCAAAACGCTTGAGAGGCAACCTGATTCTTACATGCCCACAGCACGAGAGGTCTTCTTTGCAACATAGCATAGTGAGGTGCTACTTGAGACAGCACCATGGCGGCGGCGCCGTCCTCATCATCATCAGCATCATCCAACGCTTTGGTGCGACGGCGCACTGATACTGAGTTGATGCCACCTCCGCCAAAACGAATAAAGCGCCCCCGCAAAGTACTAGACGAAGAGACATATACGGATGGCATTTCCCATATTATCGCTCGAGACTTTTTCCCTGGACTCCTCGAATTGGAAACACAGTCAGAATATTTGGATGCGCTGGACTCACGAGATCAAGCATGGATATCAAGCGCTGGACGCCGCCTGGCCCAAGTCATGACGCCGGGGCGAAAGCGGCGTCGTAGAGGGACGTCCATGCAGACAGTCTCTGGCCAGGATACGCCAATTAGCTATGCTGGGGATACTCCTATGTCTGTCATATCAGATTTTTCGACTACATCTACACAGATAGAGACCAAGGAGGTTATCAACACCGATCTCAGTTTAGATGCCTTCCAAGCTAAATACACCAGTGAGGACAACGAGAGCTTCTACAAGCTACTGGATAAACAAAATGAAAAGCGCGCAGAGAAATACGCATGGATGTGGAGAGGTCACAAGCTCCCATCCAAACAGTTGTTGAAGCAAAAGGAAGTCGAGACGAAGCTGTTGGAAAGCGGACGATCTCTGGTCGATGATGGTGGTCAGAAGGAACGACTGGCCATTCGAGATGTCAACGAGAAGCCTGCTATGCCGGACAGTTGGAAATCAAAGCCAAATAACAACTTCATGTTCGGCCCAGAAGGCGTGGAAGATTCGATCGGGACGGTGGCACAAGGAGCAGAAGCTGCGTCCAGAGCAGCCCCCAAGAGTGCAGTGTACAGCAATACACGCATGCCCGCGCTAGTCACAGTTGAGAACTTTGGCATCCCACCATCGCCTTCTCTGTCGGCAATTCAAGATGCTATTGCTGGAAGACCTCGACCTACTGATTCGGAACCGGGCTACATAGGCAGTGAAACACCGCGTGTCAATGGTTATGCGTTTGTAGACGAGGATGAGCCTGAATCCCAAGCGTCAAGTATGCCAGCACGTAGGATTGTACTTGGGAAAGGCGACGCTACGCCTAACCCCTTCAAGATAAAGGAGCAGAGTAAGAGAGAAGACTTGCATCACAGAATGGTCGATCGTGCGGCGAGGGCAAAGCGAACATCTTCGCAACTCGGTATGACTGGCAAAATAGAAAGGACCCCAGTACCAAGGTTTCCCAGCAGCCCAAGGGTTGGAAGTGGTGGGCTCACTCCAGCAGCCCAGCGGCTGTGGAGCAGGGTGGGAAAATTGACGCCAACGTCTCCAGGTTTTGATATCAGGACACCAAGTACCGCGAAGTCCAAGCCGACGAAGTTGAAGGCTGAATGGGCTCCGAGGTGAGTTAGGTTCGAGATTAATGAGTATGATAATATGGCTTTATGAACCAAAATTGGACGACACGATGGGATCATCCGGATGGGTTAAGGGGTTTCGGATTAGAGGAATTGGCATACCCAATTGAATCAGATTGCCCGAGAATAATCGGGAGAATAGAATCAGATATTTGAAATAGCACAAGAGAAACGTTCAATTCTATCAAAACATAATTATAATTATATACAAGGTTGTTTATCTTTAATCTCAGTCCGGTCTGTCCGTCTGTACATACATACCTGTGGGCACACCTACCCGCAATTTATGTTGGCCCGTGCTCAAAAAAGTCCATGTCCACTGCATCATCATCATCATAATCATCATCATACTGAGGACTTCACGAAGTTCGGGAAAGCCGAGTCCTCTCCCTTGACCACGCTCCGAGGCTACGCGCAGCGACCAACGAAACATAGCGAAACCGGCATGTGTGTATGCTAGATCATAGCTGCGTGCACCTAGCACAATGGCTGGAAGAAGACTTCTCGATGTAGCAGCGTTGTTCAATGCCTCTCGAGGCATTGTAAGGCAGCACATCGCATTGAGACAGCAGCAATTCGATGTTTTTACCAGAACCTCGAGCTTGGCCAAAGCTGTGAAGAGTCAAGCAGAGCGCTACACCGAAACCGCCAAAGCTGCATCTTTCCTGGCTTCGCGAATGAATGAGGATAAACCCTCATGGACTTACGAAGCGACAGAAAGTACCGAAGCTGAGCGTACACCAAAAGATGCACCAATTCCAAGCGCCAGCACCGTCGAGACTGAGGCCTCCCAAGCTGCGAATTTCCCGAAGGAGGGAATTTCCCAGGATCACTTCTATGAAAAGTCGGCATCGAACTCCTCCACGGATCCTGCACCTAAAGATGCGCTCCCTGTTCGGCAGGAGAAGGCCGATCGTTATCCTTTGCCTGATGGTACTATCCCCCCGAGCGGCTCAAATATTGAAAAAGAGCCCTTGGTCCAGAATCAAAAGTTTGCAACGCTTGGTGGTCTTCCAACACAGTCGTCGGCCGAATCGACTATCCCTGTGCCGCATCATCCGGACTATACCTTAACGCCCGACGAAGCAAGGCTACTACAGCGCGAATATGAGAAGCAAATCCCCTCATGTCCCGTAGATGGCAAGGAAGGACATACAAGAGATAGCATCGTCAAGGGCTTTGATGATGATAGCTTCTATCATCCATCAGAGCACACATCGCCTGTTTTATCGACATTACCTAGGATTAAAGTACCAAAGCATGTGAATAGTGTCCAAGCAAATGACCCACATGTGGCAAGTACAGACATCAATTCGGATTCATATTCTTCTGCGGTCCAGACGACAACATCTCCCAAGCAAGAAGCAGATCCACTAACTGGCGAAGAGGATGTGCCGCAAGGAGTCAATACGGCTATCTTCTCTAGTGCGCGTATTGCAAGATCTCTAGGTGGGAGAACGCATAGCAGCCCCGGGTCAATTTCTAATCAAAAACCGTCAAGGACTGCACCCGAACAAGCTTCTAGTGCTATTGCATCTGCTAAGTCTCAACAAAGTCATGCATCATCCGTAGAGACCGAGCCTGCAGAAAAGGAGGTGAATATCAACGTCCGAACGCCCAATGTAAGTATCTATCCTGGTCAGACGCAAGACCAAGCCAGAGAGCTGATAGCTGACAGCAGCGTGGTAGATAATTGTGGATGCCGATACGTCTAAAATTTTGTATGAGATGCGTGAATCCAAAGTCCCGGCCTCCAGGATAGGAAGACTATGGAACTATGGAGGTTTAGCAGCAGGCATGTTTGGTGGCGCCATCAGTGAAAGTCTTCGCAGAGCCACAGGGAATGGCGGGGAAGGTTCGTTTATGTTGAATGCAGCCAATATGGACAGGCTAGTCGCAAAACTGTCTCGAATGAGAGGAGCAGCTCTCAAGATGGGACAGATGATGAGCTTTCAAGATTCAAAGATGCTTCCTGCACCAATCCAAGAGGTCTTGCTAAGAGTGCAGGACAGTGCAGACTATATGCCCGCATCTCAACGTAATAAGGTACTGGCTGCAGATCTAGGTGTAGACTGGCGCGACTTGTTCGACAGATTTGACGAGAAGCCAATAGCTGCCGCTTCAATTGGGCAGGTTCACAGTGCAATTTTAAAGTCCACAGGAGAACACGTGGCGGTAAAAGTTCAATATCCAGGAGTCGCGGATTCCATTGATTCGGATCTGAGCAATCTGGCTGTGTTACTTACAGCTTCTCGATTACTGCCCAAAGGTCTTTTCCTTGACAAGACCATAGCAAATGCTCGGACAGAGCTTGCGTGGGAATGTGATTACTTAAGAGAAGCTGAATGTGGTCAACGTTTCCAAGAACTCCTTGCTGACGAAGAGGACGTCTTCATAGTTCCACGAGTCATCCCAGAAGCCTCTGGAAAGCGTGTCATCACAATGGAGTTTATGGATGGTGTCGGTGTCACAAAGGTTCAGGGCTTGAGTCAGGAGCAGAAGGATTGGATCGGGACGAATATCCTTCGCCTTTGTTTGCGTGAGATCACCGAGTTCAGGTTCATGCAAACCGATCCCAACTGGACCAATTTTCTCTTCAATGCCGACATCAACAAGCTAGAACTTCTTGATTTTGGAGCTTCGCGTGAGTATCCGGTGGAGTTTATCTCGAAATATACGCAACTCTTGAATGCGGCATCCAAATCCGACAAGGAAACTGTTCGCCAATTGTCTCTTGAACTTGGTTATCTAACAGGCCATGAGTCCAACGCGATGCTTGAGGCACATATTTCTTCCGTCTTGACCCTGGCAGAGCCGTTCCTCGAAAGCTCTCCTGAAGTGTACGACTTCAAGGACCAGACCATCACTGAGAGAGTGAAGAGCTTGATTCCGTTGATGATTAAGGAGCGATTAGCACCTCCTCCAGAAGAGACCTACAGCTTGCACAGAAAGCTAAGCGGTGCATTCTTGCTTTGCGCAAAACTGGGAAGTCAGGTGCGATGCAGAGAACTTTTTGTAACCAGTATGAAGAAGGCTGGTTATGTCTAATGCCTACAATCTTGTAAAATCACATATGCATATGGTAGGAGTTTGGCCAAGTGTAAATATAAGAACAACAAATATACAATTCGACTCATAGCATAACGCCTGGGTATATATTTCTTCATGCCAGTGACTGTACAATAAAGCAAGCACCAGTCTACAGGCTTCAGCTTTGATTCTGAAAGTCTCGTCTCGCATATGGCAGGTTCTTCTTCTCCTTCCCTTCCACCTTCTTTCTTCTCCTCTCGATGACATGATCCAGCTGCTTCCCCTTGAGTGAACTGTATTGCTCCATGATAAGCTGCTTCTTTTGCTCGGCCTTTTTGAGATAGAAAGGCTGCTTCCCTTGCTTAACCAGTTCTTTCTCCTCCTTCCGATGCTTGTCCAATATATCCTGTTCTTTCGCCTTCCTTGTCGCTGCCTTCATCTTGGACTCCATTGAGAGCAATGTGCGTTTCAATCTCTCCTTTTCCGCCTCATCCTTAGTTTTCTTAATACGCTCCTTCAGCCCCTTAATTTCATCCTGTCTATAATCGTTCAGGAACGAATAAGCCTTGTTAATTTTCGTATCATCGACCTGCCCTGCTAGAGCCTCAAATCGGGGGTCACGATATTCTCGCTTTGCAACTGGCATGACCTCACGCTTCCGTGAGACAGCCTTCTTGCTTGAAATCTCAGCTGGGGCGTGTTTACTTGACCGACTGAAGTCTCTGTGGTCCTTTCGGCCTGCCTTCCGTTCGGCCGCCTCATTGTCCTCCCACGGATCATCGGATGCCTTCTTTGACTTTTTCGGGCCCGCACCAGATTTTGATTTACTGGATTTTTGCATAGAGTCTTGTGCCTTCGCAAGGGCGCCGAAGGATATCGATGCTGCCTCTTCTGGCTCGGAGTCTTCTGATCCTGAATCTTCTTTGTCGCTCTGTAAATGAATATTAGTAAATTGACACGACTATTTTAATCAATTGACTTACTGCGCCATCACTGCTGCTGCCCTCTTGCAAATTGTTTGCTTCGCCTTCTTCGTCGCTGCTAGCAGCCTCGTCACCAGCTGATGCTACTGAGACATCCGACTCGTCAACAAGTTCTTCACTCTCATCTCTCCTGGCGCGCACCCGCCGCTGGAGCTTCAATTCAAAGGTTTTCCGTTTCAAAGAAGACATGTTTGTTTGAGAAAAGATGAAGAGCACTGAAGAGAAGGTCAAAACGTGGGTGATTACCGCTCAACTTCACGGACAAATTTCTGGTGGTCCGTGCAATCAGGCCCTGATAAAGGAGAGACTAAGCCTTCTTAAGCGCAGCTGTGGGCGGGAAATGCTGGCAAAATATTTTATCTACGAGCAAGCCGCGCGCTTGAGTGTTCGCTGGCTACTTCCAGCATCTATCTGTAGAGTTGTAGCCTGTATCTTACAACCTTACAATACAAACACAGCCTTTATTCGTCCGGACTTTTTTTCTCTTCCTTCTTTCTCAACATCACATAACAACGTCATATGAGTACTTCCCTTCTGGCTTTTAGAGGTCACTCCCGACTAGCGACCTACATCAAAACATCATCGGAAATCTATTTTCATGCAAGCACTCAGACTCGTCGCAACCACAAGCCAAAGATGATTCCAATCGATCTAGATGTGAAGGAACCTCAGGCGAAGGCACCTAAATCTCGGCCCATATTTACAGAGATGGCAGCTCAGAGAATAGCTGTTCTAGAAGACGCAATTTCAACTCTCAATTCAAGAACTGAAGGGACGCCAAAGAAGCTTCTTGGTCTTGTTAAGAGGCGGGACAAGCATCTGGCTGAGATTGCTGAATTGAAGGCGAAACTTGCCAGATCAAGTCAACACGATTTGTCTGGGGATAAGATTGGCGAAATCATAGCCACGATGTATGTTAGTTATATGAATCTCAAACAACTCCATTATCAACAATTCTTGCTCCAGAATTTTTGTAATCATCATGTTAATCAGTTAATATAGACCGACTGATGCTTCTCCTCGTACTGCTTCTCCCAAAAGTCCGTCACCTTCAACAAGTCCGGCTGGAAATGGGCGCACTCTCAGTACACCAGTACAGCCACCAAGATATAAGTTGCGATCTCGCACTATCCCAGCTTCTCAGGAATTCACTCCTGAGTTAGCTCCTGCGCGACAGCAGACACCAGACCCCCAGATACCAAGAAACAGCGATGTACGATCGGCGCCATGGAGGACAACCGTCAGAGATGCAATTGTTCCACCCTCCAAAGCTTCTGGAGGTGTTCCCGAAGCATTACAATCGTACATTCAGCGCGCATCCTTGCCTCCTCAAATCGCCCTTCAGCCGCAACATATCCTACTCGTTATAGACTTAAACGGCACAATGCTCTATCGGCCAGACAGAAAGCGCCCTTCTCATTTTGTGGCGCGCCAATTGACACAAGTCTTCCTCGACTATGTATTCTCCAGATTCCAAGTCATGATCTGGTCATCGGCACGACCAGAAAACGTCCGTCTCATGTGCAATCAACTCTTCCCCGATGCATCACGACAGCGCCTTATTGGTGAATGGGGCCGCGATCGTATGGGCCTTTCTCCGGAAGATTACAACAGAAGAGTTCAGGTGTATAAGCGATTTGAAAAGGTCTGGGCAGATCCTTCTATTCAGCGCCGGCATCCGCTGAACTCTTCGGGGGCTCTGTGGGACCAGTCTAATACCGTCCTGATCGACGATTCTATAGAAAAAGCTCGTAGTCAGCCGTTTAATTTGGTGGAAGTACCTGAATTTACTGGCCAGGCAGGATCGGATGTCCTGAGACGTCTCGCCGAGTATCTGGACAATCTCCTCATGCAAACCGATGTCAGTGCCTATATCCGCCAAAATCCATTCAAGTCAGCGACAACCGTAGCGTAAATTTGAAAGCAATGATGCGTGGAGGCAGTTGAACGAAGATTTTATGAGATGCTGCCTGCCATTATACACAATGAGCTTGGGATCTAAGGGCATCTCCTCATGATTGATGAAGAAAATCCATTCACAATGCGTCCGCAGCGACTTGCGTTTGTTGGCAAAAGCATGTTGGAGGCATTCAGAAGTTTGGGTGTTTCGATAGAATTCAAATGCCGTTACGTCACAATACATCAAAGAAATAAAACGAGGCTCATGATTCATAATTGTGCATTGCATTGTATCGTAAAGTAGTCGAAGCTACGGGGTCGCTAACAAGTCAAAAATAACAGCCAAGGAAAATAGTCTACTTGAAGACCTTTCCATCAGCCCATGGGTATTCCTTTCCATTAACGACAATTGGCTTCTCCCAAGTCCATTGCTCGTTGACAAATTCTCTGTCCTCTGGCTTGGTGGCATCGAGCTTGGTAAACGAGTAGCTCTCGTAGTCAGGAGCGACATCGAAAGCTGGGAGAGCCTCCTGGCCGCGGATGACGAAAGCACCCTTGATGATGGAGTCGTTTGCAGTGCCGTAAACTGAAGCACATCCAAAGATGAACTTGCGGGAGCCTTCCAGACGAGCGAAGAAGCCGCCAATCAAGTTGGAGGTCATGAAGACCTGGGTCAGCTCATCGTTGTACTTGTAGTCGACAGCCCAGATGGAATAGTCCGCTGGGTTGTAGTTCTCCCAGAACCACTTAAGGGCAACGGGGGTATCGCTGTTGGAGTACTGACGCTTCCACTCATCAAGAGGGATAGTTGGCTTTGGGAGAGCCTCAAGTGGATGCTTAGCCTTTGGTGCCTCCTCGACTGGCTCCTCCTCCTCATCAACCTCCTTAGCCTTTGGCTTAGGTGCGGCCTTTGGTGCCTTTGGAGCGGCCTCCTTCTTGGACTCAGCCTTCTTTGGTGGGACGTTCTTCAGGGTTGGCTCGTCAATAAAGTTGAGCTTGCCAGCAACAGCGGAGTAGATTGGCTGGTTGTAGACAGTCTCGTACCAACGGGTAACGTTGGGGTTCTCTGCACGCCAGGCCTTGTCGAAGAAGTACTGGAAGCCGCGGGAAATGAGGCCAGCAGCAAAGAGATCCGCAAGAGTGATGCGCTCGCCAGAGAGGTAGGTGTTGTTGAGAAGATGGGCCTCAACGACAGAGATAGCCCTTAGAGCAGCCTTCTGGGAGTCCTCAACAGCCTTCTTGTTGTATGGGTCACGACCCTGGAGAGGGCGGAACCAGCCACCGAGAGTGGGAAGAACCTCGGCGTTGAAGTAGGACATCCACTTCAAGATGCTGGCATAATCCTGCTTTGTCTTTCCGAGAAGAGTGGTCTTCTCGTTCTGGGAAGTGACTGAAGGACGATTAGCATTAGATCACCAACAAGCGCCATTGCGTTAAAAGTAGACAAATTTGACGAAGTGCTCAGAGTCTAATTAATAAATTACTCAACACGGAGGATTAAGACAGGGATAAACTGTTGACAATGTTGTTCATCATAGCACAGGGGGATATTGAAGATACTAGAGGAAACAAGGTGGACATACTATAGATAGCGATGGCAATCGACTCGTTGAGGATGAATCCATCAGCACCAACGAAGGTTGGGATCTTGCCGAGGGCATTGATCTTGAGGTACTCATCAGAGACACCCTTTTGAGGCTCTGTGTTGACGATCTCAAGATCGATGTTGTTGGCCACAGCAACCGCCTTGATGGCAGTGGACCTTGGGTTGTCCTATTACGAAGTAATTAATTTCAATTCATGAGAACTTCAAAGACAGATGTATTCGTAGCTTACCCCAGTTGTGTAGAGCTTTCCGAACGCCATTTCTGCAGTTGTAAAAGTTGGAGTGGTTATGAAGAAAGAAAGACCAAAAATCTCGAGAGAAACTTTCGTTTTGTGGTCTTTCGCTAGTGCGCACGCTAATAAATGTAGTAGCCGCATCACGTGATATGAAATATTTCGAGGTTACCGATCGGCAAATGAGCCTGCCATAGTAGATGCTCAGCATAACCGTCTTTCCCCTCCGCAATAGCCAGAGCGCGGTTCTTGAAGATGAAGGCAGCTTCCCTTCCAGCAAGCCTCGTGCGAGCTTCGCGGACAATCTGCTCATCACCGAGGATCCCACGGGCGTTTCCTCGATCAAAATTTCCGAGTCGAGTATCTCCGAGATACCTCGCGACTGCCACCGATGCTCTCGTAGCTGCACCAGAGATTAACTTCGAAAAGATATCACCAACTGGAGATACTGGACCAACTGTCAAGAATGTCAATGCTCGCCTGATACCCGACTCACCATCCTATTTCACGGGTCTTCCTCACTTCGTCGACAACCTCCTCCACCTCCAAAGCCTGCTTCGAAAGCATGAGACATTACCTGTTGTAAAACCTGGTCAAGCACCTAGGGCAGCATGGAAGACATTGGTTGAATACAGGAATTCGGTTGGTGAGCCCGTGAAAGCCTCGAAATATCAGAAGATTGTCGCAATTCTCCACAGACTCAACCATATCCACCCCGACTTGAAGACGCCGGGTATCCAAGCAGCCTTGGAAGCTCACAAGCGCGCGATTGATCCCTTCGCAAACAAGGCGAATCCAATACCCATTGACAAATTCGGACGAGCAGTTGGTGCCGGAAGACGAAAGTCCTCCACGGCCAGAGCTTGGGTTGTTGAGGGCAACGGAGAGGTTCTGGTTAATGGGAAGACACTGGTAGATGCTTTCGCGAGAGTTCACGACAGAGAGAGTGCTATTTGGCCACTGAAGGCAACGGAGAGGATAGACAAGTACAATGTATGGGCACTTGTAGAAGGTGGAGGAACAACTGGCCAAGCGGAAGCCTTGACATTAGCAATTGCAAAGGCTTTACTTGCACACGAGCCATTGCTGAAGCCAGCACTTCGAAGAGGTGAGTCATTGTCCTTTCACAGGGTTTCTTTGGGCAATTGTTATATATTTTGTCCACTGTGCTAACATTCTTCTCAGCCGGATGCATTACGCGTGATCCAAGAGTTGTCGAGAGAAAGAAGCCGGGTCACCTCAAGGCCAGGAAGATGCCTGCCTGGGTCAGGAGATAGTCGTGGCGGTTCTGGGGTGTTTGTATTATATCTGTATGGTCACGGAATGGAATATGTACTCGATATAATCGATGAAAATAAGTACAACTTCTGGGCTTCTGACAAATATTGTGGATCTGTGAAAGCTGCGAGATATGTCCATTCGAGCTATTGCTGTATCGTCGTCATTGGGGGAGTGAACAGCCGAAATAGGTGGTTTTGCAAACACTCTTTGCCGTTCGCTCTTGTGTTCCGTGGGTGATGGTTGTACGACTTGAAAGGGGGCTTGTTAAAGCCAGTCAGTCATAAGCGCTATGAGCCACTTAGTTGGCCACTCAATTGTTTTCGAGGTGCTCTGGCGTGGCGGCCATGCTGCCTTAGAGACTGTATTGCCTCCAAGCAAGATCTGGCACTCAGACACCACAGGCCTAGTGTTAGAGCTTGAATGACCACGACGACGACGACGACGATGTAGACAGATTGCTACTCATCCTCTCTACGGATTAAGCTCCATAGTGCTCAGTGGCCGGATTTATCAAAGCCGTAACTGGATTGAATAAACCCCCTAAAAATATCGTCGATCAAGAAGGCCCCCATTTTTTCCACTGGTGCCTTAACATAAAAATCCCAAGCATAGATATCGTACAGTGTCTGGCCACGCAAAGTTGGATGTACGAGAGATAACGCCACGGCTCATTATGTTCAAATAATCTTAAACGGAACTAGACCACGCAACAAGTTTCTCTTCAGTGAAAGTATTGGCGGACACCAGATCCCACTGCATCCAACTTTGGATGGCCAGACACTGTATGTAGCACACCGATATGGCATGGATGGCTTGGTTGCTGTACTCCATAAGACAAAGGATGCAGGCATACTCTTTTGGAATGAAGTTGTCGCGGAAGACATACTTTTAGGGCGGATGATGTTGGGGAGAGAAGAATATATATAGTCTATAGATACATATATATATATATATATAAGTCAGTGCCTGTGAGGCTGTGACGGCCTTGATGTATTCAGTTGTGCGAGAGTCCTGCTGGCATTATTTACCTAAGAATATGTATTCCCTCAATTTTAGAGGATGCTAGCATTTTGTTCCATCCCATTCGCCGCAGGGACTTGCGAGAAGTCGTAGTATCTGAGGGTTCAGTCGCCTCGGCCGAAAATGATACATCATCTTTTAAGCAGCCAGATCGAACCCAACATTTCGTCCCGTTCCAAGATCGCCAACCAGCCTATTCACATTCGTCGTCGGGAATCGGGATAATAATTCTTGCTGTACTCCATAGATGCTGTGTGATCCATCACAATCGCAGCCTTGGCGCATCTTTGAGATCGGATTAGAGTAGAGTGTTCCTCTCGCCTCTCGCCGCCTCTGGCCGCCTCTCGCTAACCCTGGCCGGGGAACACGATGCAGACGATCGTCTGTGCGCTGCTGCATTGCAGCATGCAGCACGCTGGGATACTCTGCATAGCCGATTGGAAGGCTTCGCAAGGCTGAGGCCATGCATCTTCGACATTGCTATTGCTATTGCTATTGCTGTTGCTATTGTTAGGTATCGAGAGGCAGCTTCGATTACAAAACTTTGGAGAACGAGACATTATCATCACATTCCAGCTGACGTTATTATTACTATTGTCTCGGGGTGAGCTGTACTGTACAGTACATTACTTTATACATAACTTCGATTGCTTGTCTTTTATGAGCTCTCCTCTTTCATCTTTGCTAGGCTGCTACAAGGGTGGCTGCACCCAAATCTACGCTATTTTCATCTGTGAGACGTCCATTACTCTACTCTAACCATAATCCCCAGCCTCTCCACACCATTCTAGCTTCGGCTTGACCAGCAGAGCCTTCTATTCGTCTAATAATGCGCGATAAGCCTTGGAAAAGATAGCCACAACAAAGCATCCAGCTCCTCCGACTGAGATCTATCTTTCTGGCAATATCGGGGGTATCGTCAAACAAAACCAACCAGTACATCGTATGCTGTAAATCTGCCTCCAACGCCTAATTTATGCTCCAAAATAAATGCTGAAAGCGCCTCGAGCAGCAAGAACGGCAGTGGCCTTACCAGGTGCTGTTCTAGCGGGAAGACGGCGGTTGTCTGGACATCGATGCTCTCTGGCGGCCTTCATGTTCTGGTCCACTGTTTGGAAGGAGGTCCAGGCATTTGCCCACAACTGCATGGTCCATCAGATATGAGATTGCTGAAAGAATACCGAAGTATGGGAAGATTGACTTACTCTTGAGTATGTCGTCTTCCAATACTCCGCATTGATAGTTCACGAGGCCGTGTCTCTCAAGATACTCGTCATTTAACTTTATAAGTCCATCTGACATTCTCTTGATGTCCACAAACGTCAGGAGCTGCGGCTGGAGTGGAGACATGCCTGCCTGTAAGAAGTCTTCCGTTGAATCTTTCTGCTTTTGAAACAGTGCGAGCCACGCATTATTGAAGTTATCCCACAGATCCATGCGCTCCTTCTCGTGAGATGTGCCATCAATGGTGAGCTCTGCAGAATAAGCACGTCAATGTTTAGTTCAAAGAGACACGCTGCGTAGAAACTTACCCATATCTTCAACGTGAGATAGGAGCCATTCCGATAGCTTCAGCAGGTGTTGACTTGCCGTGATGAGGGTACCATTCAATATGTGTTGGAAGACTTGTCTCAGCTCGGTATTGCATCTTCGGTACCCCATATCGACTGGAGAAAGAGCCTCGGGCGGTTCTTCCAGTCCTTCTGACTGGGACTGAGGCAGTCCAATGCTGCCTACAGCAGCTCCATGCACACTAGAAGAAGCTTGGGCGGACATAGACTCTGCAGCATAGAAGGAGCTCGCCTCAGATAACATTTGCATAGGCGCAGCTTGTCGTTGTTGGAATTGCTGAGGACCTTCGTACATGACACTAGCAGCCGGTTGTTGACTGACGCCGTAAGGTATGTTGGGAGAATAGCCTGTGAAAGCGGCCTGTTGCTGGCGAGGCTCTTGGGTGTATTCACTTTGATAGGACATCTGATCCACTGGCTGTGCAGCAGGAAATGATGGCGTCTGCTCGTTGTAGTACCCATAGTTTGAAATTGTAGGTGCGCTGCCTCGAGACGAAGATCCTGAGCGTGGCAAAGGTCCCGGCTGGCGCAACCTGTCTGCTGATCCATCTGAGAAGGTTCGTGGCAAATCCGGTCCCTGAGGGAACCTCTCGCTTGGATTTCCATATTGTGGAGGCTCATTTTGCCTCCTTCTTCGATCATGGCCATCCATTCCCCTGCTTGTATTTGCCGATGTCCTGTAGCATGAGTAAACCCGAACAATGAATGAATTGAACCCCAGCGGAAAAACGTCGCTCAGGATGTTGCACTACACTTCGATGTAACGAATGTGGACAGACAATGCAATGCCTCGTGCTCAAAATTCGGGAACACCCTCGACTTATATTCTTAAAGTTCGAGACCAGGGTGGCAAGATAGCTATCGAGAACGAGAAGGGGTTCCAACGAGATCCCAGTACCATTCCAGAGTATATTCCTTATAGGCTGCCTTTCCGGTGGGAGAATCCAGGTGTAATCGCCAATCAGAAAATAGGGTCTCGAAGTGCTGGCACAACACAGTGCCTCAGAGAGTAATGACTGGATAAGAACGACCTGACATTGAGGGGGCAAATAGAGTAGTCTCAATGGAATGGAACGGCGGATGAGACAGGGCTAGCTGTTAATAGAGCACACAGTGGACTCTTGGGGTTGTGTTTCGGTGAGGGTCTTCCCTGGTATAGCTGAAGGCTGAAGGTATGGTGGGAGAGAGGGGTGAGAGTGAGAAAGGAATGGAAGCATGACAGGTCCTATGGAGATTCGAGATCGGTAGCTGAGATGCGGGGAGGACAATAATGACGATAAAATGGAATTTGGAAAGTGGGGCGGGCGTGAGGGCGGAGAGATGTGGACTGGAATTGTGGAAATGCGGCGGCCGGGATGGTGTGGGATAAGGTAGGTACTCTACCTCAAAGCAATCAATTCTCAATTCTCAATTCTCGAGGCGGCCGGCAAAGGGAGAGAGGGCCGAAGGGCGAGGGGGACACATGATCAGGAGAGTAGTAAGAGACATTAGAGGGGTATGTAGAGTAGAGCAGGTATTGTATTCTGCCCTCGAATGAATAAATAACTAGAGTACTCCCAACTCTCTCAACTTGGACTTTTCGAAGGGCAGGGGAGAAGGGCGGAAAGGGGGAAGAGGGGAGGGTCTGTGGCTTTGGCACACCTTGCCAGAAGGAGCCTCCGTATGCTCTTTGTATTTTTTTTTTGGCAGGCCAGGATCAAGACGTCTTTTCTCGTCTGCGCACGCTTTCTTGGGAAGAAGAGGTGAGAGGGGGAAGCGAGAGGGGGAAGCGAGAGAGGGAAGCGAGAGGGGGATGTCGGGCAGCCGGATCGCAGAGTAGGGCTAGCACTAAACGAGTCTCAGAGATGGTCTGGGCCGATTTTGGGCCAAACAGACGAGGTGCTGTGCTGTATACGGATACGTATGTGCAGTATGTACGTACAGTATGTACATACATACTCCTTACTACTCGAGAGTAACCAGTCAGATGCCTCTCTCTATAGCTACATATAGTACAGATGGTACATAGGGGCCTTGTTCTCCTTTCTGAGGCTCGACCGGGCCTCGTGGGACTGACTTTTTTTCCTGTGAGACAGCTACTGTATGCATCTACACTCACTACTACGGGGCTACTGTGCAGAGTTGCAGTAGTGTTTCTGTTTCATAGGTAATGAGGAGCACGGCTTGACTAGCCTCGAGGCCGATCGATAGATGGGTTTGGCTTACCATAAGTGACCTAGCCTTCACTCATAAGCGGCGCACACTAGTCCTTGAGATACGCTTAATCGGGCAAGCCATCCACTTCCGACATTATTCACTACTACTAGTACTACTACTAATACTACTACTACCACTACTAATACTGCTACTACTAACACTACTACTACTACTAATACTACTACTACTAACACTACTAACACTACTAATACTACTACTACTGCTACTAATACTGCTACTGTTGGAGTATCTACAAGTATCCATATAAGCTACCTAATAATATCAGATGAGGCTCGCTTATACTCCGTACACTACTATTACCTGTATATCCTACCTTGAACAGCACCTTATATATGTACAGTTATACACAGCAGATATGTATATACAGCATCAATACCTACTTTTAATTAAGTCATATGCTACCCTCCTACCTATTATTGCATCCAGAATAGCCGAGCACGGTGTACATACATAGCTACTGTACAGAGTGCATGGTAGTCGATCAGCTCATCAGGGCCTGCTAGTCTTTCCATGCTGGTTATGAAGGGCTGGGAGAATCGTATAAGTCGGGCTGAGCCCAGACATGGCTTTTCACTGCGCAGTCTGTACACCATATGCATGTATGTATGTATGTATGCATTATTACATATTTCATTTGGAAAAAGTCACCCGAAAAAGGAGAGGCGGCAGGCGGGCTCTCGAGGGTCGATAACTCTGAGATATGAGACATGTGTACCTATCTATGTACATAGGTATGTACAAGAACTGCTAGCTCGAATCCACATCGAGCTCTCAGCTGCCCATCCAATCCCATCCCATCCCATCCCACATATCTCTCGGGAAGTTTGAGTGATCATCGTCCAGGATTGCGCGAGACATCCTTGCTGATACCAAGATGAGCCTTGTATGCTGGATTCAGGATTGCCTCCGTTTGACACCCAGTGGCAGCATGGCAGCATGGCTTGTACTGTACTGACTGTATCTTTTACCTCTTTCAGTAAAGTGTACCTCTTTCACGCCCTCCTCCATAATATATATACCTAGGTACTCTGAAGAGAGTATGGAGTACAGGACCGATTACGTACGGCATTACAATACCCAGGAAATGCTCTAAGCCGCCGGGCAATGATTGCCGCTTTCGCTCTCATCGGCCTCTTTCCACTTCAGTAGAGCAGTGGTGCCGATGAAAGGACAGTCAGTCTACGCCAAACACGTCGAGTCATGGCGAAAGCTTCCAGAAGAAAGGCCACCCATGGGCCATGCGGCCAAGATACGTATGTAGCTATGTATGATATGGCCGCCAACATGGCAGTGTCGATATACGTGCGTACATATGTTCCCGGCACAAAGAGCACCATCATGAGAATGCCGCATGATGTTTCATCGTATTCATCATCAACCGTACCTGGGCAGGTACCTCACAGTATCCATAAAGTAGATACGTAGAGTTTAATGCGGCGCTGCCGCTTCGTTTGGCCTCTGATCCGCGCAGCCCCCATCCCCGTTTGACCGCGCCTATGACCCGACCCGTCTTGCATCTCCGAGGCTTCACGCGTCTATGCCGCGGCTATCGAATACCACATCATCCACATCTCATTTCTATTCTTGATTTAACCTCACCTTTGATCTGGGTTTGCTCTGAATATCCATCCAGGGAGCATAATCCGACGTCCATGGAATATTTATAGAGTCCAATCCGCTCATATTATTATGTCCATCATCAGGAATTCAACAGTGTGTTGCACACGTTTCCATTTCTTCCTCTCAACCCCAAGGATGCCGACCAAAGTCATGCTCAATGCCATGCCAGCCCTATCGTTTGTATCTCACAAAGATAGGGCAGGTACCGTAAGTCCGGAGCGATTCATCGGCCGTGGCACATCCCGCCCAATTAGCCTTCAAAGATCATGCAAGGCACCCTGCTTATTCCATGCCTCAGATGACGCGGAGGATATACGAAAGATGATGTTCACCGGTTTCAGCCACATCAGACTTTTCTGTTTGACGCTTCTAGAAGACAACGGTGACATAGGCCATCTATTTCCAGCACTGGAAGTGTGATCGCGCGGGCCTCGTCTGCGTTTTCTTCTTCTTTCCCTTATTTTCGCACTTTGGATGCAAAAGCGTTTCATATAGATGCGATTAAGGAAATTATCTCCCATCACCGCCAGCAGACTCCAGCAAGTCACAGAAAACAATCGGACTTAATACAGAGTTATTTGAGACGTCATCTCAGTCTATGCTCGTGTTTAACAATATATCGTCAGGTCTTTACTTTTGATATTTATATTGGCCGTTGAATTCGCCGAGATACTCTACCTATATGTGATATATTCCCCCTCACTTCATGGCTTACTAGCATCTCGTAATGGAATGCCGAATGGACCGAATGACTTTCCTTGTCTGCCTCATGTTTTGATGCAACTTCCACATAGGCTGATATTCATCAGCCATATCATATCTCTTCTCACGTTCCTGGAAGTTCCAACATTGCATAAAAATGCTCGTAATTTCGGAATGCAATTTTCCATTAGATACTCTGCTTTCGCTATGCTAAATGTACTCCCAACCCTGTGTTTCATATCTTTCCACGTTAGCCACACGAGGAACTTATACCAGATCATAAATACAATTATGGCAATACCTATCACATACGACCACAGACTTGAGAGAATTGGGCATCCCGTCCGCTCTGCCATACACAAGCTCAAGATCGGTGGATTAGTAGTTGGGTGGGTGACCACCAGCGAATACCCACTGTTGTATGTTCCTGTTTATTATTTATTTTTTGTGGACCTGATATGTTTGCCCAAATGTTTTCAACCAGGTCAGCAGGCTTGCTTGCTCATGCCCTTACGTTGAGAAATATACGGAAAGACATTCGCAAAGAGGCATTATTGGATTGCTCGACGAGGATAGAGGCATATGTAGTATGGTCGGTGTGTTTTATTGAGTTATGACATGTTGCGATCCAAGTGCTAAAGGGCTTCGAACGGCATTCTACTGTTGATGTCGATAGTGAAACGATGGTAAACTGATATGAGAGCTGCCGAGGAACTTGCCTTGCAACAAAGGGCGTGAAGAATAACCTACGGCTTCGCACATGAGCATTTAGAAAATTCCCCTCGTGAATCCTTATCCGCTGAATAATTCAAGCATGAAGTACTGAAATTGAAGACTGAGATAGTAATATTGTGGTAAGGAAGTTGAATGACTAGAAATCATTTGGACAATTACTCAGACGAGCTTCCACTTCAAGATTCGATTTCATCGCCAGCGAGGAAAGAGATGCAGTATTCATGAAATTGGGTTTATTTTGAGGTCATAATCTTCGTAATCAGCTTGATGCTTTCTCAGTAGGAAATTAAAATTGATCTTCGCAGAAGTCAGCAAAATCAATATTCAAGGGGAAGAATCCGCCCAAACCAGCCATTACATACCTAAAGTCATGCTCATACTAACGTCAGTATTCTCAACCATCTTCGTAAACTCCTCGAAGCTGATTTTGCCATCCCGATCCAAATCTGCCTCCATAATCGTCTTATCCACAATCTGCTGCAGCTGCTGGTCCTTTAGGTTGCTACCCACCATCATCTTGAGCACAATGAAGAGCTCGCCATTGCTGATGTAGCCGTCACGGTCGATGTCATATACCTTGAATGCGAACCGTAACTTCTGCTCCTTATTGCCCTTGCTGCTGAATGCGCTTAGGCCCGAGACGAACTCTTGAAAGTCGACATCGCCACCGCCGTCCTCGTCGAATATCGCGATGAGACTGGATAAGAATTAGCAATCGCAATCGTTTGTTCAGCCACTGCATCGTGTTTAAATCATACCGCGTAGCTAATGGGTTCGAGGCAATCTGTGGCAGGCTAAGGAACTCTTCACGTTCGATTGTACCTGAGTTGTCCTGGAGGCAGATATCAGCAGCTGATTCGGGAAAGCGTAAATGCGAAATCTAATCTAACCTTGTCCAACTTCATGAACCTCTTGCGAAGACGGTCGACCTCATCTCTATCGACTGTTCTCAGCTGTCAGCCATATGGCGGGGATAGATCTGGGTTCCTCGAGCATGCGCACAGTTAGATCCCTGGACGATGCTCTCAATGACAGTACTGCTGGTGTTGCCCATCCTGATGCTGACGAACTTCGTGTGCGAATGATCGTATGATGCGAGGAAGAAATGCAAAGCTCAAGCGCGCTGGCTAAGGAGTGCCGGCCGCTGAATATACTTTGCGGTATTGCGAATGGGGTCGTCGAGTAGAGGACGTAGCGCGGGGTCCAGACGTGTCTGGACGTAGAGTATCAGCTGGGAAAGAGCGAATGCCTCCAAGCCAAAGAGGAGCCGCAGAGAAGAGTGGCTGTGTCTTTGCTGATGCAGGTAGATTGTGCTGGTATTACTGTTCTTCGAGAACGAATGAGTATAGTGAATGTGTAGAGGATGAGGATGAGGATGAGGATGAGGATGAGGATGAGGATGAGGATGAGGATGAGGATGAGGATGAGGATGAGGATGAGGGTGAGTCCAAGCTGGAGTAATAGTGTAGGTATGTAGATAGCTTCACTCTTCTCCGGTACACGCTAATAGGTACATACACGCACGGTAGGTGTGCCTGGCGAACTTTGATATTGGCTTCGGTTAATCCTACCACTCTGACCATCATTATATCCGCTACGTTAAATTCCAAACCGCGCTTGCCCCTTCTGGGCACCACCACCACCCTCCCAAGTCACAACAGGCACCCAAACAAAAACTTGCAGCAAGAGCATCGCCAACGTCAAGTCATCAGATCGCGCCCACAAAAACATCAAAAGAATCCCACCACCACGACTTTTCGATCTCAAAAGTCGATAAGCCATCTACTGATGATAAGCGCTTTCTAAAGACACCAGTTTTGCCTGGGTGTCCCTCAGAAAGTTTTCGTGGGTTCGGCACCGAACTCGTTCTCGCCATCTCTGATCGGTCATGACGCGAAGTACTCAACCGGGCCTGCGCTTTCGGACCCGCAAGCTCTCCCCCAAACAGCTTCTTCCGGTCCTTCGTGAGGACCAGATTGACTCGGAGGAGTATAAAGAGCTCCTCGATAATCAATATAAAGTCGAAACTGGCGTTGAGAAGTCCGAAGAGAATGTAAGTTTGCTATTTTTAGTATATATAATCCACATATCACGTGACGAATTCATATTCTATATCGCCCGAGTATTGGGCGGGCATAGGTGTGGCGATGGCCGCAATACGCTTCTACAGCAACCCGCGGCATTACAATCCCCATATGGTGATCCGCAATGAGTCGACGATCTACTTACTGACTTTCCCCAGGAATACCATCTCCAGGAGGCCTTGGCGGCTGCCCTCGGGCGAGGCTCAAAGGAGGAGGCGAAAAGGATAGTCCCGGCACCTCCAGCAGAAGAAACCAAAGACATCAACTACGACGAGCTCTATTCCCTCAAGTTTGCTAAATCCTCATCATATATTCGTTTTTCCCAAACAGTCGAAGAGTGTACTGGCTGTCAATATAACATGACCAGTGAAGATGACGTTTTCCTCAAGGCATATAACCAGAAGAGAACAGCATCGAATCAATGTTCTGAAGATGATTTCGAGAAGATCATGGAGGTATTTGAGACCACTGCAGATCGGCAAACGCCATTCGCAGCAATCGACAACACTGTCGTCGGCTTTGACATGATGGAAATCATTCTGAAACAGGAGATTGATAAGAAGGCACAAGCTTTTGCAAAATATATCTATGATTATTGGAAAACAAGGAGGCAATTCTCCAGCAATCGGCCACTTCAGCCGACTCTGAAATTCGAGCTTCATCAAGATAGTGACGACGGCGACCCATATGTCTGCTTCCGTCGTCGCGATGTCCGCCAGACTCGCAAGACAAGGGCGCGAGATATCCAAGTTACGGATAAGTTGCGAAAATTGCGTAAGGAATTAGAAGAAGGTCGCCAACTGGTGATCATGTCCCTTCAGAGGGAACAGGCAAAGCGAGACTTACTCGCTGTTGAACGTTCCATATTTGAGCAACGCTGCAAGGTCAAGGAGATCCGACAGAGGCTAGGCATCAAGGTCGACGATGAAGACTTGATTAACCAGAAGGCAAGTGACTCACCTCATCGTGTTCTTGATGGTACAACTGACATCGAACAGCCAAAGAGGAAGACCGTCGAGGTGCCTCAACTGCAACGTACTCCAGGGACCCAACTTCGTCTGCCAAGTAGACCAGACGGTCGCCCAGTTGAAGCTGATCTTACTCTGCTTGCCGATGTGCTCGCACAGAAGGAGAACTTACTTCAAATGGAGATTGATGCGAAGATCCAACAGCATCAGAGATGGAATCAAAACCATATAGATATGACAAGAGAGCCACTTATGGATGCACGGATTCAGCCTCCACCAGATTCGAGCTTCCGTCTTGCCACAACGCAATATCTGATGACACCACCTGCATCGGTGAGTGAAGAGTCGTCGAGCGAACAGATGTCAGAACTCCGAGATATTCGACCTTTCTCTCCACCGCCAGATGATGAGCCACATGGACAACCTGCATATCGTAGACGTATTGGCCGTCTCGGGCGCTTATGGATTGATCGAAGAGGTTTGCCGTCGCCGCCGACTGATATGGATGACTCCAAATCCGATCGGTGGAAATATGACCAAGATGACGATGATGACACCCCGATATATGAGGTGGATCCTTACGATACCCATGCTCTGAAGTACAGAGCAACGATACCATACAATGATAGGAACAGACGCGCTCCCCAGGAAATAACTGGCGGTAGTGGCCCAGCCGCAAGTGGTCCCGTCTCGAATCCTATGAACAGACCTCTGCCATCTATTTCCGTTCCTACTCAAAAACCAACCTGATCCGACATCCTCAGGTTCATCAGGCCAGTCTGGTCCAGGCCTGGTGTGTATATAGTGCTTGCTTTCGGCGTTGCCCTGGTTTGGGCTAGCATTGTCTTGTGGTTTTGTCGATATTAGATCGCCTCCCTGACCAAGGAGGATCTGTATTTTAGCGTGTGGTGGTCACCGAATTCAAATACGGAGGAATGGCAAGGCAAGAGGCCATGGTTTGAGTCAGGATGCTGTCTTCCTCCAGATTACTCATCCAATATAAAATAATCCAACTCATCTGTGCTTGCTTCTTTTCTGTGACTTTTGGTCGTCCTCTTCCCTTCCTCTCTTGACGGCTTGGCCCAGCATTCGCTTGTTGTTTCCCTGGAATTTAGCTGCTTCTCCCACGGCTTCGCTCAAAACATGCTTCTCGCCTTGGCGTACTTTAATTGCCTTGCGGGCCCGATAGGTCAGATTGGTGTCTTGGAGAATGGCATCGTCTTGAGACGCTGTGGTCGCATATTCTTGTTCCCGGCGCTTCAAAAGGTTTTGCAGGACCTTACCCACCACCTCCGTCTCCATCTTCGACCGGCTCGGCAGACTCATTTTGGATGATTGGATTGATGCAAGAGTCTCTTTGTCAACAACTAGCAGCCAGACGAGGGCAACAAGTTCGTCCGGTATGCATGACCACTCCTCATTTGCGTGGACAATATCGTAAGAATCTTCGTAAACGTCTTCGCGTATTGCAAGCTCTACTCGTGCATCTATTTCTGTCGAAGTCTGGCGCAACTTCAAATCTTCGTACATATTGTTCCGAGCATAGGCAACGATGGATGTGGCGGAAAGCTCAACCACATCGTAGATGGCGTACTTGTCGGTGACATAGCCGTAGCGACGGAGAAGGTCGGAACGAGGGAGCTGACCGTAGTCGTTCAAAATCTCTTCACCGCTTTTGATTGCTCTGATGGCTCTCATCTCTAATTCCTCGCCATCATAATGGAGACGCGCGTTGTTGTCGGCATCGGCATTCAGCATGTCTGCCAGCGGGATCATGGACAAGATTGTCTTTTCGTCCTCGTCGTCCACGAGATCATCTTCCTGGGCATGATCCTCTTCGTCTTGGTTGCCTTCCGGTATGTCAAAAGCATATGCCATGATAGTCGAAGCGACTTTGTGAAAAAAATCGAGGTTGCTGCCCTCAGGTACCACCTTCGAGATGCTCTGGCGGAAAATGTCCTCTGCTTGACTCTTGCCGATTTTGTTCACAACAGCACTGGCTTGAAGCTCAGCAAGCTCGGATGAGCTCCAAAATACCAAGCTGTCGAGTTCGATCGGGAGGACGCCAAAATATGGCGCCCACTTTGAGTCGGGACGAACGGCCTCGGACATGATCACAGCGGTGAGGGCCTGCTGGTATTAGCCAAGTGCCGAGCGCACAAGATTGACATGGCTCAACATACCGCCCAATTCGGCATGGCATCGAAGATTTCTGGAGATATATCGTTTCTCTGCGAAAGCAACTCTGGCAAAGCCGTCTTTACGCTCAGAGTGCTTGTGCGTGGGACTCTGAAGATCAACTCCTCCTCCTCAAAATCACCTTTAGCGACTGAGAAAAGTATTAGCTGAGATTATTCTGAACAAAAAACAGAATTGATCATTCGGAGCAAGACATCCAGGCTGCCTAGAGACGTATGACCTGTATCGCCGCACGACAGAATATCAACAGATGGAAGCAAAAGGAGGACGCTTGCCTAAAGCTCGACCTCGACCATCCGCCCTCAAGTCGGTCACCACGGCCTTCGGACTGAGCTTGACGCCGATACGATCCAGCCATTTGAGGAAAGCATGTGTATTCTTGTGAAATTGCTCATCCATATCTCCCGACGAAGATGCCATGGGCTTCTTGAAATGTTCGGTAGGTAGGTAGGTGTTGTAAGGAGAAGAGAATGAAGAAAGACGTCCAGGTATAATATGCAGAGCCCAGTGCTGTGCTGTGCTGTGGAGTACAGTACAGTATGCTCGGTAGGCAATTGTTGTGGCCGGTCTAGCGCCACTTAGCGTCGTGGAGGACGAGGGAGAAGACGACGAGATGCCACGCGTGTGATTCGCCGAAAAGGCGGCACTGCACGACAAACCTGAGGCAGACTCATGGTTCTGATGGTTCTGATGGTTCTGTGGCGCTGCCCTCAAGATTTGACCCGCCACTGGGCCCTTCTTTTCGCTGGAGCCCACTCAAACGGCGTCGCAGACTCTTCAACAATAAAGTAAAATAAAGTAAAGTAAAATAAAATAAAATAAAGTAAAATAAAGTAAAATAAAAGATTAGTTACTTGCCCGTTCATTTTATTTTAAACAATCATGACCTCGGGGTAGAGTATTGGTAGTCCAGTTGTGAAGACCTTGCTTCAACTTGGCACGTTTGCTTTGGAGCACTGCTGCACTTCCCCATCGGACATCGGGCATGAGTCTTCTGACGTGACCTGACCTGCTACTGTCAGCCTTGCAATCTTATCTTATCTTATCGCTTATCGATTCGGTAAGGTAGGCCGATGACAGTCGAGCGACGCATCTCAAAAATGTCCCACCATCCACCCACGACAAGAGAGTGAATTTGCCCCTCAACACCGCAGTCGTCGAGCTCATTGACCCTTCTTTTTTTCTTCAAGCGGCGGGATTAAGCTCTGCCCCACAATGGGCTATGCAATAGGTCTCGAGGGTAGCGCCAACAAGCTCGGCGTCGGCATCATCGCTCACCCCTCCCCTACCAAGCCCGCCATAATCCTCTCCAACATCCGATACACCTATGTCTCTCCTCCCGGTGCCGGTTTCCTCCCCAAAGATACCGCGAAACACCACCGCTCTCACGTCATCGACCTTGTCAAGCGCGCCCTCGCGGAAGCCCGCATCTCCATCAAGGACATCGACTGCATATGCTATACCAAGGGCCCCGGCATGGGTGCACCGCTGCAGTCCGTCGCCGTCGCAGCGCGCATGCTCTCACTGCTGTGGGATAAGCCGCTGGTTGGGGTGAACCATTGCGTTGGGCATATCGAGATGGGGAGAGAGATCACGGGCGCGCAGAATCCCGTCGTGCTCTATGTGAGCGGGGGGAATACACAGGTCATCGCGTATGCGGAACAACGGTACCGAATATTCGGCGAGGCGCTCGATATCGCTGTGGGCAACTGTCTAGACAGGTTCGCACGGACGCTAGAAATCAGCAACGATCCCGCGCCGGGTTATAACATCGAGCAGCTCGCAAAGAAGGGCAGCGTGCTGGTGGATCTGCCATATGCTGTCAAGGGAATGGATTGCTCATTCTCGGGCATCCTGGCCAGCATTGACATTCTGGCTACGAACTTGAAAGCCAACCCTGACACAACAGACGACATAACGGGGGCAGTCATCACGACTGCGGATCTGTGCTTTAGTTTACAAGAGACCATATTTGCGATGCTGGTGGAGATCACCGAAAGAGCGATGGCCCATGTGGGGAGCAACCAGGTCTTGATCGTTGGGGGCGTGGGATGCAACGAGCGCTTGCAGGAGATGATGGGAGTGATGGCACGAGATAGGGGAGGGAGCGTGTACGCGACCGATGAGCGGTTCTGCATTGATAATGGGATAATGATTGCACAGGCCGGTCTGTTGGCGTATGAGACAGGTTTCACCACTCCGCTAGAGGAGAGTACATGTACGCAGAGATTTAGGACAGATGAGGTCTTTATCAAATGGAGAGACTGAACTCATCTGATACCAATGATTCCGCATCTTCAAATAGAATAGCTTATTTGCTGTTGGATCGTATTGGACTATTGAACCTTCTAGCCACATAACCAGTCCAGCAGATCACTTTGGTAACCGAGCCAGAACGCCTCAAGCGCATACGTCCGGCAGAAGGTCTATATACTCACCCAAAGACTTTTACTATTTTATAAGCGTCCCTAGTTCGTTCTCTTCAAGTGGTGTCATCTGACGTTGGTTTGTACATAATCGTGGTCACATACTGCCAGATGTCAGAAGGAATGCGGATATCACGGAATGGAGACAGACATACCTTGCGTTTATATCTTGTTGTTGCAGACACAGCAAGAACGTTGCCCTTGATGCTACTTGTTGCAAGGTGGTTCAGGACAGTGTGATTGGGCATATTCAGCACACTGTTATCATCCTTCATCGGAGTCGCCGCGTTCAAGATTGGCTTTCCGAGGAATCCGGGAAGACTTGGCGGAGTAGGTAGTTTGACAATGGCAGCGGCTGCGTATTGATACGCAGCAGAATCCTCGGCCTTGTCAAGATCAAGCAGATATTGTGGAATGGTCGACGTATAGTTGGCTGGTGGAAGAACTGGCTTGGTGCGTTGCGCTGGCTTGGCTTCCGCGTTTTGATCCGCAGGCTTCATCTCTTCATGTGAGGCATGGCTCTCCAATGCGTTTCGCTCATGAGACGCTGGCGGATGAACAGCTTCTTGAGTGTGTACGACGTCTTTAGGGAGATCATCGGCGCTGACTTCGATGTAATTGACGAGATTATTGCCAAAATCGACGGTTGTAGGAAGATCCGGGGATATTGTCATGTTTCCATCAATAATGAAGCGGATATGGTGAGTCCCTGGTCGGACGGGAATAACGGCGGAGAAGACCCCTGGCTTTCCTTGTCTAAGAAAGGTCAGTGTTACTTGTTCATTATGCTATCAGCAGCCTACACCACTGACGATGGCTGAGATGTAAGATGATTGAACTTACACAGGATAGAGCTTTGATTTCCTACTCCACTGGAATATAGTGCCAGTCACATAGACTTTATCTCCACCCCCATACCAGTGGAACTCAGTTGGCACAACAGGCTTTGTCTTATCGATGGGCAACTCTTCGACATCTTCGTCTTCTGTCGTATTACTCAGTGCAGACAAGGGACGAGTGAGAGTCTCCCCAACCTCAAGAGGGTCGAGATCGGGCACGGGAGCCTGTGCATCTGATGCTGGGCCCAGTATGGGTGAACCTGGCGTATGAACCTCCTCCTCGATGGGCAGTGGCAAGCGGGGCGGCCTGGTCAAGTGGTAGGACATGTTGTCGGCGAGGATGGCGGCCTGGTCGTTGTGGGAGATGGAGTAGGGGGACTTCTCGTTCGAAGTACCTGAGGCGAATGTGTTCATTGGTTGTGGGACGGCGACGGGTTTACTCGGCTGGTCTCTGAACTGAGGCTGAGGCTTATCTGACTGAGAGGGCTGAGGAGGAATTAACTTCTCCTTAGGCGATGCAGAATATGGGACATTGTTGTATTGAGCATATTGGGGTTGAGATTGGGGTTGAGGTTGCGGCTGGGGCTGTAATTGGGGCTGTGATTGGGATTGAGATTGGGATTGAGATTGGGAAGCCCGTGAACGAGGATGATGAGTGACTGTCGTGCCACGTGCCTGCACCTGGGAAGACTCAGGCGGAGCGCCTCTTTGGGATTGTATGCTGTCTCGCAGTTTGGGTTCCCGGCGACGATCCGAAACTCCTCCGGTGGACTGGCCTTGCGTCGAGCTCGTGGGAGAGGCACTACTGGTCTTTGGATGCGCAGAAGGGTTGTTCCCCATGCTTACTATGCCTATATTTCTTGTTCCGTCTTTGGTCTTTGTCTTTTGTCTTTTGTCTTTTGTCTTTTGTCTTTGTCTTTATCTTTATCTTTATCGTCCAGTTATGCCACGGTCATTCTAGGAAGGCGACGAGAGGAGAGCAGAGCAGAGGAGAAGCGTGGTTCTGGTTCTGGTTCTGGTGCTGATGCTGATGCTGATGCTGGTGGTGGTGGTCGTGGATTGGGAAATGTGGAGGAGGACCTGCTCGGTGGGTATGGAACAGCTGCAGGCACGAGCTTTGATTGACAATAATGTTGATGTGTCTTCCGGCAGATTGCACTGCTGTACGGAGAGGTCGCTGATGGTGTACAGCACTACTAGTGGAGAATGTACTTCGAGATATAATTGTCAGATGGCGTGGGCGGGTTGGTGATTGATTGAGTGAGTGAGTGAGTGAGTGAGTGAGTGAATGAGGCAATGAGGGAGGTTGAGGTGACGTGAGGTTAGAGCCACCCTCTCTCCCACCCTCAGCCCAATCATGTCGTTGATGCCTGAAAGCCTCAGGTTCATTCATCTTAAAGCTTGGCTTGGGAATGGGGATCTGTGCGAGCATGCCCGCTGCCGCTGCCGCTGTTGCTGCCGCCGCTGCCGCATTGCCTCCTGTGACTAGGGGGACAGCTTCTGTCTGTTTGGCTGTCTCATACTCACTCACTCACTCACTCACTCACTCACTCACTCACTCACTCACTCACTCACTCACTACTCACTACTCACTACTCACTACTCACTACTCACTACTCACTACTCACTACTCACTACTCACTCACTCACTCACTCACATTCTCACGTGTCTCGTCCTGACTCTGTGAGGTATGTACCCATCTATCTATTTTACCTACCACAAGAAATAAACAACACCGAAAGCCTGGAATCATGAATAATTTTTAGACAGTCGATTGGAGACTTAAGACACCATCGCTTGCCTTGTCTTGCCTTGCTTTGCTTGCTTTTGCTCTGTTGCTCATCTCGTAGCGAACATGGACGCTTTGGATCAACTGCTCAACGACTCTGCACCCACAACATGGAAAACAATCATAGCGTCCGTCTTCTACTACACCACTCTCCCGGTTGTCGTCTCCTTCACTACCACTCTAAATATCCTCCTCGTCATATTCTCGCCCGTCATTTATCTCCTGAGCTACATCACTCATGTCCTGCTCCTCCCTCTCTCAGTCCTCGGCAAACTCGAGGTATGGACCTCTGCCATGAAAATAAACATTGGCGTTTAACCCATAACTTACCTATCACAGACGCTCTATATCTACTTCGGCGTTGCTGCCTTCATTGGTCTTCTTGCTGGAGCCATTCTCTATTTCTTTTCTCAGATGCTGGTCGCCATGTTAAATATGAATGGCCCAAGCACTGAGACCCAGTACGCCGCCAACTCAGTAGGAGGAAGGCGGCAAGGAAGGAGCCGCGAAGGTGCTCCGCAAGCAAGTCGAGTTACAGGCAGAAACGGCCCATTGCCATGGTATGACCAGGAGAGAGATAACATGCGCTATCTGGGCCAGGCCGGGGGGAGAAAAAAGGGGTTGCTGTCACAGACAATACTCGAGGAAGATTCCGAAGGGAGTCGTCTCTAGCTCGAGTGATCTTGAACTCAGAAAATCAAGGCTGGATCATTGAGATTTTATACAAGCTATATCTGCATCTTGTCTCTGTGGCGCTGAGCAAATCGCAACAGAGTGGCGTCCCCGACACCACCAACGCATCCCGTAACTCCACATGCATCTATAGCACATATGATGTCCGCCAAAGACATGACCAGGCCATCCCGACCGGTCCAAACACCCCAGTCCACAAACTCCAGTAGCCCAGCCATTAGCAAGAAGTCCGGCTATTAGCGACGATAGACGTCGCGGTCAAGCGATTCCCGATCCCGTATCCGCTCGCGCTCTCTCAGCGGACTTCTACTGCGACTGCGCGTGTGTCCTGTCCGGCTACGATCATCGTAATCTAACCGATCCCTGTGGGGTGCATGCCGGCGATCATCCCTCTCATCCCATCTGCGCCGATCATCCCTCGGCCGTTCTTCTCGTCGTCCAGACTCAGGCCCATAACTCGGAATATAAGTGTCAACATGGGCACCAGCCCCAGCAGCCCCGCCTCCTCGACTTCTAGACGGGAGGTGCTCACGATCCCGATCCCTGTATTCATGCGGTCGATCTGACCTAGAACCATCTAGTCCGCCGCCCCAGCTATGTCCTCCTGAGGCATAATCTCGTGGTGGCAATCGGTTGTCTACGCGAGACTCCCACGCCGGTCTGCGATCATTCTGATGAGGTGGCCGATTCCTGGGCCCTCCATAACCAGCATTGTGATGTTGTGCGCCACTTTGATGAGAACGATTCATTCCCCCGTAGTTGTCTCCATTGGCGTATGGCCGGTTCCCTACATTTGCTGGCTCCCCCCCAACTGCATATCCCCTTGGTGCTGGAGGTAGCCCCGCTTTTTGTCCTTTGGCTTGACGACGATCTAGTTCGTGTGACTCCTCAAACATTGGCAATTGTTCCGGCCTTGCAGGAAGGGGGTATTCTGTAAAGTACCGGTGTTTAAGTGCATCAATAGCATTAAGCCTTTTACGCCAATCCAGTTTGAGTAGATCAGTCAATAGAGATATAGCACCAGCGCCATCCCTGGATGGTGTCAGGTTAATACCATACAGAGCAGATCGACAGGAAGACTCACTTAGCAAATCGCTGTGCGATACTTGGGGTTCTAAACGGAGGCTGCAGCGCTTGGGCTCCCGGAAGAGATCGCCATCCTGGCATATTTTCATCTGTGGGTGACCCGACCAAGTCGAATATGATTTCGAGTTGCCTAGAGTCGCTTTCTCCAGCCAATATCGGCTTGCCGAAAAGCATCTCTCCAAATACACAACCAACCCCCCATAAATCAATGGCTGTTGTGTACTTGCGCAACTGTAACAGAAGCTCTGGCGGACGGTACCACCTTGTGACAACCAATGTTGTATAATCTCTTACAGCCTCTCCTCCGCCACATCCAGGTATTGGAACTGGCCCTTCATAGTGCCTTGCGAGTCCAAAGTCTGCAATCTGCAAAATGCCTTTATTGTTGATTAGGAGATTCGCCGCCTTCATATCACGATGAAGTATATGATTATCATGCAGATAGGCGGTCCCTCTCAGAAGTTGCATCATATAACACTTTATCTGTGGGACGCTGAAATGGACCGAGGGGTTTTCAAGTAGTCCAGAGAGATCGTGGTCCATATATGGTGTAACCATATACATGATTGCTCGTTTCCGTTTGTCATCTACAGTTCATTGTTAACATTTGCCAATTCGGCACCAGAAGTCAGACTCACTGCTCTTCTGAGAATGCTCAACCGCCATTTCTTCCAGCCTCAATACGTTGATATGGTCCAGGAGCTTCAACAGCTTGATCTCTCGAAGAGCAGTTATTGGAAACTGTGCACATCGTCAGTCTCAGCCCTCCTATTTCGGATTGACAAATCTTGCCCCATCCTTCTCATTATGCATTAGAATCTTCTTGAGAGCCACAACTGCTCCTGTCTTGCGCGACCGTGCCTGATGAACCTCGCTGGAAGCGTAAGACGTCAGAAATATATTCCAACCGTGTTTAAAGCAACGTAGGAAGAACAGTACCCAAACGTGCCCTCTCCAAGCTTTCTCAGTACCTCATAATCTTGTATCCGAGAGCATCCATAGAACACCTTTACAGGCCCAGAAGGGCGAGTTGGCTTCGTAGTGGTATGCGCAGGCGAAATGCCATTTGGATGTGGACTTGAATGTTGCGACAAACTCGCCATATCCGCGATTCGGAAATATTGTTCGGTGGACGGATTAAGCAACTGACAATGATCGAGACAGCCGGCCGGGGGTTCTCTTGACAGTTCGACTGTTCCAGGATAGGTATGCGCACGAACTATGGCCTAACCGTCGTGCTTGAAAGGTGGAAGACGGCGTGATAAAGTTGAGGTGAATAGAGGGAGAGAGACTTAACAAGTCAAGGTGGCCGGTCGATTCTGTGCATGATAAAAGAAAGAAAAGAGGGTTCGAAAGTAAAGCAAGTATGTAGTTGCTGTCGTTGCTGTTAAACAATTGGCCGTAGTAGTAGCAGTAATAGTAGTGTACATACAATTTCAACAGGAGTCGATATGTTGAATGCGATTTTATGGAGCGTCAAAAGTCCATTGTGGTCATCTCCCTCCCATCTCCCGATCGTCCAAAGCACCACAAATGAACTAAACCACACAACACAAGTTCCTCAGAAGTTATTCCGTGCACAGCAGTAGTACCGTATGTACATACATGATACATAGGTATACCATATTATACCATATCTCGGTCATTTGTTGATCCACAAACACTTGGCAGAGCCGCACTAGCGGGTACAGTATGAACATTCGAATGTCGACCGACAACCTTGCCCGCGCGGATATCGTCACTACTTCTACTCCATCTGCCATTGCACTGCAACGATTGTCTTGAGAGGCAATTGCACCCGAAATAGTCAAGAATACCACCGCGTCTATGTATATATGTACTGTTGCTAACTGTGGCATAGGACGCAATGGCTGGCCCAGGTTCACATCCGATTCACATCCACCCGGTTCGCCCGCTGTACCGCTTCGCAGCAACCGGTTTGGGAGCAAGCATGTGGTTCTTTGTACGTTCAAATTGATATCCCAGACCAAATAAGACTGATGACTGACCTTTTGTAGTTGATGTACAGAGCGAAGAAAGATGGTATATCCAGCGCAATCGAATCACAGAGAGTACAGTCGAACTGACGCGGCATCTAGGACCTGCATTGTTGGGCTGGAAGCATCCTTGGGACCATTGAATGTGGAGGGACTATTCATAGACGGAGGAGAGAGATATCGAGGTGGAGAATTCTTGCATGGCCTCCGTACCAGTTTCGAATTACCCTTTGTACAAATCGTCAACGCTAAATGGAACATTAAGTCAACTACACCTTTCAGGGTTGATGTGATGTTTTACTGCGAAGGATTCTACTGTACGCTGTGCTGCCTACACCTACACAACGCAATCTACAGCCTCAGCTATATTAGGAGTATGCCACAGTTCCGTGTACTTGCTTGGATGTTTCCTGATTACTGCGGCTTTTCGAAGAAGTGCCTAATGGCACCCTACGTATCTCCGCCTTCATATCCAAGCAGATCACCATAGCACATGGCCGTGTCTTTCTCGTCAGAGGCCTCGGCCGCGTGCAGTCAGATCTCCTTTTCTTCTGCAAACGTTTTGGAAAGCCAATAGCCGATCCTGTAAACATTACGTTTTAACATCGTGTTCTTCCTGATACCTACCGTCGTCGCTGAGGTTGCAGGTTGCTTTGGAAAAACGATAGCAGATCAACGGGTGGCATGATTCCGGTTGGGCAGAAGTAGATGGTCGTCCATCCTTCTTCAGAATCGTAGCGCGTATCGTTGCTGGCAAGGATATACAAAGAGATGTCCATTTGGCTTCAAGACTCGAGATATTTGGACCATAAGGAGCTCATCCTTCGTGTGCTCGAAAATCTGGGCAGGCAGGCCAAGTTGTGTGGCTGTCTTGAGATCAACACTTACTTTGATGGATACAACTCTGCTCGAAAAATCCTTCATCGAGCTCATGGTGATGACTTTGAGATTTGCATTTGCCAGTCCCGTTTCTTTAATATTTGATCAAGGTGTAGCCTGAGTCGTAAAACCAAGAACGCCGTGATCTGTGAGATTGGAAGCATTTTTCCAAGGTACAGGTTGCAGAACCCATCCGCCTCCGTTCCATAGTAGCTTGGCTCCAGTGTAGTGCTTTCTTACGCATATCTTCGATCAAGGATGGACATCCCAACTTTGAATTCTGCCTTCTCGAGGTACATGAACAGCATTGTAATCTCTGCAGTTGAAACGCAGTCAGCATGAATACTTCATTCTAGGCACGGGATCTACAACCAAAACTCCCCTATCCATTTCGTACTACTGCTCATGGGCGTCTCGGTCCCAAGAGGGGCGGAGCAGAGACACATATTCCATCTTCTTCTTGTGAGTCCCCTCAGATAATGTGGATTTGACAATCTGAATCCCACCTCGCAATCTATAATCTCATGTCAGCATATCCAGACTCCAGTCTGGCTTGTGTCAGCAGGGTAGAAGTGAATACACTTTTGGATGAAATTCTAAATGAAATCAAGTTCCAGTCGCACGCTCCAAAGCTATGCAGACTTTATACAGGCTACTCCAGAAATGCATTCTAACTGGATATGTTGAGATGTGGCAAGTACGGTGTCTGGCCAAAATAACTAGGATGAAGCGGACTCATGGTCGTCTGCCAGCGCCTTCACTCCTAAAGAGAAAATGTTTGCATATGGAGTCTAACGTGGCTCTCTTGAGTATAATCTTTGTGGCGCTTTCGTTTCTGCACAAACTTCGCATGCATGATGAGGCATGTCCAAGATATTTTGGACAGACACAGTCAGGTAAATCTGACTTGTGAATGGCCTCCAAGTTCCAACTGTGATACCCAGCGATATATCATATGGGCCAATACCGGCGATACGGGCCAAAGGGAAGATGCTCTGGTTTCAAGAGGGGAATTTGAGTTACTCTATTAGTATTGGCTTTCAACGCAAGGCCAATGTGCTGGCAGTTCTCGGTTCTGTCATCGCCACATCAAAGAAAAGGGAGTCAGCAAAGAACAGAAAAATTTGTCACAATAAGACAAAACAATCAATCACCTTTGTCGGTACTGATTAGGTACATAAATGTCGCATTCCTCTCTCGTACGTACGTATCTACCCTACCCAATTGTCCATTTCCATTCATGTTTTGATATGTTTCTTAATGCGGCCACTCGCACACTCACACACACACTCACACTCGCAGTTTCCCAAGATCGCAACGTCCTGAAATAGGTAGTAAGCGAAGTGTTGGGAACCAAGAAGTAGTCTCTGGGCTTCTCCGGAGTACTAGGAAGCCAGGACGGGAGTCGTCAAAATACATATCCACTCTCCTCCGCCTACCTACTACTCTGTATAAAGGCCACATAGCCACACATCACATTCATGATTGAGAAGCACAAAAATAACTCATGAAAGCCTTGTTATTTCTTGAAGTCAAAAAAGCACGGAGACCCCATCCTCTGACGACCCTCGGGCCTTGGCGACACTGAACGTGAACACGGACGGACCTTCTTGTCCATGGTCCCGTCTCCCACAAATACCAGAAATGGTCAAAGCAGTCTCATGGTGCCCTTTTTGTGGCTATGAGGCTATGAATGAATATGACATTCTTGTAAGTCTTATTGCCTTTTAGTTTCGTGAAAAAGAGTTTCTAAGTGACATTTCAAGTATCATATGGAAGATATGCACCCTGAAGGAGAATCTCCTTTCATAGCCAAACATGATCAGGAAGATGAAGGTCCATCGTCGAGATTCCAGGCAGTTGAAGATAATGGATATGTGGAGTGTCCCATATCCCGCTGTGGCGAAGCCATCCCAGTCGCTGAACTTGACAGTCACCTGGAGCTGCATAGTACGGAAGAAAAGGAGGCAGACTCCTTTGTGGAAAGCACGACCAGTCATGACGAAATGGATGGATTGGAGCCCAGCGGCCCAATTTTTGATACTAAGTTACCGGCCGCACTCAGAAACCTCCATGACAGCTCTGATTATTTGTCACCTTCCGCAGAACGCCGGGCCAAAGCCAAGGATAGCTGGCGGGGTATATTGAATATGCCATCGTCGTCTCTGTCACAGACTCCGCCAAACAAGGGCAATAATGGCCGTCTCGGTGTAAGTGATCTTTTCATTTCTCTCTTATGTGCTGGACTTATATGTGCCAGACATCCGAGCTTGGCCCCCATGCCAACGAGGACAAAATGCCAGCTTGGCTGCATAAGCTGCTGTCGACGGACGGGAAGCCAAAGACAGTTAATAAGCTATTGCCTAGTGGAGGAATGACAACGACGCAGGTAATAGAAAACTATGCTGCCGAGATCATACCTGTGATCGAACAGCTCCTTAAGCAAGATCCCGCCACCGCTTATGCGTACACCTGCCACTCATCTGTTGAGCATGTTTCGAAACTGAAGAATGAGGGCGGCTTCTGCGGATATAGGAATATTCAAATGATGGTTTCCTATATTATCAACAAACAATCTCAAGGACATTATCACTTCGAAGGGAAGATCCCCTCCATATTCCAGATTCAGGACTTTATTGAGCATGCGTGGGACATTGGCATCAACGCTGTGGGCCGTCGTGAGACAGGCGGCATAAGAGGAACTAGAAAGTACATCGGGACTCCAGAGGTACATTAGAAGCTCCATGGTTTATGTGTTATAGCCGCTGATGAATCATAGGCCCAAGCGATGTGTTACAGTCTAGATATTGCGTGAGCTTTAACCCATCCCTACCATGTCTATCCAATACTAATGATACTATAGCTGCAGCGCCCAGGCGTTCAAGAGCGATGGGGCCACCAAAGCTGATGAGACGCTGCTGAGAGATGTCGAGCAATACTTCAGCGCAGGCTGTGTTGATAGCACCCTCAAAGTCCGAAGCACACCATTGTCTCCAATATACTTTCAACACCCAGGCATGTGTAACGATAACTAAAATGATAACCGCTAACTTGACAAGGCCATTCTATGACCATTATAGGATTCGAGAAGAAAAAAGACGGGTCACAAAATCTTCTCGTCTTTGACCCCATGTTTCATGATGCTCCTGGTATTCTTAGACTTGTCGGCACAAGCTTCTCCTGCAAGAACTACGTAGAACTTCTGCGAGCCTATCGAAGAGGGACCAAATATTTGAAAAAGTACAGAGCATTTGAGATTCTCAGGCAAGGCTCTCTCTCCAAATTCACGAACAGCACTCATTGCTCCATTAGACTATGTCCGCCTCGTGTGCCTCCAGTTCCTTCGTAGCGTCAGCAGGATATTATTTAGTCAGATACAGAGCAATCGATTCATGAGGGAGGTTGAGGCTCTTCTAGGTTTTCGGGCGAAAAGAAGAATCTGAATATTTCTTCCAGGGGCGAGTGAGAAAAAAATCTACTTGAGAGATCCATCAAAAGATAGTATATTTCAAGATCCAGCTCATACATGCCCTGGCAAAATATCTGGATGTTTTTGGGGTGTTTTGGGGATGAATGCTTGACTGCATACGGCAGGAAAAGACAAGACCGTATCATGCTCCACATCATGTGCTATCGACAAGGTGAAATTCAACAGCCGGATAGTTAGAATATGCCTATGTTTGCCAGCCAGCTAACCAGGATATTAGACTGACATGGCGGATAAACAATATTTCCATATGTTGTTCTTGGGAGATCGTAAGGCTGTAGACCAGAGAGAGTAGGTAAAGTACTTAGTACTTAACTCTAGGGTCTCGCCGAGATGCTGTCCTGCCGTTAGCCTGCCCGATTTAGCTCGCCGATTTAGCTCCCTCACCCAGTGAGCCGCCAGCAGCAGCACAGCATCCATACCTAGCATAGCTATTCTGGATCCATTTGAAGTGTAATCGAGGGAGGATAAGGATACTCTACAATCTACATATAAAGATAGACGATAAGGACGTCCCTTTTTTGCCTTCCTTCTTCATACTCATTACTCGTCTCCGGCCGGACTCATACACTTGCCAATTGTCACTTACCTCTTGCCAACGTCTCTCTTCGTTCGGAATCGTTCCTATCCTTTCCCGAGAGTCTGTGATTCTCCAGACATGGCGCTCAAACAACTCAACTTCATCACTGGCAACAAGAACAAACTCGCCGAGGTTCAGGCCATCTTAGGCCATTGCGTCGAGCTGCAGAGCCGCTCCATCGACCTACTTGAGATTCAAGGGACCGTCGAAGAGATTTCGAGGGACAAATGCCGCCGGGCTGCGGAACAGGTATGCATAGGTACCTAGTTATTTCTGTTCTGAGCTTGCTTACGGCTGTGTTGAACAAGTTCATAACCTCTTGGGCACACAGCCGTTTGTTGACAGCGGTCTCCTCTGGAGTTACCTTGTTTCAGACGACTGACTGGTACTATTTGGCGGTCAACAGGTGCAAGGGCCGGTCCTGGTTGAGGATACTGCATTGAGTTTCAAGGCCCTCAATGGTCTTCCCGGTCCATACATGTCCGTGCCTCTAATCTCCTCTTGAAAATTGAACATACTACTACTCAGTTTTCGTCCTCAGAGTTACATGCTCATTCATGGCTTTAGCAAATGGTTCATGGAGTCAATCGGCCACGATGGACTGAACAATCTCCTCGCTGGCTTCGATGACAAATCTGCCGAAGCCATCTGCACATTCGCATATTCCGAAGGACCGGGTTGCGAGCCCATTCTCTTCCAAGGCCGCACAGATGTGAGTTATTTTGTTTGGCCCATGAGTAGCAGGTCAAGTATAGGACTGACAAATATAACCTCTAGGGTAAGATAGTTCCAGCAAGAGGCCCTGTTGGGTTTGGTAAGTTTCTCCTTGGACGAACATATTCTCCCTTGAAGCAAGCAGACCTGATAACAACACCAGGTTGGGATCCTGTCTTTGAGTACGAGCCAGCAGGACAAACGTGAGTTCTCACAATCTCCGTCGAGACGAACCCATCCATTGACCCGTGCAGATACGCGGAGATGCCCAAGATAGAAAAGAACAAGATCTCCCACCGCGGCAAGGCGCTGGAGAAGCTGAAGAGATGGCTCTTAGAAGTCGTAGATGAGAAAGCTTAGCATTAGACTCCCCGGATATCATAACATTTTCTCCCTCGCATTTTTCTCTCGCATCATATAACATGTCAACTCTCCTTTTCCGCCGCATTATCCTTGGTCCACTGGTTATACCAAGCCTCTATCCTGGCCACATTGCTCTCCACCTCCTCACTCGTATCACTCCTCAGCTCCACCACGATTTCCTCATCGTACGAGTCCCGTGCCTCCTGTAGTAGCACCTCCATAATTTCCGAGTCAAGGTTTTCCTGCAACTTCAGTTCTGGGTAATTCCTAAATGTCTTGCATTAGCTCCGATTCATGCTGAAGCTCGAGAGGTCATTGACTCACCGTGCTTTCAGCCGATCATAAAGAATCGTAGAATCTACCCTCAACACAACGACAAGATCAATCCAGCTCTTTGGAAATAAATCGCACGCGTGCCAATCGATGATATATCCTCCCTGCTTTAGCTCTTCCTCGATTTCATCCAGTAACTGTAGAGAATCCAACTCAGTCCTTGTCCGAATATCTCTTTCATAAATCCGAGAGAGTATGATTATACCTTATCCTCATCAACAATCCAACTCTGATACTCCTCATCCCACCCATCATGACAGCCCCGGTCCTTGACAATGTGGTTGATGCTAAGGTGCTTGAGGCCCAGCGAAGAAGCAAGCATCTCGCAATGCGTCGTCTTGCCCACACCAGGGGTACCAGTAATGATGATATTTGGTCTTGTGCGAGCCATATCTCTGTATATAGCGTTCTGAATATATGATTTGGAGGACTGGCTGTGATGACCGTGCAGGTTAAAAATAATAGTCGCCATGCCCTTTCCTTATCGATAGGAACGGCAGAATAGTGTGGGCGGTGAGGCACTCGTCCCCTCAGTGAGGTACTTTTCGCATGTGGAGACTTAAATACTGATTATTGAAATACATAGTCAAGGCAAAAATAGCTAATTATATTAACTATGGCATAGAGATCAATTCCCAACATAGAGGACAGTCCCGCTTCTAAATCGTATACAACTCTAACATTCATCAAGACATCCAAGTATGGGGATGACTGTTCTAATGGAAAGGACAACAATCATCGTAATAAACACCATCTAAGGCGGACGCAGCAAAAAAGAAAAAAGACTCTGTTTTCGAATCTTTCTTTCCACAGAAAAATAAACGCCCGCAAAATTTTATACATTGTACATGACGCCGGAATGACTATCTCGGCCATATTTGTTGATTCAAATACCCCAGACTATCCCGAAGACGATGCCTATGCCGGTATACAAAACTCGCTTTAATGACAACAGGAATGAGTGAAGCAGCAGATCCTTGTTTCAAGATCAGCGGAAAATATACAATGGGGCCACGAGACGTTTCGTATGTGAGATTTAGATGCCGTTAACGCCAACGTCATCAGCAAGATCTTGTTCTTGATCTTGGCCTTCGTCAACAGAGTCATAGGCCTCTGCTGGATTTTCAAGCTTCTCCTGTTGAGCAATTGCTTGTGCGGAGACAATCTCGGCAAGTCGTTTCAAGCGGGGGGTTTGGAGCCCTATCGACATATCAGTATGCAATAAAGCTGGATTGTTTCTGAGGACTTACAAGAAGGGGTATAGGTCTCCAACGCTGTAATGACACGTGGCTCCGCGATTTCGTAAGGCCCGCTATCATCCATATCTACTGCTGTCAAGAGAAGAACGTCACTCTTCTCTGTGACGCGTGAGGCAACGGCTTTCATGATTTCGGTGTTGATCGGCTGTTCGTAGTCTGCTACCAGGTATTGATTCAACAGCTTTTGTATTTGGTTTGGAGAGAGCCTAGAATGAGGATGAGCGGAAATCATAGGACTAGAACTTAGCAAACTTACATCCAGCAGATATCTTGAATGATTTCAATATCATTGAGCGTTGCTTTCTTCAACTGTAGGAGCTTTGTCGCTTGCTGTCGATTGGTTAGTATGCAAATGCACAAAAGTTTTTTGGAAGGCATTTACGAACCATAAGATGTTCCAATTGGAGGTTTCCCTCCGGCATATCATGGCTTTTACACCACTCTTCAATGCGAGTGATATTGTAGTTGATTTGTAACCCTCGCTTCCAGGAGAGGAAGTTTCTTCGCATCAGAAGATCATTGAACGCTGTTACTCCGACGAGACGTAACAACTCGGTCATCGTCTGAGTGATGATGGAGTCTTCGAGATAGTATGTCTTCATAGCCTTGAAAACATTGTTCAAAAGACTCAATAGATTATCCATACTGAATGCCGGCGCTGAATTTGTCTGCAATAGCTTGCCCAAAAACCTGTTGCTCTCATTGGTAACAAAACCGGGGAGTGACTGTGATTCGATGATTGCAGGAATGATCATTTTTTGAAGCTTCTTCTTCAACACTTTCATCCATGTATGATAAATATTGAACTCCAAGCTTTCCAAATCATGCTTGACGATTTCAAGCAGGCGATCGTATTCGTAGTTGTCCGTTTTTTGAGCCTCATACCAATCTTCCGCAAGGAAAACGAAAGAAAGCATTTCATGCACGTTAGAAAGCCAGAAAGCACCTGGATTTATGGCGTCGTCTCCCTCGTGCTGCATGACCTCCTGTTGAATAGATTGCATGACATTGGCGAGGAATCGCTCAGACTCCTTCACGAAGCCATTATTCCACATCTCGGACGTGACCAAATTGATGAGATATGATGGGAAAAGAACCTCCTTATCTGTTGGCGGTGGAGTGGACCCAGGTGCTGGGATTTTGAGATTCCGAATCAGACCCATCGTCACCTCATCGTTCAGACCGTCCTCGTCTGCAAGCAGATTTTCGAGCTCAAACTCTATATTATCCCCCGACATAAATGGCACACCAGACAGATTCTGGCGATGCAGATTGCTTCCAATCACAGCCATCGACCCCGGGCGAGGGTTGTAAGTCGCGCTGAAGCGGTCTAGATCGCGGGTTTCAGCGCCTGCACTGCGGCGTTTAGGCTTCTTCGAAGAAACCAGATTGATGAGACCATTTTGCGGAACCTGTCCAGCAATGCCATTTGCTGCTTCTGCGCTGACAGGCGCAGGAATGATGCGTTTAGCAACTTCCAATTGTTCTGCCAAATCCGCGAGTTGTTGTCTTAATGTCGTTTTCTCTTGCTCATGCTCTGAGGTGGCCTTCTTTGCACGGTCAAGCTCCAAGTTGGAAAGTCGGAGAGTCTCTCGCAATTCCTTCTCCTCTTCGTGCAAACGCTTAATATTCGCCGCAGATTCATCGAAGCTGCTCTGCAACTTTTTCATTTCATCTTCCATTGCGGCCAGACGTGCTGCCGTGATGCCAGCTTGGTTGGCCTCTGTTTGAAGTTCCTTGGTTCGACTTTCGAGCGCATTATGCCTGCTTTTCCATGATTTAATCTGGTTTTCATAGTTTTCAACTTGACTAATCAAAGCCTTGTTTTCTCGCTTCATCGACCCGAGGGATTGCGTGAGTTCCACCACCTTGTTCTCCAGCTTGTAGGATATCTGTTTCAGATCGCGAGCCTCCTCGCGTATCTTCTTATATCCACGGCGTGCCGACTTCCCTCTCCATAAGCTCTGTATAATGACGACCTTCCGCCTGTATTGCCTCCAGCTACGCATTTGTCGTCGAGATCGCCATGTTCGCTGAATAATGATAGCTGCATTGCCCATGCGGGTATCCAAGATCTGCCTTCTGCGAAGGAAGCCCTTCGCTGCAGCTTGCGCCAGGATGATGTTGTTACGGATGGCATTGAACTTCTTGAGCTCTTTTTGACCCCGCCACACACGTTGTATTGTTGTTGCAGCTTTGGTTCTGCGAATATCTTGCGCATGCTTGCGAGCCAGGTGGCCCCTGGTGAGGGATTGGAATAGAAGCGTGGCGTTGCGAGCATCGAGATATTTGCGACGATAATATTTGGCCTTCAGATTCTTTTGAATCATTATAGCACAATCGTTAAGTCTCGTCGTCCGCAGATTTTCTAGGAATGCCAACATTCCAGCGCGGAAGAAAATCTTTGTCAATCCCATCTGATACTTATCAAGGCCTTGTCCATTGCCTGCACCGAGAGCCTTGGTTAAAATTGCATTCGCCATTTGTCGGATTTCAGATGTCCAAGACGCTGACGGAACAAGCATATAGTACCTGAGGGCAAATTCCTCATATGTCCATCGTGTAGGATATCCGGCACAGCTTATTCGCACAGTCTCAAGCACACCGCAAGCTCGCAACTGACTCAAGACCATAGGTCCCTCGAACTTCCAGGCTTCCTTGCCTTCGTTGGGTTTGATACATCGGATGTAGTGTACATCAGTACTATTAATCGTGTTCATAAGCTCGATTAAAGAAGACTTGAAGATACCTCCGAGTGTTGGCTTGCGGTTAATAGCAACACCAATTTTGCGACCGGCAGCTGGCTTGACGGCATTGGATGCTGCAGACGCCGTATCTTTTTCTCGTACAGCAGAAGCGGCATCAAGAACTTCCCCTAAAAATTGATTGGAAGACGCTTTAAGAACAGCCATGTGTTCGTCGGGCACCGTGTCACGATTCTTGTCGATAAACCCGTCCGACTCGTAGGTTACGTCAATTGCATAATGACAAACGGTGAAAGCCGATTTTCCGAATCGGGGCTTTTTGTAGAACTTGTTCTTGTCCGCTGCATAGTTATGGTGCAATTTGGTAACAAATTGTTCGTCGGAACCCATAGGCAGTCTCGATTCTTCATCTAGCAGAGACAAAATGCCCATTTTGCCTTCGATCAGGTCAATGCATGGCTGATTATCGGAGAAATCGATGAAGGTCCAGTCAATTTGTTCTCTTAAATATTCCTCCTGCTCTAGCTTGAAGACATGGGCATTGAATTCCTGCTGCAGCTTTTCGTTTGCGTAATTGATGCAAAATTGCTCAAATGAGTTCTTTGCGAAATGTTCGAAACCGTAAATATCCAATACGCCAATAAACGAATTGACTCGACTCAATACCTCTTCCGTTGCGAGGCCACGGTTGATATTCTCTACCAGCCAGTCGAATAGGCTAGAATAGATAAATTTTGCAACAGAGTCTCGGACGACGATAGCCTGTTGTTGCGTCAGGTTAGACGTGATTTTCTCACCTCTCGTAATCAACTGTTTCTTCACTGTCCATTTAGCAAAGTCGTTTGGATCCACGCCCAGAAGAGCACATGCTCTCTCTAATGATGGCTCATTAGCTGAAAGAACAGAATCTGTGCGGGAGGCTGTGATCTTGACATTCCCAAGATGAAGCAACGCTGCCAACAGCTTGAATATCTCCGACTGCTGCGGCGCCTGGATGCCGATCGTGGACAGGGACTCCTTTGTCGCCTCAAATTCTGCCTTATCATCGACCCCATCGATGACAGGAGCGCTTCCTTGATTAAGATATTCGAACTCATCAACAGGCAGGAGGCCTAACTCTTGGCGCTCGCTTTCGGAAGCTCCTGCAACCAATTGGTAGAAGATATGGTAGTTTCGTTCTTTGAGGGGCTGAAATACGAGTCTCGATCGCTCCAGCAAGTACGTTCTGATCTTCGCGCCAATAATATTCGTTTTCTTGTCGAACATGATCTCGATGTATTTACCAAATCTAGAAGAATTGTCATTCCTCGTAGTCTTCGCATTGCCAAATGCCTCCATGATCGGATTCGTGGCGAGAATCTGCTCTTCAGTTTCGCTCATCGCTTCGTGTCCTCGCTTTGTCCGAGATCCAGGTTGATCGGGCGATTCCCGGGTTGCAAAATATCGCATGATATACTTGGCACTGACAGTCTTTCCCGCCCCAGATTCTCCGGAAACAACAATAGTCTGATTATTGGCGCTTCTCAGCATGTCCCTGCTTGCTATTAGCAATGCACACGCCCGTCCCTCGAAAAGCCCAAACTCACGCGAATGCTTCTTCAGCGATTGCGAACAAATGGGGTGCTTGTGTAGCTCGTTGTTTTCCCGCATATACTTGTACCATTCCAGGAACATAGAGAGATTCGACTCGAGCGAATGGGTTCGTTGCTATCAGCACTATGCCGCTATACGTGTAGATTTCCTTCTGGGAGTATCGTAGGCGGATAGCTTGAAGCACTGCGTTCAGAAGGTTAGCGGCCGTACATATTATGGCAATATGGGTGCATACCAGCGGGCTCGTTAAGATGGGAAAGATTCGTCAGGTCATCGCTGGCTTCGAGCATCGTAGGATTCATAAGCGGAGGAAGCGTGGTATTGTGATCATCCTCCAAGACGGCGGCCGTAGTTTCTACAGTCTTGGTCTGACCCGACATTTACATCAGCGATGATCTCAGACACAGAACGGATTGGCAAACGGCTGAGAACACTTACCTCCCCGTTTGCAAGCTCGAAAACCAGTTTGTACTTGTCCCCATCTTGGACCTTTGATATGACCTCCGAAGCAATCCAGCCCTCTGTGGGATCGGGCTGCCATGCTCTTGTTCCCACATTGTAGTTGTGCGCCATTTAGGCGTCGAAGACAAAGGTATAGATAGAATACCTGACTTCTCAACAATGGCCAAGAGTCAAGAATTCGTGTAGATGAACGGCCTCAATGTCCAACATCAAAGAAGCAAGACGAGAAGGGCGTGAAGGAAGCGGTCCTCTTTGAACTACAGGGAAGAGAACATTTGCGAATAGGTGATGATGATGATAAGATCGATGAGCTAATGATTGCAGGAGGTGTTGGTCGTTGATAAATTTTGAGATCACTACTACGGAGTACTTGGCCCTGGAGCTGGACAGGAGGAGTTCGATGCATGAGCACCGCCCTTGCGCATGGCATTGTACTAGTACTTCTAGAGTCCTAAGTAAATTCGTGCACAGATAGGTACCTATACGTATGTACCTACCTAGGCTGTGGGAATTGGCTGGCGGATCAAGGCTCAGCGCAAGGGCTGACCTAAGCCGACCCAGAGCATGCGCATGTATAGTACAGTACATACCTTATGTAGGTGTGACAACATTCACAACAACAGGTAATTCATAGCGGCCGATCAGCTTTTTACCCCTATTTCCAAATTTCGACCCGCGCTTAGTTCGTTCGTTTCAGTGCCTTGTCTTGTAGCAAAGCTTAAAATTACTCTGTGTAGCTAGCTACTCTACTATGAGGCAAGCTCTCTCTCTCCCTCTCTACTATTGTACAAGTACATACAGTACAATACAACATCTCATGCATTTCGAAACATTGGACACAACGATACTGCAGTGTTATTGCCACTTATATACCAGCAAACGTACTTTGCTCCACGTTTACTCTTTATATTTTTCCTTTGGAGTCTGAGCCTCACTCACGTTGCCATCTCGGGCGCGCATATCCCCCAATAAGCGCGCAACAGTACTACTACTCTACCTGCTCTACCGTTTCTTCTCACGTATTCCCACTGCCTAGGAAGCAGGAGAGGGCCGTCTGAAAAATGGCAATCTGGCTACTATCGCTTGTTGCGTGGTACCTATGCAATTCACATACATACACTGATTGCAATGTCCTCTCGCCCAAGGCTCCAAAATAATGCCTATTTGAATCTCTATTGCTGAAAGGGGCCAGCAGATACTCTATGCGTTGAATGCAAAGTTTGGGCATTTCTCCATATGCCGCCTATCCAAACGAATCCCGCCTTATGATGTTTTGCCATCTAAAGAAGCGACGCAGACTTCAAATCATAAAACCCCTGACTTTTGTTTCCATGTTATACCCAGGTGTTGAATGCCGTCCTGCTTTCTCAATTCCCCTTACCATACCCATCACACGCCAACCGTCATAAATGATGTCCGACCTGCCTCTGCCACCCAAGAAAGCCTGAGCTTTAGTAAAGAATGCGGGTCATGATACGAGCTGTCCCAGTCAGTTCTCGAGACAAGAGGTACCATGGAACATGGAAAATACTTACAGCTAAGAGCCTCCAAGCTATCAGAAATCTCCTTGATATCGCTCAGGCGGACATTGCTGATATCAGCCATAAGATATGCAACCTAGAATCATAATGATTAATACAGAACCGTTGGTAAGATTGTCGGCCATTCTTACATCACCCTTGTTGTCAGTGATCTGTTTATCAACATTATGATCTCCCAAGATTTCATTGACTTGACGATTATCAGTATTTTGTCAAACAGTTCTCCGAACTGTCTTACCTTTCTTAAGTACACCAGGGACATTGCGATGGATATAGATGACCTGTACGCTGTCAACAACATTAAATTTTGCTGCATGTACATGATGACTTACTCTTGCGTGGTTTGGCTCATCCATGGTTAATGAACGTAGATTAACTTCTGGCAAGTTCACGGCTCCCAGGGTAACGCCTTGGTTCACGTATCTGACGAGAGCATCGGCGACTGGATATGTTTGTTAGCAGGCTCAAAGAAAAAGATACTGCATCTATAAACTACCTTCTACGCCAATTGCTCTTTGAGCCTCCTCGGTGCTACCTCCGATGTGTGGTGTCAAAATGAGGTTCTTGAGGCTGCGAAGATCCTCAGCCCAGCTATTCAAGCTATTTGTAAAGTAATCGCCATTCGCAGCTGGCTCGCTGGGATATACATCCAGAGCTGCGCCAGCAACCTTGCCAGTACGCATAGCATTGATGAGAGCTGGAATATCGATAACACTGCCACGGCTAGCATTAATCAAATAGCTCCCGTTCTTCATCTGCTCGAATTGTGATGCGCTGATAAGATTCTTCGTCTCTGGCAGTTCAGGGACGTGACAAGTCACGAAATCGGCGCCGTTCAAGAGAGCCTCGAGGGTAGGAACCTGCTTTGCCGTTCCCAAGCCCATCAAGCTTATGACATCGTAATAAATGACGGTCATGCCCATGGCTTCCGCCAAGACAGACAACTGCGATCCAATATGGCCATAGCCAATAATACCTATAACGAGTTAGCTTATGCATGAAATTTCAACGTCTTTCGCATACCAAGAGTTTTGCCGCGAATCTCCCAACATCTGTTGCTCACTTTGTTCCAGGTGCCATTATGGAGCTCGTTTGAGCGATCTCCAAGTTGACGGGCTAGACCAATAATTTCTCCAATGACAAGTTCCGCAACACTTCGAGAGTTCGCAAATGGAGAGTTGAAAACTGCAATGCCATGTCTCGCGGCATATTCGAGATCAACCTGGTTCGTTCCAATGCAGAAGCAGCCGACAACTATCAGATTCTTGGCTTCTCGGAGGACCTTCTCTGTGAGCTTCGTCTTTGATCTGATACCAATGACATGGACGTTACTGTATTCATATTCCAATTAGCAAGATCCATGCAACGTTACAGGAAGTGGTTACTTGCCGAATCTTCTCAATCAATTGGTCCTCTGGTAGTGAGGTCTTCAATGACTCGACTTGATATCCCTGGCCCTCTAGGATCTCGATACCCGTTTGGTTGACATTCTCAAGTAATAAAATCTTGACGTCTTGAGTATCGAAAGGCTTCAATGGCTTTGCGCCAGTCGGCTTTCTCGAGAGCTGTGACCCGCTAAAGCTCGACGGTGGGGAATAGAAAGTCGCACTGGGCGATGTCGAGACGTTCTGGGTGTTGGAGAGCGCTCTCTCAGTTCGGCCCGAAGGTACGACGATATTTTGAGCTGGAGTCGCCATGATCTATTGTGAATTCCAAGTGGTGTAGCACAAAAAAATGGTTGAAAGACTTGGAATGGTGATGACTCCTTGGGTCAAATATTTTTCCCAGCATGTCAGCTCGCGTCATGGTGATCATCCGTCATACCCCGTGCTCCTCACCAAGCGCAGCCCTGGATTTCGTGGCCTTGGGCTATGGTGGGGTTACTCTCAGGCTCCGATTCTCGCTGGCAGGCTGATTGATGCCTTAGGCATAATAAATGATAGATGCATATGTACAGTAGGTAGGTACTCTAGCACGATGGTATCAGGTACACGAATTGGCCATTATTAATATGAATTTAATCAAGTTCTCACGCCGTCCACCTTGAGTTGAAAGAAGTCTTTGTTAACTATTATCTGTCATATTTACGCGATGATTACGTGGCTACGAAGACGATGCCTTGCTTTTAGAGATGGAGTTGGTAGAAAAGACAACTGCATCTCGGCGCGATACCTCAGGGGGACCTGGTGTGGCCAGATTTCGAAAATCTACGATGTTTGAAACGATCTTTTATTATCTTAATACCTCAATATTCCTATGGGATGGGCGGATATAGAGGTACGAGGGGGCCAGAAGGTTGCTTGCTTGCTTTCAAATCTCTCAACGTAACAGTATTTGCCTCTCCGGGAACCCCCAAACATAACAATGCATGTTTATGAGCCACGTTTTTGAGAGGCAAAACGAAAATATTGGGTCGAACTAAGCGGGCTCGGCTTGGCAGCATTATTAAAGTCTAGACGTATAAAAGCAGTACTAAATTCCAGCGAACAGAACACCTATGCAAATTTGCAATCCATAATTACCAAAGACCAAAGCAAGTGCATCCATTATGTTAAGCTGATGCTCGAGACGCTGGATCTAGCTTGCGTGGAGGCATAACTAGAAGTCCAGAATACATCACTGTCTCGTGTAGCTCTTTGGCAAATCATTAATCCATTTAACTCTGCTTGCATTCAGCAGCCTCTTGCTTTGGCTTGGCATTGTCATCCTGAATATGTTAGACACTGGACTTGAAGGGCTTGAAACGATGAACATACATCTTCTTCGGACTCGTCCTCGTCATCATGATCCTCACTCAGATCATCATCTTCCTCATCGTCGTCATCCTCGAAGTCGCCTTCCTCCAATTCATCCTCGAGCTCCTCGAATTGCAAGGCCTCACCGGTGAACCAATCAACGGCGCGGGGAATGAGCTTCTCCTTGATATCTTCGCCAAGTTGATAGTCCAACTCAAGGCGCTCCTCGATATCAGATGCAGCATCATCGTCGTCTTCCTCTGTTGGCGCTTTAGGGGGAGAGAAGAAGTTGAAAAACGACTCGGTAGGGACAGTCTTCTTGACAACACGGGTTTGCTTGGTGTCTGAAATTTGTTAGCTTTAACTCTGGATATTGGCTATTGACGTACTCTTGTTGCGTTGCTTCTTGCTCTCGATTCTGACAGTCAAATCCTTCCCAGCCTTCCAGTCGATCTTATCGCCTTCTGCATGATCGTAGATGAAATCTCCACCATATCCGCTCTCGTTCTGGTAGAAATAGGTCTTCGTAATAGTTTTGTTCGAGAAAAATTCATTCTCAGCAAATTCGAAGATGAGGCGGAAGCCCGGTTTGTCCAGATACTCCATTCTGACATCAGTAAGATGCTTAAGGGCAGCCTCATCTCTGTCAGTGATCATTTCCGCGAGGGAAATCTGGTTCTTCATGGCAGACAGCCAAAACTCTGGAATTCCAGTAACGGCCTCCGTAGACTGCTCAGACTTCACGGCAACCTCTGAATCATCCTTCTCTTCATCCTCTTCACCTGCCTTAATCTCTTCTTCCGTGGGCTCAGCAGCGCCATTGACAATCGCGGCACGCTTCTGGTAGAGCGGTGTGAACTTAGCGAAGTATTTCTTCTCCAGCTGAAGGACCTCCTCCTGGAACTCGGCCTCCAACTTTGAATGCTCTTTCTGGACACCCTTCAAGCCTGCGACACGACGGCGAACAGGGGTTGGTAGTGACTCGATATATCCTGATGACTGGCCAACTAAGGAGCTGAGCTTTCCCTGAATCATCTGAACCAGCTTTGGGTTTTGTGCAAATATCGAAGCGGCTGTCAACTCCTCTATAATAGATTGGTATCAGTGATGGTCATGTTGAATCTAGGGTCGGAAACTTTACGCACCTTCTTTAATGCTTGGGATACCCGGTTGCTGGGCATGAGATGAAATCGGTGCATTGTTGGCAGGCGTGTTCTGTGGCGTCCTGCAAACCATCATTATTAGCCACCATAATAATGCCAAAGCAATGTGCAAACATACGGAGCAGTTGGGACGCCGTCCATCCTCTTGTTGCGAATGGGTTCGGACATCTTGAATAATGTTGTAGTAAATAAGTTGCTTGTGTATGATGGTGTATTTTGGAGGGAATAGTTGTCTCTTGGATAACGAATGAAGGTGGGGGATGGTAGAAGATCGTTGGGAACGGTGAACTTGACGGAGGCGGTTGGAGTAGAGCCGAATTTCACTGTTGGGTTGAAAAAAATACCTAGTCTAGGTAAGATCTAGGCGTGGGAGCGGTGGGAGCGGTGGGGTCGAGCAATTCACGTGACAGTAGATAAACCGTTATCGATCCTGTCGAGAATAATGATTAATCAAGCAGTTGTACGCGACAAGATCCGCGATAGCTACGACCATGATGCCGAAGCACAATGCCATTCCAACAACACTTTCAACAATGATATAACATTGATACGTCCGCAGGACTGTTTACAACAACAGTGGAACTAGCTCCGTGGTCTCGGACTGCAAGATGGACGACACCGCCGACTCGGTGCCAATTGCTCGTCCACGGCGGACGAGCTCTCAGGCTCCGCGCTCTTCAAGGGACAGCTTCCACTCACTGTACCGGCAGAATTCGAATATCAGTTCTTCAAGTTTTATGGACGATGTGGAAATGGCCCACGATGAGGTCCGAAACATGCAATCATCCCCCAAAAGACACAAAGATACTAATGTGAAATTAGATCTTCTCAGGTCCCATGTCAGAGAGTGTTCCTACAAGCGTCACTTCATTCGCCCATCGCCAAGGCAGAGCAGATTCCATAGCGAGCTTTACCTATCTGCAGCCCATAGATGACGACCAGCCCAGCCAGTCTTCAGATGGGTACCAGGAGGCTCTACAGGATGGGGAGGAGGGCATCTTTGATGAAGTCTCTGTAGACTTGGAAGCTGGCGAGCTATCGATGAGACGCATATCATCGACTTATTCCAGAGCTTCTGTGCATGATCGTCTACTGCGGACCGATAGTGGTAGATCAGGGAGGAGTTATTCTGCCGGTCGTGGTAAAATGAGTCAGAAAATATACATCGTCGACGAGGATCTGACAATTGTTGTCGCTGGCTTCGTTACAAGTCGAATAGGATATGCTCTCTATGCAATACTATGTACTGTTACATTCGGCCTTTCGTACCTCCTGTTGCGTTGGCTTCCTAGATGGCAAGTTCGGCTGACAGGTTCACCGACCGCTTTGCGTCATTGCACCTGGGTCGTAATTGAGGTAGAAATTGATCTCGTTTGGAAAGAATTTTGACTAATAATCCCGGTTAGAATCAATGGGGCGAATTTGTTATTCAGGATTTAAACATCGTACGCTATGGAAAATCTCTTTCCACGGTCTTTGGAGCCGACAAGCAACACATCCCGGCTTACGAGGAGGATGATGATCCCATATTGTCAAAACTTCGGCTCCTTGACTATCGATACATGAGATTCTGCTTTCACCCTTTCAAAGGTCGATTTGTTTCAATTGATAGTTGGAAGGATCCATCATGGACAAATGTTAAATCCATCCGTGCCGGCATTGATGGTGAAGAGAAAGAAACTCGTGAAGCAGTCTTTGGAAAAAACCTCATCGATATCAAGGAGAAGACAATCCCACAGTTACTGATGGATGAGGTAAGTCAATTTTCTATCTGACAACTCTAAAGCTAACTTGCCAGGCTTTCCATCCATTTTACGTCTTTCAAATAGCAAGTCTGATACTTTGGTCTGTCGATGAATACTACTATTACGCTGCGTGCATATTTATTATTTCAGTTGTGAGCATTACAACCACTGTTATAGAGACACGTTCGGTATGTTCTTGTCGAGAATCTTTATGCTGTTGTTGCTGACTAGAAATCAAGACTATGAAACGGCTGCGTGAGATTTCAAGATTCGAATGCGATATCCGAGTTCTCCGAAATGGCTTCTGTAGATATGTCCTCTCTTTTGGGATTACTTTCAGCTAACATGTGCAAAGGGCGTTATGTTCAATCTAGCGAACTTGTTCCTGGAGACGTTTATGAAATTACAGATCCCGCGTTGACACAGTTCCCATGTGATAGCCTGCTGCTTGCTGGTGATTGCATTGTTAACGAAAGCATGCTGACTGGTGAGTTTCTTCGATGCTATAACTTCATTCCCAATTTCTCATTATTTTAGGTGAATCTGTGCCTGTCTCAAAAACGCCAGCAACCGACGAATCACTCCGGGCCATGAATCTCGCGGCGACTTCAATTGCCCCGGAAGTCAGCAAGCACTTTCTGTTCTGTGGTACAAAAATAATTCGCGCTCGGAGGCCACAGAGTGATACGGATGATGAGGCTGTTGCTCTTGCAATCGCGGTGCGAACGGGCTTCAATACAACCAAAGGGGCATTGGTTCGATCCATGCTGTTCCCGAAGCCTTCTGGCTTCAAATTTTACCGAGATTCCTTTCGCTATATCTCTGTGATGGCCGGCATTGCTATGCTTGGTTTCATCGCATCATTCATCAACTTTGTGCGCTTAGACCTAGCGTGGCATTTGATAATTGTTCGCGCGTTGGATCTGATTACTATTGTCGTACCTCCTGCTCTTCCTGCCACGTTAACTATAGGCACGAATTTTGCCTTATCACGTCTCAGAAAGAAGCAGATATTTTGCATCAGTCCTCAGCGAGTCAATGTAGGTGGCAAGTTAGATGTTATCTGTTTTGACAAAACAGGGACATTGACAGAAGATGGATTGGATGTCCTAGGAGTGCGTGTTGTAGAGCGACCAGGGAACAGGTTCAGCGACATCTTATCAGACGCATCCTCATTGCTGCCTGGAGCGTCATATGAGAGAGATCCCACCATAGATTACGATACTCACAAAGCCGCGCTCTATACGATGGCAACATGTCACTCGCTGCGTGAAGTTGATGGTGAGATTGTTGGAGATCCCTTGGATTTGAAGATGTTCGAATTTACGGGATGGACCTTCGAAGAAGGGGAGCAGAACTCTGGTGATCCTGACGATGATGAAAGCAAAGGCATATCGCCGTCAACAGCACGACCACCTCCAGCGCTGCTGTATGATCTTCGTGAACTCCATGGACCTGAACATGTATGTACTTGCAACGTCCTATCGTTTGGCATATTCCGAATGGTTTTGCTGACGGATTTTGTAGACAGCACCCATCGAATTGGGTACCCTGAAGTCCTTTGAATTTGTGTCGCAACTACGAAGGTCAAGTGTGATTGTCAGGAATTTTGGGTCTCGCGGAGTTGATATTTATACCAAAGGAGCTCCCGAATGCATGAAAGAAATATGTCGTCCTCAAAGCTGTAAGCCTTATTATGTATATTTTCGGAACTCAGCTTATGATCGATAGTCCCAACTGATTATGACGAACTGTTAGCATACTACACGCATAGGGGCTTCCGAGTTATCGCCTGCGCAAGAAGGCATATACCTAAGCTAACCTGGGTCAAAGTACAGAAAATGAAGAGAACTGAAGCCGAATCTGATCTAGATTTCATTGGATTCATCGTCTTCGAAAATAAGCTGAAGCCGACCACGTCAGGAGTTCTGCAAGTACTTGAAAAGGCCAATATTAGGAAACTTATGTGTACTGGTGATAACATTTTGACTGCGATCAGCGTTGGCAGGGAATGCACCCTGATTGACAAATCCGCACATTGCTTCGTCCCTCATTTTGTTGAAGGTAAGTGGATGTCGCCAATTGTAATGAGGGAGCTGTCGAAACTAATGACAGCAGGGCACTCCCAAGACTCAGAATCTCGCCTGATCTGGGAGAGTATAGACAATCCAACGTATCAGCTGGATGATCGGACACTTACAGTATGTCTTCCTCATAACCATCTTGTCTTTGTACTGATTATCTGTAGCCGTTGCCTCCGCCAGCCGAAGCCGATGCATCATTGCCGTACGATATATCAAATCTCAAAAACTACACCTTGGCTGTTAGCGGTGACGTCTTTCGCTGGGTTATCGACTATGCCTCGCCGGATGTCATTCAAAAGGTTGCAAATATCCATATCTGCTGAAAATGCATCGCTGACGTACTGGAGATGCTTGTTAGGGGTCAAGTATTTGCTAGGATGTCTCCCGATGAGAAACACGAATTGGTGGAGAAGCTACAGAGTATTGGCTACTGTGTTGGGTTCTGTGGCGATGGAGCGAATGACTGCGGTGCGTTGAAAGCTGCTGATGTTGGGATTTCGCTTTCAGAAGCAGAGGCCTCTGTTGCCGCGCCGTTTACAAGCCGAGTTTTTGACATCACCTGCGTCCCGGAGGTTATACGGTAGGAATTATTAGGCCATTGCTTTTAAAATTGCTGATTTTCCATACAGAGAAGGGCGTGCAGCTCTGGTTACGAGCTTCAGTTGCTTCAAATATATGAGTCTATACTCTGCCATCCAGTTTACTTCGGTCAGCTTTCTATATGCATCCGCTTCTAACCTGGGCGATTTTCAGGTCCGTCTCTTCAAGATTCCTTTATTACGGGTACTGAATTGGTGTAGTTTCTGTTCATTGATCTGGTCTTAATTCTCCCTATCGCCATATTTAGTAAGTTGACACCTTGATATATGCTATTGAATAGCTCTAACGTCGCAAATAGTGGGTTGGACGGGTCCTTATTGGACACTGTGCAAGAAGCGCCCTACAGCTAATCTCGTTTCTCGAAAAGTATTAGTTCCGCTGATGGGACAAATCGCAATATGTATCGCCATTCAGGCTATAGGTTTTGAAGCTGTCCAACGTCAACCTTGGTGTGTAGCTCTATTCTTACATCGCTGTCAGTTCTATTTCTCACTCATTATTCAGGTATATTCCACCACATCTTCAAAAGGAGAAGTCCAATATAGAGAATTCTCAGAACACAACCCTGTTTCTGGTATCCTGCTTCGAGTATATTCTCTCGGGTATAGTTCTAAGTGTGGGACCTCCATATAGACAGTCCATGGCACAAAACCGTGAGTCGAACTTGTTCCATCGATGTATGAGAAGCGTCCTGATCGTTTCTAGTACCTTTTGTGGTTACTATCGTAGTAGCTCTGCTGTTTTCGTTATATATGCTGTTTGATCCAGCTGTTTGGCTGGCCAAGTTTATGCAACTGACGCCAATGTCTTCGGACTTCCGATTGTTCATCTTGGCCCTCGGGATTGCATATTTCTGCTTCGCATCCTTTGGAGAATCCGTCGTCTTTCCATATTTGTCCGGGAAGATTGGCGGGCTTGTGCATAAAGTCAGCAAGGCTCCAAAACAGCGCAAGATCTACAAGTTGGTCCAAGAGCAACTTCGTATATGACGATTGCTGGCATATATGATGATCCTATGGAATTGGGGTGATTGAGACACTAATTATATCTCTAACTACATTGTAGTGTTACAGCGGCGTGGTATGGACAATGATCTCGGATATATCTTAATTATCATCAGCCATTGTCCATTTCAGTGAATGAGGTGAGACTGTCGGCGAACTTGGATAATTGCTCCCAGAGAACGTTCTTGAAGCTTGAGCCTTGCTGTGTAGGATAATAGCACATCCAGGGATGATATATATATGGATATATATGTCTAGTCTGACGGAGATTGGGGATGTATAGTAGTATTATATCTGCGGCCAACCACAGTGAATGCGGAAGGAAACACTGTAGCGTCGCTGACCGCCATGGTCTTGGATGTATAGAACCACTTGAGGTTTGCGTGGTAGGAATCAATTCCCACAGATTATTATGATATTTGAATTTCTATTCGCTGCTCACGTACTATTATTGGTGCATTAAGAGGCAAAAGGATTGTATTGCGGCTCAAAGAGCTGACACTAGATTCGAAGACTCTTTCGGTCTCTCGGCGTAGCAAATCTAGTGCTACAGAGCAGTCAAGTAAGTATAGAGGGATTCCCCTTAAACCCCCTTAACCCTCCTCCCTCTGTCTTGCTTTTGCTTGATCGAGAGAGAATCAAATTCAAGTGCTCAAATTCTTTAGTTTTTCTGCAGCCTCATCAGCTGTTCCAGCGACAGCCTTTGTGGCCTTCCCTGATTTCTCAGCCTTTGCTTTCGCTCTCTGGGAAGTAGAGTCCTTGGGCAGTTCCTTTGTGAACGAGATGAATTCAGGAGCACCAGGCAGATACTTGCGGAGCGGCTCCGGCACGTTAAATCCCTACGAATTTATTAGTGATTTCGCGCAGGGAGAACCTATGAGTGACTTACTTCTTCGGTTTGGAAGTTCTCCAATAGACAGCAAAGGGCTCTCTCGGTCGCGCACAATGTCGAGTTGAGAGCGTGGACATACTTCTTTTTGATGTCGGTCTGAAGTTTATTGCCAAATCTAATTTCGAGTGCCCTTGATTGGTAATCTGTGCAATTTGAGCATGAAACGAGCTCCTTGTACTCGCCCTGATATGGGAACCATGCTTCCAAATCGTATTTCTTTGCTGCTGCATTGTTCAGGGCGCCCGAGACAATGGCCACAACACGATATGGCACACCCAACGACTTGTAGAAATCCTCGGAAATAGTGATCATCTCCTCAAACGCATCCCAAGATTTCTCGGGATCAGTGAGGAGAAATTGCTCCACCTGCGGGCGTGTGTCAGAACAAAATTTCGATTTTATGAGGCATATCTTACCTTCTCAAACTGATGCACGCGGAAAATGCCCCATGCATCACGACCGTGGGAACCCGCCTCTCTTCTGTAGCAGGTACTGAATCCCGCATACCTAAAGCAATTAATTAATATCTAGGCAAGATAGAAATAATGAAATGACACACTTGATTGGCAATTCCTTGTTCATGATCCACTCATCAGCGTGGAAAGCAGATATTGGCTGTTCGGAGGTTGCGATGAGATACTTGTCGTTCTGCGCGTCACCATCGACAACCTTGTAGAGCTCCTCGTCGAATTGCTCAAGTTGGGCAGTCTTCGCCATATAGTCCTTCAACATAAACTGTGGTGCTTGCAACGCGGTATAGCCCCTCTGAGAGAGAAATTCAAGGCCATAGTTAATCATTGCTTGGTTCAAAAAGACCCCCCAATTTCTTAAGAAATAGCCACGATGGCCCACGACCTTGACACCGCGTTCTGGGTCATATCCATCCAGGCGTGTCAAGACCTCATGATGGGAGAGTACATCGCGCTTTTCGACCGTAACTCCCTCCGGAGTCCATGTTCGCAGTTCGGTGTTGTTGTCCTGGCATATAGTCAGATGTACTGTTCTTCAGGGTACATGAGTCAATGTCGTTCATACCTCGTTATCGCTAATAGGAACAGAGTCGTGTACGATATTTCCGATTGTACCAATCTTCTTCTTCAGCGCAATATCTTTCTCCGCAGCACATTCAATCAATATCTTCTTCTCTTTCTCTAACTCTGCCTTCTGTGCCATGAGCTCAGCTGCATCTTCCTTGGCCTGCAAAGACAATAGCGGTCAGTTTGATATAGATAGGACGATTCACACTTGTTGCTTCGACGAACCTTCCTCTTCACGCCGATCTGCTTTTGAACTTCATTGATTTTGGTGTTCACTTGCGTCGCTGAATACTGCGCTATTGACTATGTGTGAGCATGTACACGTCGAGATGCATAGTCTTGGGGCGCATTTACTCTTGCGGTGGTCTTCGTAGAGCGCGATAACTTCGTCTACAACCTCTTCGGACGCGAATCTTCGTCTCTGCGATTCCTTGATTTTTTGGGGGTTTCCGCCCTTCTCGGCGATGAAATCTAGCACGTCGAGCATGTCTGCGAGGTATGAAGCTGCGAAAAGGAAGAGACGAAGTGGTGTTTATTGCTATCTGAACTTTTTGGCATGTACTGTATTCTTGGTGGGTGTGGTGGGGTAAAGTCGAAAGTCAGGCTGCCTTGCACATGGTTGGCCCAATCCATATGCACGCTATGCACGCCTCAGGCAACAAGGCGCTTCTCGACTTCTCAGGAGGCAGGATGACAGCAAAATACAATAAAGTAGACAAACCAGGACGGTATACAATATATTTATCTATTTCGGGGTCATAACATCGCCCTTTTATATGTACATGCTTAATGTGAATTATCATACTAACACATATAAACATGTTTCGAGCACTGTGCTAGGCAGGTAGACCCCATCAACAAAGGACTTGGACCCCTTTTCCTCACGTGAACTGTCCTCATTGTCTCGGAATTCGAGGGGTGCCAGAAAAGCACAGAAAGTTATAGGTATAGACTCTATGGCTTCCCGAGTGTTCGCGACGTATATGTCGTGCTGTTGTTTCCATGCCATCGAGGCTGACGACAACTGAAGACGTTGAATCTGCCTCTGTCCAACTCCCTTCGCTGTGCGAGGCTCTCTCTCTCCCTCTCCCTCTCTTTCTCTCTCTCTATGTATATCTCTCTCCTCCCTTGTTCTACTACCCTACCGTCTCAAAGTGTTGCCGGAATTTGTCTACATAACAGAACACTTATTTCCTCCGGTAGGTTCATTTGGATTCTGCGACTTCTCAATCTGTCCGATCATTAATTCGAATGCCTTGGTGACGTTCTCATTGTACCGTGCACTCGCTTCGGTCCAAGCACACGAGTATTTTTCTGCCAGCTGCTTTCCATCCTCTGCACTGACTTGACGTTGCTCGGGACGCAGATCACTCTTGTTGCCCACGATAACCACGGGTACCCAGTCGGTTCCCTGGGACACTCGTCAGAAGATAGTACATTACGAGGACTTCATGAGGGCAGTTACGGACCAAGTGATTCAAAATCTTATCGCGGATGACCTGAACCATCTCGAAAGATTGCATGGAGGCAACTGAGTACACCAGAATATATCCATGGATTCCAATGAAATGCTTGGAGTTCAGAATGCTGTATTCATCCTAGGGAGTTGTCAGATCCAGAGTAGAGCACACAGTATACTTATACAATGATGAGTACGTGGGTGATGGTGATGGTGATGGAGAAGGAGATGAGATGGTGGCACACGTGATGAGCAAGAGAGAGAGCATATGAGGATGGAGGGGTGGCATACCTGACCGGCAGTGTCGATGATCTCAGTCGCGTATTCCTGGCCCTTATACTTGATAACTTTGCTAAATGTGTTTTCAATAGTTGGATAATAGCTCTCGACAAAATGTCCGTCGACGAACTGGACCGTTAACGACGATTTGCCTGCGTCACCGTCACCATCAACATGTGTGAAGGAAGCGTGTTGGAGATGAGTGAGCGACTGACCAACTGAGCGGGAGCCAACAATGGCGATCTTTCGTTGTTTAGGAGGAGCCGGCATGTCGACCTATTATAATATACTACAGATAAATTTCTCTTCTTTTTCCCGATCAGCAGCGACTTCCCATGGAGGTTGTTGATATTCTGCCTCTGACTAGTATAAATCAAGTGTAATCGTAATAGTTCTGAGGCATGGAAACTGCAGCTGGAGCTGCTATATTGTACCGTACTCTTACATATGTAGCTAGCTACGTACATAGACGGTAGGCAGGTGTGGAACATCCTTCTGCCGCTCCCCTCCTAGCACCGGGGCCGGCGCATCTACGGAAGGTAACCGTAGAAGCACATCGAGTTGACAACCACCTCCTTCGCGAGAGGTATCTCTCATCTCTAATGGTTCAGGAAGGCCCATAGATTGAGAATTCGTATACTTGCCAAATTTCTACAACGGCAGGAATTGCAGGGCATGAATATACCCCTTCGGGTCTTCAGCAGCGACCACAGATATGCAATTTATCAGCATCGATGACCACCAACGTGTGCTAAATTATGAGGGTTTTCATTGACATATATTGCAGTGCACCATCCAGTGCATATAGATCTATGTGGGTATATCTCCTATGGCCAGTATGATGTTGCGCCTTCGTCCCATTTATGCCTCCACCAGTAATGACGCATCTCCAGGGCGCTCGCAATAATACAATGATAGAACGCCAATACGAAACATCAGATGAAGCTCTCTTCGATGTCTTTCAATCCTGCCAGCATCCGCGACAACCGTTCTGTCACGCTATTATGAGGATTATGACCTCGTGCATCATGTTTGAAGAGAGCATCGACTTTCTTGTGATGACTAATGAACTCCTCGATGCATCCCACTAGAGCTCCAAAATGGCGGCCAGGAAGTTCGGTTCGTATGCGGGCTGCAATATGTCTGGATTGGGAGAGATATCCGAGTAGCACAGTGAGATATCCAAATGCAACATTTAGATGACTATCCTCAACCGAATCAACCTATCATCGTTAGTGCTGTCATCCCATCGAGAAAGAATAATGCATCACATACATCGGATGCTTTCCCCACATTCTCTGAGAATATTTGTAGAGCATCTCCAAGACTGCTGTCGTCCAGAATAAAAACGTGGGCATTGTCGCGAATGCTCCATTCGACGAGATTGATCATGACACCAAGCATCAGGATGAGACAATCTACCGAGACCAGACGCTCTTCTTCTGGCAATAAGGTTGAAGTTAAATTGAAAGCTGTTATGATGGCGCTGAAGATGTCTCGCATGAATATTGGCGTTGCTAATACGTCTGATGCGTGCGAGTTGTTGTTTGTGATGTTCAATGCCAGTCGTAAAAACTGGATCCTCGAGGACATGAACTCATCAAGTCCAGTCTTCAAAAGCCCATTCGTGATAATACGTATGATGCTTATATATTCATCTCTCAACTTGGAATCTTCAGAGCCGCTCACAAAACTTAGTGAATGATATTCCAGTAGTGAAAGCGTAAGATGAAGGTCCGCTGGTTTATATGTTTCTATTTGCTGCCAGGAACCGTCTCTGCTATAAGGCTCGAGTATCATAAACAAGTCGCTCGTTATTTCTGTGGAGATCATGGATTGTGTTGCAGCATTCTCTCGATTCTGCCGCACAACAAGCTCAAGACAAGCAAGTGCAACCGTTTGTGGTGAGAGTAACTTGGGCTGTATTTCGCCCCAGAGCTGCACTTCTAGTAGTTTGTTGTGTTCTTCTGTTAGCATCGCCTGTGCTGCCTTCGACATGTTCGTTTTGCGTTGTCTCGCAACCGATATAATGCTGTCATTGATTTTCAGGAGACGGCTGATGAATTTTGTGAATCCTTGGTTGAGAAGCTGAACAGTCGCAACTGGGGAAGTGCCGGAATGAAGCAGAAATATGAGGACTGAGGCAACCAGGAAACCTGCAATGACGTCGCTTTCATCGCCCAGATTAAGAAGAAGTCGTTGATCCATACCACTAATAACGAGATTTCTTAGAAAGCTCTTATCGTGCATTTTGCTAAGGAGCTCCATCAGTCCAGATCGTCTCATTGAAGGCTGCTTTGACGGGACGCCAATGCGCTCGACCAGATCTTCAATCTCATCCATAAAACGTTTGTTTGCACCGGCTTGTCTCAGCTCATGTACCGTCCGAATCCCATTTCCAGGCTGCTTATCCTCCATATGCTCGTCCTCTTCTAGACTACAGAGTTGCGACAAAGGTGGCATTGACCCTCGCCGTTTCCTTCGCCTCTCTGTTGTTTCCTCCAGATACTGGGATGAATTTGAATCTAGGCTAAGGAGAATATCCTCTGGTTCTGCCAACATTGATCGTTGGCGGCTGTATGTAATTCGTGGTCCGGATGCTTGTGGTGTGGAAGGAGCTGCGCTTGTCGATGCTCTTTGCGAGCCTTGTCGAGTCGTGTCTGCAGTGCTCATATAATGGACTAACTGAACACCGGACGCGTGCTTGAGATCAATATCATGATCATGATCATCATCTTCTTCTTCTTCTTTTTCTTCTTCTTCTTCTCCAGTGTCCTCGATTATACCTGCAGGAGATTTAGACTCTCTTTGCTCGACAAGTGAGTCTATTAATCGTTTTCGCGATGACCGATGATGCCTGACCACAGTTTTATTGACGATGACATTTGATGAAGCATGAGATGCTATCTCGAAATCATTTCCCAGCAGCCCATTCCACAGCTTTACGCTATTTGGAGTAAGCACAGTGGGTGTTGCCTGGCCGCTAGTGCTAGATTCGATTTCTGCGTCATAGTTACGGGGAGTGCTTCTTCCGGACAGATGCGCACTGGAATATGAGGAATGGTGTCGTGGGGAGACAGTGGATTCATTGTTATCGACTGGAGGCAACTCAACAGGTCGTACTTTTGCTTGACTGTTATCTCCTCTGGAAGTTGGTAAGTCACGTGGCTTGTTTCCCATGGTTGAAGGTGATTGTAGCACCTGATGCATTAAGTCATGCGTTGTACAAGGCGTTGTGTTTGATGAAGGTGACTTTGCGGGGGATGGAGCTTTGGCTTTGACTTGAATTGAATGGAGTTGATGCTCTCGAGAAGAGCGAGAGTTCCTCGTATTCGGGCTGGCTGCCGTTCCAAGACTCTTGCCGCCAAGAGGCTGTTTACCATTCCCTACACCTGTGCCAAGTGTGGTAGTTGCAGCTTGAATATCCTTCTTTGCCCGTTTACGTGTAGATTTTGGATATTTCGTGGTTCTCTTCCTTTTCTGGACTTGCGCGGAGTCGTCTGCACTGTCACTTGAGGGAACGTCGAAAACATTGGAGCCATTAGGAGTCGGACGGGAAGTGATGTGGTGGCGTTGAGAGCCGGAGGCAGGATCCAATATTGCCTCACTGACGAGACGGATTGGGGATTTGCGCTTCTCTTCTTCATCTTCAAATGATGGGTTGAAGGCTGTACCTGGCACAAGATATTCAGGTCCTCGCCGGCGGACAGCTTTGCCATATGTGGCGATGGACTTTTTGCGCCGTTTATCATCGCTACCTGCTGCCATAATGTACTGACTTGGCGGCTCCGGTAATGGTGATTGATATGCTAGGATACATCCGAGATATCTGAATAAACGTGGTGCGTTTGAGGGCTGAGAGCTCTGGTGATATTCGTCCGATGGGCTGCAAGGCTCTCCAGCTTACATTGTTTTCCGGTCGCAAGGCTGATGAATTAATGTTATCTTTGATCTGGTTAGTCCAGCTACTGAAACAGATATGACTTTGACTCGCATTTTATCACCGTATAAAGGAACGAAGTGGTTGAGGAAAAACATAGGTTGCGTGTTGGGATTGGGAGGGATTCTATCTTTGTTGTGTTGTGTTGCGTCTTGAGACCCCTCGGTTTCTCTCAGCCTTCTCGACAAGGCGCTGCACTGTTGGCTGAGAGGTGGTGACTGCACGAGTGATTGGTTTGGTGCCTGAGGCAACATAAATATCCAAAGTCTTCGTTTAGGGATTCCATAGTAAGATACGGAGTCGAGTATCTCATCTCACGTCCTGCAGTCATGGGTACTCGAATGTTACGAGTATAATATTCTGAACGCTGAACTTATTATTCTCACTCATGATCTATTTTTGGTAATTCCATATTATACAATAAACAATCAATTACCCAACAATAATGTCTCTTGCACCTGATATATATATATATATATAGGTGGACTCGTGGAGTCTAGAATTATGTACTACTTATACTTAATCCTTAACTCCCTCCAGAGACACTATTACTAGGTAGGTAGGTAGGTAGAACTTAGGTACCTATGTACATACGGCATATTTTGTCATACGAAGTACATGGAGAAGATGCACGCGGGCGGTTCCGTGCATGTCACAAATCCCATCACCTACGAATCGAATCGAGCATCGAATCTGGTAAAGTCGCGAAGAGCGTTCTGATCTTATCGGAACTTCCCCTCAAAGGCGGGGCATTCTAACGAGCATTCTACGGACATTCCACTTTGATACGGATATAAGCTTCGAGCTCCCCCTTATCCTTCAGATTTCTTCTCCCTATCACAACCCCCAGGTACTCTACTCCGTACTTCTCATACATACTACCGACGAGAGTGACTTCTGTTGTGGTTTCTCTTGTTACATACTCTTGGTGCGTGACCATACTTTATGACATTGATAATTCCCATCCAAAGAAAATCGACTTTGAGACCCATCGCACGAGACCCATCGCGCAATTGCATTCACCTCCACCTTTCTCTAACATCTGCGAACTGTTTTGTGACCCTTCTTTGAATCCGACAAAGAAAACAGCACCACTCTGCACCCAGCTGTCGCCCCTATCTTCCAACTTGAATTGCATCGTGCTCTTCTTGGTCAAATCATCTTTCAATATACCTCTTGGTACCTCAGCGAACTGCTCTCTCTGATCGGCCAGTCTACAACGCCAACACATCAATACTATATACTAAAAGGCACCGCTACGTTTCCTTTTTTTTAAAAGAAAAAGGAGGGGGTTTCCGACCAGAATCAACTACTGGAAGTCTACCGCCTTGCATGATGGCATCTACACAGGATTCCAGGCCGCTCATTCCCAAAGAATCTGTAGGCCCCGATTATTTGTCGAAAAGCAGCAAGCCAGAGGCCACAGTATCAACCGCCGTTTCGTACCCAAATGTCCATGTTCTCGCACAGACGCCCCAGCTGATCGCCCTATTGACGTAGGTCATGGCATTCTTACTCTGGCCTATCCATGCTAATAATGTTGCTCGTGAAGTATGATCAGAGATAAAAATACTCAGCGTGCCGACTTTATCTTTTATTCGAATCGTATAATTCGTCTGCTGGTGGAAGAGGGCTTGAACCACCTACCGGTCGTCGAGCATGAGATCACTACGCCCGTAGGACGGAGCTATGCCGGGGTCAAGTTCCAAGGAAAGATATGCGGCGTGTCAATCATGAGAGCCGGCGAGGCGATGGAGCAAGGGTTGCGCGACTGTTGTCGTTCTGTTCGCATTGGGAAAATCCTGATTCAGAGAGACGAGGAGACGTGTAAACCAAAGCTTTTCTATGACAAGCTGCCAGAGGATATTGCCAATCGCTGGGTGCTTCTTTTGGACCCGATGTTCGCGACAGGTACGAGACGTATAAATGGACAGATGGACATTGCTGATCAAGCTCGCAGGAGGTTCTGCAACAATGGCCGTGGACGTCCTGAAATCAAGAGGGGTACCGGAAGACCACATCTTGTTTATCAATTTGATCGCGAGCCCGGAAGGAATCGACGGATTTGCAAAGAGATTCCCTAAGCTGAGAGTCGTGACGGCATTTATCGATCAGGTATGTAATGCCAACTACCTGGGACTTCTGTGATTACAGCTAATCATGATATGATCAGGGATTGGATGAGAAGAAGTAAGTCGAAATATGAGAATCCTCCCTCACAATACACTAACTGACTGTGCTACAGCTATATCGTCCCAGGATTAGGTGATTTTGGAGACAGATTTTTCACCCTCTAAAGGAAAGTTCGCAAGGCAAGCCATGTATCGACTTCCGTCAGGATGATGCAACTTTAACCTTATACCACACAACCATGCCACTGTCCTGCATTCAGTATCATAAATTATCCCTTGAAATCCAATTATCGTAGTATCAAGACTATGGAGTCAATCGAAGATTCTAAATAATGCAGTATTTGGATGTTATACTCATGTTCCCGTAACCTCATGATACAGAGCCGCGCCAAACGCCTTCCAGTTTTCCTTTTGATACATGTATCAGCCATATTCCCGAGATCTCCTTTCCGTGGAACTCATCCGTCCATTAATATTCATCATCATCGCCAACAATGCCTTCCCCGCCATACCCATCTTGGCCATCCTCGTCGTCTAGATCATTATGGATATCCCGACCAGAGGTTCGACCTCGCTCTTGCAGTGTACGATTTGCAGCTCGGCTTCCGCTCGCTTCCTTTATTTCCTTGGCCACTGTATCGCAGGCATCTACCCACTCCGAATATACATCGACTGGTAGGGAAAGATCTAGCTCATCAGTTTAGAATATGTCTTCCTTGTCATGGCAGGGAAATTCTCACAGTTTACACTGCATGAAAAGGACTGGTCGCAGACTTTGCAGGACAAGTGACCTACACCAGCCTTCTTATCGATCTTTGCCGTCACCGACTTCTCATGATTGCAGAAGAGACATGGAAATGTTGTCGCAAGTGGCTCGCTCTGTATGGGGTGTTAGCCGAAGCAGGAGAATGGTCAGACAGAAGGCGTTTTTGTTGGCCACGATGTCGTACCTTCTTCTTCGTCGGCGCCTTTGCTGCCTTCTTGCGTTTGCCCTGGAGGTACAGTCAGCTATAGAGAACAGATGAAAACATGAAGGGAAGAGCTTTTCTGACCATTTTGGTGGGTTGAGGAAATACAAGTTGGGGGTTAAGATGGAAGATGGAAGACAGAATAGAAGGAATATATCAATGAGATATTGAAGGAGGTCAAGGTCAAGGTCAAGATAGATGGGGTTGAACAGTGGTGATGCGCGTTTTGGCGTGTTGCAATTGCGATTCTGACTGCCCGCACTACTGCTACTCTACGACGGCTGAAGCTGTGAAGGTCTCGAACGGCAAGCAAGGTTAGCGTTGTGTCAAGAAAGCAACTGCACAGCAAACTCACCAGACCAATGGTGGGGGAGAACGAACTGGACGGTTGTACGTACGACTACTAAAATAACGGTAGTATCACTACCTGTTCTAGTAAGTCTGCTTTTGTCCAAATGCTTACTTAATATTATCACAACTACACTTCACAAGCATAATGGAGAAATGTGAGAGAAAGAACAGATATGTACATGCAGAATCTTTTACTGTTTTGTATAAATATTCTACAATAATACAATAATACAATAATACAATAATACCTACCTACACACCAGCAGGGCACTTACATGGGCGATCAAGTAGGTATCTTTTGTGGGGTAAAATTATGATTATGATGAATTGATGATGATGCTATCTTGAGTCTGGCAGAGGCGGTGAATGATGAACAGGGCCCATACAGTGCATACATACTTTTACTCATATGCGAATTTTCTGCACAAGGAAGATCACGTTTACAACACGTCGTTCTTCCCTTCACCGGCGTCTGACGGGTTATTTGGATCCAGTTGCGTCCCCAGTCCAGAATCCTAAGTTGTATTAATATTCATATTTTCTCATTGTCAAATGATTATTGATTATTTGTTCACAGAGCAGTTGTGGGTCGTGGCTCTCTTCTGCCCTTTCTCCATAGAGTGAGTGAGTGATTGAGTGAGTGGGTACTCCAATTTTCGTTCACGATAACGATAATGATAGTGATTGTGATAATGCCCCCTTATCGGCACCGGGCGGCACCGATGTCCAGCCAGCCAGGTTGCATCACAGCATCTGGATAAGGAATGTTTAGTTACATACCTAGGTAGGTACCTGGATGCTCCGTGGTATCTTGCATGCATACCTAGGTACTGTACCTAGGTATCTACACAGTTCAGATGCCATGAGGATGAGAGAATGCTAGTTACTACGTAGGTTTGTACACTGCACGTCTTTCTTCTATTCTTCTATTTGTTCAATGGGACCTCTTACCACCTCACCTTCCCGTCTCCCTGAGTCCCTTCCATCTCCAGCCTAGAGCCAGCAGCCACCCCGCACACACATCCACCTCCACCTCCACATACAGATACAATATTTAACAACTTCGCTTTTCCATCCATCCCCATCGTAACAAAGAAGCCATTGTCTTCTGTTACTCATGCCCTCGTCCTAGCTACATACTTAAAGAGAGAGAGAAAAAGACATCATTATTGGAGCAGTATGTTACCCCGCACGCTTCACCCAAACCAGCCATGAGAGAGTCTCTGACCGTGTCGGAGATCCTGTTTAGTACGTAGGTAGTAGGTAGTTGCTACTCCGGACAACCCATTCCTCCACCATCATCGACACCAAAACGTCTCCTTCTGCTCCCATAACACACGCTTGACTAAAGAACGAACCCCCTTCGAATCGAACCCTTTCATAAAGATGGCTTCTCGTTCTGACGCCGAGCACATTGCCCTCATGAAGGAGGTCCTGGACGCCCTGAAGGTGCTTCAGCTCAACCAGACGCAGCTTGCCTCCAACATAGATGCGATCAATGGCCGCGTAAACATCCTCGCTGGCATCAAAGAGGTCGAAGATGCTGCTACGATCGACGACAAAAAGAAGAGCAGCCCAGTTACCATACCAGATGTGGATAATCATGAGTCTCATGATCATGTTGATATTCCGAAGTCTCCAACAGTGACAGCAACTGAAGCTGATGGTACTGGCATTCCTTCTACCGTTTCTCTGTCAAACCAGCGGAGCAACAACACGACATCACGCATTATCCTCACGTAAGTTGTCGTCCACCATTATCTGCACGAAGAGCATCTCCCACCAGTGGTCTTGTATGTAGCTGACGATATATGCAGGACGTACCCAGGTCAGAGTGGCATTAATCCTCTTCCCATGGATTGGGGCAATAAGGATCCCCAAAAGCGTGGCCCAGTTGTTGTTAGTAGAACACAAACCACTATCCGTCGTAGAAATGGTAAATATTTCGAAATTCTTACGAGTACAGAATGCTAATATTAGGTGATTATGACAGCCATTGGAGGCAAGTTATCTTTGCATGAGATGTCTTTATGAAACTTGTTGACGACTAATAGCACACGGCGGGTCATATTCAATCTACTACGCTCTTGCAGTTGCCAGCAAAGAGATCCAGCTTGACCACCGGTAAGTCACAGTCGCTCCTTTTCTGTATTGCTTGTGATTTGACCATGTCACCCACTCTGAGCATATCACCCACCACTGGGCAGGACAGTTGAGCCAGCTGTGTCCTTATTTCACTATGGGCATTCAAAAAGGCATTGCATGAAGCAGAGGAATTTAGCTAAAGAGACTGCAGGCCCGATTTCACGAATACAGAGCCTGCTGCAAATATCGGCCCGTTTCCACAATGGGCTGACAAGAAGAAGATTGTTTCAATGGATCCTTTGGGTCATCTAGCACCTTGGCTTTTTAAAAGCACCATCGAGTCCGAAAATGGTTCGTAATATCTGTTGTTCTTCAGGAAGGGTTATTGAATCCAATCACGATTCTGATAAATCCCGTCACTGTCAGGGTACAAGGAGATGTTAGCCACTCAGCCGCCCACTTTGAGGATGAGCGTCTTCATCCTCATCGTGCCTATTAGAGCCCTGGCATCAGGTAGTGGCGTCTGAGTGGCTGATAGCTCTTGGTGACTGGATTTATCAAAACCGTGACTGGATTGAAACACCCTTCTTCAATTTTTGGCGCTGTCGACTAATGTTCATAGTTGATATTCGCCCTACAATTGGTACGTTATGTCTTGCGAAATATGCTCTTCAGAAACTTCCTGTAGCTCACATACCCAGCCATTACTAGGGCACATATGAAGGTATGGATTTCTGCGACTCCAAGACCATTCTATCGTCCAATGGAAGCTGACAGTTGCTTCCAGCTTCCAGAGCTTGAAACGAGCGTCAGAGAGGGTAGACTGTAGGTACAGGTGATATGTTGTTCGAAAGGTCTTCATTAACTGTTGTAAAGGGTGCCTGACGGAAAAGTTTGTCTGAATGAGTCAGGCGAGCTTGCAGTCACGAAATTTGCTGTTGAACCTGTATGAAAATCCACATATGTGTTGATGCTTTAGAATAGACTATTAACTTGTCACAGGTCTGGTATCTACCTGGAGTTGCTGAGCGCTTTGGAATAGGTTTGCATCCCAACTTAGGTTCATTGTAGCTTATGCTTATTTTTGTAGACGAAGGCACACTGAGAAGGTCTCTCTTTGAGCACACAGGAGGTAGCTACCCTGAAGTAAGTGGTTTACTTTTTCCTTTCGCTCCACATGGGTCGTTTCCTGTAAAGAATGCCTCTTCAGAAACTCTTAGAACACTCAGAGATACGACGTATGCTGAATATATCCTAGCTTATTACAAGAGGAGACATCAAAGTATTTCTACCACCCATAGGTATGACTGGGAAATCCGACGCCGCTTTGTTTATGCTTACGCTAGTATAGGGGGCCTCACTGTATACTGCTTTGGAGACCCTGCAAAAATGTCGGATGAGAATGTGCGACTCGCATTGCGTGTCCATGACGAATGTAACGGTTCAGATGTTTTTGGCTCGGATATTTGCACATGCCGTCCTTATCTGATCTATGGAATCGAAGAAGCTGTCAAGGAGGCTCAAAAGGGTGGGAGCGGTGTCGTAATTTACTTCAGGAAGGAGGGAAGAGCCCTGGGAGAAGTCACAAAGGTCTGATCTCCCCATTGATCTACTATATCTGCTGACAGTGCTGGATTTGTAGTATCTTGTTTATAACGCGAGAAAGCGTGGTGCCGACCGTGCATCGGAGTATTTCAAAAGAACTGAGAATATTGCTGGAGTGAAGGATATGCGATTCCAGGCACTGATGCCAGACATTCTACACTGGCTTGGAATAAAGAAGATCGATCGCATGTTGAGCATGAGCAAGTCTGTAATCCAGTTGGCCTGCCATTCATGGAACATACTGACTCGCTCAATAGCATGAAACACGATGCAATCGTTAGCCAAGGGTAGACATTCCATTGTGAATAGGCAATACGATGCTAATATATAATGTAGTATACCGATTCATGAAAGAGTGGAGCTACCTGAATCATGGATTCCTGCCGATTCTCGAGTGGAAATAGACGCAAAAATCACAGCAGGTTAGTGCTGCTCCTGAACTGAGAAGAGTCCTAGTTAACGAGTGTGGGAAGGTTACTTTACTACAGGCCATCGAATGACAACAGAGGAATTAGAAGCTGTGCAAGGCAGGTCATGGGAAGAGTAAGCACCCCGCATTATAGCCAAAGTACAATGCTAACCAAGCTGCAGCATCGATCATTGAAGGATGAGGAAGACCCAGTCGAAAGGGATACGGCGGGTTGCCAAATGGGGGACGACACCATCAGCACTCGAACCCGGTCGAAACTCTGAACCAACAACGACAACATCGTTATGAGGAATCCCCCCCTCCCTTTTCATTTTCTCAAAAAAAAAAAAACCCCAATTCTGTGACATTCCGGCTTAAAAAAGCAACTTTTAGCATAGATCTGGCATGTTATGAGTAAATTGCAAGGCTAGCTATCGTGAAATATTAGGCCGAGATAATCAATGCATGAATTTGTGCCCAAACCACCTTGCTTTTGTTTACTCCTATGCGCACGAGGATAGTTTCGCATGTAAGCGGGCCGAGCCTGTGTGAGGCCGCCGCTCTGCAGTAGCTCGGGATTGAAGCCAAACAGATGGCACCACATCGCCATGTAATTCACACTACTACTGCCATTGCCCGACCATCAACCTGTCGACATGTGGCCCAACTGGCAAGGGTGCATTGACAGCTTAAAGCCCTGAGCAGAATGATATACTGAGTAGATATCGAGCAGCCCAAGACCATTATGGTCAGCTCATCAATACAGAAACACTCTGCAATTCTTCTAGTATCAGGATCGATTTCGATACTCTTTCATATATCAAGAATTCAATTGAAGAGCTCCTCTGGGCAATGGCACTCTCTGATACTATCTCATCCGAAACCAAACCTCCATCAAGAGGATCATCGCCAAGGAGCTCGGCTTGCCACCGACCCAAATTGATGCGCTCGAGTGCAACAGCGCCATGCCTGGCAACTTCGAACGCCTGCAGAAACGACCTTGCATATCTTCACTCAACCTCAAGAGCGACAGCATTGCTCAATAGGGTAGCTTCCTACTCAACGTCGAGGTCAGACCGCGACAACAAACTCCGTCCGCCTCAGGAGAACTGCCGCCGTTCGGTGAGTCCTCGAGGAGGAAGAACAATCCGTGACCTCTCAAATTCGCCAGAAGAGCAGAAGAAGAACATATACACAGGTGAGATTGCCACGAGAATGTGTAAGCCCGGGCCACAACGGGCAGTCGGCTTATCTCTCTCATCGTAGCACAAGGACTCTACTTCAGCTTTCCAAGCTTCGAGGATTTTCAGCAAGAGGAGCAGGACGATGGCGACAAGCCAGGGAATTGATATCTTTGGGATTCCGTAGAAGCGGGAGAGAGGCGGGAGGTGTAGTCTTTTTGGCTGGTGTTGGCGGCGCAAGTATGTGGGATGGCGAACTGTGTGAAATACCGGAATGATCTTGAGTAAACATAACATAACATAATGAGAAGAACATATCGATTAATGATTCTGATCGATCATGAATATGCGTGGCCATTGCTTGTATGACAACGTCTCTGATTGATTTCTTGCCCAAAGGTAGAGAGTAGCGATGTAGGAGTAGTGGTGTAGGAGCAGTGGGTGTAGTAAAGTTGGTGAGAGACTGAGCTGAGAGTATGGATAGTGTGGGTGTGTAGCGTAGTGTAGAGTACTTCGTATGTATGTTGGTATGTATGTATATTATGTGTACTTCGTAGAAGCTTGAAATACTACTCTAGTAGGCTACTACTGGGGAGATGGGCGACGCCCCCGTGTGGACTCGTGGTCGTTGAGACCCTGAGTGCACTGAGCTCGGCAACCCTCGCAGGGCTGTTTACTGTTTACGAAGTACTGTGTAAGTTTTGCTGTTGTAAGTTTTACTGTGTAAGTAAGTACCTAGGTACTTAACTGTGCGTCCAGCTGACTAACCCTCGGTTAGTTTTCCCGACTAGCGTGGCACACACATCTGAATTTGACAATTATTCCACTTCGTCAAGTCAGTATCGCCAACCTCACGACAAACGTTCAACTCAGCAGTCCACGCGATTCGGTAACTTGTCGCAAATATGGCTGTCGGAAAGTGAGTTGTTTGGATCCTGCCATTCGAATCTCGAGCACAATATTCTATCAGCGATTCCCTCGTCGTCCATGCGCTCACGCAATGAATATTCATCGAAATCGGCCCTCTAACATCTGTATAGGAACAAGCGCCTCTCAAAGGGAAAGAAGGGTCTCAAGAAGAGAACCCAGGATCCCTTCACCAGGAAGGATTGGTACCAGATCAAGGTATGCTCTCTGCAGCCATCGGATTCCTCGATTCAATCGCTCACAGATTCCATAGGCTCCATCCTCTTTCCAGATCAGAGAGTATGATTCTCCCGACGACAAGGCATATACATGGTTCTAATTTATGATGGCAGTGTCGGCAAGACTCTCGTTAACAGGACCACCGGTCTGAAGAACGCAAACGACGCTTTGAAGGGACGCGTCTTCGAGGTTTCTTTGGCCGATCTCCAGAAGGATGAGGACCATGCTTTCCGCAAGGTCAAGCTCCGCGTCGACGAGGTCCAGGGAAAGAACTGCTTGACGAACTTCCATGGTCTCGACTTCACCTCCGACAAGCTCAGATCCCTCGTCCGCAAGTGGCAATCATTGATCGAGGCCAATGTCACCGTCAAGACAACTGACGACTACCTTCTCCGCCTCTTCGCTATCGCTTTCACCAAGCGCCGCCCAAATCAGATCAAGAAGACCACCTACGCCGCTTCTTCCCAAATCAGAGCCATCCGCAAGAAGATGACCGAGATTATCCAACGCGAAGCGTCCAGCTGCACCCTCACACAACTGACCGCTAAGCTTATCCCAGAGGTTATCGGCCGTGAGATCGAGAAGGCCACCCAAGGCATCTATCCGCTTCAAAACGTATGTTTTTAAGAGACACTGTCTTCTGCGATGAATTGGATGCTGACTACCATAGGTTCACATTCGCAAGGTCAAGCTCCTAAAGGCACCAAAGTTTGATCTCGGCGCTCTTCTCAACCTCCACGGAGAGTCGAACACAGATGAGCAGGGACAGAAGGTTGAGAGGGAGTTCAAGGAGACGGTTTTGGAGACGGTATAAATGGCTGTACCAGCGGGTTTTTGAGTGGTCATATACAATTGTATGGGGCAAGGTCTTGCTTTCGGCATATGGCGTGACTTGCGTGACCTCTCAGGCATTCGGGTATCATTCAAATTCAAAGAAATTTCAAAAACTTTGGCTCTCAATTCCATTACGTTCATACTTCTGTGATGGATTCCTTGGGTCGTGGCTTTTCGACGCCGGGGCAAGCGCGAAACACCGTCACATGCTTGAAATTTTAGCGAAATCTGACGTCGTTTATGCATACTCTGAGGAGGAACTTATCAGGGTGACCTTTGGTGCTATTTCATTCAAAGCCATAAAGCCTTCTCCATGTGCAATGTATATTTTACAGATCCAGAACCTCATTATCGACGAGATCAGCAGCATGAACTACCAAGCCAACAATACTCCATACTGTGGTCCACAAAATTATGTGTTTCCTTTCTTTCTATTCCTTTTGACCGAGAAACTCTACAACAGCTGAGATATGTGAGCCAACGACACCAGAAAAATGGGTTTCGGGTCTCGACCGTCGTCGGTACACATACCTTGCCTGAACAATTCCGGCTTTTCAGAAATCACCCAATGGCCTGCCTCAATGTCGACAAGTTGAAAAAGAGGAAAAAACCGCCCAATGATCGGCAGAGCCTCATCTGGGACGTACTTGCTGTGCGTGCCCCGTATGAACAACGCGGGTTTCTCGAATCGAACTTCGTCTGGGTTCTTGTATGGGAAGTCGCCGAGATGGTCTAGGGCTGCTCCTAGAATCTTTAATGGCACCTTGAACTTCTGAGTCTTCTCATGTGGAGGACGATAGAGATTTCCAAGGAGAAATTGTCGGATCGTCGCAGACTTGCCGACCGGTCAGCATGATAAATAGCCCCGGCTAGCCCAACCTCGCATTTCGAATACACTTGCCTCTTCATAGTTTTGCAAGATGTGGTCCGCCTCTGATTGTCTGGTAATTCCTGCATGTTCTATCTTCTTCATGCCTTGGATATACTTTCCAAAACTGCTAAGAAGGACTGCATCTATCGGCGCATTGTCGACAGAGACGATATTGCTAATTTTCTCTTGGTATCTGAGTGCAACAGTCATGGCAGTTTTGGCGCCCCTTGTGCTGATTAGAGCCGTCCGATGAGTTGTATGTCAAGCTTACATGGAATGGCCGATGAGGGTTGTATCATGTAGCTCATGCTCGTCAATGAACCGCGCGATGTCATCAGACATCGCAATGTAGTCATGTCGCGGATTATGCGGCGAATCTCCATGGTTTCTCAAGTCCTGCAACATTATTAGGCTTCGTCAGAGTAGCAATAATGGTAGAGACATACAACGGCGTAGACGCTTCTCCTCAGGTCTCGGGCGAGGACTCTACGTTTGCATTAGTCAACACAACACAGCAAGGACCGGATATCTCACCTGCTAATAGTTCTATTGTTCTTCTTCGACCCGAAGAGGCCATGCATGAAGATTATCGGAGCCTGCTTTTCGTCCCCATCTCGATTCTGCGCTGGCTTGTGGAGGTCAAATGCCAATGGCAAAGTATTAGAGGTTGTATACGATCTGCGATCGGCAAGATGGGCAATTGATGCCAGATTGAAGCCTCTCGAAGGTGACTTTAACTTGTACAACATCATCATCGCGCCGATTAAGGTTGTGTTTCTTCCGATGTGTCTGACTAATTTGAACATCACCAGAATTCGACAATCTCACCACAGCCCCGCTCAATGCCCCGCCTCAGCTGGAGCATCATCTCAATCTTAATTTAATATTTCTGATAAACCTGAGACAAACGAAACATTCACGTTTTCAATGGAGAATGGAGAATGGAGAATGGAGAACGGAAACAAGCACTTGCAAAATTGATCCCTTGCGGGAGAGCAGAACAATAATAGTTAATTCGGGGTTTTCATGGCATTTTATGACGACCCATCATATTCCAAGATCATAGCAAGCCACAACGACTATAACTATTTTTAACAGCACAAACACAGAATTTGTATAACTGCTTATTTCCTTTGGAAATATCAGAAAAATTGCAACTGCATAGATTAAACAGCAAATGTCGGAAAAGCCACCCAAATTATCAACAATGATGAAAATGCCACATGACTCAAATATACATCAAAATATAAATGACGAATACCACGAGTTTTTCTGCGAGTACCTATTTTTCTGAGACTTTACACAAGAGTATATCAATATATAGATGAGCCTGAAATTTGAGAGGAAACAAGGCTATTACGATGGGAAATAGGATTTACTGTTTTAGTAGTCTCATTTCGCTCTCAAATTCAGCCTCCTGTAGCTCATCTTTAACCTGTTGAACTTATTCGTGCCGTCTCTCTTATCTCACGAATTATCATTTTAGAATACCGTAAAATAGAGTGATCTTGATGTTCTGGCTTTATCACATGCTAATCCCGCACATGCGGACATTATGAATGTCTAATTGACAATGATAGTGTTTAAGATAGTTAGTAGTAATACTTGTTTAGTTATATTCAACAGGATTTCGCATCGTGGGTCTTAATAGTTAGTTATGTTAAACAATTTAGTGATGAAGAAAAATCTGGCAGTTGAATCTTTGAATATTTTTGGAAACATTGTGGATTATTTTCGAACATTTGTGTCACTAAATGTTTTTGGCAATATTTGAGTCATCTAGTTATGATAATCTACCAGCATTTCAGACAACTGCCGTAATTATTACGCAAATGTCTGAAATGCCACCCAAATTATCATAAATGACGAAAATGCCATAACCCCCTAAAATTATTAAAATGATGAAAATGCCACACTTTTTCTGCCAAATGATCCCACCACGCTGTTTTTACCTACTTTATGAAAGGGGATTAGTATCTAATTGAGTATTATTAGGGGATTCACCTCAAGGACTTAATACTCTCTGAAAATCGAGAGGAAACAAGGCTATTGCGACGAGAAATAGGGTTTTCTGTCCTAACAGCCTCCATTTCCCTCAAATTCAGCCTCCTCTAGATCCCTCAATATGCCAAGCTGCTAAAGACCCATAAAGCGGTGAACAAATCGGGGATCTAGTGATTTTTGGGGAAAAGGCGGTGAAAAAGGCGGTGAAGAAAAAGTCGTGGCATTTTCGTCATTTATGATAATTTGGGTGGCATTCTAGTCATTTGCCGTAATTATTATCATGATTATTCACTCATTTTTTCCGGAATTGACTGGAATGCCACTCAAATTATCAGAAATGATGAAAATGTCAAAAATCGTCAAAATCAAAATGATGAAAATGCACCATTTTTCTTCACTGCCTTTTTCACTACCTTTTTCCCAAAATGGTCAAAATGCCCAATTTCTTCGCCCTCTTTAGGGGCCTCTAGCAGCTTGGCATATTAGGGCTTAATGGCATGACGTCTTATTAAATACAGTGACTATCTTTACTAGTAGATTACCTTAAGTAATACTATACCTCTATTAATTCTACAATATTCAAAGTTGGTGATTAATTCAAGATAATAGTAAAGGCCTACGGAGGCTATTAAAGCAGCAATATTGACACCAGTCATTCTGCTCTACAAAAGCAATTCAACTTAATAGATAGAAACAACATCGTGCCATTAGTTGGCAGAAAAAGTGTGGCATTTTCATTATCTTGATAATTTTTAGGGGTTATCCCATTTTTGTCAAACAAACAGTGGCATTTCAGACATTTGCCGAATATTTTAACGGCAAATGTCTGAAATGCCACCCAAATTATCATAAATGACTCAAATGCCACAAATCTCGAAAAATTATCAAAACGACTCAAATGTCAAGAGTTTTCTCACCGTCTTTTTCACTGCCTTTTGATCACAAGCTCAACATAGTCAAAATGCCTAATTTCTTCACCGCCTTTAGGGACCTTTAGCGGCTTGGCATATTGAGGGAGCTAGAGGAGGCTAAATTTGAGAGGGAAAATAGAAGGCTAACTATTGGGACAGAAACACCTATTTCCTGTCGTAATAGCCTTGTTTCCTCTCAATTTTCAGAAAGTATTGAGTCTTGGGATGAATCCTCTAACTTAACGTAGGTCGTGGCGTAAATGCCATAATGGCGTAAATGCCATAATGTACCTTTGCACTAGAATTAGTATGTAAAGGTACTTAGTTGGCCAATTGTTTAAA
>Ga0123337_10000204_pt1 | contig 113054 bp, 134 predicted proteins | sample frozenSSSSmetaG_FD_89792 | JGI IMG/M metagenome (GOLD analysis project Ga0123337, IMG submission 89792) | Glacier valley bacterial and archeal communities from Borup Fiord, Nunavut, Canada, to study Microbial Dark Matter (Phase II) -... | ecosystem: Environmental > Aquatic > Freshwater > Ice...
TGTTGTAGAATAGCCCGTGCATGGATCAGTCCCCCAAATCCCACGTACACCGCTCAACGCCACCGGCCGGGCAGCTGAACCGTCGGACAGCACGGGCGGTCTACATATAGTACGTAGGCCCCAATAGATATTTTAGTTTAGTTAATCAATTCTGTTGCTATATACTGTGCAATATACTGTATAGATTACCCCTACTCCGTTTGCCTGTCATCCGATAAACCCTCCAACAACAACCACAACAACCAGATAAGGCTCATCGTCGAGTTTCTTCGCAGTTCTTGATCGTCAACCAAACAAAGACCTACTGAAGGTCAAAGACTTACTGAAGGTTGACAAAATGCTGAACTGAAACTGAACCGTCCGACCTCATTCAGTCTTGCATGTTGTTCGATCTCGAAGCTTTCTTGAACACTATATTCTCTGGCCACTGGGACGATGGCTGGACGGCTTTGACTTCCCGAGGTTCTCTCTCAAGACCTCGCCCTCGCCCTCGCCCTCGCCCTCGCCTGCAGTGGCACGTGGTCGCCTGACTGTTACCCAGATTCCTATTCCTTTTTGTTGTCCATCACATCCATGCAAGTCTTGAATTTCATTCGTCCTTCAAATGAAAGAATATTAGAGGTGCTTTCAATATCCCTCGGCGGTTTGTCCTGTCTCGTTCCTGAAATTGCTCCCAAAAAAAACTCAATTTCCACAAGGTTTCTCTTCGTTATATGTATGTCATTGGATCCTCGAATGCACCATGCGAGTCACTTTGGTTGTCACCATGTTCATGATTATCTGGAAATAATGGTCATTGCAGTTCATCCGAGCGGTTGGACCGAACCCCCGGTGACTAGGTACAGATTGCCTGATAAATTGCTTTACAGGAATAGTGCACTGCTACAGCGCCTCATGAGTCGAAGTGCATGCTTTTACAAATATGGCTGTGTGAAGAGGCGAAATGAAATATCCTGTCTCGGTCCTTCCAGGAGCCTTCCATCTGAAAGTGCACGCGGGCAGCAGTCGATGTCAATAGAGGGTCCCTGGCTTTCTGAGACGGACATCATCAGGTCACCTCCTTTCAGGCTTTGGGCTTCGGTAATCGTGGTCTGTTCTCAGTTCAGATGCCGATTCCAGACTGTGTACTGTGTGAGGCTTGAATCCAGAACGTCGATTAAGTTTACGCCTGTATGTACAGTAGTAGTAGAGCACAGGCATCTATCCACGCTACTCTGCGCCAGCTCACAGCTCTCGTACCCAACTCCATGGGAACCAAGCTAAAATAGGTACTTATGCAACCAGCACAAGGAACCCCGTGTTGATCAACGATGGCTTCGACATCAGAAGTACTCCGCAGCGACTCCACCACGGCCGCCAATTTTCTCTTGCCCGCACTGACCGCAGTGCTTGACAGCTTTGACACTTTGTCATGGCCTGTTCAGATGCAGCACTATCCCCGCCAAAAGCGAATTCTTATTCCCGGCATAATGTCAGACATGAGAGGCGCCATGCTTTAAGATCACGCGTGGAGGCCGGGATAGTCGTCCGACCGACTCAAATCGAGCAGAGCATCACTTGGCAGTGTGGTAGAGTCGCGCCCGGACATTCACAACACGATATGGATCGTGTTGATGATGGTGTGAGCAATTTTGAGGTTCTGTGCAGCCGATTGTTTCCACAAGATTTCGCCCGAATGGCCGGCAAAATTTCAACGCCGGAAAGTGCAAGAAACCTGGAGACCTAAGGAGATGTAGCTGCGAGTTGAATTCTCTTTACGAGGGCAGAGTTCGACCTCGATAAGTCTATGTGATACCCCGAGAGGGGCTGTACGTTCTAGAACGCGATCTCCTAGGGGTTGCCGCATAGGCCACCGACTACAGTGGCGAGAACTTGAGCCGCTGAATGATGGAAGTAGAGTATTACTCTCGAAATTGCGCATCGGCATCCGTCAGCATGTACATTGCATACTGTATAGACAGTATGCACCGACTGAATAATCAATGGGCGTCTCTCCATCTCCATTCGGAACAGCGAGCATTGAAGCCGCCATTGGCCAAAGCACGCCAGCGAAACGATCTTCGGGATTATCACAGCTGCGCTGCTAATCCCTCCAGGATATTAAACTCCGGGATCCAAATTATGCTTCTTTCCTGGGTGGGCATCGGGAATAAGCAAGGCACGGTTAGAGTCAAGATCGACGACCATTACCGACGACACCGAGGATTGCCATGTGATTCTTGGACAGATTGGGCGAGTAAGTAAGTAGTCACGACTGGCTCATCGATGGGTTTTACTACTGGCTTCGACCATGGCTTTCTCGGCCATAGACGCCAAGATGAGGCAGGCGAGTCTGGAGCTGGGATGCCAATGGGGTGCGTGACTGGGAAGCCAGGACGGAGTCGTCAAAATACAACTGGACTCCTTTCTGGCTTCCTGCAGGACCTTGGTGCCAAGCGCCGAATATGCGGGGGTGGGGACCCTTAGCCGGTGTCACTGACTGCCCCGCGACTACCCCACAGTCCAGCTCGTGCGGGGCGGGTGCACTATTGAACTACCTACACCAACTGACAGGGTTTGAGAACTGATGATGGAAAAGGAGATATATATGTGTACATGGGACGTCGGCATGATTAGACTTTTTGGGGAGAGTATTACGACAAGGAACGAGATTTGATTGCTGTACGCAACATAGTATCCGGAAAGTCCTCCAGTATCAGTGATCGGCCACAGAGAAAGCAGCAATGGCGGCTGTGACAGATGAGAAGTCGCAGGTGGAGGAGCGGGAGGAGAGACTCAGCGATGGGATTGCGGTGTCAGAGCTAGAAGCACAAAACACAAACACGCCGGCGATAGTGGTCGATGAGGCGCTGATTGCAAGGAGGAAGGCGATCACGTATGCCATCATCAACAATCCCGATATCATAACGCGAAATTACTAACACGACGCACCAGATGGAAGATCGATCTCCGCCTCATCCCAATTCTGGGACTGATGTATGCCATCAACGGTATTGACCGAACTAACGTACGACTCTCCCACACACATCCTCAGCGGGGATACTAACAATGCAACAGTTGTCGGTCGCCCGCATCGCAGGCATGGAGCAGGATCTTGGAATCGAAAAGGGAGACCGCTACTCCATCGCTCTCCTGATCTTCTTCATCCCCTACTTTATCCTAGAGATCCCTTCCAACCTCATCATCCGCCGCGTCGGTGCCGCTCGCTGGCTCGCCTTCCTGTCTTTCGCCTGGGGTGTTTCCATTATGGGCGGCGCTTTCGCAAAGCACTGGGGCGTCATCGTGGTCGTGCGAGCCCTCGTGGGCGCATTCGAAGCAGGTTTTTTCCCCGGTTGTCTCTATCTTATCTCAGTTTGGTAAGCGTTCTCTTGAAACCCAATTCCTCTTTCTGGCCTCATTCCTTCCGCTCCTTTTCTCATTTCTCATTTTTAACTCCATCCAGGTATGAGAGATACCAGGTCCAGAAGCGCATCGCCGTCTTCTACTCCATTAACCTGCTCGCTGGTGGTTTCGGAAACCTCCTCGCGTACGCCATCAACAAACTCGATGGCACCAGTGGATACCGCGGATGGAGATGGATCTTCATTATCGAGGGTCTTATCCCCATCGCCCTCGCCGTTCTCGGCTACTTCGTCATTGTCGATTTCCCCGACAAGGTCCATGAAGCGCGCCACCCCTTCCTGACAGAAGAGGAAGTCCAAATTGTCAAGGATCGCCTGAACGCCGACCGCGGTGACGCGGAATACGACCACGTCACCAGTGCCAAGGTCGTCCACACTCTCCTCCAGTGGCAAGTCTGGATCTAGTAAGTTCGTCACGCCCCCCAACTCCCACGACGCATCTAACCCCTCACAGCGCCCTCCTCTTCATGTCTGCTGCCGTCAGCATCTACGCCTTCGCCTACTTCACCTCCGTGATCCTGCGCGGCATGGGCCACTCGACCCAGCACGTGTTCCTGCTGTCCGCGCCCCCCGCCCTCACCGCCATCCCCTACTCGTACGTCATCGCCTGGTACGCCGACAAGACCAAGACGCGCGTCCCCGCCATCTTCTTCTCCGGCGCCGTCTGCCTCACCGGCCTCCTCATGACCGCCTACCACACCAACAACAACGTCCGCTACGGCGGCATCTTCCTCGGCCTCGCGGGCTGCAACGGAAACCTGCCCTCCATCTTGGCATGGCAGGCGAACAACATCCGCGGCCAGAGCACCCGAGCGTGAGTCCTCCCATCCCGTCCCACCCCCCCGCCTCAGAGCCAGACTACTAACGCATCGCAGGGTCGCGTCCGCCCTCCAGGTCGCCTTCGGTGCCATCGGTGGCATCTACGCCTCCGTGACGTTCATGCAGAAGGAGGCGCCCAAGTACCCCACGGGCCTGTGGGCCGCCGCCGCGCTGCAGATCTTCACCATGGTCACCGCGGTGGGTATGACCGTCTTCCACTTCTACGCGAACAGGAAGGCGGATAAGCTGCATGTTGCTGTCGAGGGCAGCCAGCGCTTCCGCTACACGTATTAGATGCGCTGTGGGAGGCTGATGGGATGGGATTTGTCATTGGATTGGTGGGATGGGACGTGATAATCACATGGGTGTCTGATTGATATTTAGATCATAGTGACTCTGATAGGAATATCATAATGTGGATATTGAGTCGATACGCGTGCGTCTTCACCACCTTCCCACTTCATTCCCTGTGTTACTGTGTATGTCAATACAGCGAGCGTTACTGCCACCCCAATATCCCATGTGACACCACATATGTACGCTTTCTGCAACCTTAAGGCCTTTTCACTTAACCCTTTTTTCTTTAAATAAAATTATGTAAAGAATATGATAGTTACCTTTAGTAGGATTCTTTTTACATATAAAAACGTTTATAAAAATGTAGTATTAGAGTTATTATTTGTATCCTTTTAGGAGGCATTAAAAATAAGAATATAAGGCTATAGAGGAACCTAATGAGAAAAACCTCAAACCCTTTATAATTTGATCAAAAATTATTCAATTATTTCCATTTTCAATTCGTAATTATAAGTATGAAATTAGTCTATTCTCTATAACTTTTAAACATAAATAATTTTATAAAAATGTGTTGTAGAAGCGTAGTGAAGCAAAGTCTGTAAAGCGTAAATTTATGAGGGATAGCAGCTCCAACAATGAATCGTGACGCTATGGTTTCTGTTCTAGAGCGGTCTCTCTTAGAGCTCTTCCCAATGTTTCCTTCCACCTGTCCCAAGTTCCGTTAATCCTAGTTGAGAACAGTGATTCCTGCGTGGACAACTTGTTGGCACGAAAAGAGATTCGATACGCATCGCTGACAGAGCCCGAGATTCGCAGAGGTCTTTAAGGCACAACAAGTATGTAAACTGCACAAGGCGTTGTTTAACAAATCTTATAAGTTCTGACTTCCGTTATTAATATTCGTAGCGCCTATCCAGTACCATGTACACCTAGCCCAAGGCCCAACCATGGTCCAGCCCATTATTATCACCCAGCCCCACGCAATTCCTTATTCGGGTATAAACATCAACATAAACAAGACTCCCACAGCTACCCTATCGATCCGCCACTTCTATTCTGGCCAATAATCCCCGCCAACTCCAGCAACGCCCTATCGGCCTCAACGTCGCCTTTGCCGATATTGACTCTCCGTCTCGCCTCGGCCTCGCGTTCCTCCCACGCCCACCGCTTCCTCTGCTCCTCCGCCTCCGCCGAGCCGCCACAGCCCCAGACCTCCAGACTCTCGATCTCGAAGCGGTCCTGCCAGTCGCGCCGCCGCGAGGCGCTGTTGTGGAACGCGCCGCCCCCGGACGTGTTGTTGTGCGTGAAGACGCCGAATTCGAACGAGTCGTTGAGGTAGAGGGATACGGCGCCGATAGGCACATGAGAGGAGATTGCAGCGGTTGGCTTCGCTTTCGGATGCGGGGAGCCGATGTTGATCCCTGGATGGCTGGTGGGGGACTTGGCGAAGGAGATGTATTCATTGTTCATCGTGGAGGCGCGGAAGACTTCGTGGGTTGGTTCGAGTTGGAAGAGGACGGTTTCGGCGTCGCCCATGCATGTTTTGTACGTCTGTTTCCAGGGCTGCGAGACGTAGACGCCGAAGACGAGACGCGAGGAAGTGCTGCTGTCGGGGAATCGTTTGGGGGGGAGGGTGTCTTCGAAGGCACGTTCTTGGCCGCTGATGGAGGGAGAGGAGATGCGAGTCCCGGATACGAGGAGGATAGATGGAGCGCGCCAGTTGAAGACTTTGGTTTCGAAGCTGCGCATGGAGAAGCCGGCGTTACCGCCGGAGTAGAGGAGGCGAAGACGACGGAATATGGAGGAGCCGGGAATGAAGAAGGAGAGTTGAGAGAGCACGGCTAAGTCTAGGATCTCGCCCTTTTCAGAGAGAATAGGTGGGACAGGAGGGGGAGGAATGATTGGTGTTGGAGACTCGGCTGTAGCTTCGGGGTCCTCTTTATGTTTCGTGAAATCTAGGTTTTTGGAGAAAAGGAAATGCTCGAATAAAGCATTGAAACCATGAAACATGAATGGCAGAGAATTTGGAATAGCTGTATTCCATGAATGAATTTTGATTCCAGGATCTGTTTCGACGTTGATGAACGAATGCAAAATATTCTCAGCTGTTGCTCGCAATCGCTCGAGATTGTCGCCTGTAAGCTGATCACTGTACTTCGAAAGGCTTTCTTGAGGCTCGAGTGGTGCGATGAGTAGCAACAGCATAATCAACTTCCGGAGATTGTCAGAAGGGATAGAAGAGTTGGATATTGGGGGAACGTCGGAGTGTTTGAAGACATCGATGGCATCAAGCGATTCCAAGGCAGCCAGTGCCAGCCCATCATCATCTTCATCTTCATCTCCATCATTGGCAGGTTCATCGATCGCAAAGCCCAATGGCTTTTGTTTCGAACTGCTTGCTTCGTCCTTCGAAGGCGTCGCTTCTTTGCTATCGAAGCCTGAGTCTGGATGCTGTAGTCGGTCGTAAATGGCCAGACTGCGATAGAACAACTGATTCCGGTTTTTGCTTCCATTTTTCAGCACCTTCGAGTATCGTTCAGTCATGATAACGATGACGATTATCATCTCTTCGAAACCTAATACCGCTGGCGCATCCTGTGGGAACGGGAAAGCGCCGAGGTAAGAGACCATGTGGAACAAAATCGGCGACACGGCGAGTATATCGGGAAGCTCTAGAAAACGCGCCAGCGTGTCTTCCTTGAGATATGACATTCCTCCTTCATGATCGGCAAGGCCGCGGTAGACATCTTGGAAAGAGTATAGTTCGATGGATGTGAAGCAGCGCTTCGCGAATTTCTGTGCCTGCGAAACATGAGGATAACGTCTGTACGGAAGGGTGTCTGCGAAACCTACGAGTTCTCTGCTCAGTTCCACGGTGGTTATATGGCGAACGCCTTCGTCAGACTGAGTTTGCCCCATGATGTTTGTGTTTTTGTGTTTCCGCAGTCATCGCGGCTCTGCAACACTTTACAGAGGTAGATTGACAGACGATAATGAAGCAGATACTCGACGAGATGCCGATGAGACGCTTGTGGGGAAGCCATTCCGTCAGTTACCTGGCTGTGTGGTACGCTAGCGGCCGCTATTTGTCGGGGTGTTACCAGTTACCAGTCGAAGACCGGCCACTCAGTCTCTTGTAGGTACGTACCCGGGCTCTTGGCAGGTGAAAACGGTGATGACTGATCAGTGATGAGGCATTGGCAGCGTTCTCATTTCATTCTATTCCATCGTCCCAGAACTATTGAGTTAGTAGAGCACTGAGTTAGTAATGGCTTTGCAAGTTTATTTTGCGCTTTCAAAAGATTGAAAAGGAAGCCGGCAGATACAGAACATGATAAACACCTCAGTATGATAATATCCGTTCTCATATCGCCAATAGCATGGACCGTTATGGACCAGTGGACCACTATCATGATACTACACATGATACCCCCTAGCTCCATTGTCCAATCATTCAGTCGTCATAATAATACAAGTCATCCGTCTATCTAAACTCCGACTGGCCCTCTATTGATAATACTCCCAATTCCCATATCCCTCCCGCCATTGCTATTCATGCTGCCACTATGGCCATGTCCGCCCCTCCCCTGCATCCCCTGCCCTCCTCCGATATATTGTCCTCTATGATCCATATGATGCTGCTCCCTCATCATCTGATGCTGCTGCTGTTGGTGGTGCTGGCTCCCCATCTGCGCACCCATCTGCGCACCCATCTGCGCACCCATCATCTGCATCTGGTGCTGCGGGTGTGGCTGGTCATAGCCGTAGTCCGTATCAGGACTGTCGTTGTAGTCTGCATCGACATCGTCAATTCCAATTGCGCTGTCGTCTGTGTAAGACGAGTTCTGTGCATCGTGAGGGTCATGGGAGGCTGACAGTCTGGCGCGGCGCGTGCATGCGCGAGCCGCTGATTGTAAATTCTTCAAGCCACTTCCGAGGACCTGGTCAAATTAGCCTCATGCCCTCGACACACATCCAAACAGGACAGGAGAGGTGGAGACGTACCTTTGCCTCAACAACCGTCCACTTCTCACCAGTCCTCTCTGCAAGCCCGCTCCAGATCTCTCGTCGCATAGCCATGTATTCTTTGCCCAAGGTTTCAAGCTTGACCGCATCCCAGTCATCCGAATTGCGCTTGTCCATGAGCCGTTCGTGCCTTTTCCGGCATGCATTGGCGGTTTTGTTGGGGAAGAAGCCAGCTTGAATCTGGCTCCAATTTTGGCCTGCGGCGCGGGATTGCATGAGGGCCATATCGTCGCTGGGAGTCCAGGCACCAGAGGAAGGGCGGGTGGACATTGGGAGGGAAGAGGGTTGTGAGAGGGAGGACTGAGGAAGATATTGAGGCTGTGACGATTGCGGTAGAGAGGGGTTCGTGGTGAAGGATGGGAGGGAGTGGGCGGAAGCGTGCATATGGGACATGCTTTGGGGGCCGAGACTGGCTTGCATTGCGGTAGCGATTGTGGGGTAATAATGCTGTTGGTTTTGGCGGTGGTGATGAGAAGATATGAGCTGTAGATTTGTGTTGTTTGGAGTAGCGATTGGTGATGCGCGGTATTGACCTTGGCTTTGAGAAGCACGAATGGCTTTGGGCATGATATTGCCCGGAAGATGTCGAACGAGAGTAATTACGTATTAGACGCCTCGCCAGGAGGGCGACTGATAGATCGAAAGAAAGGAAAGGTATTTAGAACGAGAGAGCTGACGTAGGAAACGGAAAAAATAGGAAAATATGTTTTGAAATTGGAGGATGATCTGCTTGAATGGGAGAGGGAAAAAAGAGGCCACAATGGTCGATGGAAGGCCGGTTTATATGAAGAGGAGAAAGACATAGAGCCTCACGACATCGAGTGCCAACAAGAAATGAAACAACCCTCTCTGTTGACGCTCGAAGTGCAGCGTTTCGTCCTATTTCAGGCCCGCGAGACGGATGCGGTCTTTCTTTGGGATGGCCAAAAGGCTGAGACAAGCATCAAGACCCCAGAACCAGAAGGGTGAAACGAGAATAAACGCCCCCAAGGAGATATGCGAAGTCATAGCCGTTCGAAGAATGGTGGAACCTGGACTCGGCGAGCTCTGCTAGTGGCCTGGTCACTTGATAGAGCGGCTGTCTCATCTTATATAAGGTCGGCGGTTAGATTGGCGGGCGGTTAGGGCTGATGAGGGGCATGAACATGGCGATGGCCCAATCATAAAGCTGCACCGGTCTGATCAAGCGCATCTGGTATATGTTTGATGTTTTGAATATATGCGCGGATATTTGCACAACTTTCATTATTGTGACTTTATCATGTCCGTTGTAATAAACAGCTCTTTAAGCAGATTAGGTTAGGATTGCCGTCATGTCAACAAGAGCGCGTCTAGCGCCAAGATCATTTAGCCGATTCTATTATTAGCGACAGCAGAGTTGACTTGGCTTCGAAGAACATCAACAACATCGTCCTCCTCATAATACCTTTTTGTTTACTATGCACTATGTAATCCACAAAGCGCGCCATTGGCAACCCATAAACTCCTATATTTGAAACGTCAAGCTGCGAAGGGTCAAGAATCGTTTACTATCAAACACCAACAATGCACTAACGGATAGTTGTAATTTGTCATCGCGGCAGTCTTTTCCTTGATCTGCCGTTGATCGATACTCGTCCTAAGGCGGAGCTGCGCTCACTCATAGTTTTCCATGCGAAGATAGTTTCCCTTCAGTGATCTCGAGAAGGGAACCTTCATACGAAAGTGAAGCTATCATGATTCATCACGTGATACATAAAGGCGCTTATGCGCTCATGTGCAGCCTGGTGATCACAGCCTTCTTGTCTCCGATAGTGAGATGTATTGATGGAGAAATAGATGTAGCTGTGCGGATGCCGTCAATATGACCTCGCAATTAATATACACACCCTTGGTGGAACACAATGCAATCCGTATGCTCATACTTGAGCCTTCGGCCGACCCCGACAGTATCTTGAGAGGCAGATCAATTCACACAATTCTATCTGAGGAGCCGCATTATGAAGCGCTTTCTTATGCATGTGGCGAGCACATCGTCTCAGGCAAGCTGCGTCTCGAAAGCGGAACAGTAGAACTTGGCGAGAACCTCGTAGCGGCTCTAAGGCAACTGCGTCTCGAAAGAGAGAGGACTTTATGGATCGAAGCCGTTTGTATCAGTCAGCAGCATACCGCTGAGAGATCTGCACAGGTGGAGATGGGCAAATCTATTGTCTGAGGATCTAAGCAGGGTAAGTGTGAATATGAGGCATTGTTGTCAGGTGTCGGGGCGCCAGTGTTTTCTTGAGCGATTCGCAAGGGGGAAAGGTTCGTCGTTGGCTTTTCTTGCTGAGAGGGCAACTAGATTTCGTAGGTCCTCGGGTTTTTCCACTGCGTTGCCAGCGTCTCTCGATTCGCGTACAGGTCCATGGCTTGGGCTCAGTAGGTGAACGGAGGGGCTCGATTGAAACTGCTATTGAATGGACAGGATAATGAAAAGATGTAGCCAAGTAATATACAAACCGGAACGCCGCCAATGCTATATGTACACGTAATACATGAATCTTCAACAACAACCTCTCTACTGCTGGGCTGACAGTAAGGCAGGCTTGACCACTTCGTCCTCTTCAATCTCCTCCCACTCTTCATCATCATCAGGTACCCCGACGACAGCCTTGTAAATCCTCTGCCACATCCCCTTCTTCTCCATCATCGCCAATACCATCACCGCCGGTAAATGCCAGACACTCGCCCAAAACAGCCCTCTCGCACTCCCCTTAAGTCCCTCATACTTCCAGAACCTAAACGCTTCCCTCACCATCCACAGATTCACGGGCGCACTCGCAGCCGCAAATGTCCACTCCGTGACGCCCGTCGCGCAAAGGCCCACGCAAATCGGCAGCATGGCAAGCGAATACCTCAACGCGACGCGCCCATTCCTGCCCGGGTTCACCCACGCCAGCATCTTATAGCCCGCGGCCTTGTACTCGTGGCGGATGCCCCAGGACAGGGCCATGAAGTGCGGGAACTGCCAGGCGACGAGCAGCGCGGCGAGGAGCCAGCCGCCGAGGTTCTCGTAGCCGAGCAGGAGCTCCTTCCAGTCGCCCGAGCCGGTGGCGGTCTGGCCGGCGGCGGCAGCCCAGCCCATAATGGGGGGGATGCCGCCGACGAGGGCGCCGGCCCAGGTGTTGAGGACGGAGATGCGCTTGAGGGGCGTGTAGACGCCGGCGTATAGGAAGATGTTGAAGGCGGCGAGGGATGCGACGGTGGGGTTGACGCCGTAGTAGAGGGCGGCGGTGCCGGCGGCGGCGGATATGACGGCGAAGAGGAGGGCGCCGCGCGGGGTGATGAGGCCGCGGACCAAGGGGCGATTCTTGGTGCGCGACATCATGGCGTCCCATTTGGGCTCGTAGAGCATGTTGAGCGTGTTGGCCGAGGCGCAGGTTAGAAAGGTGCCGAAGGTGAGGAAGAGGAGGGTGAGGGCGGAGAGGGAGGGCGTCTCGGTTAAAGAGGGTGAGAGGAGGGCGGGCACGGGATAGAGACTGTATGCTGAGGTCGTGGTGAGGACGATGAGGAAGGAGAGGCGGGGTTTGGAGAGGGCGAGGAGGGTGGAGAGGAGTCGTTTTGTGGAGTTGAGGGGCAACGAGGAGGAGACGGTTGTGAGGACTGAGGCGGCATCGTCATGGGTTAGAACTGGTTCCGAAGGGGGAGAGTCGACGGACGCCGCTGCGGCGGCTTGGGCTTCCTTGCGCGCTTTCTGTCGCCGTCGGTGGGGAAGGTCTTCGGGTATGGTTGCTGTCAAGGGTGATATTTCATCTTTCGCGGGAAGAGGAGGCACTGAGGCCGTAAATGACGTGGAAGTCGACGACTGCCCCCTGGAAACGGTGATTGATCGAGGTAGGAAGGCATTGTTAAGGAAGTAGCCGGTTCTCAGTCGTTGCGCCTGGCCAGTCGATAAGATCGGTCGAGCTGTTCGCGAGGAGGTAAATGTGCGATATAACGGCTGGGATTGGTGGCGCGGCAGGGCACCGAGGCATTGCTGGCAGAGGCTGGCGGATGCATTGTGTCTCGCAACCCCAGCCCCGAGCGAGGGCAGTCTTATGATCATCGCGGCATCTGGGGATGTGGTTGCGCTGCTCGAAGCATTTTTGAACCTTGACAGCGCGGATAGCTTCAGCCGGGAACGTTGACGGATAATTGATCCTCCTTCTGCCGACGGCACTGGAGATCACGTGCAAAACGAGCCTTTTTAGGCGGATTAACTCTGGGCCGACGATCCTGACCAAGCTATCCCTCGTTTTGGGGGCCATTATTGGCGACGCCCTCTCGTCCAATATTACCTATCTAGGTAGCTATTGATCATTTGTTGTGACTTGCTGTGTTTTGTGGCGCAGTTTGAGACAATTTCCTGCCCAAACAGGTAATGATGTTGACCCTTCTGTCAAAGATCTATCAAACGGATAAAAATGGATTACTCCATTGAGGATGCGTCTCATAGCTCCTAAGGTCACTCAGCCCCATGAGGCTTGGGGCCTTGAAGCTCAAGGTAGCTTGTCTTGCCGGGAGATGTTGACGGGTCCGACTCCTCCAACTCCAACGTCGGGTCAACTGTTTCTTCCTTTCTGTTCTGTAACTCTTTTATTTATTGATTCTTTTATATCTCCCATTTTCAAGAATTCGAGCCAAAGATGTTCAAGAGCTTCGCTGCTAATGCTCAACTCCTCCCTTATGTTATCGCTGCCGGCCGGCACAGCCTTGTTTAATCAGTGAAGCGAGGACAAGCTGGAGAGCTGGAGCGCTGGAGAGGGGAGTTTATTCTCCATGAGCGTCTCGACGGTGCCAACTGGCTATCCGCCAGGGTGGAAATCTGACTATGATGGCGAAACCGAAAGATGGTTCTATATACATATACCGACGGGCGTGAGGCAATATCACTTTCCAAAAGCTGGCGATGAGATAGAGCTCGCTGCAGCTCTGACAAGGTCGAAGTCCGACAGAGAAGCAAAGCTGCAGGAGGCCAACAAAGCTGCAGTGTCGAAGAACTCAACAAATGCTATTCTTTCGAGTACGAGTGCATCTCAGGCTACTGTAGGAGCGAGCAAGCAGCAACAGTCCTTTCCGCAGCAGACACAGATTGTAGCTCCGATTTCGAATGCGCAGCAGCGAAATACTTCTAGTGCTTCAAATCCAAAGCCGATCACAGCTCAATCTAATACTGGATCTCCTATACAGCAACAACCTATAAGACAGGCGACCACTTCCGTACCACCTCCTGGTATACAGCAGCAAAACATGCAGAGCACTGCTTATCAGGCTTTTGTCCCTATCCAAGAGCATGCCCAGCCTCCTATACAACAGCAAAGCACACAGAACATTGGCTACCAAGCCTTCGTCCCGAGCCAACAACAACAACAATATGATCAAGCGCCGAATCAGACTTTTGTTCATCCATCCAGTCCGCAACATCAGGCTTTATCGACATCCGGGTATCAACTTCCTGTCATGACACAGCAACTAATCGGTCATAATACAGCGCCTCACTCTATTAATCAGTCTCCTGCAGCGAGCATTTCAGGTCGGCCGCAGAGTATCGCCAGTTCGAAAGGGTCAGTACATAGCCCTGCTGGCGAATATAGGTCTTATTATTCCCAAACAACGGCCGGCTCGCCAATTTCTTATGCGGCACTGTCTCCAGCAATTCCATCGAAAGATTCAGATCCCCAGCATGTGGCTGTGGCTCTTCACCCGAAGCAGGCGATACAACAAAATAATTCTACCCCTGCTCGGTATAATAGTGCAGATGACGTTATTTCTGTTAGAATTCAGATCTTGTCCCTTCCCGATCATGACCGAGAAACTATGATCAGAAATCTCCGGAATTTAGCTCGCATATACCCTGATGTCACGTTCCTTCGGTTTGTGGACCCTTCTATCGACTTACCACTCCCCAATCCCTCCGATTTTCCGTATACCGACCCAGCATCGACCCAAACTTACGTGCCTCCTGCTCCTTCAACTTATGGGGCGTCGCGAAGAGCATCGGAGCCAGCAATGGATCATCATCACGAAACGGGAATGGATAGGTCATCTTCAATATCGCGAGATGAGCGAGTACCAACTGTCCACGCCAGCCAATATGTTGGCCCAGTGTATTCCTGTATCGCACCCTCTCGGGAATCGTTGCTTCCCCATCGTCCTCGTCGAACTCCAACATCGCCGTCTGAGTTTATTAACGGTGTGGGCGCTCCTTCGTCTGGATCTGCGTTAGATTTGCACTCTAATTACGCAGCTGCCGCATCGACGGATTCGCTTCATGATAATCTGTCAAATATCCAAGTGCCACTGGTTATGTCTCAGGCTCTAAGTCCTGATTTGAATCAGCAAGGGGCACCTTCTGGACATATATCTCACAGCTTACCAAGAGGAATGGAGCTTGTTCATGTTAGCGATGGTCCGATGATTACCACTAAAGATATCCATGGCCCTTCGTTGTCCAGGGGCATGCCTATAGCAGATACACCCCTCAACCCGGGTCAAAAGGTTGAGCAGTCACCAGCGCACGTCCAGAGTTCTCACGCCATGACCGTCAATAATATGTCTCACCTGGTCTCGCAGGCGACTCAGCAAATCAATTCTAGGGCTTCTTGGGAGAAAACTATTCAGGAAGGAAGAGAGCTTCGAGAAGGAAACACAAGTTCAACAGAATCACTAGAAGGAGTAGCTCTTCCACCCGCCTCTGCTAGTGCATTGAGGCAAGGAAGTATCGCCAGGAAGCCTTTGGCGAAACATATCTCATCCCAATCGGTTCATCAGCAGCAATCTTCCTCTCAGCCAGCTATTGAACGTTCCGGGCCTCACAATCGCCAACAAGACCCTTTAAAAAACCTGGAACCAAAAAGCCTCGCAACAATACTTCCACATTCAAATCCAACAGGAGGTCCTACTCCTACCCGCTCACCCAGCTCTCGAAGTGTGGCATCTAAGTTGACAATCTCGTCACAAAATGGTTCTGCATCCTGGCCAGCCAGTATTCATGGTTTTAGCAGTCGAACTCTCCCAAACCAACTATATGAGCGTCAGCAATCTTCTCCTCCAATACGCTTGCAGGCTCCCTCCCTGCAGCCCCAGCAGCCGTTAAACCAACAGTACCCTTTTTCGCATCAAGTTTTGAAAACCCCAGCTCATACTTCAGAGACGTCTAACTTACCACCCCAACAAATCCACGCTGTGACGACAGTAAATCAGGCTCCGATTGCAATTGCTACCCAACAACCATCGCAAGACCAAGCCGAGAGCGGACGAGTAGAGTTTGTTCGGTTGAATCAAATAATCAAGGAGCAAACCGAACAACTACTCCTGCTCTATCGACAAAATCTGCAGAATTTGCAGACTCTACAGAGTCAGCAAATCACAATCCCAGCACAGCAAAATGGACAACAGCCTCAAAGCCCTGTTCGAAAAGAACTTGTGCAGCAGAATAATAACCAAATTGGAGTGCCTTTTGAGCAAGCTCGGAGTGCGCCGAATCCGCAAGGTGTTCCAGCCACGCCCATCAGTCCTCCAGATTCTCTTGTGTCTGTGCAACACACGCTATCTATGCCGATGACTGCTTTTGAGACTGTAATGAGCCAGTCAAGTGGAAAGGGGGAAGTTGTAGAGAAAACCACAGAAGTTACAGAGCATGCTTGTGATATATCCACAGAGCAGTTGAAGAAGAATTCAGTTCAAACGACTGGTCGGCCAACCGTGAAGCCCAAGCCAAGTCTCGAGATAACTGAGCAGAGCAGTAATGCTTCTCGATCACCATCCAAGCCACAGAACGGTGTGAAAAATACTCCTGGGGGACAAGACACGAGTGTAGTTGTGCGATCAGTTCCACGGCAAGCACAAAATAGACCCCAACAGCAACAACCTCAAGTTCGTAAGCTAGCACCTCAGCAACGACAGCAGCAGTCCAATGCGGTACCAGGACCGCAACCAGGACCTCTTCAGCAAAGCCAATCTCGGCTAAGCACGCAACAGAACAATGTTCAAAGTCCCTCCAAACATTTGCTGGCTCAACAGCCTCAAGCACAGCCTCGTCCTGGGCCTCAAGGCCGTCTAAATAAGGTACCTCAAAGAAAACCAATCCTTTGCCAAAACCAAGCCCGGGAAACCTCGTACTCCCAGGGGCAAAGCCCGCAGGTAAGCTCTCTCCACACAGCGCATAAACCTGGTAGGACTCTTACACATATATCCGCAGGAGCAAGCCGAGTCCGATCTCCACAGCTACTTAGCACACATGGAGGCTCGCCACGTCGACGCCGGCATGTCGCCGCCCGACCAGAAGCCAGAGCCGAACTACCCGTATTATTCGGAATCCTCCGTCTCCGATACGACGCCTGGGACCTTCCAGCAGGCGTATTTCGACACAGCGACTCTGCGGGGGGATTACGTTGCTGGGCCCGAAGAGCGCGACGCGGCTGTGTGCGTCAATTCCTCAGCCGAGATTTCGGGAGATGAGTCGGCCGCACGTCCTGGAGGGCAATGGGTCGAGCAAGCGTCCGCTGAGGATGAAGCCTCGCAGGAACAGGAGTATTATGAAGGCGATCAGGACTTCTTTATCGACCAGGATGTAGGCGTGGAGCAGCCGACGGAGGTCAGTGGCGATGTGAACATCGAGCCGAGCGAGATCGTACAACTCGATGGCACAGGCGGTTTCGAGTCGCGGTATACCGAGCCTGCTGCTGATGGGTTCTGCACCGTTGATACGAGTGGTGTCGCGCAGGAGCAGTTCTTCGCGATCGACGACTCGGCGCGGGAGGATGGGAGCGCTGGAGTCGGTGTACACGCCGAAATTGAGGGAGCATACCCAGCCGACAACGCGATGGTCAAGAATACGGAATTGGCCTCTGGTGGCGATGGCGATGCCTGGAATATGCAGAATTATAACCGTTATGCTGAGCAGCAGGAGGACGGGTATGGGCAGGAGAAGGAGGAGGATCTGGCGTACCTGATGGAGGATGAGGGGATGGATGACGGTGGCGTATATGAAGAGGAGTATGCTGAGGAAGAAGAGGTGGGGGATGAGGAGGGTTACGGTGATGATGATGGGAATTGGTAGGAGTTGTGCATGAAGGCACGAACATAGCGCTGGCTTAGCGTGTACATTTGTCGACAAGGAGGGTCATTGAAGAGGGCATGATATGACACAGACGGCGCAGACATCCTTAGTATATACCCATGAGATGCAATATACCCACGATTTTAATAATGAGCTTCTGCTGTTCTGCTCGCTTCCATCTCATAATTCCTGCTATCCGTCCATTGGAATCCAGCTATACGACGTCTCCTGTTTGAAAGCATGAATTACACTATAACGACGTACAGAAAAGGTATATATATGCATAGCCATGACAAGCACGAATCAGAAATCCTCAACCAAGCAATACCATAACACCCTCAAACGCCCTTCCTTCCCTATGTCCAATGTTCATCATGACAAGGACTCAACAGGCAATTTCTCCCTACCCCCTCGCCAGCGGGCTCCCCACCTTCGGCGCCCACTGCAGGCTCTTCCTCCTCGCCAACAGCAGTCTCTGCATGAGCACCTCACTATTTCCCCCCGTGACCGCATTCCCCGCCCCCATCCCCGCCCCGCGCCCCTCCTCCCCACCAACTCTCTTCGCCGGCACCGTCCGCACAGCCAGCTCCTCCCGCTCTCTTCCTGCAAAATACGGCGTCTCCTCCACGCCCCCCATCTCATCCAGGACATGTTCCGCATACGCACTCACCGCCTCCGGCGCCGGCGTCACCGGCAGCGGGCTCAGCTCCGCGAGACTGTAGTCGTGCATGTCCGTGTCCACGTCCCTGGCTGCTCTCGGCGTGGCGTCGTTTTCGTAGTTCTCGCTGCGCGGGCTGCGCACCCACTGCGTGCTCTGCCGCCGTCCAATGCGCACCGCCTGCGTCGTGGCCGGGACCGCGTGGTGTTCCTTGACCGGTGAGCGTCCGGGAGTCGATACCAGAGTGCCGTTGAGATTGGCGAGGGCGCGCGGCTCCATGGATTTGCGGCGACGGTGTCCGCCGCGCGGGACCAGCGCGGTGTCGATGGCATAGGCGCTCTCCTCGAGCCATTGATTCGTGCGTTCACAGCTGTATCTGTTAGATTCATTGCACATTTCCGTGGTATATTGTAGAGAAATAGACGTACTCAAGGACCCATCCGACGCCAACACAAAGCACAACACCCTTGCTCTCCCGAACCTTCTCGAGCGTCCTCTTGCCACCGTCTTTGAAGACAACATGTGTGATACCCACTTTGGCCGATTCGGCGGAATCAGGGCTCAGGATCCCGCCTGGTGTATTTGCAGCGTTTGGGTTCCAGCCCCAGGTCTTGACGCATTTGGCACCCATTTGACCAAGGAGCTCGACGAAGACTGCGCTGGCATCGGCGCCTTCGCTGGTGTGCACATCGACATACACTACTGCACCTCTGAGGATCTTGTCGTTAAAATCACGACGAGGGGTACGCGTTGGGGTTGCTGTTGTAGACCAGTTGTTGTCGGTTGCCTTGCCAGGTGTGAAGTGTTCTTGCTGGGCATGAGTATTGGCCGGTGGAGGCGGTGGTGCACGTTGTGCGGTAACGCGAGAGACAGAGGCAGGGCGCTTCCTTGGCGATGGTTTGAGGGGTGATTCGGCTGCTGCGGGCTTGAGAGGGACTTTGGAAACCGTGTGAAAAGTCCTCTCGGTCAGGACTCTGGCAGGTGTGAAGGGCAGCGCTGGACGCCGGAATGATCTTGGAGCGAGAGGTGTAGCTTGATTGTCCAAAACTGGAGTTGGTATGCTCGCAGCTTCTGGGGTTGCAACAATCGTCGGTTGGTTGTCAGACGCAATAGGCTCTTCAGGAACTGTTGGCTCAGCATCAAGAGCCAAGAGTTCTGGATCAATCGGAATGGCATTCTCGTCACCATATTCCTGGCTAGGTTCAGAAACAGCTCGGTCCTCGGCAGCGTAGTTGAGAATGTCTACAATATCTTCCACATCTTTAACATCTTCGTCCTGCTCCTCGATAAGAGACATCTCGTCCGCTTCCGCAGCTAAAGCGAGATCATCGTCATCGAGCTCGGCGGGTGCAAACTCGAGAGCTTCGAGGACGACTTCTTCAGCAGCCAGTTCCGGCTCGAATTCTGCTTCCTCGCGGATTATCATCTCGTCTTCGAAGAAACTGCTTTTGACTGGCGATTGCTCAACATCTTGCTCGTCGACTTGAGGAATTTCAGCTGGCAGTAATGCTTCCTCGACGATCTCTTCCTCGACAATTTCGGGTCGTGACGGTGTCGGGGGCATCCAATCGCTCAACTGCCTGGCAAGAGGTGTGAAACCAATTGGTGCGACCTTGTCATTTGCGGACGGTGTCTTTGAACCAAAAGAGAATGGATGTGGTGTAGAAAGCTTAGCGAAGTCCTTGGATGACATCTTCAAGGCGCTCAAAGGAGCAGGGCTATATAGCGGAGATGCAGAGGCCAATTCATCCTCTGAATCTGAGTCCTGGAATGGATCTTCTTGTTCTGGACGAAGGCCGAAACTGCCACTGCTGTACCTGGGTGGAGAGTTGGTTGGAGTGGTGCTACGAGACTCCTTTTGTGTTATGGTGGCAGTTTCTTCAATATGATCAATCTCCATCTGATAATCAACAGTATCATTGCCTGCAGATTCGCTCTCATCGACCTCTTCCAATAGGACTTCTGGAGTGGCTGAAGCCATAGGAACCTCATCGTCTCCTCTCATGGTAGGATCAGCGTGCCTTGGCAACACGGCGGATAGCCGTCCCGGAAATGGCTTGATAGCTGTGAAGTCGGGGGCAGACTGGCTTTTATCAAGCACTCTGGACTCAGTAGCTGGTTTCGCGATGTTACTGAAGGGCAGCCTTCCAGGACGGAAAGAGCTCTTGGTCAAGGTGCGTGGCGTAGTAAATCTGGAAACACTGAAAGTGCTAGGTTTTGGTGTCGCACCAAACAGGCTAGAGGAGGATGTTGAGCGAGTTGGCGATCCTCCAGCCGAGACTTTTGTTGGTGATGGTGGCCGTCTTGCTGGTGATTGCAGCAACGAGGCTTTGAATGGCGAGGCTGTAGATGCAGATGGAGGCGCCATTGACATTTTGAAAGGTGGCTGCATGAGGGAATCGCCAAGCACCACCCTCTTCGGAGATTCCTTCATGGTACTCTTCCAAGGGCTCTGGGGCATGCGTCGAGCCGGACTTCCCATAATCGAAGCGCCGAGATCTTGTGTTGTAGAGGTTCGATTCACAACAATAGACGTTGTGAAATTGAGTTTCTTAGAAGCATCGAGTACGCTTGCTGAAGCTTTGAATGGACTCTTGGTGAGTGGTCGCATGGGTGTCTTCTCCATGGTAGCCAGCTCATCGTCAGAACCGGCGTCCTTTGCTGTAGCTACCTGAGTCGGCTTCTTTGGACTGAGCGGAGACTTCGGCTTGAGTTGCTCTGGGTCTTCCGTCAATTTTGCACGGCCTCGCGTCACTCGAGTTGCAGCAGCCGGTTTCCGCACAGGCTTGGCCCTCAATCCCGTTGCAGCTTCGGTTTCTTTGGCTTTTCCCTTGGATGTCGCTGGTATAACATTCTCCTTATCCGGCTCGTGGGTATCCTCGAACTTAACGGACTTGACGGACTTCTTTGGCGCTGCTACAGGCTTTGTGACGGTAGCTGTTCGACCTCTCACAATCCTCTTTGGTGGCTCCGGCGCAAGCGGCGCTGGCTCTTCAGCAACCTCCACTTTCCTGGCTCTTCCTCTTGTCCTTGCAGGTTCTGGTGCTAGTGCTGATGCTAGAATGGTCGATTGTGCCTCCTCCACGGCTTTCTTCGGTCTTCCTCTGGTCTTCGGTTGGACTGGCATCTCCTCGACTGCTTTCTCCATTGCTGCTTCCGGTTGTACGACAGCAGCTTTTCTCGGGCGTCCTCTTGTAGTCCTCGGTTTCTCTGGCTCAGGAGCTACTACTATCTCTTCCGCAGTTTCATCATTATTCTCGCTCGCAAGGTCGTCCGCCCTCGTTCTCCGCTTGGTCATCGTCGGAGGCATTGTTCGCGTGGCCTTCGCTTTCGCAGCGGCAGTCGCAACCTTGATGCCATTCTCAGCTGGCGTCTTTGACTTCGCAGCCGCTCGGGCGCGGGTCACGCGTTTGGGCGGCGATGTGTCGATATCCATATTGTTTTGTTTTGTTTTGGTGAGTAGTTGCGAAATTATTGCGATGAGAAAATCATTGGTGTTGTTGTTGTTGTAGTCGTCGATAGTCAACAATGAGATTGTTATGGCTATGGCGTCTTGGTTGGTGGTGGTTGTTTTGGGCCAGGTTGGCGTGGCAACGCCAGCAGAACCAATCATTCAGGGCAATGCCATCTTACAAGTTGCAACTCCATGTTATGAGCATCAAAAGGTCTCTGGCGCTAAAATGGCGGAAAACCATCATCATCTCTAATTAAATCGGTTCACATAATTGACTAATTATTAGACTTAATAACGAGAGAAGTAAAGCTGTTTAAAATTATTTAAATCCTCGTCTGTAAATTTAATAAAACAGCGAAGTAAAACTGTAAAAATATCTAATCTTCTGATGGTTATAGGGGCCTTCTTAATTCTTAGGGAGAACAAACCCCCCTAATTAAATTAAATATTGTCCTTAAATAATAGCTATCAGTAGTGCTGATACAGAAATATGGGGGGGGATTTCGAACAAATGGATAGGAAGAAACGGGCAATTGCAGTCACGCAGAGTCGTCTCACCTCGGATGCTGCTACATCCAGCTTTTGCGTATTTGGGGCTTGCATCTGGGTCGTCTTACAACTTCTCCTTTTGGGAGCAAAGGGGGAACTCTGCTCTTCAGATCATTCAACGTTGCAACAGGCCAATTACCAAAATGCCTCATAGTGACGACGACATGTCCTGCCTCACTTCGACGCATATATCTAGTGGGTCGACTCAAGCATGTATGGTGGCAAGTGCGGAGGGGTTGATGGCTGCATTCGTGCTAACGCAGGCTGTTTTCCCTGGAAAACGACGCTATCCGCTGTTATAGGAACACACGTTGAAGGATACGAGCAATTTCAGAGGCTAGGCTACGTGGTCAATTTCCTTAAAGGGACAATTTTGCGAGCTCGTGGTATGCTAATCACTGCCTCGTTAGTTGAGCACGGAAGAGGACGAGGTGAAGTATACACTTTAGCACTTCTAGCCGTATAGAGCGTGAAGACAAGCTTGGCATTTAAGGCCGCATTTTAAGGAAAGAGCACTCGCGAGTTCCGGCTAATTAAGAGATCGGAGCAGCCGTCAGAATCTATGTAAGCTCTTTCATTCCGTTCCAAAAATCCTCGTTCTTAAGACCATCTTCCCACTTAGTGTCCTACTTTGTTTCAACATGGTGACCGTGAACACGAATAATGTTGAATTCTACAACCCCAATCTCCCATTAAAGCCCTCGAATATACGGCTGACGAGGTTAGTAATGGACAAGCAGCGACCGCCTCTTCAACCTATTAAATTGCAACCTGTAACATTATTGCGGAGATCGCAAAACAGAGGACGTGGAACCCTAAGAGGGGATCAAGGTATGACTAGACCTTCTATAAGTGAATATAATTAACATAGCAATCATAGCGAACTAAAATGATGACTTAACTTTGCAGATAACGATTGGTTAGATGACTCTCTTCCATCTTTTGACGAGTTGTTTCGTCCTCTTAAGGATGGAGACATCCCTTAAGTACCTCCTTAAAATCACGAGCCCCTCTATGGTTTGAAGCACTAACTGTTTAAGGGGGGGCTGCCTACCCACTAATCCCACAACCTTAAGGGGTAATACCTAAGGTAGGTTTTGTAGCTCACCCCTATAATAGCGCAGACCTTACTAATTCTACGCAGAAGAGCCCCTAATTATCAAAGACGAAACTAAGGACGAAACTAAGGATGAAGCTAAGGCTAAAGTACGATTGCGGAACGTTTATAACGAATTGCAACCCGGCAAGTGTGCAATCGTCGTCGAATATCGAATCAGGTATAATAGCACCTTCAAATTTACAACCATATTTAAAGAGTAAACAGGATTCAGGCCCACCAACAACGTGGAGTCCAATGAGACCGGCTCGGGTAAAGAATCTTTAGAGATTATTGGTAAAAATATTAGTGAACCGTGCATGGCATTGACGATAGGACTTCATGCTGATATAAGCCAGGTCCTGCGATTATAGTCTCCGATGTTGGCACAAAGCAAGTGGCGAAAGTACCGCGAAGCAGTTGTCGCAGAAACGCAAGGCGTTCTTTCCAGCAATACGTCAAAAGTGAGAATCTGTGGGTAAGCGGTATATTGGGAGATCTTGCTGGCATCCTCGAGTCGAGCAGACAGCAGATTAAATCGCTCAAAGCCATAGAAGATTAACTAATTTCAGCTCAAGAATTTATTATGGACTATTGAGTTAAGGAGAAGAAGGTCACGCGACGTTTGGAGAAATCTGAGTACTTGAGATTAGTAAGAATATTATGGTTCTAGAGATTTTGAGTGGGTGGATGAAGTTATTAAAATAGTATTCCATGTCAACTATATAACATAGCTCTCGTGGGCCCGTCTTATCTAGAACCTTCTCTCTATTAGTCCTAGCAATTTATGCCATTTACACAACTGCTTGAACTCAGTTTATCCCCGATCGATCTCGCAACGCCTAGATTAAGTTCACATTAGATTAAGCAGAGCCAGACGCTAACAAATACGAAATGAACCGTTAAGGAAGATTTATCATTATGGATTACTGAAGAGTGATCATGCTTATAATATCTTCTAGAACTCAAAAGAATGACGAGCCTGATTCTTAAATAAAGAGCGACATATTGGGAGGTTGGGTGGGTTAAAGCTTCTGATCAAGAGTCTGATATAAGAGAAGTTAACAATTGCACCACAGCCTCGTGCCCTTGTATAATCCCTAACCACAGCGGCGTCCGCCAGTATAAAGTATCCTCCGAGTCGGCGGCCACGTTGTACCGCTCGACGAGCAGCCGCACCACGGCCTCGTGCCCTCCCCTAGCCGACCTCGACAGCGGCGTCTGCCCGTTCCTATCCTGCAACAAGAGTTTTCAAGTTGAGATATAGGATTGAGGAGCCTTCTCCACTCCTTTCACGCCTCTCACAAATCCATATAATAGTACCTCGTCGCCTGATCATACTCCATCAGCACCTCTGCCGTCATCTCCTTCACCTTACACACTCCCTGCCTCTCCACAAACAGCTCATACGCCGCGGTCATAATACTAGGCGCAACCGCCGCACAGACAAATTGTCTATCCTCGCCCAAAGACAGATTTCCTTGCCCAGCAGCCCTGGCATCGGAAGCTGGCTTGGAGTCAAAATCTGCGGCGGACGCTGGCGACATGATCATGGCGATATCGCCGTTTTTCATATCAATTTTGGAGATGGAGGGGGCGAGCCGAACGAACATGCCCGGTTTGATGCGCTGTTGGAACGGTGGTTTCGCGCTTGGTTTGGGTTTGTGAGACTCGGAAATGTTGTCTTCATCTGCATTTCGGGATTGGCTTTGAGAGGCTTGAGTGCGAGAGTCGATGTGCAAGCGCCAGAGCTTCTGGTAGAAAGCAGCGGCTTGCTCCTTACTCACACCTGGGGTCTGCATGCAGCGGGCGATGAATTCAGGCTGTGGGAGTTTGACAAATTGGGGTCCAGTGAGATTCGAGGCCAAAATGGAGGCGTTGATGGTGGGAGTGCCAGACTAAAAGAAGTGTGAGTTCAGGTCGCGCTAAGGACGCTCAAAGGTAAAGAAGACATCAAGCCAGGCTCATAATCAATATTTTGAGCAACAATAGCGTCAAGCGACATAACAGGAGGAACGTACATTCGTTTCAATCCACGCTTTTGCCTTCTCATTACTCCAGCCCGATGGCCCATTCCTATCTTTCCTCCCACCTGTTTTCGGGATCGGCACACGCAGCATTTGCGCATAACGTAACGTGTTCTTCGAATGTGCCGAATCCACAATACTAGGCGCCACGCACGCAACCACGATAGTCTTGCAAGCACGTTGCCCGGCTCCTTGGACATCGAAGACGTGTTTTAGCGTCTGCGTGAGCTTGCTACTACGCCAGGGGATATGCGCTATCTTTGTATTCGCAGTCTTTGCAGACATCTGCTTCAGCCCCAAGAGCGTGCGGCCTCGAATACAATCTTTCAGCACCGAGAGGCTCGTGTTGATGTCTTTAGTCTCGGCTAGACGTTCTTTGTTGTGATACGCTGCGTCGCGGCTGCCTTCGCTGCCTGCAAGGTCTACGAGGAAGAGCTCACCGTCAGCTTTCTCGGGGGCATATTTGTCGACAACGCGGATGCGGAATACGGCGTGTGAGCGTGAGGACTGTGGGTTCTTGGCTGTTGGGGCTGAGGTGCGGAGCTGCGAGCTGGTATGAATGAGCGAGAGGAGTTCGGCAGCCGTGGTTGGGGATGCCTCGCGCACGCCGACGAGCTGCATGGTTCCAAAGGAGTCCTCCATGATACTGAAGATGCGGCGGTTGTCCAGCAGGTCTGACCATATTTCTCAGCACAGCACGCAATCAAAAGGTCAAGAGCCAACCCAAAATCCGAACAAGATTGTGAATGAAATCAGAAATAACGCACCATAAGCCTTATTCCCGAGAATCTCAAAACAACAAACGAAGAGCTCACGATCTTCGACCGCCGCCATAGCCATCATATCTCGCACTACCAGCTCACTAATCCCCGCCACTGTGAATGTCTTGCCTGACCCAGTTTGCCCGTATGCAAAGAGTGTGCTCACTCCTCCAGCCCAGACCCACGGCACCAATTCCTGCGCGACGTCCGCGTATAGGCGTTCCGTTGGCGTGTTTGCATCATACACGCGATCAAGGTCGAATTCAAATTTCTTCAAATGCGATAATATCAGCAAGGCCGCCTCAAAAGTCAAAAACTTCAAAGTTGAATTAAAGACACGAAGGAAGAAGATGTTATTTTCCCTTCATTTGTAGACAGTTTTGAGGATGAAAGTCGAGGTAAACAGGAATGAATATCAGAAATGGAAATTAGACTGACATTGGCATCCGGCGCACCATTGACTTTCCTCCTTGGCTCGAAGAGGGTAGCCTGCGAAGGCGCCGTTACCACAACGCCAGCAATATGCCCTGCTTCCTCTTCGTCGACGGACAACGGTCGGATACGGGTGCATATCGTTGTATCTGATTCCGAGGCGCTATTTGCGGCTGAGGATGTTAAGAGCGGGTCCGCTGTGTTCAACGATCCAGATACGAGGTCGCGAAAGAAGTTGAGATTTTCGAAGTAAATTGATGCCATGGTATATCATGGAATAATATGCTTACTTTGGAGATATAATACTGATTGTGAAGGGAATGAGAGGTGGGAATATGAGCTTTGAAGAAGTTATATTAACGCCGCTGTTTAGGCAACAGGATTCGGTTTCGGGGGTACCTTAGCGAGCGCCATGGCCCTTGGCAATCTGTGTTGAATAAAGAGGGTTTGATGCCCGTAGGCATCTGGGCCTTCTTACTTTGGAGAATGCATGAGAATCTTTGCCTCCGTGCATAGAAGTTTCCATGCATCAAACACGGGCCTTTGAGCCTTTATTTCTAGCTCTCTATACTATGAGAGCCCTATTCTAGATTAGATAGTTTTACAATCAAGCACTTTACGCATCATATTTCTACAATCTGAAGTAATTTGTGAAAATATATTCCTGAGATGCTCCTTTGTACTCATTGCAGAAGATGACGAAATGAGATGAGAGAAAAGGAATTTAAAGAAAGATTTATATTCGGGGATGCGATGTCAATTTGTCAAAATGGAAATGGTGACAATTGCATGTTGGCATAGGAAGTGAAAGGGGATGACAGAAGAGAGGAACAAGGAGAAGACGGTGAATGGCAAGTTCACCAACTGTATGGGGGGGCTTGGACGGATGAAAATTGACAAGGCTGGAAGTTGAAGACGGATTCTGAAGTGTTAAAAGTGGAGGAGGCGCGGCTGAAAGCCATGGTAAGGCAGGAGAATTCTCAAAAAGACATCGAAAAGTTCAGGACTTCGACAACAGAGATCCCGCTGATTGGAGTACCTCATTCTTCCGCACCATAGAATCAGATCACTAGGGATCAGGAAATAAGGCAATAACCATGCATTTCCAAACCAGGTATTCCCCGATGTAATTATATTCCCTTTCTTGAAGCAACGAGCGTCGATGATGGATCTTTCGTATGGAAGGGGTTTCAAGCAGGCAAATGGCGCCGTTTGAAATCGACCACATATTGCAGCATTGAGGCAAAGCGCATGTTCACCAAGTGGGAAGAATACGAAGATGACGAGGAGGGAATGGCCACTGACCGGGAATTTGCTCAAATCGTCAGTGAGCTCGTTGGCAGCGTATGCCGGCGGATGGAAGAGACAGCAAGCCTCAGCGAGGTTGAGAAACAGTACGTAGCTAGTGTTTTAATGAAATTTGCAATATCTACTAATTGGATGACTTTCAGTGCATTCCTCGTCTCAGCGTATCAGACCAGTCACCGATTTATCTATGCTTATTTTTTGGCTCGAGGAGCATGTCCGCCAGGAAAATTCAAAGATACAAGATTTAATACGTCCAAATGGCAAAGCCGAATGGCATTGATATATTTTCTTTTGCTGAGGTCAATTTCAAGTTTACACTCCCTAGTTTATTACAATTCTACACATCTTCTAACTTGACACGTTTTTGACCTGTGCTTTGAACCTATATGTGTTAGAAATAATCATTATATTCCTATCGCGCACTCTTTTGCCACTTAATCGCTTCTGAGAAATCACCGACAGTGTTTTCCGTTTAAAAGAATCCAAAGAAGACCTTATATGCCGGAACTCTTTAGGTCTAGAGCAGCTTCATGAAAAATTGCTCTACTCTAAAAATATAACGCATTAACTTCCGGGATAGGCCGAATGATAAGTTTGCAAGATTGTGCAATTCATAATCCGCTATAGTTATAGGATCTGCTGTTGCTGTACGAACTGTCGAAGGTGGACTTTATTATGGCATTCTATACTTTCCATCGAGAAGAGACCGCTGATCAGCCGTGCCTTCGCTCGATATCCGATCAACATAATCACTTGAGGGCAGTGTGACCAAGAAAGGTTATCGCGAAAGATGGCATAAGGGCGACGGTTCTCTTGGAGGAGTATCTCATGGCGTCGTTTGCGCAAATCATGTACTAGCACGACCTTAACGTACCAGCACAATGAGATCCAAGCGCCATTCCTTGTACTTTAGTACTAGCATGGGCAATTTAGGTACTAGCACCGGCTGAGGTTGGCCCACGAGACCAGGCCTATTCCTTGAACTAGTACAATATAATAAGACTAACAACAGGGATAATTGCATCTCGAGGCGATGGACGTCTATGAGGTAGATCTTCTTCACAGGGGCGATGTAAAGCGAAATGATAGATATAGATAATAGAACCATGGCGACCGAGCTTGATTCCTTCCAAGTCAAGGTATAAGGAGGGAGGATCGACGGGGAGGTTGGTGAAGTTAACGAGGAGAGATAGAAGTCCAGGCATAGAATCCACGACTTCTATATCGGTTTGGGATAATACGATTGACATAATGATTAAGAGGAGGGAAGGTACCAAAGACGACCAAGACTAGTTTATGGAACTCGATAAGCATGGGCAGCTTGGGGGAGTTAGATGGTAAACCACTCGTCGAGACGATTGTGGAGTTGTTTCATGCGACCACTCTCACTTATACATGTGGTTGTAATCTGACCAATCATATATATTTTTCGACGTTCTATTCAGGTGAACTTTCATGCCTCCAACCCCCAAAATCCCCCCCCAAATGCATCATTGATCACGGTCAAGTTGATCCAAACTTTTTGCTCTTGCCTCTGGAAGACCGCATGGACTTCCGGCAAGTTTTGGCTCAAATTAATTATTATATGTGCAAGCGGAAATATAAATATGCGATGGCTAGTAATGAAGTCGAATGCACCGCTATATATCGCGTAGATCAACTGGCTTGTCGCTATGGGCACAAAGGCAGACTGACACCAGCGAGGAGGAGGAAGAAGAAGAAGAAGAGAAGGTGAAGATTACGCAAGGTCTCGGAAAGGGTAGACGGATATTATAAGGGCAAATATTATAAGGGCCAATTCTCTTTTACGACTTAGACTTTGGTTCCTGAAGCCTGATGCCGTGCACCATCTCCACGTGATTCTTAAAATGCATCACGCTGTTGAGAACCAGCCCCTCGGTCTTGCAGACTGGATGGCGACAGGCCACTGTTTCTGCAGGCTCCTTGCGCAAGTGGCTCTCAACGTGGTCCATCATCTTCGCAGGACGGGAGAATGTCGGTTCAGGTGACTTCCCAATACAATAGATGCATTAAGTCTTCTTGCAGATGAGAGGAAACAAAGCTGGATTCAGAGTAGCTTCCTTAACATCTATGCATGAATCTTCACCGGAGGAGTTCGCGCTAGAGGCCTCGATTTTAATGATTAAACGTGGGTCTGGCAGTGGGATCTCCTGCCGAGAGCATAGCTCTACCGAAAGATGAACTGCATGAATGCGACGACGGACAATATCGTGTGGGGTGAGATCCTTCCGGAAGTCACACATGACCTCCTGTAGTCGTGCCCTCTCCATTAGTTGATACTCAATAACAGGCGCTACATACTCATTAGTTTATATTTGGTTCAGTTGCCTCTCTAGCTCTTCATTATGAATGTGGTAGAAGTACTGCCGACGATATGCCTTCCTGAGATCATCCTCGCGTTTTTTTCTCATGCTATTTATCTTCGCGACGAGTTTGGTGTAGTCCTTCCCTACGTCGGTCCCTGCAGCCTGTTTTATAAACCCGTAGCGCTGTCGAATCTTGTGGTTAAGGCTTGCTTTGTCTTGTTCGAGCCGGCTAATCTTTCGGTCTGGAGGAAGAGCATTCCGAATGTGTTTCGGCACGCGGAGATGCAACGCAGGAACACCATCATCTTTCCCTTATCGCACTTTCTAAGCGCTTCCTTCCAACTCGCTTCCCTCATGTGTGAAGAGAACCTAGCAGGAGATTAGCCTTGGCTGGAGGACTATGAATGCTCTACTATACCGCTGCCATTTTTTCGTTATGTTATAGATGTTATCTTTCGTCATATCCGCATCTCTCTAAGGTAGAGAACGTGCCGCATTCAGCGTCTTATGAAGAGCTTGGTATTAGTCGGGGATATGCTTCTCCCTCTCGCAATCTTTGTTTCTTTCGGTGAGATGTCTCGTAAGCGCAGCTATAGCGTCGTAAGGTTGCTGCCTAGCGTCTGCGATTGCCATTCTGCTAGCGGAGGGTGTAGTTTATTGAGTGCAAGGCGATACCGAGTACAGGACGACAGTTGAATGCCGGCGGAATATATACTTTTCTTGATAGCGCTGAAATGGTAACAAGAAGAATGAAGCCGGGGTACTGCCGCCTTTTTAAAGGGATTGGGGCCAGCCATATCTGGAGGCCAGCTATTTCTAGATGCCAGGGTGACCAGAGGATCCGAAATCAGGAACCAGAAAGTCGTCCTGCGTATTGGATTATGGATCGTCAATCAAACTAGGCTAGCGATAATGCATGTGATAAAGTTGCACCGCAGAGTGCCGAAAGTAGCAGCCCAAACACCACTACCTAGACTTAAGGAGGAATTCAATTTAATTTTGTTCTTAAACAAAACGTTAATAGGAAAAGATAATATCCATTATGAATTTAACCTAAAGGACTTTACTATTCATTATCATACAAGAATCTAAAAATACATGCATCTCCAACTCTTTGGATCTGTTCTGCATGCCCCATTGCGTCCCTATCTCTACCATAACCCCCCGACCATATACAGCATCGAAGCAAAACAACCCAAACAAGACGCCGCTCCGCGCCCCTTCCCTTCCCAACCTGCCAAACAACAGGATCTCCCCTCATCGCGAAAAGAACGTCCTAAACCACCATCAGCCCCGTCACCAGGGCCAGCCCGACCCCCAAGACCCCCCAACCAACCCGCAGCGTCCCCGCCACACCCTCCGTGGCCGAGACCTCCGCGATCTTAAAGGCCGGATCATAGTTATTCGGCACTGTGGCATTGAGGCTCCCGTTCCAGCAGTACCTGTTGAAGCAGGTCTGGCAGGCGTCCGGGACGGTCGTGCCCGTCTTGAAGAAGCTGCGGCTGAGGATCGCACAGGCGACGCAGGTGGGCCACTCGGCGTCGAGCGTGCCGTTGCCCAGCGTGGCGACGTCGTAGCCGTTGCGGATGATGAGGTTGCGCTGGGTGGTGTTGTAGGCGGGGTCGAAGGTGGAGACGTTGGAGTGCGTGATGTAGGGCGCGTTGGGGACGTAGACGATGAGCGGCGACAGGGAGGAGGTGTTGGTGGCGTTGCAGCCGAAGAAGGTGGGGTGCTGGTTCAGGCCGAGGTTGACCATCGTGTTGACGTCGGGGATGGCGGGGAAGGCCGTGTGGTTCTGGATGGTGTCGTTGAGCGAGCGCTCGTAGGTGGCGACCAGGGCGGTGCCGTTGGGCCAGATGTAGGTCGTGTCGGCCGAGGAGTCGACGGCGAAGATGACGTCGACGGAGCGGAAGGGTTGGATGAGTGGGTTCAGGGGAATGTTTTGAAGGTCCTCGCCGCCGTCGACCAGCGAGAGCTCTTCGACAAAAGCGTCCCGATTAGTTGCGTTATTAAAGTGGTAAAATGGATTGGGCTGGTATTGTGCGATGTCGTTGTTATCATTTCCGATGTCTTTGAGGACAGAAGTCAAGGCATCGGTAAGGATGCTAGAGGTAGTCCCATTGATCTGGAACAGGAATTGGTTAAACAGCGACGAGGAAGTGCCCATAACATAGCCGGCGTTGTCGAAGCCACGGACGCAGGATTCCGATTCAGGGAGAACGCCGGCCTTGAACTTCGAGCCCAGATAGCGGAGGGGTGCGAAGCCGTATGTAGTAGGATCCCAAGAGCCCATCTCAAATGGATTGAACTCGTACAGGGTAGCGTTCAAAGAAATGATGATATCTCCAGGCGATCTCCCGTCCGCAACGAGCAATGGAAACGGTGTCTCTGCATTCGCAAAGTTGTCTTGCAGCGCAATCGATGAAAATGTATACGCCGGTCCCCCATTAGTCGCATTTATGAGCTGATAGCTCAAAGCTCTTCCCCAATAGTCCGTAATCGACGTGTTATAGCCCGCCTTACTCTTCTGATCCACCTGATCATTGATATCGCTGTAATAAGACGCCGTATTCAAAATAGACACCCCGCTCTCCTGCGGCCCCTTAAAAATCGAGTTTTGAAATTGCCACACCGAAGAGCCCGGGCTGCCATCCCGGAGCGCCGTCACGGAGCTGAAGTTATTCGTGAATATCGATCCGACCAGCCACCCGCCGCCCGACAGTCCCGCCAGATACGTCGAGGCCTGCAGCAGCCCGCCAATGCCGCCCTGCTGCGTCGAGTTCACCGTGCGACTGTCCGCGGCGGCCAGGAAGCCGGCGCCGTTCATCAGAGCCCTGTATCCGCCGCCCGACACCGCGATGCCGATATTCGGCAGCGCCGTCGCGTTGGCGCTGTACTTGTCGATGTACGCCGCCGCGTCGAAGCCTGCGATGCCGAGGCGCGAGAGCAGCTCTTTCATCGGCGCGACCGTGTTATTGCGCCGCCGAGACAGCCATTCCGTCTCGTTCGCCGACAGCGAGTCCGCGACGCGGATGGTCGGGCGCTCTGCGGGGCAGGAGACATTGCCCGGCGCGTATCCTCCCGTGGGAGAGTCCGGGAGGGCGCGCTTGATGACTCCTTCGGCGGCTGCGATGGCGACAGCTGCATACTCGTATGCTGATCCGTCGCGAGGGACGACTATTGTTGTTGCTGGGTAATGTCAGCTTGTTGCGCGGAGAGAGAAAACAACGCTTCATATTAATGGATGTTTCGACGTACCGAGACCCAATTCCGCGCAGGCGACGCATGCGACCAGGGCCAATTGAACCTTCATTTCTTAGACGACACTGAGACTCTTACACAGATCGATCCTGTAGAACATGCCCGTCCGGAAGATAGAGCAGAATTTGTACTGTGCGCCTTCGGAGCACGAAGTAGACCTTCCCCAGAGACACCGGATGACGAGGTGACGACGCAGGGGATGTAGGTACCTGGTTAGCAATCGAGGGACGGGTGTAAGGGGCACAGCAGCCATTTAAGCTCCAAGTAGCGGGCCGGGAGCGGGAGTTTCGCATGGTACCCTACATACATAGGTACCTAGGTACCTAGGTACCACTTTCATAATGCAACATTGAAATGAGAATCATCTATAGAGCCTCATTGAAGTACAATATATGCAATATCAATATCTACAACATCATTCTCCTGGTTACAAGCTCTCTCTATTCAAAACCTTTCTATTCAAAAACCATCTCACATCACATCATCTACAGTCTTTCACTAGAATCTGGCACGGTGGCTGAGTTGATATAGCAACGAGATGACGCGGGGCTCAGCCTCCGAAAGCAGCCAAAACCCCATAAATAACCTATTCTAAGCCCCCTGTCTCACTGAGTGTCGTGCCAAATTCTGCTTAAAGACTGCACAGCCACATACATAGTGAGATCTTACCAAGTGGCTTGACAGTAAGCTTACTACATCTCACGCAACTCGAAAGTTTCCGAATCGAGATCGCATCGCGAAGAGACGCAGAGGATGAAGTGCAGACTTTAGTATCTGGGAGGAGCGGGCTTGGCTTCAGTATCCCACAGAACTTGGGGTGATGGTTGACCCACCAACAACGGATTCGATGATGAAGTCGATGCTTTGCGAAGACAGACAAGGAACTTTAGTCTCGGAGCATGTTAAAGGGGTTACAGGGCCATCGACATTTCACCAGAACATCCCTCCTTAACATCTTGACGATCTCGCTCATATTCATCTAGAAAATCCAGTACGATATAGTGCCTAGACACCGCTTATCAAAACATCCCAGCCTCATACGTTCACAGACCAGCCTCCTCCTTGATGACCTCCAGCGCCCTCAACACCTTCTCGTCATCGTATCTCCTGCCGACGAGCTGCAAGCTGATCGGCGCATCCTTCCATCCCTCCACACCAAACTCATCCCACAGCTTCTTGTTATGCGCGTCCTTCTCGTTCCTCGCCTCCCAGGCCTCACCCTGATCCTTCGCCGGATCCACCGTTCCAACCGGGAAGATCACAGCCGGATAGTCCAGAACGTTCCACTGAGCCGTGTAGCCCCAGTACAAGCTCGTGTCGAGCTTTGGCGCCGCGCTGGGTGTCGCGGGGCAGAGGATGACGTCGACGATGCCCTCGTAGTCGGGACCGGTGGCCGTGGCGTTCCAGTGCGCGGCGTGCTCGGCGCGGTACCCGTCACGGCGGGCGCTGGATTTCCAGAGGGAGTGGATGGTGTGGCTCTCGACGTGGGGGTTCTGGTTGATGATGTAGTCGGTCAGGGGGCGGAGAGGCTCGCCCGATTCGGCGCAGGCATTGAGGTCGTCGGCGGCGCCGTCGGCGAAGTACAGGTTTGCCTAGAAACGTCAGCAGAGTGTCTTATTGATGCCTAGCATGGGGACTTACGATGATAGACCATGCCTCATCGTGCTTGTATGGTGTCCAGTCGACGACCTCGACGCTCTCGCTAGCCTTGAGCTTGTCGACAACTTCCTTTAATCCCCTCAGGATCGGTGGGTGTGGCTTCACAACACCATCATCCCAGATAACAGCAACCTTAAGCTTCTTGCCGCCCTTCTTCCAAAGCTGACTCTGGTCCTTCCACTCGAATGGCAACAAGCTTGGCTCAACAAGCCATGGCTTGGCGGCAATGAGGGTCTGAACGAAGACTTTGAGGCCATATAAACTCGTGCTCATTGGTCCGATACATGGAATAATGTGTTCAGCGCCGATCATGGCAGATGACCAGCCACCAACTGGGAGACGGAACGAGGTTGGCTTGAAGCCGTAAATGCCGTTATTGGAGGATGGGGAGCGGATGGAACCGCCAATATCAGTGCCAATGCCGAGAGGAGAGCCTTTGAGGCCAATGAGGGCGCCCTCACCACCTGAGGAGCCACCGCAGGTAAGAGTAGTGTTGAATGGGTTGACGGTGACGCTACAGGTGCGTTAGCCAATGCTTTCCTTGTGGCCTCGTATTATGCATGGCCAATGCCTCAGGATAAAATACTCACCCGAAGATGTTCGAACTGGTCTCCAAGTGCATCAATGTCTGCGGCTCAGTTGTTCTCGCATGGAAGACAGCTCCGGCGTTCCACAGAATCTGGAGGATGTGTGCATCTTCCGCTCCGACCCTGCCAACCCAGGCTACGAATCCAGCATTGATGTCGAGTCCCTTCATCGTGAGATGCTCCTTAACACTGATGGGAAGGCCATGCAGTGGGCCGATTGGTTTCTTGTGCTCCGCGAGATATTCATCGAGATATTTGGCGCGAGCCAAGGACCTTTCGGGAAGGAGTTCGGTGATACAGTTTGCCTGATGTTGTCAGCCTATATCCGCCATCTGAGTCTGAAGAGAGGTCGTGGTGAGCATACCAGCTTCTGCGCCAGTCCAGCACGACGGAGGAAGGCATTCGTCACAGCAACGGCGCTCAGTTTGCCCTCTGCGAGCTGAGGAAGCAGAAGCTCGACGGGGGATTCGGTGATGGCGACCTCCTCTGGGGTAAGAAGCTGTGCGGGCAAGACGGAGACATTGAGAGGGAGCTCTGCCGGGACATCTGGGACTGGTGGAGAGACGCGTGCAATGGTGGCATCACGGTAAGCTTGGGCGTCGGCGGCAACCTCCTGCCAGGTTGCACCAGATGCGGTGGTTACTCTTGCAGCAGCCATAGTAGTATACTTTGTTCTTTGTTTATGACGACTGCAGGAAGTAGGTGTAGGATGAAATATTCAGAGGTGATGTATGATGGAGGAAGAGTTGCAAGCAAGAACAGGAGGAGGAGTGGTAGTGGTTTAAATAATAAGAGAAGGAAGAAAGGAAGGAAGAAGGGGAAGAAGGGGAAGAAGGGGAAGAAGGAGAAGAAGTAGAAGGAGGGTAGGGAATCATGATGAAACTTATCTGGCGTCGAGGTGTCTGTGATTGAAGGATCATGGCGTATACAGTGTAGTATACACAGCAACAAGTGACCCCTCCTCCTCCTCCTCATCCTCATCTTCATCTCATCCTCATGGCGATAAGGACAAAGAAGCTCGCCGAGTCGCCATTCAACTTGTCTGGCGCGGTGGGGCTTATCGTAGCTTACTGTAGCTGATTGTAGCTCATTGTAGCAGGTCCAGGCGCTAGAGGATAGATAGAGGATGCTACCCCTCCTCAACGGAGCGCCGACGACACACGTGACACATATCAGAGATCAGAGATCAGAGATCAGAGATCAGAGCGGCCATGGCGTGCTAATGCCGTCTGAGCTCCATCGATGAGGCCGAAGATATCACGATAAACGCGCTTCCATAAGTATCTGGGTATCTGGGTATCTATATCCAGATCCAGAGTCAAACGTATCGCTTCGCATTCGGAATTTAACCAAGTAATTGAATTGATGAGAAGCTTGGAGAATGCTCCACAGTCCTATATATACAATATACGGAATTCGACATATGAAGGAAGGTTGAAGAGCGATGAAGGGCAGGACGAAGGGGAGATTCGATGTATGTAAGTACCACTGCTTAAACTCCTCGTATTGATGCCTCGTAATTAAGGCATCAATACAAATTACCAAAGCTCCCTCTTGACTCTCGCGCATGACGTCTACTCTCCCTCCTCTCCCTCTCCCTCTCTCACATCTCAGACCCCGACTTCCCGACTTCCCGACCTCCCAAACCCCAAATACTCTGCTACGTAACCAATCCATCCACATCACCACCACAACCGCCCCCACCCAACATGGGCGCCTCCGCATCCAAAGCCTCTCGCGCCGCACCCCGCAAATACCCAACCACCGCCTCTCCCACTCCGACCCTCACCACCAAGGGCCCCCGCGCGCAGACCTCCCCTCGATCCCGCGTCTCAACTACCCGCGATGCAGGTCCGTCCCCCCTCGCCCCCCCTCTCATCCTCGCCCCCCTAACAGCCCTCGCAGCAATAACCCTCGACGCCGCGGACCCCTCCCCGCCCACCTCCTCGCTGTACACGCAGCGCCTGCGCGACCTAGGCGCCGTGCAGCCCTCGCCGACGCCGCGCACGCCCTCGCGGCCGCTTGCGCCGAACCCGGCGCTGCTGGTGCTGGAGAGCCGGGCGCGTCTGGGCAGGGAGGCTGCGGAGGAGTTTGAGGCCGTCGCGCGGCTGGGGAGTCAGAGGCCCAGGCGGTTTGTGGATGTGGGCGTCGTGAGGACGGTGGTGGGGATGGTGCAGGAGGGGAGGGCGGAGGCGGAGATTGAGGAGGCGTTGGGGCTGAGGAGGGGGATGGTGCGGGGGCTAGGGAGGGGGGTGGTGGGTGTGGCGACGGTGGGGGGGGAGAGGGGGCCGATGTGAGGGGGGATGGGGGTTCATGGATGTGGGTGTAGGATAGGGAGAGGTGGGAGCAAGTATTGTGATTGCATGCATCAATTGGCAGGAATGAGTCGGATGTTGGGAATCGACGTGTAAAATATAGCATTGTAGAGATGAAGTGTAAAGATAATGATATCCCATGAACATTCCCTGGCCACCAAGCCCTATACGCGAATATCCATGCCGAAATCAAACCATTGATCTGTATATCTCACCCCCTCCCCGTCTCCCTACCACTCACACTCGCCCTACCACGCAGCATGCCCCCCATCAATCCTCACATCCGCGCCCGTCATGAAACTACTCCCATCACTGATCAGAAACACGGCGGCGCCGCGATACTCCTCGGGTGAGCTCAGGCGGCCCAGCATGTTCTGGCTCGGCCAGTCCCTCTCGCGCTCGGGGAACTTCACGAAGAGGTCCGTCACCATGGTCGTCAGGATGTACCCCGGCGAGATCGTGTTGACGCGGATGTTGTGCGCGCCCCACTCCGACGCCAGGTTGCGCGCGAGCTGCAGCACTGCCGCTTTGGAGGCGTTGTAGGCGGGGCAGATGAGGCCCTGGGAGGGTTAGCGGGGAGGAACGTGAGGCGGAGCGGAGGTGGGGAGAGTGGAGGTCGTGAGAGCGATAGAGAGGCGAGAAGGAACAGACAAGTAGACAGAGATGCGGGAAGGGAGTAAGGGAAAGAGAGGCTGGGAGAATATGCCAAGTGAGAAGGAGTAGGCAGAAGAAACCAAGGACATATGAAAGACCAAATTGGAAACCTAGAACGCACCCGGTTTGCGATTGTGCCACTCATACTGCCGATCAGGACGATGGAACCTCCATTGCCGGATTTGATCATGTGCCTGGCCACCGCTTGGGCAGTCATGAAGACTCCCGTAACGTTTATTTCGAACATACGGCTACATAGGATCAATACGTGTCCTTCCATCTTTCAAACGCAGGAGAGTACACTCACTTCGCATCCGCCGCCTTATACTCCAACGCAGGAGTCTCCTGCTGTATCCCCGCCGCAGCTATTAACCCATCAATGCGCCCTTCCGTCTTTGCAATATCATCCACAACCACATTCAACCCCGGCACATCCGTCACATCCACCTGCTTATACTCGAATCTCGTGCCCAGCTCCCTCTCCGCCCTCGCCTGCACCTGCTTAAACTCCGCCGACGGCGCCGGCAGCCTGTCAAGCGCATACACCACCGCCCCAGCCTCCATCAGCGCCTCGGCCTGCACCAGCCCCAACCCGCGAGCCGCGCCGGACACGAGCACGACCTTGCCGATCAGCGAGAACTCCGGTAGGTTCGGTAAGGGCTTCTGAGGAGAGCCGCGCGCAGGCGACGTCGAGAAGGGACGACGCGGATGCTGTGGTGGTTGAACGGCAGCCAAGCATCGGAGCTGGGCTCTGGGTCCGAGGCTGCGCGGGAGCCGGCACGCCGCGTACTTGATTGTGTTCATCTCGCGGGCGGGTGTCCGGATCGGTCGGGATGACGATGACGATTTCCTAGTTGGCGGGTGCTTTTGACTGCTTGCGCGGGCTCCTTTCGTTGAACTGCTGTTAAGCTAAGTCGTCACGGATGTGCAGCGTATATATTGTATGTAGACGGCCAAAGAAGCTCGACGACAAGGAGACGATTGCCTCGAGGAGTCGAGAGTAGCATCTGAGATCTCATCCCGAGAGGCCGCATCAGGAGCGTGGGGTGCTGATGAGGGACCAATATCGTCATAGGGTCGGTCATATAAGGTCTTAGGGTCTTAGGGTCTTATGGCCTTAGGGTCTTATGGCCTTAGGGTCTTATGGCCTGTCCGCTGTCTGATAGCTCGTGAGTCGTGACACGTCGCGGATGCACGGTAGATTTCCGTTTGGCGCCAAGGATACGCGCTGTGACGTGGAGAGCCATCCTTAGTAAGGGCTGTGGGTGAACTCCCCGGTCCTGGAATGCAAATATCAGGCTTGATATTGATGTCTAGCCAGCATCGGACTACCGGCGAGAGGACATTGCATTCATTGCATTGCGTCCAACTGCCAGATTTCAAGCTTTTATCCGTTTTTCAATTTTCACACAAATCTCATTGACGAACCCCCACCAAGTTTTATTGCTGTTATTGTTGTTGTCCCTGCTGCTCTTGCTCCTTACACAATGACGTTTGGACGCTCGGACGCGCAAACTAGAGTTGCCGTATTCCCAATTGGGAAACCCGGCGGGGGAATAAGCTTGTGTCAAACGCGGCAAGTGGCCAGAGCGTCCGGCGTTTCCCCACTCCGTCGCTGGCGGTAGATCATGTGATATGGCCTTCATGCCCCTTTCCATTATTATCATGATATCATGATAAATAGGGGCCATGGAGAGATGAAGGAATCAAATTAACTGATAAACGGAGTCCTTATTCCTCCATTCTTCCATTCTTCCCTTGACATAAATGATAAACCCCTCGAAATATACGAAAACGATTTATCACCTTCCCAATCAAGAAAAAGCACTCCGTCTGGAGGAAAATAATGTTGATCCTTCGGAGCTCGGACTCGCCCACTCGGCATTTGACATACAAGTGCGTCACGCTACATATCGCTATCGAAACACCATCCTGCGAAGCCATAAAAGGCGGCAACTACTCTCAATCTATAACTGATCCCCGGCTTCTCTGAGAATCGATTCTACTTCTTCACCGCAATACCAAACATGGCTTCATACGACAAGCCACCCGCCGGTGTTCTGGTCCCGCCGAAGCCTTTCAAAACCGCTATCCCTCAAACAAAAATCGACGATTTCAAAACCTTGCTAAGATTGTCCCCAGTTGCTGATCCCACGTATGAAAACACGCAGGAGGACCGTCGGTACGGCATAACAGCCAAATGGCTCGCCGAAGCTAAGGAACAGTGGCTTCATAGCTTCAACTGGTATTGCCAGACCTCTTTCGCATCACGTTATATATACGTTCTTACTCCCTCGCAGGAAGCAGACTGAAGACAAAATCAACTCCTTCCCCAACTTCACCATCCCCGTCTCTCACTCGGACGGCAAGGATTACAGTATCCACTTCGTCGCCCTCTTCTCCCAGAAACCAGATGCCATTCCCGTGATCTTGCTCCATGGCTGGCCAGGCAGCTTCCTTGAATTCCTTCCCATTCTGTCCATCATAAAGTGGCAGTTCACGCCTGCAACCTTGCCCTATCATCTCATCGTCCCTTCCCTCCCCGGCTACGCCTTCTCCTCGCCCCCACCGGTGAACAAAGACTTCGGCATCCAAGACATAGCCCAGCTCATGAACCAGCTCATGCTCAACCTCGGTTTCGGCAGCGGCTACATCGCTCAAGGCGGCGACATTGGCGCGAAGATAAGCCGAGTCCTGGGCGCCAGATACGAGGGCTGCAAAGCCGTCCATCGTGAGTCTCTCTGCGTCCCCAAAAAGGCAATTCGAAGAGGTCGGCTGATCGCAGGTAGTCAATTTCTGCATGATGTCAGAGGAGCCCAAAGCCGTCGCCGCCAATTCCGTGTCAGGGATCGAGCAGGAGGGCCTCAAGCGCAGGGACTGGTTCCTCAAATACGGCAGCGCCTACGCCCTCGAGCACGCCACCAGACCCAGCACGATCGGGCTCGTCCTCGCTTCAAACCCTCTCGCCCTGCTCGCCTGGATCGGCGAGAAATTCCTCGACTGGTCGGATGTGGATCCACCCCTGCAAGGGATCCTCGAGTCCGTCTCCCTCTACTGGTTCACGCAGACCTTCCCGCACGCCATCTACCCCTACCGCGAACGCTTCGATCCGGCCGCCGGCGCGGCGGATGATCATCCGGATTGGCGCATCCAGAAGCCGATGGGGTATTCCTGGTTTCCGAAAGAGTTGGCGCCGATGCCGAGGGCGTGGGTTGCGACGACGGGGGGCCTGGTGTTTTGGAGGGAGCATGAGCAGGGGGGTCATTTTGCGGCGCTGGAACAGCCGGAGCTGCTGTTGGAGGATTTGAGGGAGTTCATTGAGCAGGTGTGGACGGAGAGAGAATTTCTCACCGAGAGATGATTCTGGGAAGCAGCTTGAGGGACTGAAAATGAGGTATCATTATTTCACGATGTCATGATGGTCCGAATTGGCACTGAAATTGAGATAACAGAAGCTGGAAGTATCATAAAATAAGAGAATATAAAGCATAGCTCGGCCAAATCCGTGTACAATATCAATACCCATCCTTCCCCTCAACGACGCCAAATGCGCCGCCTGTCTTCCCAAACATCTCCCTCAAATCTCCTACTAACTCCTCTGGATTCTCAAAAGCCGCAAAGTGCCTATCGGACCGCAATTAGCTTTTTGTTCTATATTCTTTGGCACTTCATAGCCAGGTACAGAAACTAAAAACTCACCCTCCCCTCTCATGCTCCCTCCAAAACACCACATCCCCCAGTCCCTGCAACCACAGCCTCGGCATCCGGAGAATCTCTCCTGGCCAACAGCTAACCCCAATCTTCCCTTCACTCCTCGTGAAGAACTGCGCCGACGTAAGTTGTTCCCCTGCGCCCATGCCCTTAATTCCCTCTTTATAGATCCACACGCTCGCATCCGCCCCCGGCGTCGAAAACCAGTAAATGCTCACCCACGTCAGGATCTCCTCGTCGCTCCAGTCATACTGGCTCCAGTCCTTCATCTTCTCCCACAGGAAGCCGAGGAGCCCGGCCGGCGAGTCCGCGAACGAGTACGCGATGGTCTGCGGCTTTGTGCCGAAGAGGATCCAGTACGCCCGGCCTGGACCTTCGGCCCAAGACTTTGCGCGCTCGAGGGCGGTCAGTTCGGCGGGTGAGTAGGTCAGGAAGGGGACGAACTTAAGGATCGGTCCTACTACTGGGAGGATCGACGCGAATTTGAGGACTGAGCGGAGAAAGAGGATGGGAGAGAATGCTGAGGGGAAGGCGGAGAGGGGGAAGTTGGTGTGCATGGCGCGGGCAGAAGCGGGGTAGAGATGGGCGATGGTGCGGGTGATGAAGTAGCCCCAGTCGCCGCCTTGGGTCACTGGGAGTTTGTTAGGGAAGGACTAAGCATCGGAAATGAAAAGCATATACCGTATTGGTCGTAGCCAAGCAGCAGCATGACTTTGTGCATGGTTTCTGCGTATTGCTTTATATCAAAGTCGCGCTGTGAAGGGTTAACAGCTGAGCATGTGACAGCGAGATGATCAGACCTTTGTAATGCGCTGAGAGAAGCCGAAATTGGGTAGAGATGGGACAACCACGTGGAAAGCTGGGCCATTCTCTGGATCTGTGAGGAGCGGAATGATTTTTGTTCCTTCGTAGAAACTGCCAGGCCCTGGATACTGTGTTAGCTTTCTGCGCGATACCAGTCGTGGTCAAACATCAACAGCCACCTCTTCCCTCACAATCAACGGGAACTGTGGAGAGTTTCTGTTTATCGACATAGCGTTTGAATGCTGACTTACATCCATGAACAAACAGCAGCGGCACCGCGCCCTCCACTTTACTCCTCACATGCAAAAAATGCACCTCCACATCGCCAAAGCGCTCGACTTCAATCTCGGTCTTGAAGTGGGGGAATTCATTCAGTTTTGCCTCTTGGGCACGCCAGTCAAAGGTCTTCCACTTCTCGATGAGACGCTCGACATCTGACCTGCCAATTGTGAGCCCGAGAACATGGCACTTAGAGTTGCGGTCGTGGGAAAATTGATGTGAGGCGCTCAGAGATATACAACATACAACCGTGCCCCGTCTTCTCCATTGTCCTCCTCCATGCGTTCTGGCAAGTTTGTAAGATCCAATTTATGTCTCAGCTTTTGCAGAGCATTTTCCGGAACTGCGATCTTGAATGGGCGGATTGGAGACATTTTGGCGGTAGAGTGGCTACTGGAATGTATTTGTTCCCGTGGCGGTATCAGCCCCTGATAATAGGGGTTGGTCAGCAATTTTTCAAAGTCGGTCTATTCCGATGAGATGAGAGGCTGAAAAGTTTCGTATCACAATGAATAAACGCGATATTGTTGGCTGTATAATGCTTTGAAGTCTGCCAATGCTTCTGAGAGATGCTATATATCTAAGGATCGGAATGAAAAATGGCCGTGATTTGAATGATGAAAGAAGGTTGAACTTACTTTGACCAATTCGCTGCCTATTTATGTAAAACTGTAACGCGGGGTGGATGGCACTTGGCTTAATGATGCCTCGGCAGCTCATGGTATAAGTAAAGCGTCTTACTGCAAGACACTTCACTTCCATGCTGCATCACAACATCACAACATCACCATGAAGACAATGCAAAAGCTCTATTCCATTTCCTTATTCTCAGTCAATTAATGTTTTTGATGATTCCGTGGCACCGTACGTTCGTGCACTAGACGGTCCTCCGAATGCTATGTAATATCCCCGTTTTCAAGAGCTGTCTTCTCTTAGTCTTAGCATATGTTCTTAGCATTTTGCTAGACAAAGTCGAGCATCACAGAGTGAAATGATTGATTACTTAATAATGCGGTATTCATTTTCTACGTGGACTTTCCCCTTTCTACCTGCAGTCGTCGAAAATAAGTTACCTGTGCTAACTTATGGTCTGTCCATCCTATGGTCGTGTTATTCATCTAGCTTGAGGACTTTAGTAATACACGATGGGTAGATCCGATCAATACGACTGCTCGACATGCTTGCATTGCTAGACTGGTATGAATAGGCTAGACGGTTAGGGTAGGCATCTTTATACCTGTCAAATAACCCACGCTTTTCTAAGAAACTCTCTACGAGTGTTGTAACACATCTCGCGTTGAAACGGGGCGGATTTCTATTAATACGGTCTATATTGAAGTCTTCGAGAAGGAAGTGGAGACTTTTTAGGCACCATTCCTCCTATAACTTAGTCTAAAACTTCTGCTGTTCTGCATTAGTATTTAATGTATAGACTCCTAATATCTTAATTGCCTTTGTTACATCTACTTCTCCATCTACTGTTAACTTTACTCCTAACACTCCTCCTTCTAGGCCCTAGTAAAATACATCGTGGAGTAACACTCTACGTTTATTAAGTAATAAGAATGTTATGCTAGATCTATTAGTGTACGGAAAATTAGTTACAAGCTGTATCCTAAGGTACCTAGACATTTATACTTTAGCATCTTGTTTAGTTATGTGAGATTTAGTTAGTAACACTATATTAATATCACAGTTTTGTATAAATACGAGCAAATCTCTAAGCTTTGTGGTAGAGAGAGAACACCCTTTTATATTAAGAGTACCTAATCTCATTTAGATCTAGGAAGGGGTACGTTTGCCCATGCTTCATTTGAGCAGGTGGCAATCTTGTGACCCTGCCCTTTACAGAGACCGCATCAATTAAACCAAACTTCATGTATTTCATTAAAGGCACCCGTGAGACGGTGCTCAGAAGAACAATGGCTAGACATCCGTCGTAAACAGGTTGTCCACTAAAATTAGCGCCTAACCCATAAACGAAGACTTTCTCAAGATTCTCTCCATTCTTGCTGTATAATTCTCCGTAGCATGCTTTTTTCATTGAATCCATGAACGCCACCTCCTTCTTCCTCACTAGAACTAGGGTCCACTTCTATATCCTCTGCAGAAGTCGATTATAATTCGCTCTCGTCCTGTGGGGGATCCGCTGTTATCTTTGCGAGGGCGAGACTAGGTGTTAGTTCCTTTGATTCAGAAGTCGAGCCGTCCAGGGATTTCATAAGTTTGAGCAGACGGGGGCTAGAATCACAATCCCAGCAGTTGTGTCCTGTTTGTCGGCAGACTGAACAGACGTTGGGTTTTTCCTGCGTTATGAGTTTGGTGACTCCGTCTATTGTAATATGTTTGCCGTCCCAAGGTATGGGTCTGTCAAAACGAATGCTCTAGTTGGCGTCCTTAATCTTCCGGTTTTGGTACCACCGCTTTACTTGGAAATTCGGGCACTCTTCCGGGAAACGCTCGACTATGGCCTTATGAATATCTTTATAGGTTGCTGTTCCAGCGGTGACTGTCTAGATTACGGGAGTGTGGACGACGTCACCAAAATTGTGGCACTGGATGTTGTAGGTAACCTTGTCAAAGAATAGTTTTCGAACTTTGCTGCGGATGATTTCGCGTGACTTATCTCGATCTTTCGTGGTTTTGAAGGTGACTGCGAGATAAGACTCACTACTCGTTTCAAATTGTTTTACGTGTGGGAGGTCGAGTTCGGCAAGGCGTGTTCTGAGAGCTTCTAAAAGGCGTCTCCGTTTGACTTTAAACGCGCGAGTGGATTACCGCCATCTGCTTACTGGCGGGGGTGATGACTATGCCTTTGACAGAAAATAGTTAGGGAATAAGAAGGTGAAGGGCTATCTGTCGATTCGAAAAGTATACAGCGCCTTGATGTCTGTTTTGAATTTTTCGTACCACTGCTGGCCCCATGACTGTTCTGGGAATCCAGGTTCTTCTGCGGCAATCTCAAAATTGATCTAGTACTCTAGCAACTTCAAGTTGTCCTGTCGCATGGAAGTGACCTTTCGGTATAGTATTGATTAATCAGCTAGATTTTGGAAACTCTCTTGTGCCAGTCCCGTGGCATTTAAGAGTGCGGTGAGAACCTTCTAAGTGTCGGTGCTGTGTTTGCTTGGCTGTAGTGGGAACCTGGTCTTCACTTTGATTAGGAATTGCCTGATATCCTTTGCTTTCTCTGAGAAGGGCTTGATTTCATGGGGTTTGGGTTCTTGATTTGATGACGATCCGACGGAAGAGATTAAACATCCGGAGGACTTGATTCAGGTCTAGAAGCATCTCTTGTCCATTGGGGTCAGAGGCGCGGATTGGGAACTTGGCTGGCGAATAAGTGCAGGTTTTTGCTTGGCGATTCTTGAGGAGCTTGGTAATATTCCACTGCGTCGGATTCGCTTTGGAGCTGGATATTGATTTTTCTTAGTCCGATCATTCACGACTCGGTAGTCGATGCATCCGTAATTCATCTGTGTCCCTTTAGCTTGGTTCGCCCCTGTGGGGTTCCCCTTACCTTCGGCCTTTCCTCAACCTCAATTCCCCAGTTGTCAACAGATACGCTGTACATACTCTGTTGATAGAGCCGGAATTTGTGTGTTCGGAAGGCCAATTTGATCACTTCAGCTACCGATTCTAGCAGACACCTTGCTGTGTTGATAATACTGTATTTCATTGCCACCAAGGGTACTTCCCGGCAGAACATCAGCCAGTGCTTGGCAACCTTTGGTGTTGTCAATCTCATCCCCGGGTCCTTTAGCTGGGCTCGCCGCTGCTGGTGCCGCCTTGGCAGCATTGTCGATCTCTGCCTGGTTCCACACCAGCTTCATCGGAAAGGGAGATTCGGTGATCATTTATTTTCCTGGAAGTAGTTCTATAGTGTGATCAAGTCCTGGGCGTAGCGATGGTAATTCTGTAGCCTTGTCTCCATCGAATATGTCGGTGTAGTCCTTGTATATGTCTGGGATAGTTTGGGGATGAACCTCCCCTTTTTTTCTCAAAGTCCAATAATTCAATATATATATAAACTTCTCCTAGAGTAGGGTTTATGCAACGCCGCACCTCTCCCGTGTTTCCATCAAAGACAATTTCATTGCCAAATTCGCCAGGTTTGGTGGAAAGAAAGCATGGAACCAGAATAACGTCAATCTAAAGACATCACTAGATAATCACACAGGTATATATATATGAGAGACTAATGAAGGCACGTCAAGCCATAAATACAAAACCAAATGACATGTTTGCGTGTTTGCGTGTTTGCATTATGCAAGCGGGCTCTTCCTTTTACAGCATCACAAGCACTACGGAAGCAAATGCCAAACCACACTATGTAGAAAACAAATGCATTACAAACTCTCCAACAAACTCTCCAACAAAGATAAGGTTACACTGATATTACATTTGCCCTATTTCCGTCCTCTCGTCTCACAGTTTTCGGGATGCCAGTCGGGTTGTCCACCATCCCATATCTGCATCCCAAGCCCTCGCCGTTCCTGATTCCTGCCTATCAATAAGTCTTTGAGACCTTCTGAGCATAGTTATTCCCTCATTCTCATTTTCAGTATCAGAATCCGATTCGCTTTCCGGATCCTGTATAGGTTCTGGCCCAGCCGCCTTCTGTGAGACTTCTTCCTTATTCTCATCTTCCTCCTCAGATTCCGATTCCGATTCCGATTCGCTTTCCTGATCCTGTGTTGGTTCTGGTCCAGCCGCCTCCTGTGAGACTTCTTCTTCATCCTCCTGCTCCTCAGAATCAGAATCAGATTTTGATTCACTTTCTGGATCCTGTATAGGTTCTGGCTCAGCCGCCTCCTTTGAGACTTCTTCCTCATCCTCATTCTCCTGTTCCTCCTCATCCTCAGAATCAGAATCAGAATCGGATTCCGATTCACTTTCCTGATCCTGTGTTGGTTCTGCTCCAGCCACCTTCTGTGAGGCTTCTTTCTCGCCCTCATCCTCACCCTCATCCTCAGAATCAGAATCAGAATCAGAATCAGAATCAGAATCAGAATCAGAATCAGAATCGGATTCTGATTCAATTTGGGACTCCTCTTGCATTCCATGAAGCCACTTCACTGGAATGGCATCCAATTTTATCTCGGCGATGAGTGCGCAGTTACACTGGTAACGCCAGACCGCCGTATTCTGATCCTCACACTTTCCACGCTCAATGTCCTTCAGATACATCCGCAATGTCTTCTCCCAGATGGCCATCTTTATCCATCGATTAGAGATTTGCAAATAACTATTCTTTTCCTTGTTGTGACAAAATATCTCAACATTCAACTCTTTTGCCTTCCCATACTTTTGTTGAATGATAAACGAAAGCTTAATCGATTCCAGGTTCTTGCAGAGTCTGGCGATAGAACAGAAGGTATTCTTAACCTCACTCGGAAGAAAGTAGCATCGGCCCTTCAATGTGCCAAATTCCGGAATTGGGGTTGTATATTCGAGCTCGAGTAGATGAACAGAACTCTGTAAGTTTGGCTGCTTTTCGACCATTTCTAATGCCCTGCTGAGATTACCTTCTCCCAAGTCTCTGAAGGTAATCTGCTGGGGCCTGTATTGGACCAACAGGAGAACCTCTTCAGTAATTTGCTTCCTTATCAACTGCAGCGACTTAGACCTGCACGCGTAGGCTATATTCGTATATGGAACCTTGATTCCCTCGCTGAGTTGAGGGATTGACAATGTCATAGTTCCGAATTGACTTTGATGAGATTCAAGGACATAGAGATATATCATATTTCTGATTTCTGGAGGTAGCGCGGTGAAGTCGAATATGTCTTTTAATGGCTCGGAAGGAACTTTTTTATCAGAACTGCAAAGGCATTAGAAGGATAAGAAGAGAGGAGATGATCTTTTTACCTCTCTTGTTCCGGTCTCTTTGTTGCCATATAATCTTTGCGCTGCATTTTTCTTCGTTGTTGAAAGGACGGTTGAATGCGCTCTATAGTTGAAGGATCTGGATGAATCCGAAAGAGAAAAGCTGGAAAAGAAACTTTAAAATCCCGAAGACTGAGATCGATTGATTTGTGTGGCAAGTCAAAGACAACTTTGATTTCCAGCAGATTATAGACAGGTTTCATGTGCAATAGATCTTGAGAGGTCACAATATGGCCTGATATGCATTTGCGGCAGGCTGAACTCATCCTAAGTTCAACATCGGAAGCTAGAGAGGCGTCAGATGCCGTTGAGTCGGTCGGTGAAGACATGAGAAGTAAAGTAGAGACAACTTTGTGTTGGACTTCAGAGCTCCTCCAGTTATTTGCCGGATAGAAAATAAAAGGTTGTTGTTTTCCTGTTTTTCTATCTAGCGAAGCGCCAATGGAGACAGGTTTGTTGAAAAATAATCCCAGGCCAGACGCGGAAGGAAAATCAGAGTAGCAGCCTGCCTATTTCCCCAGTCTTATCTTTCTTTAATATTACTGTTTCTGGACAAAATTTGTAATGACTAAGCAACCTATAGCAATTGTGATTCTTTATCCTCATGAGGGGAGTCTTTTAAACACACTAAAACACCTGCTTGTCTAAAAAGAATACAAATTCACACGGCTCTATCCCAGCTCATCTACCAGCTACATTTTATGTCGTACCCTAGCCTAGAAGTGTTACAAAATAAGGTGCCAAAAAAAAAAGCCTATGCTATTATTATTAAGTGCTGAATAACGCCTCTGACCATCCTCATAATTCAATATGAAATCTGAGACGAATCTTCTCACCCCACACTCCTAAAGCCCACGGCATCCACCCCAAACCAAGAGCAACAAATGCCAGAAGACTGTTGCCCCAACCCAGTCCTAGCACTTTATACATATCCTCTCCAGCTAATGGCAGCACCACACCCAATATACTCCTAATAACTGTATTCGCAGCCAATGCGCTGGCGGCGTATACTGTGAAAGCATCGACCATGTACGTCTAGATACACATAAACACAGCCAAGTTGCCTACCCTAACCAGGAGTGTGCCAAATATTGGAACAATGTAGTGAACTTGGAATTTGGCGGTCCAGCCGTAAAATGAGAATGGAAGCATCGAAGGGAGGTGATATTTGGGCTTGTAAGTGAGGTTGACGTCTGTAGTTTCTCGCCTTCATATCTTTCTGTTTTCCTCTGCCTCATCAGTCTCAGGGCTACTTTGACATAGTGACAGACAAATCACGTTTCTCTTATAGACCAATATTTCTATTTTAATCGCTTTTGTGGTACAGTATCTCTTTCTTTCAAAACGCTGCTGCTTTCGATTTCCTAACAGCCATGCACCACTATCAAACTTTGAGTTACAATGGATAGAGATGGGAAATGAACTTTCAAGAGACATTACAGCTTGAAGAACAGTGCACACTCGTGATTTGAGTCATGCGTGGCAGAGAACAGAGGTTCAGAACAGCGATGTTCAGTTTGCAGTTGGCTTGTTACTTCCAATGAAAGTTTAATCCATATTGTGATCTGGAGAAGATGGCACAATCTAGCATTTTTCTCAGAGATGGGATGCATGAGTGTGGCAGTAGTTTGTTTTGAGATTGTGACGATGCCATATCAACAACAGAGTAAATGAATCGATGGCGTGAGATTTGAAGATGGTTAGAGATGTAGTTTTTGATTTGGGTCCATGATGGGTGGTCTCCTGAGCATTGTGATATCAAACTTATATGCATGGAATCTAGATGGAATGGGAGTTGATTGATAAAAGTTATCATTAATACATCATGCGTGGGTTTCAGGGCTAAATGCTCAAATCTTAAACTAGCAAAGAAGAATGAGATCTGACATTCTGCGGCTTGCCTCTCATCAAGCCATGAAGAGCTTGATAATCACCAACAACAGCAAACCATTTTTACGATGATTATGTGCCTTAGAATAGTAAATCTACTGTTTGGAGAGCATCTAGCAGGACGAAGTATTTCAAATGGATCTTTCATGGAATTTGTGTGCCGGAATCTAAAAGGATTTAGGCTTGTTTGGCAGACAACTTCCCGTCCAAATGCTTGCTTACTTGTCTTCACGACGGATATACTAGACATTTGAGAAAGGTTTGTCCTCTTCTGTTTCTATCGCAAAAACTCTTGGCCTCTTTCTTTCTTGTATATGTCGTATGATTGCCAGATTCCCTAACACTTTTTATTTCTATCAGCAACGCTCACTTTCTGTTTCTCCAGCTCATGATAAGAGCTTTCACATTTCTTCTGTTGTGTTGTCGTCATCTAAAATGCATCCCTTCTCAAGCATTCTCTCAACCTCCTCTTTTGAGATGCAACACTTTTTCAGCCAGTACATTCACCAACCTACTAAATGCTTCTCTTATCATTACATCTTTTTCTATCGTCATGAGTACAAGTTTATATACATATATATATATATTCAGAAATTTGATGCCTTTTTTTTCAGCCTACACACAATCGCTGCTCAGCCAGCCAGTTTTGCGTACCCAGCAAATCCTCCTATGTCGCCGCTGCCATGTCTCTTCTCATTACAGACTCTAAGATCTAAATATATATATAGACTTAAAATTTCCCTAGGGAAAAAGCCAACAGTGGAAAAGTCGCAGCCAAGCAGCATAAGAATGGAGTGAGTTAGATCTTGACGGCGAAATTTTAAGAAAGGTTTCTAACTAAACGATGTTAGAAGCTACCCCAATCTGCTAAGCCTCACCCCACTGGACCAATCCAAGGAAAGAAGAGTGCCTAGTCAGGAGTGAGTTAAATTTCACCGCGGATAGTTTTGATAAAGGATTTTACTAACTAATATAGAAGCTTCAGCAAGCTGCGGACCATCGCCCTACTGGACCAAACCAAGGGAAGAAGAGTGCTCAATAAGTGAAGCTTTGTCATGGGAATGACAAGCCCGTGCTCGATATATGGCGGGCGATGAAGTTATACTGGAATGAGACCGCACTTAGGGGATTGCCGAGTCAGAAACAAGCCGTCACGGCGAAAAGGTCTGTATGCCTTAGGATGGCTCGGGAGGAGGATGCCACAGCCCTGGATAAGTTAAAGATAGTGTGGAACCAGGAGGAGATTGACGCCGCCACCGCCTTGAGTGAGTAATATTTGGCGGTGGTTAGCTTTAATAAAGGAGTCTACTAAGTATAGACAGAGTCCTCAAGACGACGCCAACATTAGCTCCAATGGAACCGGATACCAGCCCCCCCCCGGCCCCCCCGGAGAAGAGCCCGGCTAAGGGCCACGGGGGCGGCCCGCTTTTTTAGTACCGTCAGTTCAGCAGCCCGATATCCGAGCCTTTTGTCTGCCGTTCCTCTTTAAGCTGTGGTGAGACTGTTCTCCCTGGTCAAGGCGTCTGGAGGAACGTTATGGTATGAGAAGTAGGTGGGCAATTTGTGACTTATGGATAAATTTCAAAATGATAAACTTGGGGGGGGGGGCAGGCGGCGTTGTCAAAAGAAGTAGAGATGGCTGACGCCTCATTCGAGAGCGCCAGCGACGACGGCGATGACACTAGTCATTGTGCGGAAGAGCCACCGGCTCAGAAAAAGGTCCTGACCATTCAGTCACGCAAGCACGGTTGTGAGACTGATGATACGGACACGGGCGAAGGAAATGCTGCTGGGCTGAAGGTGGACCCGAGGACAAATAGGAGCAACTGGAGGAACTATGTCACCCCTGTGACATCCGGTTGCCCCTTCTGCAAGCGAAAGGAAACGCATGCCAGCCTAGCTGACTGCGATGACCTGACGCTTGTACACCCACCACCGTTGTGAGTGGGGTGCGGGTGAAGGTGGCCTCTCTAAATGTAAACAAGTGTGTGGCACGGGGACGCATACGGGAAATAGTCACGAAGATGAGGTCAGAGGGCACTCGATCCATGAAGGAGAAGGAACAGATCGCCGCCAACAATAACGCCCTGTTCATTTTTCTCGCCAAGAACGTGCGGATTAAAAGGGGTCGGATACTGGAAGCACTCAAACTCCGCCTTGTTGAATTGGAACTGTCTTGTCTTCAACAAATCCGGACAAGCGCAGATTCTTACCTGATCGCCATCTTTAAAACGACCAAGACCCGCGACAAAGCCAAGGACGTCGTCCGCACCCAGCTTCGATGCTTCCCCTCTGACAAAGTCAACTATCACATCCAGAGTTACGACTTCGGGGATAGAATCCACAATCCGGTTGTGTGGACTATCTCAGCCGGTGCTGCGTCTCCAGAAGAAATCAGCAAAGCAATTGTTGATCGATTCCCAGACGAGTGCCTTAACTTTCAAGTCAAAAATTGGTACCTCACACCAAAAGTTAAGGACGACAACTATAGTACCTGGTTCGACAAACCAGTACCTTGGGAAGGAAACCAGATCGAGATCGGCGGATCAACTAAGTTGATCACGCACGAGAAACCAGACCGTTCCTCCATCTGTCGACGGCACGGCCATAACTGCCGGGACTGCACCTCCAAGGCCCGGATACTAAAGCTTATTGAATTCCGCTCAGAAGACTTGGAAGCCGAGTCGTCGGACGACGAGGATAGCACGGACCTAGATAATGATGACGAGGAGGATGAAAACGAATAAGGAATAGAGACCCATATTTTGTACATAAAATCAACAAGAACGCTTTATCACAACAAAAACTCTGTGAAGATATACTACTAACACACATTAGATAGGAAACTTAAGGAATCATTCAAGCTAAAGTAAACCTTGCAACAATGCGTATCGTTCGTTGCCTTAGATACTAAGGGGCTAGTGACGCAACGTTCGTGAGTATATTAAAGTGCCTTGGGGACAATAAAGTAAACATGGCATTCCTTAGTGAAACATCAAATGGACGCTCCTTCCGACTTCGAAATCGAGACTGATGAGAGGCTCTTGTAAGTTATAACTTATGACGCTGCCGTATGAAGGTGCCTTTGCATTGTTGGATTGAGCACAGATACTTAGACTCACATTGCAAACCAACTCTCTTTTCGATAATATGTACAAAGGTTCATATGATGTGGGCTGTTCAAGCATCGTGAGATGATAGTCAGACGTGAGACTCCCCGCAGGGCATGCGAGCACCACCAAGGTGACCATTTAAGCTTCACGGCAAGTGCCGCTCAGTGCTCTCTGCTTCACAACCACAGGCAGCCATTCTTCATTTTAGGGATTATCCAGATTCTCTAGCTCAGAAGAAGTAACTTTGAAGGATATATTCGTTGAAGGTCTGCAGTGAGCCAAGCAATGGCCGCACAATAAAAGATTGCTTTGCATCGCTCACTCCTCTGAAGCAGATATGGACCGGTATTTCCATTCAGACCTCAGAACTATCTCGCATAGCTAAATATATCACAGATCCTCCTTCCGCCGACAGTCCAATACCTCTCGAGGTAGCTCCTCTCGTAATCTGTCCTCATCTCCCTCCGTCCACCTCCTTCACGATCTTGCTCCTCGGCCATACTCCGACAATCCTTCCTCAACCTCACGCGACCCTTCTGTAACATCCACGAACGACTCCCGCTTCCCAGAATCAGTGTCACCTCCATCTACTCTTCATAGACCACGACCTCGGAATCAACATGTCACACTCTCCATACCTCCGTCGATAACGAGTAGCGTCCTCATACCCTCTATCAACCTCGCGTCCTCGATGTCCTCCACACAGACCCTCACATCTCGTCCGAATGGCCGCACAATAACACCATACGGTGCTCTCACACGACGAGAAAAGGCTCTGCAGGCGGATATACAAGAGCTTCTTAATGCCCAGTCAAGCGAGCTGCTGCGAGGACAGGCGCCAGACACTCAAGGTGCAGCCTCAGCGTCTTACAGCCCATCCACGCGAGCCTTCAGCACAAAGCCCGGCATACGTTCCCTCCGCAGCGCTCGGCTCGGTATCCTCCGCGCCCTGCATACGCTGCTCGAATTCTCCCAAACCAAGCATACCATCCTCCTCGACACTCACGCATCCCTGGTCAGCACACTGCAGCAAGTCGCCCGGTGGCAGAGAAAGCTAGCGGAGGTGGAGAAGAAGATCACGGCTCTCGAAGCTACGGATCCAGAGGCTCAGTCACTAGATTCTCTGAGCAGAGAACAAGACGCTGTGGAGAGGGAGATCAGGCAATTGGAGGAACGGCTGCATGAGCTCAAGATTAGGCGCCGGATCCTGGCTCGGCAGGCTGTAGAGCAACGGAGTAGGCGGGAAGCACAGTCCAGCAGTTGGATTGGTGCGAAGCAAGAGATTGAGAACGAGGTATCGAAATGGCTGAGGCATCCTCCGGCTTCAATGTTCGTTGAGCATGATCTATTAGTCGGGCCAGAAGCTGAAGAAGTGGAGGCATTGCTTCAAACATTCATTGCTCTGCCGCCAAAGCGTCGTACCTTAGATATGGCGCAAGACTGGCTCAAAGCTGCGGTGGGACAGGTTGAGAGTCAAGTGGCGGCGGCGGAACGGGAAGGAGAGGCATCTGAACGAGGAGCAGTTTTGTGGGAGGAGGTCCTCGAAAGGATCCTGACTTTTGAGGCTGATCTACGTGCTTGGATGAAGAAGCAAGCTGCGGGCTCCAAGACAGCTTCGTCGCCAGAAAAATTGCTTGGGAGGATGCGTGATATTGGGAAGGAACTCGAGGGATATGCGGAGACTGCTGAGCATGAAGGATGGAATCTACTTGTCTGCGCCATTGGTGCAGAGCTTGAAGCCTGGAGGGAGGGCGAGGAGGTGCTAAGTGGCGTGCTGGGACAGAAGCCTAATAATGAAGAAACGACGCGGAAATCAGAAGTTGAGAATAACGACACCAACGAGGGCAGGAAGAATAGCAGCTTCAACGAAAGCATGGGCAGTGACGGAGCGGATATGTGGGGCAGCGCCCTTGATGCTCCCGCTCTGGACAACGAAGAGACGCTCGATAACAGCCGTCGAGGGAGACAGGAGAACTCCATAAGTCGGCCGAGATCCAAATCACAGAGTCGGAGCTCGGCACATAGTATCGAGCTCGAAGGGCTAAAACTCTCTGGTGGGACACCCAGACGCTCCAGTCCGATTGACGATAGACTTTCTCGAAATCCGCCCGCAGAGAAAGATTCAGAGAGGTGTCATGATGGCAGAGACTCGGAGGAAGAAGATGATGGCCCAGATCCAGCGTTGATGTTTAGTGCAGATGCGGAAGGCGATGATTAAGTGTGGTATTCGAGATCCGGCGTTCGTCTTGGTTGTATGGAATATGCATTGATTATTATGGCAGCGGGAGTACGGCGTTCTCAGGATGGCGTATAGGTCTGAGGAAGACGGTTAGAGGTTGCAGTGCTTTCCAGAGTCTGCCAGGCACAGATGCCGTGCGCGAGCTAGAAACTAATAAGTTTATGCAAGTTATACGGTACGCTTGGGGAAAGTTCTTTTGTGCTTTAAATATCATTCTGTCTGTTCTCTGTGTGACGACTATTCTCCCATTTATCCAGCCTTCACATGCTTGTCCATGGAGATCCATCCTTTGAATGAGATGCTACATACCTAAGTAAGTCTCCATTTTACCATATTACAATTCTGATTCCACATAAGCCCAAGAAAACACAAAGGAAGTTCCATGTTGCTGCATCCGGCCTTCCTGCTCTCAGTTAAGTGATTTGTGTCTCAAGCTCTCAACAAAAACGATTTCCAATCCTGTTCCGTGGCCCCTTCTTGCCGGTGAGATGTTTTCATCATCTCACTCTCGTTGTTTACTATTGTCGCTGTGTATTCGACTGTCCAGACGTGTGAAAGTGTGTATGATGCATGGTCAATTCCTGACAGGAACTATTCATGTGCCCTGCTGACCCTACAGCAAACCTTCTGGCGGCTGAGGTGCAAATGGTGGAGACGCCGACTGCTCTTTTTGAATTTCGATGCTCTTGAACAGCGGGATTCTGGACGAGAGCGAGAACGAAGTTCTTGTACTTCCTGGCACTTCTCACTTCGAATCTCGGCTAGCTACCGTATGGCTATCCCACAATCCCAAGTCCAGCAAAATCGGTCGAGTATCTGTAATTTCTCCAAGGTCTCCTGTAATACTCGAATATGTGAAAAGGCTGCACTGGCATTCAGGTACAAAGCCCTGCCTGGTGTGCATTAAGGGACCGCGCTGGGAGATGAATCGGGAGGTGGACGTTGACCTCGTAGAGAGGACCACAACGCACACAACTCAAGAACTAGACGACCGATCATCAATCCTTCCATCCTTGAGTTCCTCGCCACGCCTCTACCAGTAAACGGCAAAAGAGAGCTCTCTTGCGCGTCTTCCGATCTAAATATCTCCTCCAGCCTCATCCCCCATCCCATCCCATCCACACGTGACACGTCGCGCAGCAACCTCCCTCCCCCCGTTGCGAAGCAATCCCGCTCCCGCACCCGCGCACGCCGCTTGTCCCGAAGCAGCAAGCGCACGCGACCGGAGTCGGGTATGTTCGGGTGTGCCTGGCACGTCGTCGAGCAATGTGTGGGGAAGGGCAGGCCTCGGGTCTTTGGGGGGGGGGGCTGCATTGAGATTTTCAGGCCTCGAGATGTTCTGGAAAGGAGGATCTTGTGTGGTTTATTTTGTTTGTCCGATCGGATCTGAGGGTTGTGGGTGTTCGTCGTGAGGTGGTAAGGGGAATGGGTGGTGGTGATGAGGACGATGACGATGGAGCGGAAGGAGACGGCCGTGTGAGGACGGAAGGAAGGGCTGGGGGTGGGCTTTGGCCTCGGCACGAAAGACTGAGGCCGCCTCGTCTGAAGAGCTTTCGGTCTGGGTCTCAGGGTCCAGGCAGCTGCTGCTATTCACGGATTTACGGCGAGATCGAAGATGCGAAGCTTGCAAGACGCTCGCATTGGTCTACGCCATTACTCCGATGGCTTTGCTACGAAAAAGGCAGAGTGAGGTTTGTTCTCCGTCCACTGCTCACAACATGGTATATACAACTGTTCCACCGTCCGTCCCTGCACAGCAGCATCTCTTTGTGGACCAGCTCAGCTTTCAACAAGCTCTACTGCCTGCGTCGTCACCTCCACCTCCCAGTTATCCAGACTTCGCTTCCTCATCGCCTGCGCCAGTGGTCCTCGCCCGCGATCGCATCCTCGAAGGGCAGTCATCTGACATGCTTGAAGTATCCGCTGGCCGCAGCCAGTCCAACAGACTTGTCCATCACCCACTCGCCGACATCGAGGTAGGTGTCAATCCATTTGTTTATGTCCTTGTTCTCGGTGAGCTTCTCGGCGGTGAAACTGGGCCTAGGTCCCAGAGATGGGGCTTGTTAGCCGGGTGGTCTTCTCTATCTATTCGGCGCACAGCACGATGCGGCCGGCTGTGGGGATGATCGCAGAGTGGGTGTCCGAAGGGTGGGAAGGAGCAGAGAGAGAGACACATACGTCAAGCCTGTCGAGCGCTTCATGCCGGCGAGGATGGTGGAGACTGGAGGAGGTCAGGGGTCAGGAGGACTTCGCAGGGAGACGCGCGCACGGGGATTCGGAGCATACTCAGGACAGCGTCGAAGGCATAGTGAGTTAACCTTCCCAACTTTCCCCATAAACCAAAAGTTAGCAGGTTGAGGAACTGGGGCTGATTAGGACGCAGGTCGCTGGGACGCGCGGGCTGGGTGGACTGACAACCATGTTTGTGGCGGGTGATCCGATGCTGATGGGATGCTTTCTCTGGCGAGGTATTCAAGCCAGGTATTTTAATTTCCGATTTTGATGGTATCTGTGGTGTTGTGGTGTTTGTGGTGTTTGTGGTATCTGACGAGTGTGGTGCAGACAGCTCGTTGCTATGAGGCTCTCAGCAGGTTGATCGTTGACAGTTGACAGTTGGAGACAGACAAACAAGCCGGCGCGGGGCGGGGCAGCAGCCGGGGATCTTTGCATCACGTGCATTGTCCGTTGTCTGGACATTTTCGCATTTTCGCATTTTCGCATTTTCGCATTTTGCTTCAGAAGCGGCCGCCGTAGCACACTTTCCTTTTCTTTACGGTCAGCGAAAGGGTCCAGCACGGCAGGGCAGCGGCAGGACGGACCGCCATCACCTGGCATCTGGGCTTGGGCTTACTGCTTACTCCGCACTCCGTAGCGTCTCTGCAGCTCAACACCTCACCTCCTCACCACTACTACTACACTCACTACCCTACCTCTACCGCCTCCACCACATCCACTACCACCTCTACCACCTCTACCACCTCTACCACCTCTCCCTCACCACGTTCGAAGGTCCACAGTAGTACTGGCTGGTGAGGCTGCTTAGGCTGGCTAGCAAATCCACCACTTCGTCAATTTGTTACGCTAATCCATAGCCCAACGCGACGCTTTGGTACATACAGTCACATACATACAGTACAACCCTCCGCGAAGCTCGACTTTCATCCAGACACCAAAAATACTTCCTTCTCCCCCTCCAACTTCTTCGGATTCTCCAACCAACAAAAGCAAAGCAAAAGCAAAACACCCAATTTCCTGATATCCGTAAGTATTGCTTCTTTTTTTCTGGCCTATATATATACACACGAGAGGAACATCGCATCAGCAGCTTCGCCATTCAAGCGTCATTGCCAGACCGATGACAGCTGCCAATTGACCTAACAAGCTTATCGCCGAATTTTTGTTTCTCCCACCAGCTCAACAGCCCCGCCTCCTCAGCTCGACGGATCAACAGCGTCAAAAAAGCAACGTCAAAGATTATCTACTTTTCGGAGGCTGACATCTACATCTCCTAACAGAATTATTTGACCTCAAGTCCCAGTCCGTCAATCCCAACCGCATCTCCATCTCCATCTACGCCTACATCCGATCTCGAGCTGCATGCCATGCCATCTGCCTCGAACATAGAAACACCGACGACATACACACCATACAAGATGGCCACTGCTTTGGAGCATCTGTCCTCCCAGACCAAGATTGAGTGGCTGAGCGGTCTCGACACCGAGTTCAAGCCAACCAAGAATTACCGCCGGACTTCCATCATTTGCACAATCGGCCCGAAGACAAATTCTGTGGAGTCCATCAACAACCTGCGCAAGGCTGGTTTCAATGTCGCCCGTATGAACTTCTCCCACGGCTCCTATGAGTACCACCAATCTGTCATCGACCACGTTCGCGAGGCTGAGAAGAGCCAGCCTGGACGTCAGATCGCCATTGCTTTGGATACCAAGGGCCCAGAGATCAGGACTGGAAACACTGTTGGAGATGTCGATATCCCAATCTCTGCTGGTGATGAGCTCAACATCACCACCGATGAGAAATATATCATTGCTTGTGATAACAAGAACATGTAAGCCGACCCTTTCCCCCTATTCTGGAGAAGAGCAGTCGCTGATTTGTGCAGGTATGTCGACTACAAGAACATCACCAAGGTGATTGTACCAGGCAGGATTATCTTCGTTGATGACGGTGTCCTCGCGTTTGAGGTCCTTGAGATCGTTGATGATAAGAACATCCGCACCAGAGCTGTGAACAACGGCAAGATCTCGTCCAAGAAGGGTGTCAATCTCCCAAATACGGACGTTGATCTCCCAGCCCTCTCCGAGAAGGATAAGGCCGATCTTCTATTTGGTGTCAAGAACAATGTGGATATGGTCTTTGCGTCATTTATCCGCAAAGGCGCGGACATCATCGCCATCCGCGAGGTTCTTGGGGAGGCTGGCAAGCACATTCAAATCATTGCCAAGATCGAGAACAGACAAGGCCTTAACAACTTTGCCGAGATCCTCAAGGAGACCGACGGTGTCATGGTTGCCCGTGGTGATCTTGGTATTGAGATCCCAGCTGCCGAGGTGTTTGCTGCCCAGAAGAAGATGATCGCCATGTGCAACATGGCCGGAAAGCCAGTCATCTGCGCTACCCAGATGCTTGAGTCCATGATCTACAATCCGCGCCCAACTCGTGCCGAGATTTCTGATGTTGGCAACGCTGTCACTGATGGAGCTGACTGTGTCATGTTGTCGGGTGAGACTGCCAAGGGCAGCTACCCAATCGAGGCTGTCACAGAGATGCATGAGACTTGTCTCAAGGCTGAGAACACCATCGCATATGTTTCTCACTTCGAGGAGATGTGCACCTTGGCTATCCGCCCAGTTTCCGTCGTCGAGTCCGTCGCTATGGCTGCTGTCCGCGCCTCCCTCGACATGAACGCCGGTGCCATCCTCGTCCTCTCCACCTCCGGCGACTCCGCTCGTCTCCTCTCCAAGTATCGTCCAGTCTGCCCGATCTTCATGGTCACCCGTAACGCCCGCGCTTCCCGATATGCCCATCTTTATCGTGGCGTCTATCCGTTCTTGTTCGGCGAGGCCAAGCCAGATTTCGCCAAGGTTAACTGGCAAGAGGATGTCGATCGCCGCATCAAGTGGGGTATCGCCGAGGCGTTCAAGCTCAAGGTCCTGACAGAGGGCGAGACCGTGGTTGTCGTGCAGGGCTGGAAGGGTGGAATGGGTAACACCAACACGTGAGCTCCTCCCCAACTTTTATTCTTGTCCCTCCTTCGTATCCTAATCTGGACCCTGTCCTCTAGCATCCGAGCTCTCACCGTCAATGATGAAGTCATCAAGCTGGCCATGAGAAGCAAACATGAGTTCGAGGACGCTCAGAATTTAGCAATTGGCGACACGATGAGCGATCGGCGATGAAGTCCACCGCCATCCAAGGAATCTCATACAGGTTACAAGAAACAGCAATGCATTTTTTCTTTTTTGCCGGAACATAACAGCACGGCCATCACGGATACACAAAATCGATATGAGCATAATTCTAACTGCGTTTTCTTCTCCGTAGTCTCCGCGTCCTCCAAGCGAAGGAGGATCTCGGCCTCGCAGCAGTCTAGACAAAAAACGACGCACTTGAATAGATTGTTTTGCGCTACGCTTTTTTTTTTGAAGGAGTAATAGAAACACGCACGATTCCGCGCGATGCGATACTTTCAGTTCTCTACGGCGACGACGGATGCTGCGAATCTCTGGAGAGTCTTGTTGCGAATTCGGCGCAGGTCGTGCATGTGCACTAGATAGAACGAGCGTCTGATGGTCGAGGAATGCGGAGGGGTTGCTTTTATGAAGGGATGATGCGTTGGGCGAGGGGAGTACGGGCGGGTTGTGGCATAGAGATAGACGCGGGACGGGGCGATAATGGAGATTCTGCCTTCTCAGACACTCGATGTGACCTGGTTGATGCATTTGTACGTGATGTGATGCACCACATGCTAGCTGTACCGTATTGGATGTAAACACCAGGATATTTAGACTGGCATGGCGTTCAGGGGAGGAGTCTCATGGCTAAATGAATGGATGGCAGGCATAATCGTCGCTCTGATTCGTGTCGATTTCTATCATCATATATACTCGTATTCCGACATGGTGGGCTCTATCCAGGCCCACTCGTTAAATGCATCCGAATCCGCCACGCCGTCACTCATCCCGCCTCTGCCCGTTCTGCCACCCTCTCCTCTCCTCTGCTGTCCTCGGCTCGGGATCATCCAAACCCCAATTCCCCCGCCTCCAACACCTCCTACCACGCCGTAATATCCCCCACCTCCGCCTCCCCAAACGTGCTATTCTTCAGCACCTCCCCCACCCCCTCCTCCTCCTGTCCCTGCATCTCCCCCCTCCCGGGCACCCCCATAATATCCGGCAACACCTCCCTCAAGAACTCCAGGATATGTCCGTTCACCTGCTCGAACTGCAGCAGAAACGCGTCGTGGCCCTCCGGGCTCTCGATCTTCCGCAGCCGCGCATCCGGGATCCCCGCCGCCAGCTCCTGCTGCTCGGCGAACGTGAACAGGCCGTCCGACTCGATGCCGAGCACGAGCGTCGGCTGCGCGATCAGCGCGAGCGCGTCCGCGATCGGCCTCGTCGACGACTCCGCCACGCGCCCGCGCGACACGTCGTGCGTGTCCAGCTTGCGCGTGGTCGCGATGTAGCAGTTGCAGTCGAAGCGCTTGACGAACTTGGCCCCCTGGTACCGCAGGTACGACTGCGCGCTGTAGTAGTACGAGGTGGTGCCGCGGGCGCGCGGCGGCGACGGCGGCGTCGAGACGGCGGGGCCGTGGAATTGCGGGTCGATGAAGGCGGGGGGGTCGGTGCTGAGGGAGGGCGATGCGGCGCCCGATGTCGGCGGGCTGGCGGGGCTGGTGGGGGTGAGCGCGGCGCTGCTGCCGGCGCGCGAGATGGGCGCGCGCGTGGTCCGGTGGCCGTCGTTGTGGATTGCCCAGTGGGCTTCGGAGGCCGTCGCGGGCCGCTGGTTCTCGTTGATGGTCTGCTGCTTGGAGGCGTCGGGGGTGTTGCGGCCGAAGCGCGACTCGAACGAGTTGCGGCTGCGGTAGGTGAGCAGCGCCGACATGCGCGCGGCGCCGAGGCCGGCCGACGGAGGGTCCGAGTAGGGGTAGTAGCCGTCGTCGTACTTGGGGTCCGCGTAGATGCTCTGCCGCTGCGCTTCGCCCCAGCTTATGCCCCAGGCGCTGTGCCGGCTCGACGTCGCGATCGGCACGATGCAGCGCACGTAGTCCTTGCCGAAGTAGGCCCATTCGAGGACGAGCATGCCGCCCATGGAGCCGCCGATGACGGCGGCTACTTGCCGGATACCTAAGTCATCGAGGAGGAGTTTGTGGAAGCTGGGAGATATATTAGTGAGTGTTGATGGAGCAGCATGGTATGAGATTGACTCACTTTACGTCGTCTCTGATGGTTGTGAGTGGGAATTCGGGCCCGTATCGCCCCTTTGTCGGATCGCCGTCCTTGCATGTCACCGGGCTTGCGCTGCCATACGGACTGCCCAGACTGTTCATGCATATGACAAAGAACCGTGAGATATCGAAGGCTCGCCCTGGGCCTCCCAGCAGCGGGCCCCACCAGTCGCTCACATCTGCGCTGCCGGTCAGGGCGTGGCAGATCACCATGGCATTGTCGCGATTCGGCGACAGCGTGCCCCTCGTGCTGTACGCCAGCGGGGCATTGTATAGAGTGACGCCGGACTCGAGGGTGAAGGATGGGATTATGGCGATGGTCTGGTCGGGGATGAGGGCGGCGAACGGGTTCTCGGGCTGCTTCTGCGTTCTTTCTTGGACGTATTCAGCCACTGGTCTTTGCACCATCGCTATCGCCATTGCCACCTGAGGAAGGGGGGGAGGGGCTCTGCGGGGAGAGATGGAGATGATGTCCAAGTACTGACCGTATCGTGGTGTATGTGGTGGTGGTGGTGGTGCTGCTGTATTTAAGCCATTGGCATTCTCGATGTCGTTCATCTTCAGCTGCGCGATATGCACAGCACATACGACGTTCAGGGGAGTCGATGGGGTGGTTTAAATCATCTGACTCATGTTTGTAGTTATTCGCAGGCATGGCAGGACGAAGCCTCCGCCATACAAAACTTTTAGAAATGACGTGCCCGCCAGCGGCGTGGGTGTGTGGCCTCAGGCTGACACATTTGAGTTTTGAGAGAATGCGATCACGTGACTTGTTTTGGATTTAAGGTTGGCGGCCGTTTAGGACTAGCGGCTGGGGCTAGCGTGATGACAATTGAAAGTCGCGAAACTCCATGACAAGACAAGGCAAAGCACCGTAGCTGCAGTTCAGACCATCTCACCTCCAACCACACACAATCCAAGCCAACTACTCAATCACCTCTCATGCCACGGCTCGAAGGGTTATCATCAAACACTGCCTAGTGCTGTAGTGCTGTTGCCTTTCAACAGATCAGTTCTCTTTGCAATTCATTACAGCCTCAACAGCCGTTTCCAACTCCGCGCTCATCTCATGTGCAAGGCTTCGTCGCGACTTATAGGTGCTTGAGGTGGCCATGCCTCCAAAGCGGAAGAGGACCGAGAGGGGGTCAGTGGACTCTGGCGAGAACAGGCCTTCGCCTCATCGACCTGGCAATGCGCATCTCGGAAGTGGGCAAGATCGGGAAGGAGACATGCGCGGAAGAGGAGGAGGGAGGGGCAGACAAACCAGAATCCAAGGGAGGCCGCCCAGGAGGGAATCCACAGAGAGCTTCAACAATCCTCCTGCCACACCGAGGACTTTGACAGGCACCATGTCGCCTCCACCTCGTCCACCCTCGATCTCTGCTCAGTCGCAAACACAGCCTGCACTTTCAGCACCGACGCCACCTACACCACTGAGATCTCCTACTCCAGAGCCTATCAAGAACCCATCGCCATACGACTACTCTCACATCACAGACCAGCGCTTAGCTACATGGACCGCTGCTGGACAGGATGTGGTCATACAAGCTGGGATCCAGGCTTTCGACGACCTAGATATTTTGGATCTGTCAACCATTTTTCAAGAGCTTGTTCGTGCTGGCCTGGATGGAAGATTAAAACCAACAGAGGCAGGAACTTGTGTTAATGCTATTCTTCGCCCTGACATAGCTGCAGAAGAGCAGGACGGCGACAAGATCGATGCCACATCACTGTTTCTTGATTCCCTCTCCATCTTGGCAGACACCGAGCCTTACCACCCTGGATTACGACAGCTTGTGATTGCTAGTGGTGTCTCCCCGGTCTTGATGCGGCAAATGCTGGATACTCCATTGTTGCAAAGTCTTGGTCTCACAAGAGATACATTCTTCAAAGCCGGAATTCGACAGGTCACCAATCTTCTCTACCGACAGGCAAATCACAACCTCCTGCGAGAGGAGACAGAAGGCTATTCGAAACTAGTCACTGAGCTCTTTGCCACAAGCGCCGGTGAGCCACCTACCAGTGCTGTGGTCGAGGATACATTTGAGCGTGTCAAAGGTTTAATTGGGACTTTTGATCTCGACGTTGGCAGGGTATTGGATGTAACGCTTGATGTATTTGCCTGTGTCCTGATTAAGCAATTTCGGTTTTTTGTCAAGCTTCTGCGCGTCAGCTCCTGGTGGCCTCGTGACACCGTCCTTCCCGAGCTGGCGACGAAAAATGGCAATCTTCCTAACTGGGCCTTGCCAGGCTCGTCCGGGTGGGAAACGACTGAAGAAGAGCAAAATAATGCCGCTCCTGCTCGTGATGCTCGGGATAAGGAGTTCTGGGACCGTGTTAGGAAGATTGGGATGGACGCCTTTTACGAACTTGGTGGCAGACAGCCTGTCGATGCAAAGACGAAAGAGCAACTTGCTGCTGGACCCTCTGATACCGACGAAGAGTCAAATGCAGATCGGCAATGGATTGCAGCAACGGGCACATTGCCACCATCGGGCAACCGTGTTGCCGCTCAATTACTGGGCTTCAAACTGCGATTCTATACATCTCCTGCTCGCGAAAAGGATGACGCTTTGCCTGCCAATATCATATATCTTGCCGCTCTTTTGATCAAGATTGGCTTCATTTCTCTGAGAGATTTGTATCCGCATCTCTGGCCATTAGATGAAGATATGGAAGCTGTTCGGACCAAGAGAATGAAGGAAATTGCGGAAAAGGAGAAGCAGAATCGTCCTGGAGGAGGAATCAATGCTCTTATGATGGCTGGAGCGCTTGCCGATGATACCCTACCAGCTAATGGCAGATCGCGGGATGCGCCAAACTCGAAACCTGATGCCAGTGCAGCAGCTCCCGTCGAGGCAGAAGAAGAAAAGGAGAAGCTGCCGGAACCTAATGACCAAAAGGTTCTGCTGCTCATCAATTTACTCACCATTGGCGCCATTCCGGAATCCTTATTTATGCTCGGGCGCTTTCCATGGCTGCCAGAGGCATATGCAGAGGTCCTCGATCTTTTGCATCGGCTTTTGCACCATTCAGTGGACAAGGTCTACAAGTCTTCTCAACCATCAAACATATCTGACACGGAGATTCCTGTGAAGAAGTTGGCAGACTCGGATCAAAATGGGATGCCAAAGGGATCCGTGAGACGAGGTGAGAATCCGCCTCGGAAACCTCTCCGATGGCCTTTCCCCTCAACTAAGGATGTGGCGGACGGCATTGGCTACAAGTTCTACTGGGACGAGTGGGCAGATTCGATTCCTGTCTGTCAGACGGTCGACGACATATTTACATTATGCAGCACACTTCTCAACTATTCTGGTGTGAACATTGGCCGGGATTCTATGTTGCTGTCGAAGCTCGCCAGCATTGGTAACAAGAGCTTGTCGGAAGATCCATCAGAAGCAAATCTAGCCAGATGGCAAGATCTTCTCAAAAGACTTCTTGTCCCAGCCTTGAGCCATACGAAAGCCAACACGAACGTCGTCAACGAAATTTACGACATGCTCCGCTACTATCCGGCTCCAGTCAGATATAATATCTATGCAGAATGGTTTGAAGGTCAAACATCGAGATTGCCGGCCATGACAACCGCTTTCACACGAGCCAGACTTGAGACATTGAGTACCATGAAACGCATTAGCAAGACGAATCTTACTACACAGGCCCGGGCGTTGGCAAAGACGGCTTACGCCAATCCAGGAGTAGTCTTCAAAGTTGCCTTAGATCAGATCGAGTCATACAGCAATCTGACCGAGGTCGTCGTTGAATGCGCACGATACTTTACTGACCTTGGCTATGATGTTCTTATCTGGTCTCTGATGAGCTCCCTTGGCGGCAAAAGTCGAAGTCGTACACGAGATGATTCGGCTCTTCTGACAAGTCATTGGTTGATTGCGCTGTCCAACTTTTCAGGCAAGGTTTTCAAGCGCTATTCGATAATGAACCCGGCACCGATTCTGCAATACGTCAACGATCAGCTCTATCGTGGAAACTCCACTGATCTTATTATCCTTCAAGAGCTGATTGCACAAATGTCAGGTGTCGTCCCTGACACTGACTTCACGGATGCGCAGCTTCTTGCTATGACTGGAGGTGAAGTTCTGCGCCGTCAGACGCTCATTAGTCTGCAAGACAAGCGGTTTGAATCTATCAAGACTGCCAAACGGCTAATGAAGTCTCTGACGGAGACGAAGTTGGCTGGACAGTTATTGATCTCCATAGCTCAGCACCGACAGTCTTCCGTGTACAGTGTCCCTGAAAATGACGCTCATATCAAATATCTTTCAACAATGATCGATGATGCGCAGCGAATTCTGGGCCAATTCCTTGATCTTTTGCGCAGCAATCTTAGTGTCGAACAATTCGACGATCTCGTTCCGAATACTTACGACCTGATGTCGGAATTTGGGCTTGAACCGGCTCTTGCCTTCGCCATCGGCCGCGCCAGCTTTGCATCTAAAATTGCTAGCACCTCCTCTTCTATTCCAACTACACAAACATCCAAAGATCAAATTGAGACAAACGGAACTACTCCACTGCTTGATAAGGATGGCGATACTGGCATGGACTCAGCGAATTCTCATACATCTCAAGCAAACAATGCTACTTCAGGTGATATCTTGGCTGCTACAAACGGCGACGTTGAAATGTCCGAGACAGTCGAGGTTGGCTCATCTGATAATATTGTGGGATCACCGTCCACATCTGTGGATCCTTGGCTAGAAGTCCTCGCCCCGCTCATCGATTCTATGCCAGAGGTATTAACCGAGAAACCATGGAATTTGTTAAATCCAGAATTCTACGTCACATTTTGGCAATTGGCCCTCTCTGATATTCAGGTTCCAATGGATAGTTACACCACGGAAAACTCACGATTGACGAAAGAGATGTCGGATATCATGAAAGATCGGAGTGACATGAGTCGTCCAGGAATGATTCGCAAGGAAGAAGCGAGAAAGGCCATCGAGAACACGAAAGAACAGTTGTTGAATGAGTCAAAAGATCAGATGAGCCAGTTTGGGCGCACTCGGGCTCGTTTAAATAAGGAGAAATCCAAGTGGTTCAGCGGTGTCCACGGAAGATACGATGCCTTGAGTGATGTACTCATTGAAGAGTGTTTTCTTCCTCGCCTGCTCTTATCCCCCAGCGATGCTGATTACGCATTCAAAATGATCAAATTTTTGCACAACAGTGCGACGCCTCATTTCAGGGCCCTTGGCTTATTCGGCCGTCTGTTCCGAGGAAACAGGCTTCGCACGATCATATTCTCTTGCACCATTCGCGAAGCTGAATGCTTTGGCAGGTTTCTTAAGTCCATTCTAGCCGACCTTGCCCGCTGGCATTCGAGCAAAGCCATCTACGAAAAGGAAGCTTGGGGCTCTAATCAGGATCTTCCAGGATTTGCAAGACATATGAGAGAGGATTCAAAACCTGTGAGCCTCTTGGAATTCGAGGATTTCAGGAGAGTACTCTTTGCGTGGCATAAAAACCTCAATATCGCTTTAAGAGCTTGCTTGACTGGAACCGAGTGGATGCATATTCGAAACGGAATCACGGTCCTGAAAGCGGTCGTCGAGCATTTCCCTGCAGTCGACTTCATGGGCAAAGCGTTCCAAAACATGCTTACCACGGTCGCCAAGCGCGAGGATGGAAAGCGGGAGGATCTCTGTCTCTTGGCCAATGCGTCGATGCCTGAATTGAAGAAGCGGGAAAAGAAATGGGTCATGACACAGGCATTCGCAATCAATCTGGTAAATCAAGTTGTGTCAAAACTAGTCTTTCTATTTACTAACTTCTTTAGGCCGAATCCACGCAAGTCAACGGCGCTCAAGGTAAACTGGTGGAAGGAAATATTGCCAAGACTCTTCTCAAGGCTACGGCTCCTGAATTCAAGCCCTCTCCAGCAATTATGTAAGTGTATTTTCTGATCTTTCTTGCTTCTCAGTCTGACAGAACGCAGCTCCAACGGAAAACCCGAGCGTGTGCAAAAAGGAAGGGAGGCTGAAGACGGCGAGGTTGACGATACAAAATCTGCCGCTAGCAAGATTGCAGTCGTAACTCCATCAACTCCTGCTACAGGCTCCGATGTTACATTGGGAACATCCACCCAACCACTTCAAACCGAGATTTCAGCACGCCAAGATGCACTTCGCAACAGTTCTGCAAAGGTTCCAGGGGTGAATCAAGCCCAAGCTAGGCTGCCGCCAAGACAGGATTTTACTCGAGCTCCTCCAGTTCTTGAGCGGCCTCCTACAAATCTTCCTAATCGTCCTGAGGCGCCCATTCCAAAACATATTCAAACTCTTCCTGGCAGAGAAGGCGATAGGAGAGACATGCATCAGTCACGGATGGATCGTCCCACTGATGTCCCTCGCTGGTCTCACGACAATCTGGGTCAAGATCGCCGAGGTCCTGATATGAGCAACCGGGGACTGGAAAGGCCATCTGATAGAGTCCCGCCTTTTGATCGCGACGGGCCTAGAGATCGTCATGATGTTATCCGGCGTGGAGCAGAATCGTTTGCAGATATCAAACAGCGTGAACGCTTAGCTGTGGACCACAGAGGTGCAGAACGACCGTCCCGTGAAGAGGCACTTGCTCTGGGAAGGTCCGCTTCGGCACAAGTTGATCGCGCTCCCCTTGTCAATTCGGAACGTCTTGAACGTCTGGCCCTGGTGGATCCTGCCATTAATCCGGCTCGTGCGGCTCTCATATCTGGTGGTGGAGATCCTTTGAGGACTGATTCGCCCCGCGGATACAGGGATGATAGGACTCATTTGAGACCTCAGTCACCTCGACGAGGAGGTCGTCATGGTGTTCCGGACAGGGATCATATAGATGTCAGACGTGAAGACCGTATGTCAGGAGGCCGTGGTGCTGGACCTGAGGTGCAGGATCTAGGGAGAATCAGACATGATGACACTCAGGCCGGGCCGTTCCAACCTCGCGGTGCCGATCGGCCAGATGATCGAAGCAGAGATGCCTTCCAGCCAACGCAGCCACTACCTCGCTCAGTTGATCCCGATCATGGTAGATTGAACCAATCTGGCAGATATGGTGAATCAAGCTTTGGCCGTCTTAATACCGCTTCAGATATTCCATCTGGACCTAGGAGTCATGGGCCACGTGGGAGCAGCCGGCAGGTCAGTGCAACCGTTGCGCGGGTTGATACGCGGCAACAGCAAGGACCAGTTCGTCCACCATCGCCGGATAAGATGCCACCGACTGGGCCAGCGGTTGATCGATCAGGTAGACGTCCTGATTCTTCTGGTGGTCCGACTACTCCATCCTTGAGGGGAACTGCAGCATCTCCTGCGCCTCCAATCCATCCGGAGCGACTGAGACATCTTGCTCCAGAAGCACAAATACAAGCTACCCAGGCTGCGCCGCCACCTCCACCGAGTGCTGCTGCAGTGGGCATCCATCCATCCCGTCTAGGTGCCTTCCAGAGCGACCAGTCGTCTACTGGACCAACACTACCACCATTGCAAACCTCCAATGTGCGAGATGTTTCAGCTGCGCCGTCGCCAATGAATTCTGGTCCCCCATCCGGTCCCAGGGGCCAAGGTGCTCAGCCTTCAACACCAACTTCAGCTGGCTCGAATGTACCTATGGGCCCTTCATTCCCATCAAACGAACGTGTTAGAGGTCCGATACGTCAGCTAGCTGGGATTAACAGCACTTTGCAACAAGCTGGACAATCTGAGAGATCCAAGGGATCCGATCGCACTAGTGACAGAGGAGTCAACATTCGCGGTAGAGGCAACATAACTTCAGCTGCTGGCGGACAAGGCTTCCTGGGCTCTGGTCCATCTACACCTGTCAATGCCGTTCGTCCTGACATAAGAGATAGTGGCCGCGGAAGGGATATGACGGCGCCGGAGCCATCACCAGCTGATCTGTTCTCAGCGCGCATCAACAAGCCCTCGGAAGAGGACCGATCAGACAGTCGCACAAGCTCAACCCGTGAATCTGGCCGGCGCGAGAGGTCAGGACGTCACAGTCGTCGGGCGTCCAGGTCCCGAAGTCCCGAGCGCGAGCGCAGCCATCGCGATGCCAGCTCCTCAGCAGATATCCGTGCAGAGATGGGCAATAGAGTCGATTTTAGGGAGAGTAGAGGAGGCAGCCGCAGAGACAGCGACAGGGATATTCACAGACGTTCTTCTGGTCGAAGCCTGCCTGCGACCGTGGGGGAGAGCGGGAGGGAGCGCGATACGATGCGCCGCGATGGCAGGGATATGGAGAAGCCGCGCGATGGGCCGTCGATGAGGGCTCCTGAGACGGAGTTCAGTCGTGGACAGCAGTATCCTCCACAGCACGTGCCGTCTGGGCGAGGCGGCGAGGGCGCTGATAGGATGCGCGACTCGAGGAGCAGCCGTGGATCTGAAGATCGGCGGGAGGGCCGCAGCAGTCGTGACGATGGGACGGGCAGCATCGGCAAGAGGCGAGGGGAAGATAGGGGAGGGCCTGATCGAGGGAGGGATAAGAGAGCTCGGCAGAGCTAGACGCGTCGTTCTGACATTCGATCTTCTTTTTGTATTTTCGACATTTTCATGGTGATGGGCTTTGAAGGGGTCATGGAGGAAGGGTAGGCATCTGGTAGAGATGGGATGATGGGATCTGTATGGGGCTTGAGCATGGTGCATTGCGCGGGCGTCTTCATTTTACTGCTTCTGTGATGGGCATTAAGAGCGTGGTGGGCATATTTCGTTTGTATTATAGCTTTCGGGTGGATGGTGAGAGGAGGATTGATTGTAGGTATGGTACGGAAATTCAATGGATGGGTGTTGAATGCCTGTGTAATGATTTTGTGAATTCTCATGGCCTCGTGACTTCTATGAATATGCTTATTGCTTAATTATCAAATGTTCATTGCGTCACGAGACACAGTTTTCCTAGACATGGTCCGGTGATCTTCAGATGTCTTGATTGAAAGCGTCTCCTTTGCAGAATAGGGTAATCCAAGAAATGGGTTTTCGGTATCTAATTGCCCGAAATGGGTAGAATATAGCTGGAAATGGCTAGCGGACCCTCGTGCCGAGTTTAACCCTCTAACCACAAGACACCAAGAACTGGAATGTGGCAGGTGGCATGTGCCATGCAAGAAACAACGACTACTATGCCAAGGAAGCAGCGACGATGCCATCATTGATTGAGTGCCATGACAGAGACCATGTATGACATGACAATATGTAGAAGACTGAAGACTTGTTGACTACACTGTGATATTCCCGCACTGTTCAAACCTGCACCGACTCTACAACGACACCTCTCTGACCCCTCTCTGCTCTGGACTCATATCCTCATATCCTCATAAACTCATAAACTCATCGCTCACTCACTCTTACACTCTATACTGTTGTTCACTTCTCGACATCGAACGCTCTGCTCCTGCCACCTGGCTTGAGGACTGATGGCTTGAGGACTGACCTACCATGTGTCTCTAACTCCTGCAAGAACCCGCTTCAGCAGCTAATACAAGAGTTCATGGCGCGTCATGTTCTCCCTCCTCAACTTCCTCCTCTCGAGCAAGAGCGCCTCGGGCTGCAACGACTCGTCCTCCGTTCGGCGCAAGTCGAGCGTTTCCTCGAAGAAACGACCTTCGAGTCTCCTTTCCCCGTTCGCCCACCTTGTCAAGTCCTCCAACTCAGCACTCACATCCACCGTTCTCCACCTACGGGATGGCCTCACCGAAGAGCAGCGTCTCGCTGCGCAACGAGGGTCCGACAGAATCCAAATAAAAGCACTGCGCCTTCAGAATGCGAAGAGCTTCGAGGAATGGAAGGCGGCAGCGAAGGAGCTGGACATAGTGGAAGGTAATGAGGCATGGAAGAGGGATAACGAGTGCGATAAATTCGACGCACCGTTGATTCAAGCACGACTGGGGCTTTTGGACGACGCCAGGATAAGCGGTGATGTTAGATGTATGCTATACCTCATCCGCACTTCGCTCTCACGAAACCTAGGTGGCATGGGGAATGTGGAGTTATATCAGCATTCACACATTGGGACGAAGGATTTGATTGAACAATATATTGATTCCACGGTCGAGGTGATACAGCAGCTGGTCAATACGGATGAGAAGGCACTGCCGGCAGGACTCGAGACGAAAGACCTGCTTGAGCAGGTTGTATATGCCCGCCAAGCCTTTGGACGTAGTGCTTTACTGTTGAGCGGCGGTGCGACTCTGGGAATGTATCATATCGGTGTCCTGAAAGCACTTTTCCAGGCGAAGCTATTGCCTCGAATTATCTCCGGTGCCTCGGCAGGTGCCATCGTCTGTTCCGTACTTTGCACACGTACAGATGAAGAGATACCACAAGTTCTCGACGAATTTCCCTATGGCGATCTGGCCGTATTCGAAGACCAAGACCGCGAAGAAGGCGCCTTGGAACACGTTGCTAGACTGCTTACACAAGGAGCCTGGATCGACATCAAACATCTAACACGAGTGATGAGGCAACTCCTCGGTGACATTACCTTCCAAGAGGCATACAACCGCACGCGTCGCATTCTCAATATCGGTGTCTCTCCATCCTCGGTGTACGAGCTCCCCCGGCTCCTAAATTACATCACCTCACCGAACGTCCTCATTTGGTCCGCCGTTGCCGCCTCCTGCTCCGTCCCTGTCGTCTTTTCGTCAGCGCACCTTCTCGCCAAAAACCCCATGACCGGCGAGCACACACCCTGGAATCCCACACCGCTGCGTTGGATCGATGGTTCTGTCGACAACGATCTTCCCATGACTCGTCTCGCCGAGATGTTCAACGTAAACCATTTCATCGTCTCGCAAGTGAACCCACATGTTGTGCCCTTCCTCTCCACCTCCGCTCCCTCGCCATCCACGCCTCCGTCACTCTTCACACTCAACTCAAAGATCTCCTCGCTCGTCTCGCCTCTCACAACATTCGCCAAGTCCGAAGCGTTGCACCGTCTTTATGTCCTGGCGCAACTAGGCGTGTTTCCGAATTTCTGCAACAAGACGAGGAATATGCTAAGCCAAAAATACTCGGGCGATATTACGATTCTCCCGAGGATAGAATACCGAGATTTTCCGACGATGTTGAAGAATCCCACGCCGGCATTTATGGTTCGTGCCTGCGAAGCGGGCGAGCGAGCGACGTGGCCCTTGCTGGGAAGAGTAAGAAATCATTGCGCCGTGGAGTTGGAGCTGGACAGGGCCGTGACGGAGTTGCGTGCTAGAGTCGTCTTTGGGCGAAGTGGCGAGAGATGGTGGAGCAGGCCTGGAAGCGAGAAGAGCGGCAGGGGGCGATATCAGGCGGAGGGAAATCGAAAACGCATGCTTAGCGGCACGCATCCGAAGGCCTGGATCTTCAACAAGCCGGCCGATTCCCATGAAAGTGCTCCAGCGCCTAATGAGTGCCGGGTGCGTCCTTCGATCCGTACGGCGCAGAGCTACTCGCATGCGCAACACTTGAATAATGTTGCGGCGTATCAGACGCCGACGTCGTTTATTGGGGTGCCTACACCCAGCCCGGTTCCAACGACATCTATATCGTATTCGGAGGCGCCGATGGGGCGGTTTTTGCAGCCGACGGTGAGGATAAATGCGCCGGCGGGGGCGGCGGAGGTGAGGCTGGGGATGTTGCCAAGTCCGTCGACTGCTTCGGACCTGGGACTGAAGAGTGTGACGGATGAGTCGGAGACGGAGAGTTTGACGGGTGAGTCGGAGATGGAGGATTCAACGGTGGAGAATGAGGTTGAAGTCGAGGCTTCGGCGCCGAAGCGGCTGTTTGGGAGGGATAAGTGAAGGGGCAGGACTGGGAGGAGGAAGTTATGGAAATAGAACATAACCATTTGAAAAGATCTGAACTCGCTATTTCATCTCAGCAAGCTAGAGGTTTAATAGTGGGAAGCCGGACGGAACTACGCTGACCCAAGCCGAGAGGAGAGAGAAGGGCAAGGATGCCCCGGAGAGGCTGGCCGCCCGCGTAAGGACAATGGAGAGGAGGACAGAGCAATCTGTAGATGGCATGCATGGCATACTGAGAGTCCCAGGGACGGAAGAAGATTCCATTTGTCCTGCGTCACGAATTTACGCATATAAGCATCGCAACGGCATTTCACATCTGCATCCACGGTCGTTTGGGAATCATAGCTGATGAGGTTTAAGGCGTTGATGTTTTTTTAAAGTATATATATGGCTTGCGGTGTCAGCATTTTGCATTGGAATATAGCCTTATTTCTATGTCATCAGTCTTATAGGACTTCGACCGGTGTGTCTACCGGCCACTTATATTTTAACGTCTTATATCAACCCGAACGCCATGCCTGCCTACGCCGTGGCTGTCCCTTCTAACTCCTGACTACAGGATATCAAATCTAATATCCATCATACATCATCACCCATCTTTATCTCCATCTCTCTCCCCTTCCTTCGTCGTCTTACCATTTCTACGCCCCAACTCCCCAGCCCAGCCTAACAACGCCGATACTCCACCTCCCGCTCCCTTCCCCCCTGCACCCGCCCATCCAACCCGCCCAACCACGTCCCACTCACTGCGCCCAGCGCGGCCAAATCACCCACCTCCACGCCTCTCTCTGCTTCTGCTCCATTCTCCGTGGTCTCCCTATCCCACTCGCACGTACCCCTCCTCGCAACCACTGCACCGCCCTCCCCACCAAGCCCTCCCCTCGGTCCCGCCCTCAAACACCCCTCCGCCTTCTCCCCCAACAGCCCTGCAAACCTCCTCCCTCCACCCCCGCCCTCCCCCAACACCCTCAGCATCTCAAGCAAGTACTCCTTCCCACCCCCCGCATCCATCCTCCCCCTGCTCCCCTCTCCGCTTCTGCCCAGCGCCAGCACGTCCGCAAGCGCACACCCGATGTCGAACACCTTCTCCAGGATGCCCGGGCCGTTGGCGCGCAGGGCGTGGCCCGGCAGCGAGGCGGCGAGGGCGGCGAAGCGCGCGGAGAGGACGATGGGGTGGTGGAAGGAGAGCGGGGTGGGGGCGTGGGGCGACGAGGAGAGGAGGCCGAGGGAGACGCAGAGGTGCCAGGTTGTTGTGGAGAGCCACTGCGAGGGTATCAGTGGTGGGTCGGAGACTGGGGTTGGGGGGGAGGGAAAGGGAAAGGAAAGTCGGGATGGACGAAGAGGGAAACGGAAAAGGGACACACCAGGCGTGTGATGGACAGGTCGGCGCGTTGGATGTCCGTGCGTCGCACGCCTTCTTCGGGGACGCAGTGCGAGAGCGTGGCCTGCAGGGCAGCGAGCTGGGCCGCGGACATGGCGTCTCGGGCTGCGAAAGGGAGGGCGGGGGCACGGGCAGCGTGGTTCCACGTGTCGAGGAAGGACTTGTCGAAGTTGCGGAAGAGGGCTACGAGGTCCAGGAAGCCGGCGATGATGGTTGCGTCGGGGTCCGTCGGCGCGGTGGCGGGGAGCGCGATCGTGCAGCTCAGGGTCAGGGGACGGTGCCGTTGCAGGGCGTAGGCGCGCTCGGTGATGACGAGCAGCCAGAAGGTGCGGCGGCTGAAGAGCGCCGGGCGCGGGGGCATGGAGAGGTAGGTTTCTTCCTCGTGGAGGCGCAGGGTTTCCAGCAGGGTGATGGATTCGCGGAGGTGGAACCAGGCGGAGTTGTGGCGGTCGCAGTCGAAGAGGCCGGCGAAGATGAAGAAGCTCGTGTGCACATCCTGGAGAGAGGGCTTTTCGATGTAGTCCCATGCTGCCCTGGCACGCTTGGCTTCGTTAATGAAGAAATTCGTGGTGAGAGCGGCTTTGCTCGGGTCGGGGGTGGAGACGCCTTGCTGGTCGGAGCTGACCTGGGTGAAAACGGCGGCACAGAGAGAGGCTACCAGAGCGTATTTCTCGGGGCGGTAGAGGAAGGAGGGGAGGGTGGAGTAGAAGTCGTCCTTGTGGAGAATTGGCGTTAACGGGTATTTGTATTTGAAAAAACTCTCGGCAAACTCCTCGACCACGGCCAACGTGAGCAACGGCGAGGGCTCAAAGTGGGATGCAGAATGGTCAAGATTGCTGTTGAGATCTTGAGGCGGCGAGGACAGAGTCGATGATATTGAGGGCGGCGGATATGCAGCGACAAAGACGGTCTCCTGACTCCTGTGCTTCTGCTGCTCCATCTGCATCTTCAGGATCGACCTGGGCATCCTCTTCGAGGGACCCTTCGGTCCCTTTTTCTTCGGCACGTTTAGATAGGTGCATCGCAGCCCCGTTATCTGGCAGTTATTACACGGCTTTGTGCCATCGCACTTAATCTTCCTGGCATGGCAGCAGTCACATGCCTGCTTGACCTTCGGAGCGCGCTTAGTTCGCTGGTGGATGTATGGCGATAGCGAGGACATGTCGACAGGCTGATCACGATGGACGGACGAGAGGAGGCCTCACTCAAGGATCAAATTGATAGAAGCTTTCTGACCTTGGAGTCGGAAGATCGAGATGGCCGTGCATGGCATGACACCTATGAGTTCCAGACGGTTAGGGAAGAAGGTCTCATGTCGATCCGAAGGAAAGTAAAGTTGGAGTTATGTACGGCGAGGGTCCCCCTTCCCCGCCATCTGTGAAGATGCATCCATGATCCACGTCAAGCCGCCGTCGCCTGGAAGAAAGAGCTAGTCATGTGATCCCGGCCCCTTTTCAAAACAATATGGTATGTACAGTGTATATGCTGCCTTACAAGACAAGATCCCCCGTAAATTGCTGACTGTACCTTGGAAATTGAATCCTCCTGGCAATATTAATGCGATGATAGTGCACAGACAGCTCAAGACATGTCACTCTCCTGATACTCCGCAGAGCAGTAGGACGATGGATAGATATTATCATATCATATCTCTGCATATCTCTGCTTCCTGGAGTTCAGCTGTTCTGCTTGGTGCCTTTCAATACATATATGATATTATCATATTATCATATTATCATATTGGATGTGGTGTATTTCTCGAGATCCGAAGTTCCCTCTCAGGCTAAATAAAACTAAGGTGAGCTGGCTTATGTCATCAGCCGCGGATCCCACTTTTTAACGCCAGATGTCCCTCCGCCGGCTAAATTAGGTTAGGGCATGACGGAAGATGGATGACCTGAGCCGACGACGACAACAACATCAAGTTATCAACAACAACGACAACAATAATCATCCATCGCATCCATCCCTCTCAACATATATCAATTTATCCATTCACTTTATTATCTTCTTTATTATCCTCTGCCCACAAACAATTGGAATATAAATGTATTTATTATTTTCCCCTTCCGGCAATTTCTTCACAACCAATCATCCCCTCCATTGGCGGGTTAGATTTCACCGCTACGCGGCTGTTATACTCGGATGAATACCTAGGTAGGTATCACATAATCACTCCTCACGCCGTATCAGAGCACTCCTCCATGACATTATTGGCATCCACTGCTATCCAGATATTGTGGAGCTGTAAGATATATAGTGAGCCACTGAGAAGACACTTTGCCCGACCTGCTCTGCTCGGCCACATCATACATGTGCCTGGGAGAGGACGGCATGCCATGGAGCCTGATGGAGGGTCCTGTAGGTGTCACTTCCCTTCTGTCTTTCGTGATGCTGGACTTCCACCATCTTCATCACATCTCTTTGTCTTCCGTCGATTCTCAACGGAGCGGGCGGCTTGATCGCAATCAGGCAGCTGTAAGGAGCACCGCACAGCGTCGCTGAACAAGCTCTTCTGGCCCGTCTTTCATCCTTCCGAGTCTGTCCTTCCTATCTCTCCGAACTTCTGTGGCTGCGATCGTGGCATGCTACGTGTGCTGTTGATCCTTATACCCAGCCCTCCTCTCTGGCGCCTCGACCTCTTCCACCCTTCCCCCTCAACTCCCGAACCTCTCCCGACGGATGTCCATGAGACGTGTCAAAGAGCAGCCATGTCCTCCGATCTTGTCTCCTTCACCACCTACCGCCCCTTCTATCATTTCATTGCCCCTCATTCCTGGATGAACGACCCCTGCGGCGCCGTCTACATCCCCGAACTCAAAGAATGCATCCTCTGCTACCAATGGCACCCCGGCAGCGCCGCCGCCGGCAACACCGCCTGGGGCATGGCCCGCTCCAAAGACCTCATCACCTGGACCGATTGCGCGCCCGCCCTTCGCACCGGGCCCCCCTCCTCGTACGACTCTCACGGCGTCTTCTCCGGCTCCCTCGTCTCGCGCCTCGTTGACGGCAACCGCATGCTCTACCTCTTCTACACCTCCATCTCCGCCGTCCCCATCCATTGGTCCAAACCCTACATCACCGGCTGCGAGTCCCAGTCCCTCGCCTTCTCCACCGACCTCGGCCGGTCCTGGCACCGCTACCAGCAAAACCCGCTCTTGACCGAGCCCCGTCACCAGGCCCAGACAACCGGCTGGCGCGATCCGTACGTCGCTACTTGGCCCTTACTGTCCTCTCTCCGTGGCGCCAGGCCAGGTACAAACTACATGCTCATCTCATCTGGTAAGCGGGGCTCCGGCCCCGAACTCGTGCTCTACGAATCCCCTGACCTCCTCTCCTGGACCCCTCTCTGCGTACTCTTCAAAGCCGCAGCCGATACGCCCATAACCCCACATCGACGCAGCATGCGCCACGGCCGCAACTTCGAGTGCGCATCCTTCCTCACGTTGGCCGGGAAGCCCTACATCCTGGTAGGCGTGGAGGCGCATCCAAACCACACCGACCGGCATTCGGCTCGCTACACGCTGTGGATGTCTGGCAGGCTGCGGCTGGACAGCCGGGGCAGGCCAGTATTCGTGCCGGAGAGCCACGGGACACTCGACCACGGCATCTTGTACGCGCCGCACATCTTCGGGGGCGCGAGAGGCGAGCTGTTGCTTAGTGGGTGGGCGGACGAGGACGACGACGGGCTGGGGAAAACCCAGGGATGGGCGGGTTGCGTGACGTTGCCGAGAGAGTTGTTTGTGCTGGAGAGGCCGCTAAGGGAGGCTGATGACAACGCCGATGACCACGTTTGGGCGCGCGACAAGGCGACGGGGACGATGACGACGCTGGGTGTTCGGCCAGCACACCATCTCCGTGGACTGCGTTCGGGATCAATGATATACCCCCTCGCGGCGCTGTGGCAGATGCGCAGCAAGAGCTACGAGATCGAGGCGCGTCTCGCCAACCTCAGCGGCCGTGAAACGCTTATTTTCAACGTGCGGCAGGCACCGGGGGACGAGGAGGTGACGCGGATTGTGTTTGCGCTGGCGACGCAGAGCGTGCTTGTCGACCGGTCGCTGTCCAGTCTACGCGTCGGGAATCGAAGTGCGGAGAGGGGGGACTTTGTCCTGGGCGCGGGAGAGGACTTGCACATTCGCGTGTTTGTGGATAATTCGACGGTGGAGGTTTTTGCGAATGGGCGGTTTGCGATGGTGAGCAGGGTCTATCCCGTGTTGGAATCGGCGGTGGGGGCGTCGTGTGTGTTTACTGGCGCGGATGGGAAGGAGGTGGATACGGGTGTGTGGGTGCAGTGCTGGGAGGGGCTGAGGGAGGCGTGGCCGGAGAGGGGAAGGCGGGAGGATGGGATTGAGGAAGCATTGGGGGGGATGGAGATTGGTGACGAGGAGGTGGTGGAATATGTGGATGGGGAGGGGGATGGGGAGGAGGAACCAAGCGAGGGCGAGGGCGTGGACATGGACATGGAAATTGAGAGGGAGATGAAAGTGCAGGGCAGGGACGTGGGTGTTATGGCTGTTGCTGCATAGCAGAGACGGGATGGCGAAGGGGATGAAAAGATGGGTGATAGACGGTGTTTATGTATGCATCTATATCTCTTTCTTCCGGTTAGTTAGTTAGAGTAATCTGTAATCCAGTCCGGACCACGGTCTCGTGGCCGGCGATAGATAGTGCACATGGGTTCAGAGCGATTTCCTAGGGAGGAATAGGGGGTTCTGTAGACGTTTGTTGGGATTCTAGTCAGGTTAACGAATATCACGACGCAGATCCTTTATAAAGCGTGCTCACTTGCTTCATCCAGAGTTACTAAATCCAGTCACTGAGAGCGATCAGCCACTGAGTTAGCCTGAAGGTGCTCTAGCAATGAGCCAGATACTGACGTGCTGGCTATCCAGCCTCAGAGACTGTATATCCCTCTAAGCAAGGTCTGGCACTCAGGCACTGCTAGCCTAGTGCCAGAGCTCTAATAGCCACGATGATGATGACCACGATGAAGACCTCATCCTCAAAGTAGGTGTCTGAGTGGCTGGCAGTTCCAAGTACTATGATTAGTGGCTGGATCTACGATATTATCAAAACCGTAACTGGACTTAACAAACCACTTTAGAGAGGCAGAGGGAGGAGGCGCGGAATCTAAGATTGCAGATTGAAGAGTTGATGACGGAGAAGATCGGCATGGTCGAGGATTACTCGAGGTTAAAGCGCAGGTACGAAGTGATGAGAGCTAGACTCCCTCCCCCATCAGTATCTACACCTCCATCGGCATCAGCACCTCCATCAGTATCTGCAGCTCCATTAGCTGCAAGCCACCCTATAACTAGAGGTACAGGGTTAGCATCATCTGTTGAATAGGGACCTAGGCCGGCCCCCGGGCCAGCCCCCGGATTTGGAGAATGTTGCATGAGAATTCTCATGCATCAAGCAAACACTTGTTAGCAAACTTAAATAGCAAACACAATAGCAAACACGCTCTATTTGAATACAAATAGAGCTCCATAGGTAGATAGTTTTCATCAATTCAATTCAATTCAATCAGCTTGCATTCCAACATCATCTACAGCAAATTTGAATCTAGGCGCTTCTAGAGCGTCTCCTTTGCTAGAAGCTGATCGGATACTTGAAGTGTCGATGGCAGTCCTATTACAACGATATTATAAGGAACAGCATAGGTCTAATTAATTATATCATATTTCTTTCTACTATTATAAAAGTAGATAGACTATGTTAAACAAACGCTTAGTTGATTATTGCCTTTCAAAATGACATAAGTATAAGAAATACAGTTTATATAATCACTATTTCTAAAGTATTTAATTTATGACATAAACTATACTATAAAAACCAGGAAACTATAGATATTAAACACATTTTGTTCTCTCTCTTTTCTTTTACCATGGAGTCTGCGCCGCATCTTCATGACTCTCAATTTTCGTCAAAATATTACGTACTTCGTCTTGGAGGTGCTGGCTATGCGTAGCATCCCGGGGCAACATCTCCTGCTCCAGGAGCTCTCGGAAGCGCTTTTGTTGTTTGTTGTCTGTGCAACCAATGCCGGCGCACGTAGTTACTCGGCCACGACATTAGCAAGGCCATCATCTCTCTGTTGTAAAGTTCGCAGTGGCCCATCTCTTTGGCCCTCCAGTTCCAGATACATTCTCACTTTTGTAAGGTTTGATATGGCTGAGCTAACCTTCTGCATCTCCCAGTAATGAGACTCGTCCCCTGGTCAGCCTGCAGGACAAAATTCCACACAACGTCCGACATCCTCAAGCTGGAAATAGGCGCAGATCAGTTCGTGCGGTCGGTTTTCATGCTTAATTTCTTGCCCTTCGGAGCTTTTTGTGGCTTTTGCGGGTTTTGCGGCTTGGGAGCTTTTTGTTCCCTGGGCGGGTTTTGTGACTTGGGCGACTTTTGCGGTTTTTGCGGCTTAGGAGCTTTTTGTGGCTTGGGTGGGTTTTGTGGGTTTTGCGGCTTTTGCGCCTTAGGGTGTTCTTGTGCCTTGGGTGGTTTTTGGATTTCAGATGCTTTCTTAGACTTGGACATCGTTCTGACATTTGCCATATTTTCTGGCTTCGTAACCATCCCCGCCTGCCTGACCTTTTTTGCCTTGGTCACCTTCTGTTTCTGTGTCGTTGTTGCCACAGTCTCTTCAGGTTTAGACTTTTTGTTAAGAGCAACTGTTCCCCCTTTCGTGCCATCTTTTGCGTCTTTTGCCCTGCTCTTTGACACGTCTCTAAGTTTCACGTTTTCTGGAATCATCCGATGATCAGCTTGATCAGGCTGGGCGAGGTTAGTATTGCTCTGATGCCCATTTTCTGTCGGCTTCTCTCGAAACCCTTTAACCTTTCTCCAGCATTGCGTTGCCAGAGGCAGCATCCCAAATTGTGCATTCCAGATGTGCGTTTGGTCAACAGGCCACACCTGGTAATAGAAATTCTCGGCTCCTTTGACACTCGGGTGCACCATATCAATGCGAAATACGCCGCGGACCCCTAATTTCCCCTTCAAAATCGGCTCCTCTATGGCTTGGTAATTAGTGAGCCCAGAAGGATGGAATTTCTCTGGAGGCGGTGGCGACAACACAGTAACCTTTTCGCCTTTACAGATATGGTGTGCAAAAACAGCCGAAGCACCTTTCATATATTCGTTCCATTGGTGTGGTGATTTTTTCGATTTCAAACATGATGGATGCTCCCGCACCATCAAAATGTCCATTGCCGTAGTCAGCGTTTGCATCTCCCGTTCATCTGCCCAGCGTTGAGCACATTGGCGTCCTATGCCACTCCACATAACTTGATTGTTGCGACGCCATGTGTGCCCTCTGAACTGTTGACTGATTTGCTCTTCTTCTTCGACCGTCAGGTACTGGCGACAGACCGCGAGGCACAATGGCCGAGTGTCTTGATCTTCATAGGCAGTTGGCAGGTCAACATTCATCGCAAGAGCATTTATTCATCGATCTTCGATCTGAATATATAAGTGAATATCTCTCTCCATTTCAGAACGAGAAAGGTTTGCACCTCTCCATACAGCGGAGCGCCTGGTATTATGGTATATATAGTCGTCTTCCTGGCTCGTTTGCTACTTCAGTCCAAGGGATTGGCGCCATGGTTTGCATTCCTGGATCTCCGCTTTCAATTTGATGACGACAATTATGACGATGATCATGATGTATACGATCGCACGATCGATTCCATATAGGAACCCCAAATCCTCTCTCCCCCGCCTTCGCTGCTCCACATCTCGCCTGTGGCAGCAACGCTAAACGTCAGCGGAGTGGCATTCCTCCTCCACACTTTATTTAGCGCCTCAACTTTGAAGAATGTGGAGGTGTCGGGATATAGTCTCATCACTCATAGCTGAACACTGGTTACCTATTAAGATTGAGGGTGACAACATCTTAATGTCATCATCCAAACTGAGGCGATCCATGTAAGGCCGTCCAACTATGTCCTAAAGTCACTTGTGTGCTTCTTCTTATATGAAAGGTACAAGTGTTCATCTTTCATACTTTTCGCCTTTTCTATTTGGCACGCCTCGCCTCTTTTGTGGTGATCTTGTTAATTTGTCCTCCACCATCTCGCTGGCAGTCCTCTAAATGAGCAGCAGCTAGCAACTAGGCCTTCGATATTACTAGATCCCAACTTGAATGAGAGCGACGGGCGATAGCGGCCAGAATCAAGAGTTCGTACGTCGCAGCGCAATCAACAGCTTTTTAACATCACAGCGAGCTTTATTCGTTGCGAGGCACTGGAAACGAGGTCTTTATATAAGGTGTATTGTTTCATTTCATTTCATCTCCTGTCCTTGCCCACGCCAATTACCGCGCCTCATTGAGTCTGGCAAGCAACTGCACGAGTTCCGGGCTCGACGCCTCGTTCGCAGTCAGCGCCTCGAGGCTCTTATACATCGTCAAATCATCCCTGACCACCTCCCTCATCAGCGCCCTCAGATACTCGATCTCAGCCGCGCTCCTCTCCGTCTCGCTCAGCACCGTCAACAGCTCGGCGAAGAAATCAAGTAGCGTGATGTGCATCAAAACATCCTTCCTGTCCACCATCGCCGTGCTCGCAAACCACAACAGGCCATTTTTCCCCTGCCCATGCCCCCCCTGTTGTGTGGGTATGTACTGCGCCTTGACATCGGCGAACTGAGACCGCGAAGTTGCCCCGAAGTCCAGCACAGCAAGCCGGGGCAGCAGCCTCAGGAGGCGTCCCTGCGCGAGCGACTTCTGCCGCTCGTCCAACTGCCCCTCGCCGGCGCCAATGGTAGTGTTGCTGCAGAGGTCGTAGATTGATGCGTAGATGGTGCGATCGGCGAATATGCGGCGCCAAAGGAGGCCTTGGCCGGGGGGCGGGGCGCGCAGGGTCAATGATCCGTTGTTCATCTGGACGTCGAGGACGCCGGCGGGACGGTTGGCGGAGTCGACGTCGAGGAGGTCGCCGAGGGCGCGGGTGGCCTTCTCACCGACGTCGACCGAGGGGCTGGAGAGCCACGTGCGGATGAATTGGGCGACGAGGGATTGCATGATGGAGAGGATGGCGGTGTCGGAAGGGGTGCGGGAGGCTTTGGCGATGATGGAGAGGGCGAGGAGGTTGGCGGAGGGGGATGGGGCGCGGAGGGCGAGGATGAGGGATTCTTCGGAGGCGAGTTGGAGGATGTCGGTGAATTTGAGGGGGGCGAGGAGTTTGATGGCGAGAGAGATGACGATGGAGGGGTCGTGGGGCGTGGTGGAGAGGATGACGGTTAGAGCTGGAAGCAGACGAGGGATGAGGGGCTGGATGTTAGAGGCTGTGAGAATGGTTAGCGTCGTGGCATATAACAGATATAGAAAGAGATTTGTAGTGCCGATAAAGGGAGAGGAAGATGTAAGAATGCATGACTGTAGAAAGTGAGACTTGAGGCTCTTAGGCTTGGGCTGAGGTGGTAGGGCAAGAATGAGATTGTAGATCATAGATGGAACGCCAGACCACACTCATGCTCTTTCCATGAGCTCATATAGTAGAGAGCCCTCATAATGCAAAGCTCCAAATCGATATAAATAGCAAATGACACGCAGATCAAAGGCCCAAAGGGCTCACTCACGAGTAAGTTGCAGCTCGACATCATCAAACAACTTCGCATCAAGCGGCGTCTCAGGCACATCCTTCAGCACTTGAAGATGCTTCTCCAACTCATCCAGCCTGTCTATCGGCGTATTATCTATATTGTCCATCTTGTGCTGCCAGAACGATTTCGTGCTTGCAAAGAGATTCGAGTATGAGGTGACAAAAGTCGTGGAAATAAATACCAAGCCAGGCTACACAATGACGAAGCACGAGAGGGAGGAAGGCTGAGAAATTGAAAAGGGAAGGCGGTGGATATTTTTGCCGGTTTTAGCCTGCGGGCGGGGACTTCGCGATGCCAAATTTCTCTCAGCCTCGTCGTCGCAACTTCGAGCTGTCAACAACCCAGGCATTCTGGACATCAATTGTGCTTCGAACTCTGCTGCTCATTATCGCCTCTTCAGAGACGATTGCATTGGATATATCGTTTGAGCATCTTTGCCCAAGTCCACTTACAACGGCGATTCTCGTTGTCGACTGACTCAACGGCATCAGCACATGATTCTGGGCGCGGTGCTGCTGGGATAATATCCATCTGCCAAACGTCCCGTCGAGATGTCGCGCGGCGGTAGAGGCGGTGCCCGAGGAGGCATGCCCAAGGGCGTCTCCTGGGAATACGATCCTACGCAAACCCTCGACTCGAAACCCACCGACCTTTTCCCCGTATGCGCTGCACTTCCATGCCCTCGGCCCACCCTCAGATCCATCAGCAGACTGCTAACGCAGCCCTAGGAATACAATATCCCCTTCGCGGCTCCTCCGGCCAAGTCGGAAAAGCAGGCTGTTCGGTTCTACACAGACCTTCGCAATCAGATCCATCACGGGCCGTTGTACACGAAAGCGCCGCCGCGCGATCCCAACAATCTGCCGAAAGTGTTCGGCGAAGACCAGGAGAATGCATTGTTTGAGATTAAGGGGAAGACTGACATTGATCCCTTTGTCGGCGTGCCGACGTACACGATGAAGTACGAGAGGAAGGAGAGGGTGATTCCACAGCTATCCCGGAGGCCGTTCAGTATGTGCAACCCGCAGCTCATGGGCATCTTGACGCCCATCCGTCACAGTGCGAAGTAATCCACGAGTTCCCTGCTGACGCTGCACGCACAGTCAAAGAATTCTTCCCCGCCGAGCTCCAGGGCACGCTCGAAGGCGAGGACGGCCACGCGGCGCGCGGCGCCGTGGGCAAGGCCGTCCGCAAGAAGCTGATCCTCTCGCGGCCCGAGGTCGCGGGCATGTCGGACGAGGAGCGCCGCAGGATCCTCAAGGAGAAGCTGGACCATGCGGAGGAGGAGGAGGAGGCGGTGGCGGAGGGCGAGGAGGAGGAGGCCGAGGAGGAGGACTACAATTACGAGGAGGACGAGGACGAGATGGGTGGCGATTACGATGCCGAGCAGTACTTTGATGGCGGGGATTTGGGGGAGGATGAGGATGGCGATGGGGGAGGCGATGATTACAGTTAGCGGTGGGTGGAGATGTAGAATGAGAGCCCTCATTGTAAATGTACCATTTCATCTGTATTTGTAGGCAGGCAAATGCGATGGCTGATAGGTTGTCTGAGTGTCCCCGCACCCCTATCCAGCGTTTCCAAGTTGCCGTGCATCGCCTCGACTCGGGCATCATGCTAACATGTCCCACGCGAGCAGCAAATAGACCATAAGACACCGTGTACAACCCCCTCCGAAATCCCCCACAGAGAGAAAGCCCAAATAGCAAAGCCCCGCTGGACTCCGACTTCATGAGCTCTCCCACGGCATCTTCACTCCTCAAGCCAGGGCTCCCCTCGTTCATCCTGCGACGCGTACCGATATCGTAGTCCTCCCCGGGGCACTACCGTGGCGAACAACCAACAGCAGCAGCAGTAGATCCAGCCGGGGAACCGGGGAGGCAGAGGGAATAGGGAGGATTTGTACGAGATGCAGCGGAGTGGACAGGAATCATGCACGTCGAATCTCATGCTTGTGGGATTATCCCTTGGTGGTGGCTGGCGATCAGGCTATGGTGTCGATACCCGCCAAATGCACGCATACGATTATGCGGCAAGACCCCGCGTAACGCCTCTCGCGATGGACCTTATCTACAGACAGACCCTTGAATTCCGAGAAGAGGCATTAGTCTCCAACATTCAGCATATGGCGTGCGGAAAAGGAGAGGACAGATGTGCTGGAGAAGAATTCCTCAACGGATACATACAGAAGTCAAACAGCGGCATCATTTCGCACGCTCACGCTAATATACAGCAACGCACCAACCCATGCAATTATACACAAAGATCAGACCGGCCCCCTACCACGTCTCATTCCCATCTCCGCCCTTCTCCCTCCCAGCTCTCCTCTCCCCACTCCTCCTTTTCCTCTCCATCGCCCCCTTGAGCGCCCTCAACTTCTCCTCCGTAACCTTAATCGCAACCTCAACCTCCTTATCACTCGCCCCCTCCTCCCCCAGCCTGTCCTCGATGCCCCTCTTCACATCCTCATTCCCCGCCCACCCCCCACTGCCGTCCTGCACCCTATCCATCCCCACCCTCGTCTCCAGCCACTCCCACAACTCACTCTCCTCCCGCCTCCAGATCTCCTCATACGCCACGATGCGCTCCGGACTGCTCCACACGGACCCCAACTCGCGCTCCTGTCCCCGGTACCCGAAGCCAAACCACGCCGCCACCAGCAGCCCCACCAGGAGGCCATACACCATATTCGCACTGCCCAGCGGCCGCACCATGTCCACCAACGGGCCCAGGATCCCGTGCAGCGGCTCCAGCACGCCCCAGTCCTCGGCCTTTGCGGCCGCGGCCGCACCAGGCGCTTTCGGCAACGCCATGAGAGCCGCGCCCTTGCGGGCCTTGCGTTTGGCCTTGGCTGCGGCGGCGCCGATGCCCGCGCGCGGACGCGTGGAGACGGCTGATCTGAGGGAGGCCAGGAGGTCTCTGGCGTAGGCGAGTTGGCCGTCGTTGGCGCCTTTCTCAATTGGGCCTGGATGTTGTTAGTATTTGCTGATGGTGAGGGCAGAGGGGACATGGAAATATACCTTTTAGCCAGCTCTTGCCCGTCCATTCGATTGTGCAGTTCATCTGCAAGCGAGTGCCGTTGTTCTCGGCCCACGTGAGACAGTATTTCGTCTTGGTGGTGAAGACATTGCCGGAAGGCACATCGGGAGTAGATGTTGACATTGTGACAGATACGGCTTTGTCGAGGTCCAGGGAATCGAGGTTTTCTGTGATGATGCATTTTGTCTGCCTTGGACCGATTGGGGCGTTGAGCGGCTTGATGTATGAGTATGTCCGGGCTTTGTTCTCATTGCTCAAACCTTTCTTGTCCTCCATTTGGAGATCCAGACATTTCTGTTCGACTGTAAGCCAGCGTGACATCCATGCTACTGATGCTGGTCCAAACATGAGGTTGTAGATTTGGCCAAGAGGTGCTTGGATAACTTCGTCTGCAATGACTTTATCGTAGTGGGTATCTTGATCAGAACAATCAGTTGAGGCATGAGTTGCAGGGCCTGGAAAATCGCCATATATGGCTGCTGGGACTCCTTCTTTCTTCTCCGCAGTTGTGCCGTTTGGAGCAGCGGTAGCTGGAGGTTTCCGTGTTGCAGGCTTTTCAGCAATGTCGCTGCCCTCAAAGGTGCCGTCGCCTTGGATGAAACTATCTGCATCTTCGTCCTCTTCATCCTCATCATACACTTCATCTTCAGTCTCGTCATCCGAGGCCGATCCAGCACTCTGGCTGAGTTGGCCATCATCCTTTTCTGTCTTGTCTCCGCCGCCAGTCTCATCAATCCGGACACCATTGAGAGAACTGCGTAAACTTGGATGACCAAGCTTCCAGATTCCGACAATAAGATCATAAGTAGAATCCCTGCTCGTGAAACTGGCAAATACATTCTTAGAATGAAGTGTGGAGATCATCAAGCCATTTTTGAACAATAATGCAGTGCTTCTCTTTTCAACAGAAACGATCTCGTCAAAACTCATGACAAGGGTGGTTACCCAGCCGAAAATATTACTGTTGAAACAAAGATGCCCTTCAGAAACATAAAGCCGTCCATGAGCGAGAATTTCGCGCTGTAAAGCACAACTGTAATCTTCAATGAGATAATCATCATCTGGTACACTCCTAAATAGCTGATGGAAATCTCGATTCCTCTTTTTGCTCGCCACAGCAAATCCAGTCAACTTCGGGGTTGTACCTGTTGAAACAGCGTTGGGCAGAGAATTCGCTGCAATACCAGCTCCGATGGTGGTTCCTGTCGCAGCAGAGCTTCCTCTTTTTCGACGCCTAGATGCCCCTAAAGCACTGCGAGCACTGCTGGATCGAATAATGCCCTGTTTTCCATCAAATATACTTCCATTCGGTGGAGTTTGATCGCCCGTCACGCTTGGCTCGTAAACCGACCATGACCGGGTTGCTGGCCCATCATCACCAACAGGAGATAATATTGAATCGCCTTTATCAGTCATCATGGCTGGCGCGGCCGTCACAGAACGTCCAATATCATCTTGAGCTCCTACAGTTGCCGAACGACCTCTCGTTTCTGGAGTTTCGCTGAATTTCGCAGTGGTAGGCGTATTTGCACCACTGCTGGTCTCAGTGATGCCTAATTGACTCAAACTGAGGTCGCCCATGCCCAAAGTCTTTACAGCCGGCTCTTGTGTCTCAGAATTGCTTCTGATCCTGCTATCGTCTGGGGTCTCAACCTCAACATCATCTATAGGAGGATTCATGGCCCCATCTTGCGTATTACTCCTAATCCTTGTCTGTCCTGGCAAAGTAGTATTGGAAATGCTATTACTCAGGGTACTCGCGGCATTCTGTGCTGCTGAAAATACAGTAGAGAAGAAGCCGCTTTGTTGGGGAGCATTGGCGTGACTAGTCGATCCATCTTCTAAAGTCGGTGTAAGAGGTGCGGAGATTATATTTGACAGTTTGCTCGGCCCTATGCTGCCGCTCGCTCCAGATCCTGACCGCATCCGCCGATGCGATATCATGTTGCCAGAGGCTGATGTGACTACATTTGGATTCGAGGTAATTGAGCCCGGCGAAGCCGAGAATCGAGGAGACCCAGCTTCGGTCGGTGTCGGAGGGGTATTGACTATAACTGGTGCCGCATTTTCACCAGTCGGAGGGGTGCTTGGGCGGCCATTCGTCTCTATCATATAGGGAGCTCTCGAACTCCTAGGTCGCTCCGGCGACGGTTGGACCTCCGCCGCCTGGGGCGTATGCCTTTCTGGGAAAATGGCTCCAATTCTCGCTGCGACACTTCCACGCCTCTTGATCGTATCACTGGTATCCTTCTCTTGTCGTGCAGCGGGTGATGCTTGGGCTTTTCGTTCAAGACTCGGATTTGGGCTCGTTGCCCGGCGCGAAATGAATGCTTCCTTGAGTTTACCGACAGGTGATGTCGGTGTCTTCGACGATACCTCACTCGGGGCTTGTAGAGAAGCCGTTGTGAGGGTGGGTGGAAATGCTGAAGGAGATGCTGACGGAGATGCTGAAGCTCTGCCGGACGATAGAAAGTCTTGGGACAGGGCTGAAGATTTAATGAGAGGAGAGGAAGTCGTTAAGTAGCCGACGTGTGAAGGATGTGGCACAAGTGGAGGCGGGGTGTTGCTGGTTCTGTGAAGATGATGCTGTTAGATACGGAGCGACCGATGATGTCGAGGAGGACGGATGATTGAGGGAAGAAGTCGTTTGGGCGGTAAAAGAAAGGTAAGTGAGTGGACGCGCAATTGGAGCAAAGACAGTAAAGAAATTGGTATATTGTGTGAAAGAACGGTGTTTTAATTTTAGAAGCTCAGCAAAAGGTTGAGGTTGCAGAAGGTCAAGATGTCGAAGGATTGCGGAGGGAGGTGAGGATGGATGGTGGATGGTGGATGGTGGATGGTGCACCAGCCAGCCTCTTCGAGCTTCGCTTCAGTCACCGCCTCGCCTCAAAATCCACAGCAGGCCACTACAGGCCAGGCCACGGAAGCTCAATATCAATGCGCAAAACGCAACGTCGTCGTCACGAATACGCGTATTCCAGCATTGCGGGCATAGATATATGCATAGGTATGCATAGGTAAACAAAACAAATATCGAGGGAATAAAAATAATAAAAATAATAAAAATAATAAAAAAATGATGCACTCACGATCCTTCATCCGACTCGTAAGTCAAGAGACTACTGTCATCCACATCCGCCGCCGAACTCGAGTGTGTCTTCACTAAATAATTCGGATCGTCCTCCAGCGTGCCCCTCTCTGCGACACTCCTCCCTCGAGCAGCCTCCTCCCTGATGATCTCCTCGGACGCCCTCTGTTCCTTCTTCCGTCGCCGTCTTGATCGAATGCGCTTGGGAAGAAGCTTCTCGAGGCCCCTGCTGTCGTTGTCGCGGTCTTCGTCGAGGCTGTTATTGCTGCTGCCGTGGCTCCGGAGCAGGCCGAGGGCTTCCTCGATCGATGCCCGCACGCCATGACTGTCGCTTCGACCTCTGCCTCTCGTCCTCGAGCCGCTCTCTGCATTTCGAGTCCTAATTGCATTGGAGAGAAGCCTCGGGCTGGCTCCTGAGGGTGAATAATCGCCGACTGCCGGCATGGTTCTGGTGGCGATGAGCAGGGCGCGGAGACAATGTTGCGGTGTGCCCCATGCATCGGGTCTCGACTACTATATCATTAAGAGAGCGAAAACTCGGGATGATGATAATGTCTTGTGGCATCTATAATATATTAGTGGTCTGGAGAGATCTGAAATTCTGAATGCTTGAGCTATAAAGGTACGTAAATGATACATTGACATAGGTCCCTAGCTTACCAAAAGAGCAGCTTCTTGGACAATAGCTATCTGACGATAGATACAAATACAATGAGCAGGCTTTTATAGCAATATTATATATATATATGTGTGTATATATGTATATATGTATATGTATATATATGAAGTCGAAGATATAATGTATCCTTCACCTTTCACAATATCGATAGCCTTACGACTCAATGTCTCCGGCTGCAGCGGGCTGGGCTGAGTGTCTGTGTCTGAGTGTCCTATCGCACTTCTTCCCGTCTTCTTCGATTGCCACAGCCTCACCCCCAACGTCATTTGTCCCCACCAGCATTTGTTAGCATTTCTCCGGATTGCAACCCACCCGCTACGGCGTGCGTGCCACTAACCGAAAGTGGTTAGGTATTCCATCAATGCAGCTGTAGCTATGTGCACAGTAGTGGAAGAGAGGTACCTAATCACATGTTGACCTGTTGAGCCTCATTATTACCTATTACCTCTTACCTACCTCTTACCTACAGACAGATTCACCATGTCCTCTATAAACCATTTGTAAAGGGAGCTTTGCAGCTGAGCAAGTCATACTGCTGACAAAGAAAAAGAAAAAGAAACAAAACTCGCTTTATTTCTTTGTAGGCGGAGAAGACATCCATCTATCCATTCATCCATCGTCTCCAATAACTCATCATGGAGTCCTCCCCATTAACCTTGGTGGGTAGCTACATGTCCCAGCAAACCAGCAACATTTAATGCCAGTAATACTGACTTCTTGCAGGCTTACGATCATGCCAAAGCAGCATCAGTCGCGACACAAACCTCCGAGACGACCGTTGCCATAAACGAGCATGCGCTCGCAGCAGGAGAGTTCGCCAAGGCCGCAGACCAGACGTGCAGCCAGGAGGCTCTGAGAACACTGAAGCTCTTAGAGACACATCACCAGCGACTGTCTGAGCTTCTGAAGTTCCCAGCAGAGAACCCCATAGTGCCCTCAGCAATTGCCGATGCCGATTTAGCTACGGCCACGGAGAAGAATGTCTCGACGTCGGCTGCCGTCGCCGAATTGCGAGGTTCCAAGAATGAGGATACAAAATCTGCGTCATCGAGGCGGACACCACCGAACTCCAGCCTTCATGTACCGCGACGCATGCCTCCGAGAGAAATGAGTTCGTCCATTGCTAGCAATCTCGCATCAGCGCGGGGCATCAGATCGTCTGGTGGCCGACGGGCGCTTTCCCCAGGAGTAACACTCGCGCAAGCACCTGGAAGTCTCGAATCGCCACGGAGAAGTAATCGACCCGCAAATTCCGAAGTTCCTGGAAAGCCAAGTTGGCTTCCTCCAGTGAGCCATGAGCAAGTGGCTAAAGTCGCCGTTACTGAACCGACCATTCCCTCAGAAACGCTTACCCCAGCTTCTGAAGAGGGTTTCCAGAGATTCTATAGCACTTTTGAGAGTTTAATATCTAAGTTATCTGCGCCTTTGGCTTTTGCAGGGCTTCCGTTGATTTCCGAGGAATCATCTTCAATTAAGGATTCATCGGCCGGGCTCGCAGAACCACCAAAACCCAGACACCCATCGGGCCGGTCCGCTTCAACAACAGGTGAGCCAGACCTTTCAAAATATATATCCAGAGCAGCACTCCGTGCATCCGCCAAAACCGGGCCTGTAAACGATTCATTCTACGTCGTACCTACCACCGGCCACACCGCCTCATACGCCAATATCCTCTCTTATGCAGAGAAGGAAAAGCGTCGTCTAGCTGCATCCGCACATTTGGAGAACCCCGATCTGTTCGAGGATCCTGATAATGACGACTTTGTCGACGCTCGAGAACATCCCATGCCTCCATCTCCAGTGAGAAGCAGGACCATGGCGAAGTCGTCCAAGAGCGGCAAAGAGCTCGAAAACATGGTGGAGGAATTGTATACCGAGAACAAGAGCCTGAAAGAATGCATCGACCATCTTAGCAAGCGACTGCATACCTTTGAGTCAGCAGCCCAGAGCTCGACTCTGGCTCTTCAAGAGAGCATACGGATGTACAGGCCCTCTTCGCCGGCAGTTCTACCTCGTCAGGGCAGTTCAGCCGGCAACGAGGCGGAATTCAAAGCACTGGCTGCGAAAGTCAGAGTGTTGGAGGAGCAGCTCGATGTCGAGGCAAAGGAGAGGCAGATGTTGGCAAGAGAGAATGAGAAACTCAAGATGGTAGTGTCAAGGTACAGGGAGCGATGGGAGAAATTGAAAGAAGGGGCAAAGACTAGGCGGGGAGAGGCCGGACCGAAGGACGGAGCTGGAGGAAGTGGTGAAGCCGGTGGACGGTTCATTGCCGGCTGAACTACTAAGATAACGAGTCTGGGCCTTCAGGACGATCGAGGACGGATGGAGGACTGGACTGGAATGCACTGGGATGCTCGGGACGGGTTTGGAACCCTTGGCCACAGGGAGGTGCGTGCCTGGCAATGACTTCTACGAAAAGAACTTCTGGGGAAGAGGATCGTCGCATCTTTGTCCGCGCGGATGGACGGATTGCGGTATCAAGAACTTGTTGAAGAGCTGGGGCAGGGTGATGGTGATGGCAGCGGCAGTGGCCATAGAGGGGTTCCATGTGATTGATGATCAAGCACGGTTTACCATCGGCGCAGATCTTGCCCGTCTGTATCTGTCTGAATACTGCCATCATCGGTATGGAACATGCCAGCGATTGCTTGGTGTCTGTTGTTTAACTATAACTTAATCAGAGCAATTATTGACCCCGTATCTTTTCAGCCCAGATTGGCTATGATCGGGTTGCACAAGAGTGAAGTCAGAGTGATCGCTGATATTGTCCATTCATTATTGCTCAAAGATGCGACTCTACGTCGATCTTCTGATCTTATTTACCCCGGATCTTCTAACAGCCACTGCGACAATCGTGACAGAGGCGCAACCGCTCTCCAATATGATCCTCAGATATCGTCCATCCAGCCGGACTACTCGGTCGCGAGCACCACTCTACCTCACCCCATCTCCTTATAGCCAAAAGAGACCATCATGCTCTCTTCGCCTCTCTTCCACCGCATCAAAGACGCGAGGCGGCCCATTTACGCACACCTCCGCAGCACCGCCTCCGCAGCTTGGCCGTGCGCCGGCGCGCAGGCTAAGGACTTCTAGAAGACCAAAGTCGCATGCAAGGAAGTCTGCAGATTGTGCGGAGCGCCGCGAGCGCGAGCGCGAGCAGCAGCACTGGGAGTCGGCAGCGGTGGCTGGCGTGTTAGAGGTGTGCCGGAGGATCGACCCTGTTACAGACCGTGTTGCGAAACCATTGTCGCCTCGATGGCTGCTTTGGGGGCGGAGCGGAGGGAGAGGGAGGGAGAGTGGAGTGGGGACTGAATGAGGCACAGACTACTGTGGGTTTGGCAAGATGATCGGCTTCTGTCACATTACTGCATTGCCGAAGAGCGATGGAGCACTCCAGAAGATGGCGATCGTTTGGTGATCCTCATCTTCGCGATGCGGCGGCGCTCGTTCGCCTCTCGCCTGGGCTTTAAGATCATGCGATGGTGCCATGCGATGGCTTTTGTCTATAACTCAAGCGTCATTGGCGATTCTGTCTACTATGCATAATGCGTCTCGAGTGATAGTAGAGATGATATAGCTTCATTTCTCCGTGCTGTATCTCCAGCCTATGCTTCCCTCTGACGGCGCGACGTCGGCAGCGCACCACATCCACCAGCTTCATCTCAATCCAGCCTTCATCATGCGGCCTCGTGTCCTCATATAACAACAGTCTTAATATAACCTTGAGATGACCTCACTCACTACTGCCCTCAGTCCACTCGCCGATCCGCGACTTGACGTCGTAAGATTGGAGGGACCTTGGCGTGGCCGTCAAAACAAATGATGCCGGTTCGAGATTCGTTGCGTCTCATCCAGGGGTGCAATCCGCTTAATCTTATAATCTTATTCCGCGACAACCTCTCAACGGCCTGGCCTCTGTCTGATTGGCCCGTCGGTTTCGAGGAGGTGGAAATTCATTCAGCCGGCGTCCCTGCGGGCGATCAAGACGCAGCCCATCAACCTCAAACATCGTCAACATCGTCGACATCGCTGCTCTGGCCGCATAAGGCTGGATGAATCCTCCTCGGCGGACAGCCTACGGCTAGAGTAAGATGCAAGGTAAGAATGGCTAAAATACAATCTACAATTTGCGATTGCAGCGGATATGTGAGTAGTAGATAAAGAGCCCTCTCCTTCATCTCTTCCTCTGAATCCTCCTCAGCGTCTAATTTCTTTTCCTCATACTTCCCACGCTCTTTAATCCTTCAATCCACTCTTTTCGTTTTGGGTTTCTAGCAGCCCCTTCCACTCCTTCTTCAGCTTCGAGAGATCGTCTCTGTATGCGTTCTGCTGTGGAGCAGAGCGTTTCGCCGCCAGTGTATCACGTTTCGGCATTTCCAAACCAAGAAACCCTGCACACGCACACACCCAATCGCAACAGCTATTTTTACCTGGAGGACGAATGCATAGAGTATAACATAGCAGTCCAGCATGGCTCAAGGCATTCTAAAGAGTCACTCCACACTCGGCCTTGGGCTGGCCCCATCCTCCTCACAAAAGCCGCAGTCTCTCCCTCAAAACACCAACATCACTAGTGCCTCAGCACCCGTCTCAAATCCAGCAAAGGGCGATGCGCATATAAACAAGTCCGGCCTCGTTCCAAGCTTCGCCCGCCCACACCACCAATACTTCACCAGCCTTGAGACTGCCCTTCCCGAGCATCCAAGTACCTCTGGTGGACCCGCGACGCGCAGGCTTGCTGATATCCACTTTACAAGGAGGGGGGAAGCGCAGACGAGGGATGATCTGCATGTCCCACTCGTACCTGCACCCGCACCCGCACCCGCACCAAACAATAATAGCCTCGCCCCCAACGTGGGCGTTACATATTATAACCTCCCTCTCTCCTCGCGGCTCAGGACTGCGAAGGCTACCGAAGTCAGCATTACGAAGCCAGCGTCGACGTCACGTTCGTCGTCGAGAGAAAAACAGAAGACTTCCAAGGAGTTCCAGGAGTACGGGTACTCATCGGAAGATAGCCTATTGGATCCATCAAGTGTCGCAATGAGGAAATACAAGAGCAACCTGGCTGTGGATCAGATGCCCATCGGCATGGCTCTCGGATCACCCAGCCAGGTTCCTACCACGGCCTGCTCATCACATGCGCATCTACAGTCACAAAACAGCTTCAACGGCGCTGAGATGGCAAGTCCAGGCTCCGATACGGAATGGAGGAACGCTGCGCTGCCGCCCAAACGCAGCAAGTCGAGCAAGTGGAAACTGTTTGGGATGTTTGGCAAGAAGGCCGCCGGCCCTTCACAGAGCTCGCAAGATTTCTATAAGCTCCAACCTGAGCGCGTACAGGAGCCTGACTGGTTGAACTTCCCGGCGCCCCCGGTTATGAAGGAGAAGACATCGAAGGGCAGAGGACGAACCAACTCGGAAAGGAGGCCACACACGGCTAAGCCAAGATTGGCACGAGCCATGACGGTACCTACGGAGTTCCCAGTGGATAGAGAAGTGGCACCGACGGCGCGACCGGCGGGGAAGAGAGCCGTGGTTGAGACGCCAACAGATGTGCCCGCGGAAAATAAACGAGACAAAGAGCAAGAGGAGAAGAGGATAGAGAAGTCGACGGTGAGAATCGATAATGCGCCGTTGCTGGCAGTGGATATTCCCACTGTCCACATGGAGAGATACAGCGTCATGTTCTCCAGTTTTCTGGGCCCCAAAGGGTCCTCGCAGTCTTCATCATCACCGCTTCTCTCACGGCGACAAGCGACGCTCGATCGTCTTAAGACCGTCAACGAGACGATTGCTGAACTTGTGAGTACCATTCATCCCCATTCTTTGGCAATCTACCCTGGTTATTGCCATTTTTCGTCAGTCTAATGTCTCGTGCTAACGCACATCAGGAACGCGAAGAACAATCCCTCACTAGATCCCAAACCGTCAGCCCACGCTCCGCCACCTCTCCCCGCCAGGCTCAATCCCCCTCATTCTCCCTCTTCCCCGGCGGCTCAAACCTCGCTCCCGCTAGCCCCACTCAACTCAGCCCATCCGGCCTCCACCGCTTCAGCACCTCCCCCGCCGCCCATTCGCCCCTAAAACACACCTTCGGCGCCGCCAGGTCGTCAGAACGCCCATCAGAGGACTCGAAACACGGCGCTCATGCGGAGACACATACGGTCGTGCTCGCCTCCACGCCATCATCGCGCATCGCGCCCGTACCACCTCATCACCCCTCCCAGGCTGCCGATCCCTGGACCGACCACAGCAGCTACGTCGTCTCGCCCACCAGCATCGTCGACGACGAAGCCGGGCCTCCCACGCCCGAGAAGTCCCAGCCGGCCGTGGCCCTGAAATGGCGGCTGGAGGGGCCAGAGTGGGACATGATGGTGCTGCGGCCTAGCATCACGCCACACAGCGCAGCCTCGGCCTCGGTGCGTCCGCGCGCAAACACGGCGGCCTCAGCGGCGCCGCCAAGCACGCATCAGCACCAGCACAGACAGCGGCGACAGAGGTCCCCGTCCGGGTCGTCGGCAGCCTCGATCTCGATCTCTGCTGCGTCGTCGGCGGCGTCGACCGGCACGACCACGACCGTCTCCTCCAACTCCACGCCGCTGCAGTCCCGTGCCGTGCCCAAAATGAACATCCGTCGCAAGCCGAGCTCGCCATCCTATTCCGCCGTCGTCAGCGCCTCGCACACCGCCAACGTCGCGGCCCCGGCGCCCGCGTCGCACATCCCGACGGCGGGCAAATTTGCGACGTCGGCGGCGAGCAAGCTGACGATGGGGGCGCGCGAGAGGGCCGAGGCCGAGGCGCTGATCAGGAACGCGGCGGATATCAGTATTGCGCGGCAGATCAGCGTGAGTCGGCAGCAGAGCCAGATGCTTGTCAAGGCAAGGATGGCGGGGGCGGTGGTGGGGCGGAGGGGGGGTGAGAGGGAGGCGGGTGTCGCGGGGCGTGCGGGGATGGGGGACGGCCGGGACGGAGAGGGTGCGGAGGGGTCGCGTGGTGGGGATGGGGGGATGGGGAGGCAGAAGACGAGGGAGGTCAAGATGGAGAAGATCCTCGTGATGAAGGAGAAGCGGGTGTTGACGCCGTTGCTGGTGGAGGTGCAGCAGGGGCGCGGGAGGGAGGGGATGGGGCAGCGGAGGAGCGAGCACGGGCTGCTTGTGGGGTTTGAGAAGGCGTGAGGGAGGGGAGGGACGATTAGCATGATTACCTAGGTACGCTTGGGTGGATTGGATTGTGGGGGGACATGGGACATGGGAAATTGGATTCGGTGGGTGGCTTGGAGATCTTCGGCGCATGGGGAGGGGATACGTATAGGCGCAGTGGGTTTGTGCTTTGGAGGAGGTTTTGTAGATATGAATACCTATTTTTTTGTTTTTCTGCTTGAAGCTTCGTATATAGTTGTCATGCGTGTTGTAGAGCAGAGAGGATAAATGTAGAACCCCATTGCCGGGCCCCACATCCAGCCCGAGCAACTTTTCACTGGCACGACTCACCAAATATTAGGATATAGTTACATAGAGTAGCTAGAATTAAATGATATGGATTTTGAATATATTTATATTAGACTATTGCGATATCTACTACTGTTGTAAATCGTGTGTTCAAGTATTTAGGAGTTATCGAATCTACAGGTTATGAGCTTAGGTGGTGGAGTATCTGAAACGCCGTAATTCATCTAATTGACGAATGCAATACGATCTTTGATACAATAACCATGTATGTCATCATTTGGAGAGAGGATTGAGAAGATCACTTATCTAAAGACCGGTAGCATCACTGGCAACCTAAGCTTCTCGAAGTGATTCTGGACAATCTAAAATTCCTAAGCCTTTCTAGACGATTTATCACTTTTAAGATGTTAGACTTAGGATCATTAACATCGAATGATTAAACCTTATATAGAGAGTAAGAAGCTTAAGATAGTTCTAACTGTTTAATATAGAAAAACTTATTAAACAAGCCTTAATAAATGCTAGAGTATATCCCTATGTTATAGGATAAGGAACGGGGGGAAACTTAAGACTAAGAATGAAGATTAAGATCTTCTTAATAATGAGTTAGAATGTAGCATGTAATCTTATTATAATGCTAAAGTATATATAATCCTATACTAAACCTGTTATAGATATTAAAGGCTTTACTTATTTACACATGTACGTTGTTAATTTATTTGCTTACTAGTTTTTCTAATGTTTGCTTATGTTAGAGGGCAACTTACTTACATATTTATAGACTATTGTAATATCTACTCTTGTTGCAAACCAAGTGTTCAAGCATTTAGGATTATCAAATCTACAATAAATCAGTTGATTCATGACACGATGCATGAGAGTTCAGATTTTTCATTATCTTCTGCTAAGGTAGAATGTTTCACTCCCTCACATTTGTCCAGTTTCCGCACAAGGATGCTGCAGCATATGCCTTCGATATTGATCCGATCTCGGGAAGCCCTGTTTCGTCCCACCCAAAGAGAACTTGCACGAAGGGTGTGGACAGTAATAGCGCCGGGCGTTTGGCACGGCGTGCCGATGCTTCTCCTTGAGATGACGGTCCAAATCTTTCTTGTACTGGAAGCCGGGCCTGTGGCAGGCTTGGACGGTGCACTTGAACGGGCGGGTGTGCGATTTCTGATGCTTGCTACGTTGAGATACGCTGGTTAGCATGTTTCTTGCGGAGTGAAAGAAGAGAATTGCAAGAGCAAGATTCAAGGATGCTTTTACTCACTTTAGCTCGCAGCGCTTGGTAAAACTCTTAGGACAGAAGTTGCACGTGTATGGTGGGGCACGTGACCCTTGTGGTGACGGAGGTTGATGGCTCCCGAGGGGCTGTTGGGCACTTGCCTGTTGGAGAGGACGAAGCGATGACGATAATGGAACGCCTTCTTGTACTGAGGCTGAGGGTGGTGGGCGAAAAGACGACGGGACGTCCTCTAAATTCGCGGACGAACAGATGTGATCGGGCGAAATCGTCCGTGTTTCTTGCGCAAACACAGCACTCTCACTCTCACTTTCTGGAGACGGAACGTGGAATCTTTTATCCAGCCAGCGTGGGTCGATAGTACGATATAGATGGTAATGTTCTTCAACGTTCGCTGGACTTGAACTGGAAACCGAGTTTTGTATCCGCTCTGGAAGATGGGCTCTCCTCGGCTATACACAGAGGAGAACCCTGCGAGGGAAAGAATGGACAATGGGAGCCCCGAAGGCGAAAATGAAGTAAATGAGTGACTGCAGTAAGCTGCTCAAAAGAGTGTTGACTTGCGCAACCACTCTCTTGCTGCGCAGTGAAGAAGAAAGAGAAGGAGAAAAATGACAAGAGCTTTGGGATCCGGAATTCCCTTTGTATGTTCGGGCGCTCCTGGCTCATCGTCTTGATTGGATTCTTGGCGATGGGAGGCCTCAAATTTAGCTTGCTGCTGCACTCTCTCAGCCACGGCTTGACTGCATGAGATTAGGATGGTAGGCCTCAAATTTACATTATTTTCTTTGCCGTTATTCGTCTTCATTTACTTACAACTTTGCAACTCTTCCAGCATGGCACCACTTGCAGGTCCGGCATGCAATCCATTGGACTCGATCAGTTTACTGCATCGTTCTCAATCTGACTGGCTATGTCGAATGTGTTGGTATGGTGTTGCTTTTCCCTGTTGTCTTGATATGAGAATTAACTTTTAAATCCTCGAGCTCCCCCCTTTCTTCTCTTTGTAGTGTCTCAACTTTCAAAGCTGTACTTGTCTAGCTTTGGGCCTCCTACTGCTTATCTGCTTCTTGAATTCCTTTCCATATATACGTCTTTTCTTAGGTGATCCTGTCCCAAGAGTATGTTTAATCTATCTTCCTTGGGCATTTCTCATATTTCATCCCAGGCTTGCAGATATAGAGCTAATCCTTCCCGATCTTGCAGTCAACCATCAGACTACATCTATGGCGGCCATATTTTGCTACTCTGCGGGTCCCCAGCCTTATCGTCCCCAAATCCTCAGTCATGAGCCAAAATTCAACGCCTTTCTTCGCTGGATGTCACAGGCTGAGGAAGCATCTACAAGTGATGGCACCAAAGGCACAGGAATTCCATCCGATGACAGCTCCGCATATGCTGTCCAGGTGGTTCGGCAAGTCAACTTCGGCCCACTCGAGTCCAAGCGATACTTCCTTGCTACAAAAGATCTCGACGGAGGGGTGGACTTCCATGAGGTCACCGAGGGAGATCTGATTGAGGCCAACTATGAGAAGTTGAACGCGTGAGTGCCACATTATTAGTCTCGCCTAGCTTATATTGACCCGTGGTGTTCAGGTACAAGAACTTCAAATGTGCCACTCACAATAAGTTCTTCGAGTTCAATCTCTACCAGAAGGACCCGGTGAACAAGCATCATTGGCGCTCCAACATCGCCCGCCCAGCAGGAGATATCGACATCCAGCCTCGCTAGGTCTGGAACCTCCAGCAGATCCTGCCGACTTTGCAGACGTTACCCTTCATTATGAACGGCTCTACTGATACGGATTAAGTCTATTAAACAGTCATTACCTAAAGTTGTTTTTACTATGTCTTTACGCAATATGTCTCATATGCTCTCTGAATATCGTCCATGTGATAGAATGCCAGATAACTGTTGGAAGGAATCGATATTTGGGTGATGACGGCGGTCTCCGTGAGAATGGGAGAATTCCACGGAGACGACGGTTCAATGCGTGAGGGTTCTCAACCCCTCATACAAACGCCGTATCACATTTAAATAGACCTTCATAGTCTAGATAGTATCAATCAATTCGATTCAATCACTTTTGAATTCATCCTTTCTACAATAACTTCATAATTTGACAATATGACCTAAGTCTCAAATGCTAGATTTTTAGAGCAACGACATAAAACAAGAATAGAAATCCAATATGATATATAGGATATATAGTATAACTCGCTTTCGCAGCTACGACATTCCACTGTTTCCTTGAAGTATTGACCATCAGGGGCCGAATCGTCTTGCAATTTCCTTCCTCTCTATTCTAGACCTTACAAGCTCATTGTATTTCTGCAAACCGAAGTTCTCCTTGAACTCTTCATCTGTGTACGCGATCTATAGAAGATCAGTTGAAGATTGCTGAAGGACACCAAGGAAAGACGCTCACGCGTTGAGGCCTGTCGGATGGATTGAATTGAAACCTCTCTTTCAACTTTTGAAGAATGTACGGGTGTAATGGACCAGGCGTAAGGACACTGCATTATGATATTCTATCAGCTACGACGTAGGGGCCTTATATCTTCATTGCTTACAGTTCTTGGCCGTTCCATCTGAAGAATGAGGTAGTATAGTCCGTATTATCCACGGGACCATTGTCAACAAGTAGGGAGCACCGTACACCGTACGTAAATTCACCCTCTATTGTCAAGCGATCGCCTTGAGTCTCATCGAAGTCTCGAGCCCAAAGTTTTTGACAGGCTTGGTTGGCTAGTAGCGTAGATTTGTCTTTATCCGGACCAGGAACTTGATGCGATTTGCATATAATGAGGATACGGGTTGCCATGATTGTTATCTCAATTTGAATTGATGAGAGTGTAGGTATGTATGTCATGTCAAAGAAGGCTCGCATTTGAGGGGCAGAAGGATGATCCGGAGCTATCACCTCTCACCGTTCAGTCAATAAGACGAAGACGAAGGCAGTAAACAGCGCCACCGTCAAAGCATCCATGTCTAGGCGCTTAGTGTAGCCTCATACATTCAAACGTGTTAATCTTCCATGGCTTTCTCATTCGGCAATGCCTGTTCCATCTCTGTGCTGCCATAGCATCTGACCCCATCCAGCATGCTACCGCCTCTAATTCAGTGCGGGGCATCCATCATCTTCCCACCAATTGGCGACTCGAAAAGGGCAGACAGGCCGCAGAAATCGAGAAATCGAGAACCGATTATGAGAAGCGCATACAGCTTGCGGGGGCGCAAGAAACCTCCACGCTAGGTTTTAACTGGACGGCCCGTTCCTCATGCCAAATATCCATGCGGGAAGCGCATCGAGTCTCGATTCCTCCCTTTCCCAACCAGCAATTGAACTCAGCTTTGACCAAGGAGCAGTAGCGGCTGAGGAGACTAGCCCGAGAGCTGCCAACTGCGGCGTGCTGCCTTAGGCGCAGAGTGCCCGTTAAGTGACATGAAATGGCGAGGATGGCCGCGCTGGACAAGGTGGAGAGTATTCTTGGAGGCGACCTTTTCAACGGCATGGATGCGAGCCGTATGAGACGTGAAGAGGTGGATAGGCCGCCTGAATGATGCGTCTCGCCGATGCTGTGCGTTTCGTTTGCCTCTTGCTTGTCAAGAAGGGGAGGATTTCAAGCTGGTGGTCTGGTCGATTGGGAAGGTTATTCCGCGAGCAAAGATGAGATGGTTGGAGAGTATTGATGAAAATGAGAGAGATATATATATATAACTCCTAGTTAAATAAATATAGATTAATAAGATTAATCTCTACATTGTTAAACTACCTTATCTTAGACATCTAAAAAAACGACCTTATCATCTAAACAGCCTTCCTTTTAAGAGTTAACTCCACTTATATAAGAGCACAGGATTAACCCCTAACCTAAACATCTCCCCCCCCTCCCCCCCAATTTTCTTCAGACTTCCCTACATCAAACCCAAGCGCATCTCCTCTTCCACCCTCCTTCCCGCTTCCCATCAACTTCCACCGCACCACAGCAGTAGAACCATCAACTAGCTAAACACACGTCCATTAATCGCAACACTACCTTTATAGTATACTGTATAGTAGATGCAACATCTTCCGACACCTTGATTGCAAATTACTCAGACGCTGCGTTGCAACTTGCTTAGACCAGCTGTACCTGAGTACAGTTTGTGGAAACCACCTGGCTAGATAGACAGTTAAACTCTGTTCCTCTACATCTAAGAGCAGCTGGCTACTGCTCCTACATCCCTCTCCCTCCCCCCCTCCACTCCCCCCCTCCACTCCACTCCCCGCTCAAGCCATCCCATCCCATCCCCCCTCCACGTCCTATCCTATCCTATCCTGATCGCAAACGCACGCGTGAACGGGGTATACACAGCTGCCAAAACAATGCATGCATGCATACATACATACATACACAGCCATTCCTCCAACTCCCTCCGCCGAACTCCCCGAAGCCATTACGCCACCCTCCCCCTCCCCACACTACCTGCTATAACCGACGATGAGTGGGAGAGATGTATCCCATGCCCACGCCCATACCAACCCATCGCCCTTCCCCTCAGCACCCACATCGACGCCAGGCCAGTCTGTGGCCATCTAGACACCTCGTCCATCTCCATCTCCATCTCCATCTCCAACCCCCTGCGCCCATCCCATCCCATGATAGACGGTAGACGGCTTTCTTCATCCGGGGGTATGACAGATCATCCACCATCGAGTGGCCTCCCAATCCACACGCTTCGTCAGCGCGGCTGGCACCTCGGCATCTCCTCGCTGTGCTTCTCCACACCGTCTCTTTCACCGCATTGCAGATGCATCAGTCGCTACCGCTACATCTCCACGCCCTTGTTGCTTTCTCCCACCCTCGTCCTTCCTCCTCATTCATACCGATTCAACTCCCCATGCTGACTCCGAACCTCGCTCTCCGCCTCCACCTCCGCACTCGGCACAACCCTCACCCTCCTCGCCCCCACGCTCCCCGCGACCTCCTGCGCCCTGTCCGCATAAAACGCCTCCTCGTCCCCCGCCCCCCTCAGCGCGGGATGTATCAGCGCCCGCGCCCCCCCAAACGGACTCACCGAACTCCCCTCCCCATACACCCGCCCCCCCGCACTGGCCTCCTGCCCCGTCACGGGGTCATACCGCATCCTCGCCGGCTTATACGGGCTGCCCGACGGGCTCGCGCGCGCCCCCTCCGGATTCCCCTGCGCGTGGCGGATCAGCCCCGCGTTCTCCTCCTCGACGTCGTCCTCCGGCCGCCCGAACCTGCTGCGCGTGAACTGCTCCGCGATGGGCAGCTTGACGTGGTCGCGCGCGCGGTAGGCCGTGTCGGCGCCGACGCCACGCGCCGCCGGCTCCAGCGCCATGGCCGCGTCGGCGCCGTCGTCGGCCGGGTTGTACTTGTAGCTGTCGTCGAGCTCGCGGCGACGCCGCCCGACGAAGATCCAGCGGATGCCGCGCCCGAAGCCCTTCACCATGTCCCAGGGATTGAGGGCGTCGACGATGGCGAGGACGCCGAGGGGGCCGCCCTGGTTCGGGCCGATGGCGTCGATGTCGGTGCCGGGGCCGGGGTAGGTGACGAGGTGCCCGGCCATGTAGGGTTTGTGGGGGTAGGCGAAGAGGTGCATGATGGCGAAGAGGGCCATCTCGATGCAGATGAGAAGGGAGGGGATGCCGACGTAGAGGTCGGGGAAGGAGAGGTGGGGGGTCGGGGAGAGGACGTTGAAGGTGGAGGAGGTGAGGATGGAGATGATGAAGGTTTGCCAGAAGGAGAAGAAGATGACGAGTTTGATGGCGAGGACTTTGAGGAAGGGGTGGTGCGAGGCGAGGTCGTGGCGGACTTGGATGTAGAATTGGATCAGGAGGTACATGGCGATTGTTACGGCTGTGGCGTTGATCACTAGGACCTGCACCGGACTTATTAGCGATGGCATTTTTGGAGGAGGATGAAGGAGTGGAGGGGGAAAACATGCCCATATATGCGCGAACCACGGCATATTACTGCTCTCGCAGTAGACGTCAAAATACTGCGTCACCACGGCCGTGATGGTCATGGCAACCCTGAAGAAGCAGTACTGATATATCCCGACCCAGATGATATTAAACCACGTCAGTCCGCTCCTCGGCGTCCTCCAACACCCCCTCTCTCCGCCGCAACACATGCGCATCCAGGAGAGAGGCCACACCCAGGGCCTGATAGGCTGCAGGGTGCGGAAGTAGTCCTTCTGGGTGTGGAGGGACGGCGAGGTGTAGTGGCAGAGGAGGGCGAAGAAGGAGGCGATGGCGAAGGCCTCGTAGCAGTCGGAGATGACGGAGAAGTAGACGGCGTGGGTGTAGAAGTAGAAGGACAGGAAGCGGGCGACGGCGTAGACGGGGATCATGAGGATGATCCTTATGATACTGCAGAAATCGCATTAGCCATGTCCCACTCGATGTCTTCGCTTGGTCACGTACTGCCTCTGCTCCCTCGGTTTCGTGTAGTGCAGTGCGTGCATGCATATCGAGTAGAACGAGATCAGAATCGCAACGACCGAGCAGCCGCCCGCGATTATCAGACCCAGTTGGTGGAAGTTGAGGGAGCCGGCGATGGGCAATTCGGCCGTTACTATGCGCCATCAGTCCCACACTGAGATTCTCAAAGTTTGGGGGAGTTGCTGGACGAACTGCGCATATCCTCGAGCGTCGCATTACACGTCAGATTGACCCTCATCTTGGCTGACTACCGACAACGGCGCAAGCTCTTTCTTCTGGGTAAGGCGCTCCAAGGCCGAGTCGAGTATATGTATTTTATAGGCAGGTTCGTGAGTGACTTAGGGTCGGGAATCAGGTATGTCATATATCCTATCGTTGCAACTTGCTGTGCTCACTGGCAAACGGCAGGCGCAAGTGGGTGTACGTCTGGCAGGGAAAGTTGCAACGAAGCACCACGGGTCGAGATGAGTTGCGACTCGATTCCCACGCTCCTCGAAAGGTGAAGATGAAGACGAAGACGAAGATGGCTATGGCCTTGTATCCCAAAAGGAGAAGCCGAACTTCTGGCCGCCCTCTCTCCAGAGTAGTCGCCCTCGGGATCGCACGTCTGGCGCTTTCATCCACGTCCGTCGCACCGAGCGGCCTTCAACGGCGTAATGTCCTGCGCGTCTCGTCTCCCCTCGTCCTTCCTTCCTTCCCTGATAAAATCCCGTCTCCCCTCTGCAGCAAGTATGCGTTCGTATGCTCGATCAAAGCAAATCCCCACGCTCAAAGCAAAACAATCGTCTCAAGCGTTCATTCCGTACGTGCGCTGGGCATAAGTCGAAGAAGACGATGAGGGGGAAAAAGACCGAGATACCTACCTCTGTATGCACCTACATAGCCACATCGGTCGTCGAGGCATGCACGGCGACACGAAGGTCCTCGTGGCAGATTGCGGCCGTTTCATGCTGGAATGGCGCCCGCATCTAAGGCTTAGCACGAACGCTGCAGAGGGGCTGGGGGGTTTGGGCGGGGCTGTGGGCTTGAGGCGGTGCGGTTATTTATAGCGTTGCGGATCGTCGGATGCTATGCTTTGATCAGTCGGTCTGATTAAGACACGAAAAGTGAATGATTTATTTTTGTGTGGTGAATCAGTTAGATAGTATAGGATAGATCGGATAGGCTAAGCTATAGTCAAACAACACAACACAATCTAGAATAACTTACAACAGCATCTATCTCTACACCCTTAAACACTCCCTCCACAGAGTAGATCTTCACAAATCCCCCCCCATCTCCTCACCTCATCTCCCCGTCGCCCATCCCAATCATAATTTTAATAAATCCCCATCCCAATAATAAATCCCCATCCTCCATCCAGCATCCAGTCGACACCCCCCTTTTTCTGCATCACAGACCCATCCAGGACGCGCGGACAGCACGCCGCTTCCCGCGTCCCGCCGAGCCGCGTCAGACCAGACATCTCGGCAAAGCCTCTCATCACCCGCATACTCATACTCACCAAGTACGGTTCTGCTAGTCTTGGTATTGGTATCGTATTGGTATCGTATTGGTATCGGTAGCGGTATTGGTATCTATCGTATCATACACCTATGCATCTATCTTCTCATTTTTGCTTCCCCAGACGCCCTACCTTCGCCTCTCGCCTCTCCATCTCCGCTCCCTTAGATCTCTCCGTCTCTCCCTCCATTATCCCCATCCTCCCCCGTTTTGCCGTCGTTTCGTCGTGAATATGCCGTGTATATGCTGCGCTAGCTGTCTTCTGTCTTCCGTTGTTCTGTTCCGTCCCATCCTGCCTGTGTCCCCACTCCCATCCGCCCCTCCCACCCTATACCCTCCGGTCGGCTGCTGCGCGTCGTATATTAAACAGCACCCCTCACACGCCCAAAAAACCGCCCATGCATTACGCCAATACCCCGTCCCAATGCCTGCCAGGGACCACGAACTCCAGCCATCCCATTCGACGGCGAACAAATGCATATGCTGATCGGCGGGTCCGAACCCTCCCTCGACTCTCCAGCCCAGCCCGGCCATGGAATCCGCCCAGGATCTCTAAAGACACCCCCCCCCTCCAAACCTCACGTATCCGCATCCGGATTCGTCGCCCTCAGTATCGGCCCCGGCTGCGCGACCCTCCGCGAGTAGTCATGGTTATCCTGGATGGAGCGCACGCTCTCGCGACTCCTGCTGCGGTCGCCGCGCTGGTACACGGGCGCGAACGGATCCAGCCGCGGGTCCACGGGCATGAGCCTGCTGCGCCGCGACCCGGCCGACACGGGCGCCGCGGCGTCGTCGCCCTCCCACCCCTCGACCACGCGCCGCCCGTCCGTCCCGAGCACGTACCGCGAGTTCTCGCTCATGGTGCGCGTCGGGCCGGCGCTCAGCGGGCTCTGCGAGCGCAGCTTGCTGGCTTCGTCGCGCTGGCGGCGGCGGCGGCGGAGGAGGAGGAAGACGACGAGGCCGATGATGGAGGCGAGGGCGACGAGGCCGACGGTCAGGCCGACGGCTTGGCCGGTGTTGAGGGACGAGCCTTTGGATTGCTGGGCTTGGTTGTTGGGAGGGGCGGTGGGAGGGGCGGTGGGTGTCATGGTTATCGTGCGGAGTACCCCGGTCACTGTTTCGACGGATGTGATGGGGGTGGGTGTCCATGTCATGGTTGAGTCGGTTGTTGAGCCCGCAGAAGGAGCACTGGTTATGGTGGTTGAGGCCTATGGAGACATGTCAGCTCTGAATCAGGCATGGATGCTATAATGGCCCAGAGAAAGGAACCACCTCATACATGAGGAGCAGACGATGATGATGTCGATGAAAGACTCGGAGTGAGAATTACGGTCCGCACGATGGTAGAGCCAGGAGCAGTAACCGATATCTATGGTGCCACTGTCAAACTGGAGTACGACGGAGTCGATCAAAGCAGATGGCTGGGAGGCTGGGATAGGGCTCTGATGCTACGAGGCATCAAGAGCAGAGCATTCATCTGGCAGATGATGCGAGTGATGCCGGGAACTTACTTTGGGGCTTGTGGTGACTCCAGGACCCGACGTTGCTTGGGTTCCCGACGGCTTCATCGTCAGTGTAAAATATCCGTACAGGCCGTCGCCGCCGCAATATTCGAAGGGGAAGCCGGGACATTTTGTATCACACTGGGTCGACGACACGGAGGTGCTGGGAGCAAAGTTTGAGCACCAGCACAGGTCGTCTTGGATGATGGCGAAGGCGTAGGAGTCAAGGCAGAAGTTGTAGCAGAGGCCATTGGATTGGTAGATACTCGAATCTGAGATTGTCAGTGCTGTTCTTCCGCCTCTGCTTGGGGTGAGGTTGACGACTTACTTCCGGAGGAGGAGGCCGTATTGATGTCCGCGCAGTATGCCGCATCCAAAGCCGTCGCTGGCTGGAGAAGAGCAGCGATGAAGAGGCACAGAAGCGCCAGACGAGCGACGATGGAGGTTGGGATCGAGGTCGAGGCGGACATTGCGGCCTGGTCTCGTATGTTGGCCATGGAGAGGTGAATTGCTGGTCTGGAGAGCGGTGGATGATGTCTGTTGGCCGGATGACCACAGGAAGGTCTCACGAGGGGATTGTGATGCGAGCTTCCTTTCCTACAGAGCTGTGGACGTGAACCAGTGGATTGATGGGAAGACAGTCAAGTGTCCCATTGAATCATGATTGGCACGGAGAGATGTGTGAATCTGAATACTCGAATAGCCTCAATTGTAGCAGGTTGGAGTACTCTCTGGGTGGCAGGATGGGCGGAGGAGAGGAAGACGAGAGTTGGAAGCTGGAAGCTGGAAGCGTCGAGATGGGTTTTGTGTGGGCAGGTATTGTCAGGTATTGTGCGGTATTGTATTGTATTGTCGTATGGATTGATTGCAATGTGCAATGTTTGACCAGCGCCTTGAGATGCCCGAAAGGCTCTAGGCCCTAGGAATGGGTGGGGAAGGACAAGCAAGATTCAGCGTCGAAATGTCGTGAGACGGAGTGGATTGTTCAAGATAAGACGCAATTGATCTAATTGAGGCGTTGGACAAAGGAATGGTTTGGACAAGTCTGTAGTACTGTAGGGAAAGTATCGGAGAACAAGTAAACAGAAAACAGAAAACAGAAAACAGAAAACAGAATGAGAAAACAGTAATCGTTGGTTTTCCACAAACTGTACTCGGGTACAGTTGGTCCCACCGAGCTGAACGACGTAACCGAGTTTGAACCATCCCAGAAGATAGCATTTGTACTGTGAAATATATGGTGTCGCAA
>Ga0123337_10000207_pt1 | contig 112229 bp, 87 predicted proteins | sample frozenSSSSmetaG_FD_89792 | JGI IMG/M metagenome (GOLD analysis project Ga0123337, IMG submission 89792) | Glacier valley bacterial and archeal communities from Borup Fiord, Nunavut, Canada, to study Microbial Dark Matter (Phase II) -... | ecosystem: Environmental > Aquatic > Freshwater > Ice >...
TTCCAGCTCACGAATTGTCAATTTGCCCGAAGTTTTCACGGTAACTGGTCCGTCCTCAGGGTCTGTAACCAGAGCAAGTGCCTGCACAACCCGGTCACTGAAGTATTTTTTGCCGGTAGAAAGTATATTCAGTGCCTTAAAAAGTTCACCTCCATTCGCAAACTTCAAAACATAACCACTTACCCCCGACGTAATTGCCTCTCGGATCTGTGCGGGGTCATCGATCATCGTCAGGAGCAGAACTTTTACTGAAGGAAATTCCTGCCTCACTTTGATGCAAAGCTCTATTCCTGACATTTCGGGCATTTTCAGATCACTGATCAAAATATCGACCTCATGTGAAGCAAGAAACCTCAATGCTTCTTTACCCGACTCTACCACTCCCAAAATCTCAATTCCTTCGTTCACCGATAGTAATAAGGATAAACTCTCTGTAACAATCCTGTGATCGTCAACCAAAAGCAATCGTATCGTTTTCGCTGTCATGTGTGTGATGTTTTTAAGAAGGGTGTTTGTAGCTCGATTTTAACAGACAAAAAACCGACCCGTAAATTTATATTAAAGTACATAAAAACGGGAACAGTTTCCATCCTTAGATCTTCCTGATTTGAAACAACCTGAACTGCTTTCATAAAACGGCACGAAAAGGGTGCAATTTACCCTCCCGATTATCGGGTCGGAAGGGTGAAATACTCAAAATACTGTCCAGGCAATGCCAAAATAGGTCCAATCATCACCCGAGAATTTCCTGATTTTAATGGTATATTCCTTTCCGGGTTTACCATCAAATTCAGCTATTTCATAGCTATTGTCGTAGGATGAGCTTGTGGCAACCAAATTGTCCGCATCATCAAAAATCCACAAGTCGAGATCCAGCGTGAGTCCTGACCATCCAAAAAACCAGAAATCAAACGCTTTACTGTTCCATGCCAGTGCTACTTTTACATGCTTCGCTCCTTCCTGAGGTACTTTAATTTTATAGGAAGCAATGGAATTTCTGTTCTTCCTAAAATCACCGCTATCTAAAACGCCTACGTCCCAACCTCTTCTTGAAGGTTGATTATTCCTATTTTTACGATTTTGAGCGATATTAACCGACTCCTCAATATTCAAAGCGCCAGAGCCATCCCGGGCGTCCACCCCAGCCAGCCTATCGCTGTTCCAGGTTCCGCCCATGACATTTTTCGTTGCACCTGCCAACAAAAGTGCTCTGTTTCCCTCCGGCCAAATTTCCAAGACCGAATCTAGTGATTGCAGTAACGCCACGGATCCTGTCACAGCAGGCGAGGCGAAGCTCGTACCCGACTGATTCACTCGACCAACGGCCGTGATACCTACACCGTTGGCTGAAATTTCAGGGAGTTCTCTATCTCCGTGGCTACTGTGAGGATTTCTGAAAATGGAACTTGCCGCGATGCCAGAGGCGTTGTCATTATGGCTGCCAATCGCCAGGGAGTTGAACCCTTTGTGATTTACATACTCATCGCCGATCGCTCTTCCGTCGTCGGCCAGTTTGTTTCCAGCAGCCTGCACGATCGTTGGATAAGGATAATGCGTAATCATGTAATCCTTGAAAATATCATCCGACGATAGTACTGCATCAGTTTGCTCATCCTCTCTATGGAAACTTTGATTTATCACACTGCATTCCTGATCCTCGACCGCCCACTCCAGCCCGTCCAGAGACTTATCATTTGCCGAAAACAATTTACAATCCGGCGCATATCCATGTGGTTTCTCTTTTTCTATATTTTTGATAATACCACACACCAACCGGGCATGATTACTGGTACGATTGCCGACCTCTTTGAAACCTGCTATTTCCAAACTGGTTACATCATCTGGCCCCCCTTCCCAAACGCCCACCTTGATTCTCTTTCCCGTAACACCACTGACGTTTACATCATCCGCATTCGAAATTGCCATTGAGTCCACCAAATCTTCTATTCCAACCGGATCGTGAAGTAAAAGTCCGTTCACCGCCGGATTTGACTGCAGCTTGAAAATTTGGTCCTTCGTAAGCTCAGCAAAAAAAACCGGAGCTGTCCTTGAAACCCGGGCGACATTAATCTTTGCACCGTTCGCTATTTTTTCTGATATCTGTCGAATCACAGCCTGTTTCGCCTTCCGAAACCGTAATATTTCTGACGAAAGTCTATGTAATTCGGTTGGACGGTAGGCCGTTTTCAAAGGTTCATCATCTTTAATTTTTAGCCACACCATTACGTTTAAGCTCGAATTTGGATCGGCAGCTTCTATTTTTTTAAACAGCGTCGGATGTATGCTTCCATACTTTTCCAAATACATCTTCCTTTCCTGTTCGAATAATTCATTAAAATCTACTTCATTCCCCTTGTCGTCATGTGTCAGTTGATAATCGATCTTTTTTACCTCATCATAAATTTTAAGCACTGTCAATTCCTTATTCAATAGCCTAAGTTTGGCAGCTGATTTTGTAAGGATCTTACTGTTAAGCGGAAGTTGAAAATGATCTGGCATCTTGTTGGTTGTTTAAAAGTTTAGATTTTTTTCAAAACATTGTTGGTCTTATCTATCGGGATGGCTCATAACCAAACCTTGTTGAGATCTGGTTATAAGTTTCATAGAATCCCTTGAGAAAAAAGTGTGTATTTTGATTGTGAAACAAGCCATTTGTGGTTGATTAAATTCGTTTATCACTGTCGTAAATAATCATCCATCGCCATTGCGGCAACCCCATTAAGGACTGTCTCCATCTGCTTGTCTCTTGCGAGGTCAGCGTCGCGAATAAGGTTCCTCACCTTGGGTTGCTGACACTTGTTCCCGCTTTTGCGTCGCGTTAGTTTGGGATTTTATAGAAGGCCTTCACCGCATTGTAGTCATTCATATCAACTGGCTTACCGATACGAGCTGCTTTGGAACCGCCGTAGATGATCACGTGTCGGTAAGTGACCGCCTTGGCATACTCGCGGTAGTCTTCGGCCAGTTTGCCTGCAAACCGCGGGTCCGCTACCTGGTTGCCGTTGGCATCGTAAATACTTGTTTGAAAGTTGATGTAGGGCTTGAAAAAATTGACTCCGGGGTTGCCCGTATTAACAGTAAGTATGCTAAAATCATCTCCTTGATTCTTCGTAGAACCCGGCCGCTTGAAGTAGGCATATCCGCCATTTCCGGAAGGTACTATCCGTTCGACAAGCTTGTACTCGGCATTGGCATTATCGTAGGCAAGCTCGTTGATTTTGAAATAGGAATAGATCACAGCCTTATCCATGGCATCCCGTGTAAAAAGCGGCTCGTCCGTGCTCTTAACCAATAATGTGGCGGACAGCTTGTTAGCAGGTTGAAAAAACCCACCCGTCCAATCAATAGTTTTCCAATCTGTGTACGCCACATTGGCGTTACCATCTTTTCCATTGGTGCCGTTGGCACCGTTCGTTCCATTCGCGCCAGCAGGACCGAGCGCGCCATCGTTACCTGTACATCCAAACATAAAAGTGGCCAAAGAGCCAAGCAGGAGCAGGGTTTTAAATACATTTTTCATCGTTTTTTTGTTGTTAAAAAGGTGGAAAAAAGAAATGTTCTACAATCATTTGAACACCTCAAATTTCCAGCTTATTTAACCGCTGCGTAACCGCCAATATTGGTGGTTTTTTGTTAGGATAAGGGCATAAAAAAAACCGCTGGTTGGGCGGTTTTTTACCTGTAGAAAAATAATTGAGCTATGACATTTCCCGAAACTTAAAATCACTGGCGGTCGTCATCGACTATACCTAAAAAGCGTACATATCTAGATTGATAAATTGCAAACATGAACAAACCAATCGCAAATATTTGTACGACACTTTTAATAGAAGTTGAGAGATAGTATAAATTCGGATCTGTCTGATACAACTTCTCCATTACGAAAAAGTAAAACAAGGCCAACACATTTTGTACCACCAATCCTAGGCTTATTAAAAAATAAACATTCCTTTTTAAAGGTAACCCTGCATTATTTCCCCTGTGATTCCAAATCCAAATGTAGGTTAGAGGTACACCAGAACAAAAAAGGGCATCAACTATTACATTCAGCTTACCTGGCTTATTGTATCCGTCAATAAATATGTATATCAAAATTTCTAACACAAACACCAAAAAGATAACCCAGGTAAGCATACGTGAGTACCGCGCATTGCCAATAATTGCCTTATATAACCGGCCTAGCATCAGTGTATTATTAAGATAATAGAGCACAAAAAGGAAGGCGGTATCCTCAATCTTGAAATAGGTAATAAACGGAAGTATGAAAATGTAATATGAGTAAAATTGAAATCCCCAAAAAAAACCAAAAATAATCCAAGAAATAATTATTGTAAAAGCAACGTATTGGCAAAATATTAGCAACGGTTTATTTATAAACCTTTTCTTTATATAAGCAAATACAAGGCACAGGCAATAGCAAAAAACTACCACTTGAGCAAAAGAAACTGCGTACCATTCTTCCATCGTGAACTGTCAAAATTTCACTTTCTCGTACTTTTATGAATTCAGAAGAAAATTAGCCAACAATCTGATGAATATCAAAAGTTATTTCGATCACATACGAATTCGCACTAAGTAAACCTGGTATCGGCTGAGGCGGAATTGGAGGAAATTTCCTAATCGGCCCTACAATATCACCACGTAATCCAGTGATGTACGCAGCCTCAGACCAAAGTACTCCAAAAGTGGCTCTTTTTGAGATAAATGATGCTGTAATTCCATTGGGTAATTTTCTACTACTAATCTTTGCAGCAAACGCATCAAAAAATACCTTGGGCAGATAAAAATAAGTATTTCTCGCATCTTCTAATTCTGGTGTTATTTCAGGCACGATATGAATTTCTCCATTGGAAAACCTAACCAGCCATGCTCCATCTGAATATTTCTCAAAATCTGACTTATCCAAATAGGTGGTCTTGTGCGTATAACCTTTCAGAGAAAGGTATTCTCCTTTAAAAAGCTGTAATTCCATCTTATTCTGTTTTAAGGTTAATTAAACTACTTTGTAATACAAATAACAACCGAATATAAACTCCTCTAAAACAAACAAACCTCCCCTCTATCGCCCTTCCAACCACCAAGTGAAAGTTTTTTCTTAATTATATCACGATAGAGATTACGCATATTTTGAAATACATCCCCAATTACTTGCCCACGAACCGAGCATACTTAGCCATGTAGAAACCATAGCCAAAAACAAAATAACGAATTACCGTGATGAGGTTTCGTGCAATAGATAGTTGCACAAAAAGTATGAAATCTGTCTCATATATTTTATCTCCCGTGTTGTAAAATAATAAACCAATCAAATGCCCCACAACTTGCGCGATACTAAACCAGAAATACGGATTTTTATAGATCGACAATGTCGAATCGCTCCTGAATAAAAACCAGAGATAGTACATCGGCAAAACAACAACATATATGCCATTGATGGTAGGCATCACCACGCCGAGTTGATGGTAGCCCGTAATCCAAAAATAGTCTACAATAGACGCAATGCTCAATAGAGTCGAAATCCAAATGATACTTCGTCTTATCTTTCCAGGAAAAAGTAGAATATAGGCCCATCCAAGTATAGAAAAGTCTTTTAAAAGAGAAAGAATATTTAGAAAATTGGTATCGGCAATTTCAAACTTTCTCAGATAAGGAATCCAAAAAGACGTGTAGGTTTTTACCGCCCAGATGAACGCAACTTCGAACAGATTGATTGAAAGCGTCGCTAATACAAAAATCCAAAATGCCCAAACAGGGGCTTTAAAATGCTTGCGATTAAAAAACCCTACCACAACAGGTACAGCGATACAAAAAGTTGTAACGCGCCCGATGTTGGTCAATAAAACGTTATAGAATTCCTCTTCCGGAGACATAGAATTTTAAGGCAATTTGACGCCACCGGAGGCTCTGGTTGGCGCAGGTGCATCAGCCCTGATATTGAGGACGTTCGCCTTGGGCCTCTTTAATATAATGAGGCAAATTTTCCCATTTAGAAACCCAAGATTGACTTCTAAAAAATTATTTCTACTGAGCGGATTTACTAGTGCGCGCTCAATAACAAAATAGAAAACCGGATCTACTGGATCAAACATTATGATGGTTCGAATATCACTGTTCGCAAGATCCACAGCCCCAACAGTCCGCTTGAAATCGTTAATATCATTAATACTTTCAACTGAATTACTAAACCGAACATCAATTGGCGAGTTATTGGCTCTCACGATTTCCACTTTAACAACAAGTTTATTTGGATTGAGGTTTTGATTTAAATTGATGATCATTGGAAACCGATATCCCGGTCCCCAGAAATCTCTTATCGCAGTAATCCCTCTATTTTGGGTGACATTTACACCTAATCCGTTATTAATGATATAGCTTGCCATTCAAGATTTATGTTTAAAGTTAAAAAATAGATTCAAACCAACCTCCCCTCAATCGCCCTCGCAACTGCCTCTGGTGCCGAGTTCACGTGTAATTTTTCGTAAATGTTTTTCACATGCCAGTGCACCGTGTGGTAGCTCAGGCAGCAGGTGTCGGCAATCATTTTGTAGCTCATGCCTTTTACCATACAGCCAAGTATTTCTTTTTCCCGGTCTGTCAGCTCGACGTAGGTGGGCTGGGTTTTCACAAACTGGCTTTGAAACATCGTCATCACTTTGGCTGCAATGGTTGGCGACATGTGTGCTCCACCGTTGTGGACGTCCTTCACCGCCTGCAAAATCACATCCGGGTCCGGGCTTTTGAGCACATAGCCCGAGGCACCGCCGCAGATCGCCGAAAAAATCCGGTGCTCGTCTTCAAAGACGGTCTGCATCAGTACTTTGGTTTCAGGATGCGTCGCCTTAATCTTATGAAGCGCCTCTATCCCCGAAATACCTGGCATTTGTATATCCATCAACACCACATCGGGCTTGTGTTTCCTGATACGCGACATCACATCATTTGCATCAGGATAGGCCCCTGAGAAAAATATCCCATCAGCGCTTGCCAGATATAGCCCCAGGCTTTGCCTGAAACTCTTATTGTCCTCAAAAAGCACGACACGGATCATTTTTCTTTAATTGACAATGGATAGTGGACAATTGACAATGATGGCATTCGAAATTAACAAATGATGCAAACGTCTAGTGTCGACTTATGCTCCAATATTAACAATGCAAACTTCCACACTTTTGGCTTACGATTCACCCACCAATTATGGTGGTTTGTCCTGAATCTCAAAAACATTTCCGGTACTATTGAAGATTTGCCGGATCGAATTGGCACCCAGACCTAAGTGCGGGCTCAATGTCTGTTTTCCGTCATCCTTTCTTCATTGTCAATTCTCAATTGTCCATTCAACTAAATCTCCGGAATCCCCACCTCAATCCTCGTTCCCTGTCCGCAAACAGAGCTCAACTGCAAATCCATAAAGCTTTCATTTGCGCGATGCCTGAAAATCTTTAAGCCATTACCCTCATATTCCGTTTCCAGATCGAATCCTTTTCCATTGTCCTCTATGATCATTCTGATACCATCACCATCAGGCGAGAGCGAAACAAGAACTTTCGATGCTCCGGAGTGCTTGGCAATATTATTCACCGCTTCCTTGAACATCAGAAAAATATTCCTACGCTGCTCCATGCTGATCTTCATTTTGCTTCCGGGCAATATTTTATTATCGAACTCAAAGGCAATATCAAGTGCTGACAGTAACTGGAATCCAAATGAACGCATCTTTTCAAAAAGTTTCTCCGGCGCGTCATTGTCCGGATTGATGGCCCAAACTGTATCACGTATTGTATGTATCGTGTCTTCGGAGTCCGATTTGATCCTGTCCAGTATGGGCATCACATCCGGATTGGCCTCACCTACCCTGTTACGCACCATACGTGTTGAGATAGCGATACTACTCAATGTTGCGCCCACCTCATCGTGCAAATCCGAGGCAATCTTATACCGCATCGACTGCAGCTTTAATTTTTGCCTGAAATTATACAGCAGAAAAAAATAAATAGCGGCTGAAATAAGCAGGATCACATAAATGACCACAGAGGGTATAAACCACCATTCTTCCTGCAGTTCCTTTTCTACGGATATGGGTATACTTTCGGTTACTAAGATCTTTTTGCCTTTTACCAATCTTACCAAAAAATGGTATTCGTCTCCGCCCAGGTTGGTATACCGGGTTTGCGGATAGCGGGTCCTGATCCAGGAAGGATCAAAACCTTCCAGTTTAAATTCATAGTGGGTATTGGTATCAGACAATGGAGCAAAATCGAAAATGACATCATTGTGAAGTGCTTTCAAATGAACAGTACGATTTCTATCCGGCTGCAAGATTTCAGCACCCGCCACCACTCTGGTTAAAACCTCTACAGCCAACGCACCTTTTGGAATAGTAAAGTACGCGGCAAATGAAAAAAATAGAAATAATTTTGCGTTGGGAAAAACCATGAGGCCAAGGCTTAAAGGAGCAGATACAATGCCATTAGTTTAAGCTTTCAAAGTACTTCCTGAATTACAGCGGACCCTCGCGTTGTGAATTGCACTTCTTTCAAAATCTTTTTCTTCCTGATCAATCTAAAACTGACAGGAAGAAAAAGAGGAGGGTTTTGTATCTTTTAAAACAAAATAGCTTGTGTGTATAATGCGCAAAGTCATTTCGTTTTACAGATGCAAAGTTTATAAAAATATTTGAACGTACATATCATGGAAAACCATGATATGTATACCAAGATAACCATGATTTTGAATCGGGAATTTGGAACAAATCATATAAACAGGGATATTTATGATAAAGTCGCTGGCTTCGCAGTGCCTTTGCTACTGTTTCTATGAGCAGATTACCCCTGCCAAAGCTGCTGTTTGCGGTATTCCTTTTGATGCTTACCGGCAAGAACGTTAAATGCCAGAACACTTACCGGTTCAGGCATTTGGGCGTTGAGCAAGGCTTGTCACAAGGTTCAATTTACAGTATGCTCAAAGACTCCCGCGGTTTTTTATGGCTCGGAACCGAGGACGGAATAAACAGGTTCGACGGAAAAAATATCCAGGTTTTCCTTTCAGGTTCGACCGGAGAGTCTACCAATGTGCTTGGCATTGCTGAAGACAACCTCGCCGACTTATGGGTTGGCTCACATAAAGGCCTCTACAAATATCTTCGGAGATACAACCGTTTTTTACGACCTGCATTTGCAAAAAAACTGGAAAATCTTTCCGTGCACGTATTTTCTGATCATAAGAAGCAAATCTACTTCCTTTCCGAAATTGGGCTGTACCGTTTGGATAACAACACGCTGCAATTGATTACCAAAGATTTCGCCTACAATAGGGCACAGTACAATAATTTTCTAACAGAAACCCCTGACGGAGATCTTTGGCTTATTGGCCCGGAAATGGGCTTGAGCCGCTTATCGTTGGCTACCAAAAAGGTCACGCATTACTTCTCCGGTCACGCTGGCAATGTTTTTGGAGAGCGGCAAATTTTCAATTGCCTTGGCATCGACCGTTCCGGCGGACTGTGGCTCGCGTCACGAAAAGGGCTGATGAAATTTGATTACCTCAAAAATTCGCTTCATACTTTTAATATGGAGTTCAACTTTAAGCAGCATGCCCCCACTGATATTGAGTCAGATCATAAAGGGTTAATCTGGCTTGCAACTGAAGGCAGTGGTATTCTGATTTTTGATCCTAAGAAGGGAAAACGAATTCAGCATCTGAAGCACGAAGATGATGTCCAGAACAGCCTTCGATTTAACGAGGTGAGCACAATTTACATTGACGAAGACAACGACATCTTTGTCAACACCGATCCCCAGGGATTAGATATCATCACGGGGGTGTCTTCTGCATTTAATTTTTACACGTATGGTAGAGATCCTGAGTTTAACTTGAGCGACTATTCTGCAAGAGGTATTGAAGAAGACAGCGATTCCAGTATCTGGATTGGAACGGAGCTCGGCGGAATAAACCGACTTGATCCAAAAAGTGGCTTAGTGAAGCATTACACCCTGAACGACGGCCTTCCCGGTAATACCATCAGATACATCCTGAAAGATCCGGAAAACAGAATATGGGTAGCTTCGGTAAACGGGCTGTCGGTGTTCATTCCTGAGCAGAACCGATTCAAGGCAATTGGTTTGCCTTTGAGCTGTGAAATTACCAATATTCTGTCATTAGGTACCGGGCTATTGCTTTTATCGTCCAATAAAGGTTTGATGCTGCTGAACACAGGCACTGAGAAGGTAATCGACTATATCTATCCCAACCTTGTTGCAGGCTATGGTTCCTATTGGGACAATGCTACACATTTGGCTTACGTCTCAAACCGGTATCGGGGCGTCAATGTCTTTTTGATCAATAATGACAAACCGGTTATAAAATCGAAAATTCTGGAGAACTTCCATGTCCTGCAAATTTACCACCAGCCTCGCTCTCCCTTTTTGTGGGCCTGTACAGACACTGGATTGGTGAAGTGGAATCTTAAAGAAAACAGGCTGGCAAAAAACTACAGGGTGACCGACGGACTCCATCATGAATATCTTTATTGCCTTTTACCCGACTTTTCCGGCAGGTTCTGGATCAGCACGAATCACGGTATTACAAGATTTGACCCGAAAGCAGAGACCTTCGAATTCATTAAAGAAATCCCTCCAAGGGAATACAATTCAAGGAGCGCCCTGGCTGCGAGAAACGGAAGCTTGTATTTCGGAAACACGTCGGGGATGGACGTCATAAAACCGCAATTGCTAACCCTCCAGAATAATCATGTCGGCGTTCAGCTTACCGATCTGATCTACGACAGTCCATTGACAGACGACGACTCATTGTATATTGGCGAGCGCCAAGCTTTAAAACTCCCCTACTCCAATAATACGTTTACATTAAGATTTACAGCCACCGATTTCCGAAGCAATGGTCTCAACCGGTTCAGGTACTTTTTAAAAGGCTACGACAAGGACACAATCTTTGCCGGAAACGTGGATCAGGTTCGCTACGCAAGGTTGCCGGCAGGTGCCTACGAATTTCAACTTCAGGCCTCAGACCTGGGTGGCAATTGGGTGTCACCGGTCAGAAAACTGGTCATTGTTATTTCACCCCCTTTTTGGCAAACATGGTGGTTTATTTCACTCCTAACAATTCTGATTATTTCACTCATTTACCTGTCGATCAAAAACTACCTCAATTCCAGACTTACCGCTCAAAGATTAGAATCTGACCGGAAAATTTCTTTGGAAAAAGAGCGGAGCCGCATTGCCAGGGATATGAACGACAGCCTGGGCTCTGAGCTTTTTGGGCTCAAACTGTTAGGTCAGGTGGCCTTGTCACAAAATAAGAGCGAAGATTCCGATAGTTATCTTCAGAAAATCGTTACGATCTCCAAAAGTATTTCAGAAAAGATAAGTGAGGTTATCTGGCTAACGGATTCCAATCAGGACAACGCAGAGAGTTTATGGAGTTATATTCAAAAAAACGCAATAATCTATCTAAAACCATACGGTATCAATTATCACTTTGATATGCTTCAGGAAAATCATAGTTTCCTGATTTCGGGTGAAAGGAGGCATGAAATCCTGAATTTTCACAAACAACTTTTTTTGGAATTGTCAAACGTACTTGATGCATCACAAATTGAGATCCGTTTCAAAATCTTTTCGAACCATCTGCTTATTACCATCAAAAACGCCAACCTGCTCCATGCTGACAAAACCTTGTTGATCAGCCTTACAAGGCTACGGGGCAGCAGAATTTCAGACAGTGACGAAGGTGAAATTCTTAACATTCCACTTACCGACTAATCAAGAAGGTCATGTTTGACGGCGAACAGCACCAGGCCAACAACACTTTTCGCGCCGATTTTTTGCATCAGGTTGCGTCTGTGAGTCTCCACCGTGGGAACACTGATGAAAAGTTTTTCTGCGATTTCATTGGTTGACAACTCCTTACCTACCAGTCTCAAAATTTCGAGTTCCCGAAGTGTCAATTTGGCAAAGGTTCCCGGTTTGGTTGTGAAGGCTTCATCCTTTCCAACGGCCAGTTCTACAACCACCTGCTCACTAAAATACCTCCGCCCTTCCAGTATCGTTCGGATGGCAAGCAGCAATTCATCCGCGTCAGCCATTTTTAAAACATAACCATTCACCCCGACCTTTATTGCCTCTCTGATCTGCCTGGCATCTTCCACCATTGTAAGCATCAGCACCATCGCATCGGGATTGATCTTACGAACCTCCCTGCAGAGCGTAACTCCGCTCATTGTCGGCATGCGCATGTCCGTGATCAGGAGATCGGCACCGTATGTTTTGTAGTGTTCAACAGCTGCTTTCCCGTCAGTAAATTTGCCGGCAACTTCGATTTGATCAAAGGAAGTAAGCAAAAGCGACAGGCTGTCCAGCACAATTTGATGATCATCAATGATTAAAATTCTGGCTGATGAAGGATTCATTGTGGCAAGAAATTACAATAGTAGGTTTCGCCTTTGGCGATCTGCAATATTCATATAATTTCTCAGCTTGTAGCTATTTTAAGAGAAATATTGATTATTCGGCTAAAAACGTCAAACTGACTCTTAGGAGCACTAAATTTACTCATTGAAACCCTAAAATACTCAACGACAATGATCAAAACCATTTCGAAAAAAATATTCGGGAACAAATGGATTGCGTGGCTGTGGACATTTCTAATTCTGCTTGCATGTACCTGGCCCGGTAAGAGCATGCCGGCAGCACCAATAATGGGTTTCGACAAACTGGTACACGTCAGTATGTTTATAGGATGGGCCGTTTTATGGCTGACCGTGTATCCATCCAGGACCTGGATGGTTATTTTAGCAGGTGCGTTGTACGGATTGGGATTAGAATTCTACCAACAGCTGCTGCCATTTGACCGCACGTTTGACTGGTGGGACGCCCTGGCAGACGCTGTTGGTGTTTTCGTAGGCTTTGGTTTCAATAAATTGATCCTGGATCGTTATCTCCAGCGCTTATATTGATTGATCAATCCATTTGTAGAGCTGTCGTGGTTGGTTACAGGCCAGTCATTTTGCAATTCGGGATATATTTTGTTTGCAAGCTGCTTGCCCAGCTCAACGCCCCACTGATCAAAACTGAATATATTCCAGATTACCCCCTGAACAAATATCTTGTGTTCATACATGGCCAAAAGGCTTCCCAGCACTTTGGGTGTTATCTTCTTAACTAGAAATGAGTTCGTTGGTTTGTTACCTTCAAAAACCTTAAATGGTGTCAGAAAGTCAATTTCCTGCTCCGTTTTCCCCGCAACAACCAGTTCGGATTTGGCCTCCTCGAAAGTCTTTCCGTTCATCAAAGCTTCCGTCTGAGCAAAAAAGTTGGACAACAACATTTTATGGTGGTCCCCGATCGGATTATGACTTATTGCCGGTGCGATGAAATCACAAGGGATCAATTTGGTCCCTTGATGAATCAGCTGATAGAATGCATGCTGGCCATTGGTTCCCGGCTCTCCCCATATAACGGGACCTGTCTGATAGCCAACAGGCTGACCATCCCTTCCTGTACTTTTCCCATTGCTTTCCATATCACCCTGCTGAAAATAGGCGGCAAAACGGTGTAGATATTGATCGTATGGAAGAATTGCATGAGATTGCGCATCAAAAAAATTGTTGTACCAAATACCAAGTAACCCCAGGATCACAGGCATGTTGCGCTCGAATTTGGTGGTTCGGAAATGGTTATCCATATCATGAGCACCGGAGAGCAGTTGCTCAAAATTCTGAAAGCCTACAAAGCAGCAAATCGACAGACCGATGGCTGACCAGAGCGAGTAACGCCCACCCACCCAGTCCCAAAATCCAAACATATTTGCCGGGTCAATGCCAAATTTTTCAACCTCCAGACGGTTCGTAGAAATGGCCACAAAATGCTTTTTAACGAACTCCTCCTTCACTGCTTTTTCCAAAAACCAGCTTCTTGCAGAAAGCGCGTTGGCCATCGTTTCCTGGGTTGTGAATGTCTTTGAGGCAATCATGAATAACGTTGTTTCAGGATCAAGCGATTTAACGGTTTCAGCGATGTGAGTACCGTCTACATTGGAAACAAAATGAACATTAAGCCCGCTTTTGCCATATGCTTTAAGCGCTTCTGTGACCATGACCGGCCCAAGATCACTACCGCCAATGCCAATATTCACGATATCTGTGATTTCTTTTCCGGTAAATCCTTTCCAGGCTCCTGAACGTACCTTTCCCGAAAACTCCTTCATTTTCGCTAAAACCTCATTGACATCCGGCATAACGTCCTTTCCGTCGACCATAACAGGAGTATTGGAACGGTTGCGCAGCGCAACGTGCAGTACAGATCTCCCCTCGGTAGCGTTGATCTTTTCTCCGGTAAACATCTGCTCGATTGCATCGGCCAAGCCACTTTCCTCCGCCAATTGCACCAGATAAGACCGGGTGCGGGTGGTGATCCTGTTTTTGGAATAATCAAGCACAATATCTCCAAAACGGATAGAGAATTTACGATGACGGTCGGCATCCTCCTCAAAAAGAGTTTTTATTTGCTTCTGAGAAATGGTTTTGTGGTGGGTTTTCAGCTTTTTGAAAGCCGCTGATTTATCGAATGGAGTGCTCTTCAGCATATCTGTTGTTTTGGGTTTAAAATCAAGTGACCATTACACGACCAGGAAATCGCTCCGGACGCGCATTTTGCAAAAGTACAATTTTATGCCATTAAACTGCCCTGCGTCCTATTTAACCGCATCACATACACCTCTGAAATAACCTACCGATTCCGCTATTCCGGCCAGCGGGTCTTTCATATCTTTTTCGTATTCAAGACTACAGCATCCGCTGTATCCACTTTTTCGCAGCATCTTTACAAACGCAGGAATATCGATGATCCCTCGCCCCAATTCACAGGTCTTTCCATCTTTGGTCGCAGCCGTAACATTCTTAAGGTGCATATCAAAAATCCGTTTGCCATACTTGCCCAGATCGGCAACGGAATCCTGATTATCGCGTTTGTTGTGACCCATATCAAAGCACAGTCCGATCCGCGAGTCCAGGTCTTTGATACGCGTATAAACCGAGGCTGCATTAGGATACAACTTATCCTCCGGTCCGTGGTTGTGAATGGCGAAACGGATATCGTATTCTTTAACTTTCTTATCCAGATAAGGTAAATCTTCGTGGTTGGGAATACCGATAATCAAATTTACTCCCACCCGTTTGGCGTAGTCAAAAGCATTATCAATATCCTGCTGGGTCTTTGTATAAATAGGCCCAACCGCATATCCTGTTACTTCCGACTCCTTTAATTTAGCATGGAAGGCCGCAATTTCATCAGCAGTACTCTTGTAGGGCAAATGGAAATCTTTGATACACAAATAATGCACATCTACTTTCTTCATCATGGCCAGCGATTCGTCGAGCTTAAAATTCAGGAAGCTATATCCAGCAATTCCCAGTTTGAAAGCATCTTCCTTCTTTTCCTCGTGCGATGCTGCTTTCGCAAGACCCAAGGGTAATAATGAACTCGCCAATACACCTGTTATTCCTTTTTTTACAAAATCTCTTCTTGTATTCATTTTAATCAAAAGTTATATAAATGTTCCCAATTTCTATAAGGACGAGGGCTTTGAAATATACCACGAACAAAAACGAAATATACAGGACCAATCTGTGTGTAAAATCATAAAGGAGACACGTCAACGGGGAAGCTGACTAGGTCAGATTTTAAGCTTTACGCTCCGTCTATTTAACAGGCCGGTTATCAATATTACGGACAAAGCAAACAAGAAGGATTTGGCCAGACCGATGATCCCTGTTCTAAGACACATTGGCAACGCGATGCCCGCAATTGAAATCAGTGCATACCATATATAAGGTACCAGGTAACAGGTAAGTGTCGCGTTTCCGGCTGGCTTTATCGTTTCCGCCCAATCCCGCTTTTTGTTCAAATCTGCCATCCAAAAAAAAACGGCAAAAAGAATAAAACTTATCCCCGTGCAGAGGCCAACCCAGGCAGGTGTAGCCCGAATCTTCGATATACCCCAAAATGGCCTCGTGCCGAATCCATAGGCAATTGCTAACACGCCCAGCGCGATCAGCAAAAATGTGAACTTCTCTCCCTGTAATTTCTCAGAATTACTGCGATAAAAAACCGAGGCAGCAATTCCTGCCATCACGAACGCCGGCATCGAGCCGCCTCCCACAATCCACACGTAATGCTGAATACCACTCATGAAATTCAAAGCGCCCGAAGAATCAAGGAGATTGAACAGAACAAAGAAAAGCCATGCACCGACAATCATTTTAATCTTGTCTCCCAGGAAGAGATAGATCGGCGCACACAAAAAATAGGACCATCCGATTAACCCGAGAATACCCCACCAGCGGGTTTCGATGCCAGAAGGTTCCAGGGGATCGTCGCCTTTGTAAATGAAGCCCAACAGGATGAGGATAATATATCCCAACACCTTAAAATTAAAATAGTATTTTTTTTTCTCTGCTCCGCCTGGATATACGTTCCAGATCAGGAAAAATCCGATCACCATTAAAATCTCCCATAAATATTGCGGAATGATCAATCCTTCGTCGACAATATTTTCATAGTTCACGATAAAAATCCCCATCAAAAGCAAAGCTACCGTCCTTTCGAAAATATGTGTAAGGATGGGTACCCAGGTATCGCCTCTCGCTAGCCGGCTTTCGATCGCGTAAGGAACGGAGAGTCCGACAATAAATAGAAAAGCCGGAAAAACGACGTCCGAAAGGCCCATCGCATCTGCCCTTGCTGCGCTGTGCTCCATCCAGGCAGGAACCTCGTCCAAGGTCCAAAAGTCATTTACAAAAATCATGGTGAGCATGGTCACCGCCCTGAAAATGTCAATTGAAGCAAGCCGGGATGCCCGCACATTAAAGGTCTTCATAACAGGTTGAGAAAATTCCGAAAATCACCCTAAGATAGGATTATTATTGGAAAATTCCGGCCGGAAATCGACCGGATGCAGTCCATGACGCCATCAAGAAGCTCTCAAAACATTGTAATTCAACCGGGTATTTGCGCCGAAATGTGATTTCCTGAAACTGAAATCCCGTTGCTGCACCCTTCTTAAAAGGGACATAGCAACGGGATCTAAAGCTTGTGTAGTGGAAACAGAGGAGAATTTATAACGAGTACAAAAGTCGCCCGTAAATGCATAAGATGAAATCCATGGAAACCATGATTTTATTTAGAATTTATTCTACAAATAAATTACATTGCACACCAGCCAGTCAAAATCTGCGAGCAAAAGATACGTGGTTAATCCAGCAGTCGGTGTTTTACAGCAAAAAGAACCAATCCAATGGCATTTTTCACACCAGTTTTTTGAAATAAATTTTTTCGATGGGTTTCAACGGTCGCGACACTGATGAACAACCTTTCCGCGATCTCAATTGAAGACAGCTCCTGGGCGATAAGTCTAATAATCTCAAGTTCTCTGCTGGTCAATCCGCTTGGGACCTTGCCACTCGCTATGGTAGAAGAATTAAGTGTTACGATACTATCACTGCTTAGATACCTTTTTCCGCCTAACACTTCCCTGATCGCAGTAATCAGTTCATCTGCGCTTAAAAATTTGGGTAAATAAGCTTTGACGCCAAGATCCATCGCTTTTCTGATCTCTGCTGGATCTTCGATCATTGATATCATGACAATTCTGAAATCGGGGAAGTAGGCAAATATTTGTCTGCACAGCTCCAGACCACTGATTTCTGGCATCCGGGAATCTGTGATGACCAGATCTACCTTGTTATGTCGCAGATATGGTAATACCTCTCGTCCATCAGTAAAAGCTGCTACCACATCGAACTCCTCAGAATTGGAAAGTAACATTGACAGACTATCCAGAACCATTTTGTGGTCATCTACCAAAAGAACTTTTGTTTTGATTTCAGACATACCTAGACTGACTTTTAATGAAGACGGGTAAAGCAACCACTAATATTGAATTAATTTATCAAATACCGGTTACATATCGAGAATAAATTGATTTTTCACAGTCAAGGGCTTTATATAAGACCGCAGAAAATAAACTTTGTCCAGCAACTAGCTACCCCAGGTATAAAACCGCCTTTTCTTACGAAAAAGGATTTAACAATGACGTGCCAGTGTTGACACATGGATCGATGTCAGGCACAATAATTTTGACTTGAAAAATTAAATTTGACCAATATTAAAGACACAATGGAAACAACATCCTTAAAACCTTCATTAACCTATAAGCTTGGTGGTGATATTGAAATTAACAGGTTGGGATATGGAGCCATGCAGCTCACCGGGTATGGTGTTTTCGGCGAAGTAAATGACCGCGAAAATGCTAAAAAGGTGTTACAGGAGGCCGTACGCGCCGGTGTGAATTTCATTGATACAGCGGAAGCTTATGGTCCACATTTCAACGAAAAACTTATTCATGACGCTCTTTATCCATACAAAAATTTGGTGATCGCTACAAAAGGAGGCTTCTACCGGTCCGGACCAAATCAATGGACGCCCAAGGGAAGCGCGGAATTTATTCGCCAAAATATCGAAGGGAGTTTAGAAAGGCTTAAAACCGAATGCATCGACCTTTGGCAGTTACATCGGTTTGACCCTAAAACGCCAATTGAGGAGACACTATCTCCCGTCGTTGATGCAGTGAAAGCAGGCAAAATCAGACATGTGGGATTATCTGAGGTCAGTATTCAACAAATTGAAGAGGCAGAAAAAATTCTGCCAATCGTGTCGGTTCAGAACTTGTACAATCTTGAAAATCGTCAGTGGGAAGAAATCGTAGAATACACCGCAAAAAGAGATATCGCATTTATTCCGTGGTTCCCACTGGCGTCCGGACCATTAAAACTTGCTGGTAAAGTAAACAAGCTTGCATCCAAACACGGCGCAACAACAGCACAAATTGCACTCGCCTGGCTGCTAAAACGCTCACCCAATATCCTGTTGATCCCAGGCACAAAGTCCGTTACACATTTAAAGGAAAATCTCAAAGCCGCTGAAATCACGCTGACAGATGAAGAGTTTGCCTCACTATCCTAGCCACCGAACGTGCCTGAATAGATGGTAGTTGCGGAACGCCGCCGGGAGAGTTGAGAGTTGAGAGTTGAGAGTTGAGAGTTGAGAGTTGAGAGTTGAGAGTTGAAATTAGTTTCTACCGCGTCAAGTTCACGAAATTCAAAAAAAATATCTTTTTTCGAATTTAAATATCTGATTTAAAATACTTTATATTAAAATTTCACATTTTGACTTTTCACTTCTCACTTCCCACTCCGACCCTCCCAGCCTAATTAATCACTCTAAACAGCCTATCCCAGCGAATTTTATGAAACAAGTTTACAGGATTAGGATCGATAGACATCCACACAAATACTGCTTTACCAACAATGTGGTCTTTGGGAACAAGGCCCCAATAGCGGGAATCTGCGGACTGGTGCCGATTGTCCCCCATCATAAAATAATAATCCTGTTTGAACGTATAGCTCTTCAACACTTTACGATTTTGTCTGATTTCATTACCAGCAATTGAAATGCCCTGATTTCCTTCATAGCACTTAATTACCTCACCATATAGCGCCACATTTTCCGCGGTCAGATCTACTCTCATGCCCTCTTTTGGTACAAGAAAAGGTCCATAATTATCTTTATTCCAGCTCAAAAGATCGGTTTCAGGATACAAAGCCGGCTCCTTCTGCTGCTTAGTCAAATACAATGGTGAAGCGCTTTTTACAAAATCATAAGTTTTTATTTTATCGATGATCGCGGACGTGGTGTAGAGAATGTAACCAAAGGCATCATTAGAAGAAACGGTGTCGCCATAGGTCTCGGTATAGGCCGAAAATTCGCTAACCCCATTCATTTTAAATACGTTAACCTCATTGACAGGCCCTGTCGTTGAAACAAAATATTCACTTTGCATCCTGGGTGGATTTACAACGGGCTTCCAGTTCACATTGACCTGCCCATTGGTCACCTGCATGATATCACCGGCCTGAGCAACACACCTTTTAATATAATTCGTACGTAAATCAACAGGGTGTGGTTTCAAATTCGGTAACACATTGCTATATTTCTGATAGAGGTCAGGGTGCTCTACCGGCAGATTGAACACCACTACATCGCCCCGCTTTACATCAGTAAAACCCGGCAACCGGAATTGCGGAAGCTTTATCCAGTCCAGGTACGAGGGAATTTCAGTTTCCCAAATGGTTTGATGAGATAATGGGATCTGGAGGGGAGTCGCCGGCGTAGTAGTTCCATAATGAAGTTTGCTGACAAACAAATAATCTCCAACCAGCAAAGTGTTTTCCATCGAAGGAGTAGGAATGACGAAAGCGCTAAAAAACAACCAGCGGATTATGGTCGCTGCAATGACTGCAAATACTACCGAATCAATCCACTCCCTTAAAAAAGACTTCTTCTTTTTAGTATTGGATTCCTCCAATACAATTTCCTTAACAAGCATTTTTACCAAATATTAAATCCATCACAATATTCAATAAAAAAATATACAATACAAACATTTATATACTGTTTTATTATATATAATTAAAAAGGCACCCTGGTTGAATGAAATTCCAACCAAAGTGCCAATGTAGCGCCGTAAATCAGGTACCTTTTACTGCTTTTTCTTCATAACCTCACCGGGCATGATCAAAGAATCCCATCCTGCCAGATCCGCAGGTTTAACACCAACTTTGTAGCCACTAAAATTGAAAGTAGTTGGCTTGTAAGGCCCGACAAATGCGATATTGTTATCAGGTTTGATTTTCTTTTCCATTTTCATTGCCCAAAACACGCTGTTCAAAACCATCCTCCGAAAACCTTCATTCAGGATATCTTCTGACGCACCATGCGTTGTTGTGAACGAGCGCCCCTTCTTTCCACCGTCGATCTGATAATCCCGAACCCATGCTACCGGCAATAGCTCTTTTGTTTTATCGGGCTCGGACGCCGGTGTCATTCCATTTAATACTTGCCCGCGAGCAAGCACAATGCCCTTGGGATAAGTCGTGTAGGCGCCGGATTGAACCCACATGTCTTTTACGCCTACCATGATCGGTTGCAACTTTTGACTTTCCTCGATGATCAGCTTTGATGACTGTTTATGATTTGTTCCATAATGAGAAACCCAGGTTTCACCCAAAACCAGTTCACCGAAACCATCTTTCCAGGACGTCTTTGGCCCGTTGTAATCCCAACTATAATGTCCCCATTTTTCATTTCCTTTATTGCTGAAAGCATGTGTCGAAGTACGAAAAGCAACAATCGGCCCACCTCGCATCAAATAATTATCAATGTGCTGCATTTGGTCGTCGGAGAAATTGGCGAAGCGCATGAACATTACCATGAGATCAGCCTTTTCTAATATTTCGAGACCTTTCAGATTTGATCCACCTGGTAAAATGTGATCCTGATCATCAAGCGCAAAAATGACCGTACAGGTAAAGCCATAGGTCTTCGCCAGAATCTTCGCCAACGCCGGAAGCGACTCTTCACCACGGTATTCGTGATCGGTTGCAATAAAAACAATATTCTTGCCCACGCCCGGACCTTTATCCCCCTGATATACAACCTTATACTTAGCCGTATCGTCAGACAGCTTCGATTGTCCTGCACCTGTCGCAGAGGCACTACGGAGACATACCAAACAAATCAATAAAAGCAGTTGAAAATTCCTGTTCATTTCAGTTATATTAGATAATTTGCAATGCTTGAGAAAGAACCTGTCTGGCAATATATACCTTTAACGAGCCAATGTGCCGTCCCAATACTGATGTGTGATTGTTTTTCAAAATCCGGTCCTAATGCTGAACTTTGCGTGAGATTGCTTTTCATCACCACTAATTGATCGTTATTCAGCATGTCTGTCACTATTCCAAAGGTTGACATTTGTACGTTATCCGACTTTAAGGAAGATGACATTATGGTTAGCCGTTTTGCCGAATATTTGAAAGTGCATCACAATCTCATCTTCCCTCATCGCCACAGTTTCTACCATTTGGTATACTTTACCGTTGGAAGTGGCTCTCATACAATTGATTTCGCACAGTTTACGGTAAGGCCGCAACAAATTTACTTTATGACTCCGGGGCAAGTGCATTCGTGGAGTTTCGAGGGAAAAGTAGACGGCTACCTTGTGAACTTTTCTCCCGAATTCTTTCATTCATTTTTGTTGCGGCCCGAGTATCTGGACTCCTTCTATTTTTTGAATGGTGTAACGGAAGACAGCGTGCTTAACCTTTCCGATTTTGTTGCTGACAAGTTGACCAGGACTTTCGAAGAGCTGATAGAAACCTCGGCAGCCGTTGCCGCCTTTCGAGAGGATCTCATACGGGTGAAGTTACTGGAAATCTTTATTTTGATCGCACAAACTGAGAGTCGTGACAAAATCGAAAAAGTATCCGCTCCCTCAAATATGGTGATCAAAAATTTCCAGAAGCTTGTTGAAAACAATTTTTTGAAAATGAAGCTGCCCGGTGAATATGCACGAAGGCTCTCAGTTACACCCAATCACCTGAATGCTTTGAGTAAAAGTCACCTCGGTATGCAGGCCGGCGAGGTGATTAGGTTAAGGACCATACTCGAAGCAAAAAGATTACTGGTGAGTATTGATCTGACGGTTTCAGAGATTGCCTACAAACTGAATTTCAGCGACAACTCATATTTTACCAAATTTTTTCGAAAGTATACAGGACTTACACCCGAGTCCTTTCGAAAAAAGGCGCTTATTGAAAGGCAGTAGGACAGCACACCGTTTATGAGCCGCTTGTTCCCAACGCTTCATTGAAAAACAGCCTAAGCATTTTCCTCCAAGGGTTTGATAAATATCGCAAGCCATGACCTTCTCGCCAAGCGGTAGAAATAAGGCGTGAGAATAATCAAAACCGGGATGATACTTATCAGGAAATAGTCAAGGTATTCCGAAAAAAACAGATTGTAGGTAAAAAAATAAATCAGCATAAACGCCACGTAGAACGCATAACTCATATAGAGCGCGCCCTGATAAAATCCGGGCTCGGGAACCAACCTTTCCCCGCAATGTGGGCAGATACTGTTCATCTTGTCGAAATTTCTCAGGTCATAGGCACTTTTTGTGACAAAAAAGTCCCCCTCCCCACATCGTGGACATTTGTTAAAGAAAACACTGTGCAACTTGCTATGATGTGCCATGGATCAAAAGTCTTTACTTGGAATAAAAAGGTCAAACATCCGAAAATAACCTTTCACAAAGGTCGCGCCCCTTATCCGCATATGAAATGACAGTTGAGGTATTCTATGGTACTAATCAACGATCTATGAAACAAATCCTCATTAACAACCACTAAAAAATAGTTAACCAGAACCCCTTCGTTCGCGGTCGTTGGCGGAAAATTCTTTTCACAGGCCCGACCCGGAAAAATTAAATTCTACAAAACTTCCATTTAACGATCCCCATTCTTTTCGGATTTCGGTTGAAAATACCAGTTAATTAAATCGATTCTCTGCGAACATTTTTTTAAAATACATGATCAGCTATCACCAGCCCTGAAATCGATTCCTAAGAAAAAGCATATTCCGCCACACGTCAAAATCACCGGTTTAACAGCTTCTGAATGGGTTCTTTTTCGTTGTTTTTGCTCCCCGACAAGCTACCAAAGTGCCTCAACACGCTTCATCAGACCCATTTATAAGATACAGTGGGCACAATATCCATTACATGTCCATAGAAGTATCTAGGCTGTTTGGGACAGGCGACTACAACTACAACTAAATAGTTATTCTACAAATAGATCAAGTTCTATGAAAATCAAATTGAGCCTCTTTTTTCTAAAAACTTTAACTAAAAATTACACCCCAAATTCCGCGGCAATGGCTATTTTTTTTCTATGGCGAATAGCGAAAAAATTATAGATTAAAATTTTAGTAATCAGATAGTTATTGAATCCAAAAAGTTTCAAAGAACGATTCGAGAGGGATCAAACACATCATTTGACCCCAAAACGGTTGAATTAATAACTTTCTCATTCTACTTTTCTACTACGATTTACAGGCAATGTGAAAAACAAAAACCTAAGGGATGCCCTTTTGAAACTGGCCGAGTGAAAATAATTCTACCCAAATCATTACACGAACCTTCTCCAGGAAAAAGGAGGTATGACTAAAAAAATTTGGGATAGCAAAAAGAATTTTAGGAGTAATACTGGCTGAGACAAGGGGTGCAACCGATTGAAACGATTTCTATTTTGTTGTCTTGAATCGAAAAATTTGACAAAAAAATTAACACGCACACCTCGTACGAGACAACAGCACACACCCAAAAAAGTTTTACGATCTGATAAATAAGGAGCGTGTTTTCCAATAATAAGAGAATAAGACAAAAACGAGTAAACCATCATTAGCCATATAAAAAGAAGAAATTGATGATTTGCTGAAATGGTAATAAAAACGGCTCGCTGTAAATCGAAATGGTGACAATACCTAATTAAACGCTGGAAATCCCCTTTCGAAAATCAGAAAAAAAACTGAGCGGAAGGAACTCAAATAACAACTCAACACATAATGATTTTCTTGAATCGCATTTTATCCTTACGTCAGAGCACAATACAAAAACGGCATTTTTCAACACATGAGGTTTTGATATCGAAACTTCGGCAACTCCAGTTCTCTATTATTTTTACTTTAATCATTACATCTGGAATTCAACAAATTACTTTGGCTCAAATTACACAGTTAGAACATTCGTCCGGCAGCTATTCCGGCTCAATCCCCTCTGGACCAACTACTACCTATGTTAAGGCACGATTTGTAAACAATACATCTGGAAATTCATTTTCAACTTTCAATCCGGAAATAAACGTAGTCGCATCTTTTTCTGATCAGCAATACAACAATTCGGGGGGTATAAGTAATCTGAAAGGCAGTTTTTTTGGTGGTGCCGTAAATGACGACGACAAGTCCGTGACCTCTCAAACGGTATGGAGAAGCCTTAATAGCATCTCCAATCCTTCCGGCGGGCTGTTTACTTCCAATCCTGAGGGCACGACCGGGCAAGGAATTGATACAGATTTAAATTACGGTTTTAATATGTTCACGACGGTTGAGCCCCTATATTCCGGAAATAAAGACCGAGGTGGAAGGTACTATTACAGCAAGCTCGTTCTGACATTTAACCGCGCTGTCTCAAACCCTGTGCTTCACATTGTTGGGTTGGGCGCTACCACTACAATCACCAAAAATCACCAAAAATATGTGCAGGGATTTTCAACTGAACTTGAACTCGACAACGGGAAAGATATCAGGTTGACGAAGCTTTCCGGGAGTACAGCTTTGAAAGTAGAAAACAATAAAATATTAAACGGAAGTGCAGCTACAATAGACGACCTATCATCCAGTGCAGCTGCTTCAGGGTCGATCCGTATAACTGGAAATAATATCACGACACTTGTTTTCAAAATATATCTGCGGGGCGATGATAAGGGAACTGCCTGGAGCGACGATGACATATTTTGTGGCGACCAGTGGTTGATGGCATTTTCGATGAATGCCTCAAGTATTTCAGGAAACGTATTTGACGATGGCAATGCGCTGAGCGACTCCAAAGTGAACCCCTTTCCGACCAATAACGGGGATGGAACCAATGTGGGCGAAAGCTTGCACGTTAACCTGCTCAGCGGCAGTACCATAGTGGCCACTTCGGATGTAGCCACGGATGGTGGCTATATTTTTCAGGACATCATTTCATCGGGTTACCCTGCAACATACTCGCTTGTACTTACCGACGACGTATCATCAAAAACAACCAGCCTTCCCACCGGATGGATTAGTACTGGCGAAAATATTGGTTCACCGTCAACCAATGGAAATGATGACATTACTGACGGTAAACTGTCAGTAACACTTAACAGCGCAACATCAATCACAACGAACGCAAATTTTGGAATAAATAAAATACCTGTCAGCGATCCAAAAACTGCTGTTTCAAGACCAAATCCTCAGAGTACAAATAAAGTTGCGGTTCCGACACTCACTGGCACAGACGTTGAGGACATTGAGTATAACGGATATAGCAAAACCAATACTGTGAAGATTACAACGCTGCCCAACGCAAATAAAGGTGTGCTATACTATGACAATGAACCTGTGAATGCAAATCAGGTTATACTTAATTACGATCCTGGAAAACTTTGGGTGGATCCTGCAGATGGTTCTCCCACTGTTATATTCAAGTACAGCCACAGGGATGCCGCGGACAGTTATTCACTACCTGTGAGTGTGACAATGCCCTTTTATGTGAGCCAAATTATAAGCGGCAACGTCTTTGATGATGCGAATGGCCTGCTGGGAGCTTCCCCAAACGACAATAAAGTAGACGGAAATGGGGTAAAAGGCTTTGATATAGACAACTTGGTGGCCAGTACCCAACCAGTGTATGTAAGCCTCGTATACGACACGGCAATTCTTGAAACGGCAATAGTCAGCGAAACAGGCACATATTCCTTTTCTAATAAATATGCGGCAGGTTCATATAAGGTGATCCTGCACGTCAACCCTAATGGAAGCACAAACAACGCTTTGCCCGTACCGAATCTCTGGGTAAATACAGGAGAAAATCAGGGTACGGAGCAGGGGAGTGACGGAATTGCAAATGGTCAACTTACCTTTAATATAGCTGACGGTAATGTGCAGGATCTTAATTTTGGTATTAATAAGATCCCTGCTGCTGATGCAAAAACGCAGGCAATCACTGCTCCGGCACAAAACACTTTTATCCCGCTGGATGGCACAAAGGTAGCCCCTGCGATAACTGGATTCGATTTGGAAGATAAGACACTTGGTGGTGCAGGAAGCAAAGTTGTCATTACAAGGTTACCGACCAACGGCAAACTCTATTATTCCGATACCGAGATTCGAGCACTCAATGTGGTCATCAGCCCGAATTTTGTTCCCTCCCTTTTGAAAATCAAATTATCGGGGGGCGAATATACAAGCACCGACTTTGACTATGCCTTCATAGATGCAGCAGGCAGTCAGGGGATTTCTGCGAAATATCAACTGACCTGGAACGCTCCCCTGCCAGTAACCCTGACCAGGTTCACCGCGGTGAAACAGGAACAATCGGCTGTCATGAACTGGTCAACCACATCCGAAACAAATAGCGACCGTTTCGATGTGCAACACAGCCTGGACGGAAAGGAATGGACTATCATTGGATCGTTAGTTTCAAAAGGTGAAAGTAACCTGTCAAATTCGTATGCATTTGTTCACCTTCAACCCTCGCCGGGAGAAAATCTATATCGTCTAAAAATGGTGGACAAAGACGCAACATTTGCTTACAGCCGTATCAGCACTGTAAATTTTGAATTTGGTACCGAAACCACAATTTACCCAAACCCCGCTGTCAATTTCGTGAAAATAAAAATCGACGGGCAGAACGATTGGAGCAAAATCGCTTCGGCCAGAATCTTTGCCCTAGACGGACAGGTTGTTTTTTCCGGAAAAATGACCTCCGATGAGCTTGATGTACAAGCACTAAAAGCCGGTAATTATATTATTCAAGTCACCCGTATCAATGGAATGATCTCAAACACCAGAATCGCTATTAAAAAATGAATTGGACAGACAGACAAGCTCCCAGAGCCTGAGCGTGCCGGTCTGTCCAATATCTGAATTCCAATTTTCGTTGTAATTACTTACTCGGTGTTTCTCAATCGTAGCTAAGAGTAAAAACCGAAAAGTTGTCCCTTCGGTAAAGTAAGAAAGTCAGTTCCCAGAAGACCCCTGTTAACTGTTCAAACGGGCCTTGTATTGCGTGATCAGAAATGCTTATCCCTTTGTGGATTAGGCTCCGCATTTTTGATCTCAAACCATTCCAATGGTTTACATGAAGCCAACCTTTCTGATTTACAGAAAGTGCATTATTTAATTATTTAAAACTTCAGGCATTAGCTTTAACATTTTAGAATCATAATGAACATCAAAATCATAGACGATCATTTTGTATCCCGAATGGGTATAAAACACCTTATCAAGGATAATTTCAAAGGAGCGAATTTCTTTGAAACCAAACATGAGATCAAGTTACCTGAGAATATATCCTCTCCTGAGGCGGATTTGATCATGGTAGGTATTACGAATGATGATCAGATCAACCTTAGAACCTGGGAGCAAATTACCAATCTGGGATTATCTGCTCCGCTCATTATTTACTGTTCTCAGATAAAATATTATCAATTAATTAAATTCCTCACAGATGGAGCGTTGGGGATTTTATTCAAAAGCCAGGAACCAGAAGAGTTTGTAGCCTGCGTAAAACAGGTTTTAGGAGGGCAGAGATACATCTGCCACGAAGCCCTGGTAATGATCGCGGATCAAGTGATCGGTGGAAAGGACAAGTTCAAAGAAAGCCTGACGCCGAAGGAGTTACTGATTGCGAATCAACTAAAAAACGGTCAGGGAACCTCCTCAATTGCAAAAACACTGAGCCTGGCTTTATCGGCAGTAAGTATTTCCAAAGCTAAAATCTTCAAAAAATTAGGAGTGAAGAACATCCTCGAATTGAGGGAAATAATGAATTCAGGAATAATACAATAAAATGGCAGAACGAGGCAGACAAATCAGTATTAAAGTCTATTCCTCCGCTGTTGGTACCAATTTTTGAGCCCGACCTCTATTGATAACCTGACAAATCAAACTCGTATTGATCTGTCAGGTTATTCCTTTTATGAAAGCTAGGTTTTGGCTATCGGTGTAATGGCGGCCCATTTTGCGCCTCTTCTGCCGACCGGGATTCGAATAAAAATAGTCTCTATTCTATATATTAATGTATTCATTGAAAACAGAAATATCAAATGGAGACAGGTCGGAAGGTTAAACGTATTCTATCATGGATGTTGAAAGGTACTGCATTGATAATTATTGTTTTACTAGTATTTACCCTCGCCAAACCACTCTGGAACCGCTACGTCGTTTATCCCGAGCTGGAAGCAGAACGTGCCGAAATTTGGAAAAAACACAAAAAGCCACAAAAATTTATCCAACATTCTGATTATAAAGGGGTACTACATTCACACACCTATCGCTCACACGACAGTCGAGGGATTTTAGAAGAAATAATTCCGGCTGCAAAACAAGCCAAGCTGAATTTCATTTTCCTTGCTGATCATCGAATCGCAGACCAGGATACATTTCCTCGCGGCATACAGGGCATTTTTGACGGCGTCGTTATTGAATCCGGCACCGAATCTCCGGGCGCTAGTATGATGGTAAATCCGTTGAAAAGAACCATCCTCGATTGGACTAAAGACCGTAACCAGCTGATTAAAAAAGTAGTTACGGAAGGCGGGATGGTTTTTTATCTGCATTCCGAAGAAGAACATGACTGGGCAAATACTGATTACCAGGGCATGGAGATCTACAACATTCATACGGACTTAAAAGACGAGAAAAATCCACTTGCCTTCCTCATCAATGGCATGGTGAACAGCGGGGAATACCGGCATTGGAGTTACCGTGAACTTTTCGACGAACAGACCAAGATCGCCGCGCTTTGGGACTCTTTAAATAATTACCGGAAAATTGTCGGTATCGCTGCGGTGGACGCGCACAACAATCAGAGTATCAGGGCGAGATACCTCAAAAATGGCCAGGTTGAATGGGTCGGTTCGAATGCGAAAACAATTACAATTAAAGAACCGGGTTGGAAGGAGAAGTTGCTTTTAGGTAAGCCGGATGTGGCTGGCTGGGCCTTCAAAATGGAACTCGACACCTATTTTCATTCATTTAATTTTGTAAATACACACGTATTCGGAGACACGCTTTCCAGCCGTTCCCTTAAAAATGAGGTGGTAAAAGGCCATGCGTATGTATCGTTTGAAAGTCTGGCCGAAGCAGACGGATTTCAATTCTACTCGACCAATTCTTCGGGTTCTTTAACCGGCATCGTTGGGGATTCCGTCAATTTGCGCCAAGCAAGCGCTCTACACGCGGTGTCTCCATTCCCGGTCCGATTTGAATTATTCCGGTCAGGCAAGCTTATTGATTTCAAAGAGAATAGTTACGATTATCAGTTCAGCCTCAAAAATAAACCTGGAAACTACCGGATTGTTGCCAGACTTAAACTGAGGGGTGAATTACTTCCATGGGTATATACAAATCCAATTTACATTTATTGAAATACAACAGCACCTTTGATTTAAAAAAGTCGTGCGGTCATATCCCCCTCTTCAAGGTTTTCTTACAATGAAAAAGTTTCTAAAATACACGTTGATATGTCTTGTCTCGCTGTTGATTATCAGCTATTTCTATTTCATTCTACCCTTCTGGGGAATACCTTTCAATGCTCAGCGTCACGGAAATCCACCACTCACACCTGCCTGGGCGCTGGAATGCTGGCTTTGGGAAGACGATAATAACACATCTGCATATGCCGATACGTTATTGCAGGGCTATGCGAAACACGATATTCCAGTTCGTACGCTGCTCATTGACAGTCCCTGGAGCCAGCGATACAACGACTTTAATGTTGATGAGGAAAAATACCCTGAGCCACAAAAATGGTTCAAAGATTTGCAAAACCGGGGATACCGTACCATACTCTGGATGACGTCGATGGTCGACAGCCACAGCAAGGATACCAAAGTAAAAGATTCAACGCCCTGGTTTAATGCGGCAGCAAAAAATGGCTATCTGGTAGGTAGCGGAAATCAGATCAAATGGTGGAAAGGCAAGGGAGGATTCATTGATTACACCAACCCAAAGGCTATGAAGTGGTGGAAAGGAATGCAGAAAGAGGTAATGGATTATGGGGTCGATGGCTGGAAGCTGGATGGCACCTGCACGCTTTTCAGACAGCAGCTGGGTCCCATTCCGTTTTTATATCAGAAGGCATTCGCGGGCTGGCTTACGACCAGGCAATACATGGATTTGTATTACAGGAATGAATATGCAAATGGATTGGCGGTAAATCCGGAATTCATCACACTTGCTCGCGCTATGGATCGGGGCTATCATCCCGAAGGATTCGCACCGATCGATGCCGCACCGGTCACCTGGGTCGGTGATCAAAAGCATTATTGGCAAAGCAAAACGGACAGTGGAATCAAGGAAGAAAAGGGCAAAGATATTGCCCTCGATGGTGTTCAGGGTTTCGAATCAGCCATTGAAAGTATTCTAAAAAGTGCTGCACTTGGTTACAACATTATCGGCTCAGATATCGCGGGCTTCTCTGGCGATAAAATCCCGCCGCGACTTTACATACGCTGGACGCAGTTTTCTACCTTTTGTGGACTTTTCATGAATGGAGGCCACGGCGAACGTGCTTTATGGAAACGCAGCGCACAGGAATTGGAAATTATCCGTAAATTTTCCTGGCTACATACCGAACTGGTTCCCTATATGTATCACTTTGTTGTAAAAGCTAATAAAGGAGGCCGGGTTCTACAAAAACCAGTTGAGGGCAAATTTCACTATATGTTTGGCGACGACTTACTTATCGCTCCTATTTATAAAGATGAAACCCAAACCGAGGTACAGCTTCCGGAGGGAAAATGGCGGTATTGGTTTAACGATAATGATGTTTTACAAGGTCCATTAACATTTCAAAAAGCTTTTCCTCTTGACGAATATCCTGTGTATGTAAAGGAGGGCGCCGTCATTCCAATGAATATCAGCAGAGCTTATACAGGGTTGGGCGACAGCACGTCTACTGACTTTCTGACGTGGCTGATATATCCGTCTGACAAAAGTGAATTTACCGTATATGACACCAAAACGCGGCAATCGACAACACTTTTTGTGACAAAATCTTCGACAGTAATCAGTCTGAACACGGAGGGAAAGTCATTACCATCGATCTATAACATTCATATGACTGGCCGGCCAAAAAAAATTTTATTGGATGGAAAGACTCTTAGTAATAACGAATTTAAGTTTGACGCCATAAAGCAAAGACTGACCATAAAGTACCAAAACGCCGAAAATGCGACCTGTCAAGTTTATTTGTGACACCTTTAGTAGCTGCTCCCAAATCATTTTTCTTTATATTGGCACTGACTTAAGTTAATCTCCGATCATTTGCGGACGCTTCCGGGGTATTCGCGGTCGAAGCTCAGAATAAAATATACACAAATGCTGCTGAACAAAGACCGGTCTGAGGTGATCGCTTTCATTGGAGTTACTTTTGTTATCCTGCTGATATACGTGTGCTTTGGAATGGCCAGCTACACGGCTAAGAACGGGCCTCTAACATTTGATTCACGGTTTTTGACTGATCCCGTCACCAGCGACTACTATAATAATCTGGCAAAGTCTTTTTACGAGGGTAGATTAGACGTAACTGAAACAAGGGGTGAGCTTGACCTTATCGCCTTCAATAGTAAAAAATATTTGCTGTGGCCACCGGTTCCCGCTATTGTTTTAATGCCTATCGTCGCAATTTTTGGAACCGATTTACCTGACAGGCTAATCAACGCTATCCTTGGCTCCATGAATGTCTTTTTATTCATGCTCATCTTAAAAAAAATAAGGCAGCGTTATCATTTTCAATTTTTGAAAAGTACCACGATTATTGCATTGGGGATTTTCTGGGCACTTGGCACGGTGCATTTCTGGATGAGCCTTGCCGGCACTGTCTGGCTGATCTCCCAAATTATGGCGCAAACTTTTTTGTTTGCAGCCATCTGTGTACTGCTGGATACCGATAAAAAAATCACAACATACCTTTTTGCAGGCTTATGGTTTGGGCTTGCTGTATATACCAGAAACGATCTCGTGTTCAGTGGCATATTCATGGCCGTGCTCATCTACGAGGATTTCCAGGGAGCTATCATTAACCCACGTTTACTCAAAAGTCTTGGCACCTTCTCCGTATTTTTTGTTGTGTTCTCACTGTTAAATCTTGAATACAACTATTTACGTTTTGGCAATGCCTTTGATAACGGGGCGAATTATCACTTGATGGGAGAAACCTTTAAAGCAAAGTTTGCACAGTGGGGTTACCTTTCAACGCATTACATTCCGCATAACCTTTACTATGAGGTATTCAAAATGCCGGAACTCACCAATTCGCCACCCTTTATCGTCACGGATTTCGAAGGTTTTGGCCTGCTCTGGGTTTCACCACTCTTTCTTTTAATATTCCCATCGGTGTATTTTTTGATACGAAAATTCAGAAAATCACAGGGAACTAAGGCCATGATGTCAAATGGAAGCCTTATGATTGGCGCAGCCATGATCACAATCATTCCGATTGCCTTTACGATATTCACGGTAATGGGAACCGGCGAATTTCAGTTTGGTGCGCGCTACACGCTCGACTTCCATATTTTTCTTTGCCTGCTTCTCCTGCCAGTTATTGATGCTTTCAGTGACATGAAATGGTTCAGATTCTTATGCGCAGGATTGATTGCAATTTCTTGTTGTATCAACGCAATCGGTATTTTCCTTTATTACTAAGTATCATTTACGAACTCATCGTACAACTTCGTGAGGTAATATTTTTCAAAACTTTTTAGCTTCAACCAGTGGGCAAATGATCAGGTTATTGCATTTCTGTGCGAGCAACAGCTCAACGACGAAAAGATCATCCGAATCATCAGCCATGTATTCCTGGCCCAGGAAAACTGGCATAACAGGGCAAGAAGGCAGCAAAAGGACTTGCCGGTTTGGACGGTATTGCCGCTAACCGAAATTAACCCGCGAATCAGGCACAGCGACCAGCTATGGATTGAGTTGGTTGACGGCCTGAATGAAGATAATTTCAAAGAAATCCTGTCGTATAAAAACCTCGCCGGAGAACCGAATTCAAACACGTTTCAGAATGTGTTGGCACATGTGACAAACCACGCAACCTACCACCGTGGACAGGTCATTCACCTCATTCGTGAAGCCGGAATCGATCCACCCTCAACCGATTACATCAAATTTGCACGGATGTAATTTTCAAAAAAAACCCCAAAAAAACAAAGCATATTTTTGACTATCAGGAAGTTATAACCACCTTCATTACTTATTTTAATCATATGATTAAAATGTTTGCTTAAATATAAATTCTTATTCTATCTTTGTTGCGAAGTTTAATAGCATCAGATGTCGAAGCAAAAGAAAATTGAGGTTGATCTTTCAACAGAGGAGAAGATTAAAGAGGCAGCAAGGAAATTATTTACCCAAAAAGGCTATGCCGCCACCAGAACCAGGGACATTGCGGAAGAATCGGGAATTAACCTTGCTTTGCTGAACTACTATTTTCGTAGCAAAGAGAAGCTCTTTAATCTGATTATGGAGGAAAAGATGCTGCAGCTGTTCGGCGTTTTGTTCCCGGTCATCAATGATGAAAATTCGACCCTACAGCAAAAACTTGAGCTGATCGTTGTGAACTACATCGATCTTTTGTCAGCAAATCCGGATCTGCCCATCTTTGTTTTAAGCGAGATAAAAAACAGTGAGGGCGGGTTTCTTAAGCAGTTGCCACTTAGAAAAATGTTGGGAGAATCTGTTTTCGTCAAACAATTTCTTGAAAAGCGATCGGACATTTCTCCCCTTCATTTCATTATCAATTTATTAGGCGTGGTGATTTTTCCATTTGTTGCCAGCCCTGTTTTGCAAGGAACAGGAGTTGTTAACGATCAGATTTTCAATAAAATGATGGAGGACCGAAAAAAATTGATCCCAGCATGGATTAAACAGATGGTCGAAACAGTCTAATTTTTTTGATCAACGATTAATCAAACGATTAAATTAAATGAACAAAAAAAATGATTAAGCCTCTTTGCAAATATCTTCTCCTGATCCCGGCGGTCTTCAACGGGATTGTGTCAAACGCTCAGTCGACACAGTTATCCATTGGCGAATGTTACGTGCTGGCCCGCAACAATTATCCTTTGATCAGGAAACTTGACCTGATAGCCAGGAGCAGCAATTATTCAATAGAAAATGCCGGGAAACTATATCTGCCCCAGGTGAATGTCACCGGTCAAGCAACCTATCAATCCCAGACCGTCAGCTTCTCGGATGCATTGGGAGCGGTAAACCTGCCGGGCGGCATAAGTCTGCCCAATATCAGCAAGGATCAATACAAAATCCAGGCTGAGATCAGTCAGGTAATTTATGATGGTGGTAACGTAAATACCCAGCGAGCGTACATCAGAACCAACCAGATTGTTCAGCAGCAAAATATCGAAGTAGCGCTTTATGCGATTAATGATCGGGTCAACCAAATATTCTTTTCAGTGTTATTAATGGATGAACAATTGAAACAGAATGCAACACGAAAAATCGATTTACAGGGAGCTGCTGATAAAACCGCCGCTGCTTTAAAGTTTGGAACTGCCTTCAGAAGTAACCTGGATCAGTTGAACGCGGAGCTGATTACCTCAGACATGACAACGATCGAATTACAGGCAAACCGTAAGGCTTACCTCAAAATGCTGGGAACATTTATTGGTAAATCCTTAGATGACAGTACGTTGCTGGAAAACCCAGCAATCATTTTGACAAGTAGTGAAGTCAACAGACCCGAAATGAAGCTCTATGATTTCCAGAAAAGCCTCCTTGACATTGAGGAGAAGAAATTGAAAACAGATTATATGCCAAGGCTCAGCGTCTTTGCGCAGGCCGCTTACGGAAGGCCAACTTTGAATTTCATCAGCAATAAATTTGGTGCATGGTATCTGATCGGTGCACGTCTAAACTGGAACCTGGGGAGCCTTTATACGTTAAAAAATAACATGCAAAACCTGGAAATCAGTCGAAAAAATCTGGACGTGGATCGGGAGGCATTTTTACTAAACACAAATCTTTCGATGCAGCAGCAAGATGGTGACATCGTCAAATTCAGTCAACTTGTTACCCAGGATTACAAAGCCATCCAACTGAGGGCGTCTGTAAAAAAATCCGCCCTTGCCCAACTTGAAAATGGCGTCATTACCACACACGATTACATTTCTCAATTGAATGCGGAAAATCAGGCGAGGCAGATGCTGATCTTCCACAATATTCAATTATTGCAGGCGCGGTACAAATACAAATTCATTTCCGGCAATTGACCGCATTCGGCACTTTGACATTGAGATCAAAGCTTTGCAATACCCAAAATTCAGATCCATAGGTTGAATAAATCCGTTTACAGCAAAACCAAAATGAAACAAAACATCATAACAGCCCTTGTCTCTTTGCTCATTTTTATATCCTGCGAAAAGAAAAATGATTACGACGCATCGGGCAACTTCGAAGCAGATGAGGTGATCGTTTCAGCCCAACAGAATGGTGAAATCTTGTCATTCGCAATCAATGAGGGTGATTTACTAAAAGCAGGGCAGCCAGTTGGGCAGATCGATGTAACACTTTCCAGTTTGCAAAAGCAACAGGCTGAGGCAACTATATCCGCTATAAAGAAAAAAACAAACACCCCCGCCGAACAAAACGAAATGGTGCGCAAACAGCTTGGCGTGCAGCAGGCAAGGCATGATCAGCTAGTGAGGGAGCGCACCCGCACAGAAAACCTCGTAAAAGCTGACGCTGCAACACAGAAACAATTGGATGACATCAATGCCGCAATTGATCAGCTCGGTAAAGAAATGGCTGCGACCAACCAGCAGATCAAATTGAATCTTTCAAACAACGCAACACAGAACAGAAGTATTCTAAGTGAAACAGAGCCCCTTGAAGTAACAGCCAAACAATTTCAGGAGCAGATTGATCGCGGACAAATCGTTAACCCGATTGCCGGCACCGTGCTAACTAAATATGCCCTTACCGGAGAGGTCGCTGCAATTGGAAAACCGCTTTACAAAATTGCTAATACAGACACGCTTACATTAAAAGCATACGTCACGGCGGACAAACTTTCGCAAATCAAATCGGGTCAGCAGGTTGCCGTAAGGATCGATCAGGGCAAAAAGGAATACAAAAATTATCCCGGGAAAATAACGTGGATATCTGCAAAATCAGAATTCACCCCAAAAACAATCCAAACTAAAAACGAACGAGCCAACCTGGTGTATGCGATCAAAATAAGAGTCAAAAACGACGGATTCTTAAAAATCGGGATGTATGGGGAAACTTTGTTTAGTGGAGGCAGGATAGATAAAAACGGAGAGAGGAAAGATAAAAGCGAGTAAGCGCAATTTTCCCCTCATCGCTTGTCAACCGGCTATCTCTCATTTGTTTCACATATTCTAAAAAATGCACGTCTCTCTTAAAAACATAACGAAAACATACAACGACGGGAAAGTTCTGGCGGTGGATGGGGTGTCTTTCGAGGTGAAAGAAGGAGAACTGTTTGGTTTGATCGGTCCGGATGGTGCTGGTAAAACCTCAATTTTCAGAATACTAACCACTGTTTTGCTGGCTGATAAAGGCGAAGCTACCGTCGCTGGATTTGATGTTGTGAAAGATTATAAGCAAATCCGTAATCGTGTTGGCTACATGCCGGGAAAGTTCTCTCTTTATCAGGACCTCACCGTAAAGGAGAACCTGGATTTCTTTGCCACCGTTTTTGGAACCACCCTGGATGCCAACTACGACCTGATCAAAGACATTTATGACCAGATCAAGCCCTTCAACGATCGACGTGCCGGAAAACTTTCGGGAGGGATGAAACAAAAGCTTGCCCTTTGCTGTGCTCTGATACACAAACCCGAAGTGTTGCTGCTGGATGAGCCTACCACCGGCGTAGATGTGGTGTCAAGAAAGGAATTTTGGGAAATGTTGAAATCACTGAAAAAGCAGGGGATCACCATTCTGGTATCTACACCTTACATGGACGAAGCGAACCTTTGTGAACGTATCGCATTGATTCAGAAGGGAAAAATTATGTCTGTGGATACACCAGATCATATCATCAACACGTTCTCGACGACCTTGTACCAGGCAAAGGCAGAAAACATTTATCAATTACTGACAGATATCCGCCAGTGGTCTGAAGTGGAAAGTTGCTACGCCTTTGGAGAATACCTGCATATCACGTTAAAGGTAAAAGTACCTGATGGAGCAGCTAGTTTAAAAGCGTACGCGATAAGCAAAGGCCACAGAAATGTGGTGGTGGAAAAGATTACTCCGGGAATAGAAGACAGCTTTATTCGGCTGATGAATGAAGGAGCGATGGATCCAGAGAAAGGGTTAAAAGCTGAAAGGCTAACCGGTTAACGGGACATAATCTGTAAATCCAGCCCACTGGATTCGCATATTTTTACTTTGACCTGAAATGCTTACATAAGTAGCCGATGCATTCTGTTAATCTTGTTAATCCTGTCTGAAATCTATATGATGTCGTTTTATTAGCAAACGATCGCACCGCAGAGAATCGCCTGCCGCTGGTGACAGGTGATGATGTCTTTAAATTTGGACGTCGTCCTTTAAAAACATCATCAACTACCAAACGAGATCAACAAAACATCCCGTAAAACCTTAAATCCCATCTTAAAAAATAACCACAACAGACCAAACATCATGACCGACAAAGCTATTGTATGTAAAGACCTTACGAAGCAATTCGGGAATTTTTATGCGGTCAATAAAATTTCCTTTGATGTTAATAAAGGAGAGATTTTCGGATTTTTGGGAGCTAATGGCGCCGGCAAAACCACGGCCATGAGAATCCTCTGCGGCCTCTCCTACCCCAGTTCAGGCGTTGCAACAGTTGCAGGGTTTGATGTTTACAAACAACAGGAATCCATAAAGAAAAATATTGGCTACATGAGCCAGAAATTTTCGCTCTATGAAAACCTGACGATTTTGGAGAATATTACATTTTTCGGTGGCGTCTATGGAGTCGCGAGGCAGGAAATCAAAGAAAGAAGTCAGCAGTTGGTGAAATCATTGGGACTTGAACGGGAGTCGAAAAAGATGGTGGGAGAATTACCGCTTGGGTGGAAGCAGAAACTGGCGTTTTCGGTTGCCATATTTCATCGCCCTCAAATCGTGTTCCTCGATGAACCCACAGGAGGTGTGGATCCGGTGACGAGAAGACAGTTCTGGGATATGATCTACGAAGCAGCTGCGGCCGGAATCACCATTTTTGTAACCACGCACTACATGGATGAGGCTGAATATTGCAACCGGATTTCGGTCATGGTCGATGGCAAAATCGAGGCTCTCGATTCGCCGTCCAACCTAAAAGCCCAATTCTCCTCTGATAATATGGACGAAGTTTTTTACAAACTGGCGAGGGGGGCGAAGAGAGGGGGAGATTAATGGACAATGGGAAAAGGAGAGATGATAGAGGAGATATATGTGACAATTTCAGGTAAAGGCAGTAACAACCGAAATTAGAAATATCAGCTTCTTTCAATTTCAACCTTTTCAATCAATGAAAGACAGTATAGTTGCAGTCAAATCAGTGTCATTTGCAATTCGAATTATCAATGCTTATAAATATTTATGTAGCGAGCATAAAGAGTACATCATGTCGAAACAGTTACTTCGAAGTGGAACAGCTATTGGAGCCTTGGTCAGGGAGGCAGAACATGCTGAGTCTAAGGCTGACTTTCTTCACAAAATTAGTATTGGCCTGAAAGAGGCGAACGAGACTGACTATTGGTTACTGATTCTGAAAGAAACAGACTACCTAAACGAAAACGAATATCAATCGCTTAAGAAGGACATGGAGGAGATTATCCGAATGCTGGTCAGCACCGTAAAAACAACAAAGAGAAATTTAGGAAAAAAGACATTTTGACTTACATGGCCAAAACATCAAGCTTGACCGGGAATATGAAAAGTACTCAAGACACTATCAATCAGCGACAAACAGCTTTCCTCTCTCAACTCTCCTCTTTCATCAAAAAAGAGTTCCTCCACGTTTTCCGTGACCGAAGGACTTTGCTGATTATGTTTGGTTTGCCGGTTGTGCAGATTCTTTTGTTCGGATATGCTATGACGAGCGAAGTCAAAAATGCGCGTATTGTTGTGTCCGATTATGCTCAGGACGTGAATACCCGGCAGATCGTCAGCAAGCTCAAAACTTCCTCCTATTTCATCGTCGACGAAGCCGCACTTGGGGCAAATGATATTGAAAAAGAATTCAAAAAAGGTGACATTAAATGTGTTGTAATTTTTCCATCAGGATTTGGGAATGATCTGTTTCACTCCGGAAAAGCGCAGGTTCAGCTAATAGCCGACGGGTCGGATCCGAACACGGCCAAAACCATTATCAGTTACATCACGGCAATCCTCGGAGATTACCAACAGCAGATCGCGCCGTCTGCGGGGTTGCCCTATAAGATTGTACCCGAAACCCGGATGCTTTACAACGAAGAGGGAAACGGCTCGCTCAACTTCATTCCCGGAGTGATGGCCCTAATCCTGATGATCGTTTGTACGGCGCTTACTTCCGTTTCGATTGTCAAGGAAAAGGAGCTTGGCACGATGGAAATTCTACTGGTTTCGCCGTTCAAGCCCGTTATGGTGCTGATTGCCAAAGCGGTGCCTTACCTTGTGCTGTCGTTGGCAAATTTTACATTAATCGTTCTGCTCGCAGTTTTCGTGCTGGATGTGGAGATCAAAGGCAGCGTTTTATTGCTCTTTTCAGAAAGCACTTTATACATCATTACTTGCCTTTCGTTGGGATTGCTCATTTCAAATACAACCAGTTCGCAGCAAACCGCTCTGCTGCTTTCTATGATGGGTATGATGATTCCCACTTTGATATTTACCGGCTTTATGTTTCCCCTGGAAAATATGCCGGTCGTTTTCCAGGTCATTTCTCATGCGGTCCCAGCGCGCTGGTATTTTATAATCGTCAAGGCAGTGATGCTAAAAGGGCTCGGATTCGAGTATGTGTGGAAGGAAACATTGATCCTGACCCTAATGACCGCCGCATTACTTGGAATTGCATTGAAAAACTTCAAAATCAGATTGCAATGAGTGTTTTAAGATTCATTTTAGAGAAGGAGTTCCGGCAGATATTCCGTGACAAAACCATCCTCGCAATGATGTTTGCGTTGCCAACGATCCAGCTCATTGTGCTGCCTCTTGCCATGAATTTTGACGTAAATAATGTCAATCTCGCGGTCGTAGATCATGATCACAGCACCTATTCGCAAAAACTGATCTCCAAAATCGGCTCCTCGGGATACTTCAGAATCGTCGGCGCAGATCCATCCTTTAAAGAGGCGTTGTTCCGGATTGAAAAAGAAGAGGCCGATCTGGTCATTGAAATCCCTTCGGGTTTTGAAAGAAACCTGATACGGGAAGGATCTCAAAAACTTGGTATTTCGGTTGACGCGATCAATGGCACGAAAGCGGCAATAGGCGGCAACTATCTCAATGCCATTATTCGTGATTTTAATTCAGAGGTGGATTTCAACGTCAAAGCAGCAGCGAGTGCGTTGCCTGCGCCAGGCATGATCGATATCACATTCAGCAATTGGTTTAACCCAAGGGCCGAGTCCAGGTACTATTTAGTGCCGGGAATTCTGGTCATTTTGCTCGCGATGATCGGCGGATTTATGGCTGCTCTTAATATTGTCAAAGAAAAAGAAACGGGAACTATTGAACAGATCAACGTAACGCCAATCAGGAAATGGGAGTTTATACTTGGCAAATTGATTCCTTTCTGGGTGATCGGAATGGTCGTTTTCACGGCAGGACTACTGGTCTGTCGAATTGTATATGGAATTTCCCCAGCCGGTAATATTGGCTTGCTTTACGCATTTGCAGCCGTTTATCTGATCGCTTTACTGGGTTTTGGTTTATTGATTTCAACTTACAGTGATAATCAGATACAGGCCATGTTCGTTGCGTTTTTTTTCATGATGATTTTCATGCTGATGAGTGGGCTGTTTACATCCGTAGAAAGTATGCCCGATTGGGCGCGCGTCATGTCAAACCTCACACCGGTAACACACTTTATCAGGGTTGTAAGGATGATTGTATTGAAGGGAAGCGGGTTCAGCCATGTAAAAATGGAATTTTTTTACATCATAATTTTCGCCGTTGTACTCAATAGCTGGGCCATTTTTAATTACAAAAAAACAACTTGAGAACAACCAATTAGCGCAGTCACACAGGATGTCACGTCTTTTTACGAAAAACCGGAGCGCTGTCAAACCCAGGCACCGCTTTTTTCAGTCCCAAAATCTTTATTTAACAACATCTCCCACCAGCAAGACGCTATTTACAAGCCATCCGTTTTTTTCATAGTTTTCAGGATTTTCAAAAGGGATGTTACGTTTTGCCAAAATAGCGGCTTTGTCAAGCGGCTTTCCCGAAACAGTAAAAGTAACCTGATGCTCTCCATCCGACAAGTCTTTGAGAAAGAAGGCATTCCTTCGAAAATAGTTGCAGTATGCATCGAATCGGGTAATTTCCACGGGAGGTTTCCCGTCCACAACGACCTCTATCATCCCTGATTCCGGGCCGATCACGTCATAAACACCCAGCACTTTTCCTTTGAATTTAATGGTAAATGAGGCACCGGGTTCATCCGTTTTTGTAAGAAAAGACATGCTTCTTTGAAACCGTTTCAATAGCTCGTTATCACCCGGCAACTCCTGCCATTTGCTATTCTTATCGAGTTGTGAAAGGGGTATCATCTTGGCACTCTCCCAGTTTCCTGCATTGAAAACGTTTGCCAAAGAATGAGATTTCTTACCTTTGGCTCGTTCCATTTCCACAAAACTTCGTTTAACCACCTCAGCATAAATCGGGTGGCCTGACGCTGACAAAGGATGGGTCCTGTCTTTTGTAAAAACGATCTTTTCAGGATGCTCCTCAGGATTTCCGGTAAAAATAAGCTTCCCGGCATCGAGCAACTTCACCACTTCAACGCCCATGTGAATCGAAGGAATTTTATAGTGTTCCGCTATTTGCTCCATTGCGTCGGCCGAAATCTGAAACTTACCCTCCTCTAAGGATTTGACGCCATTTTCTGCGATCGTATAGACAAAACAAATGTCTGTCTCTGGATCCTGTTTCCAGATTTTCCTCACGATACCCTCCATGGCAATGTGAATCGCCTCGGCTGGTCCGTTTCCGTCATTCACGGCAAACTCCACAAAAACAAGATCAGGGTTGTTAACAAGCACATCTCGTTCCAACCGAAAAACCCCGAGATTCGAGCCCGTTCCTCCAATTGTAGCATTGATTTGTTTAAATTTTGCTTTGGGATAATGAGTTACCATCCAATCGTACGTCAAATCACGCCAGCCATTCTGCGCTTCGGTAATACTTCCACCAAGGTATGCAACCGAAACATCCTCGCCAGCATTCACCTTCCGAAAGAAATTTGGCAGCCCATCGCGTTGGTGAAATTCCTGAAGATCCTTAACCGAGCGCTGGGCATGAAGATGGAGACCCGCAAATGAGATAATTAGCAGGAGAAGGATGTACCGATAACTTTTTATTTTCATATAGGTATGAGGTCGGGAAAAGGTGTTAATATTTAGATTTAGTTCTTGTTAACTGTTGTAAAAACCTTACTTTTCCTGTAATGATAATTGGCAAACTGGATAAAGTTTCCCCAATCGTAAGCCGTCAGGTTGTGTTCGCCCGCTCTGTTGTGGTAACCGAGTTGTGACTTGATTACCGGCTCGTTTATTCCCGGAGGATTGGCGGATAAACCCGATTTTATGTTGTACAACGCATAAACGTCTTCCGCATTTTTCAGAGAAAGATAGGTTCCCGTCGGATCGGCCCAGAGATCCCGGGAAGCGTTGGTAGCATAAATCGGACGTGGCGCGATGAGAGATACAAGCATATGCTGATCAACGGGGAGGGAATCTTCGTTATTGTTGAATCTTTTGTAATTGGTATTGAACCAGTGCGGAAATGAAGTGTTGATCCTTTCAATTCTCTCGCCAAACTTTCTACGAGATAGCGCCGCACCTGAATTCCCGGAACAGTTGGTAATACAAATGGCAAATCGCTGATCCTCGGCTGCTGCCCACAGTGAAGCTTTGCCCCCACGGGAATGCCCTACCACAGCAACCTTCTTCGCGTCGATGTCTTTGTCCCTTTCAAAATAATCCATTACACGGCTCGCACCCCACGCCCAGGCTCCAATAGCTCTCATACCGTTGTCGGCAGTCAATTGCTCGGGATACAATCGCAGTAAACCATCTGAAAACGTGTCCTTATTATCTGGCGCCAGATCATTCACATGAAACGCAGCTATTGCATAACCGCTGTCAATCACCATCTCCGCAGGCCAAAATTCACTTCTTTTCGCTCTAGTCGGGTCTGTATTATCTTTGGGACGATTATTGATCAATACAAATGCAGGAACCGGCTTTGTAGCGTCGACCGGAACAAAAAGAACGACATTGATTTTAACAGATTTACTATTCCTAAAAACCTCTATGATCACCTCCTTCAACCTAGCTTTCCCATTCATCGACAGTCCACTTTGCTCAGTGACAGAAAACCGAAGACTATCATAAGTCTTTGGCATTTGTCCATAAATATTATCTTCAAACAAACGGATTAATTGAGGCCGCCTTACCTTTTCCCAATCCGATTTTTGACGAACTGGTTTATTGCTTGTTGTTTTCAAAACGTCCGGCAGAGTATATGGCGCCACTTTTGACTCGTCATAATTCTGAGCCAGTGTTTTAACAACGGAAAGGCATAAGGCAAGAATTGAAACTAGAAATTTCCGACAATTCCGTCGAAAGGCGAAGGGAATTTGCAAAGCGTTTTTATTTTAGGGAGTTGGACAATACAGCTACCCCAATATAGAGAGAAATATCTGTTCAATCAATCTGGTGAAACTACCCTGCATCGCAAGTATCTCATAATCTTTTAGATAAATCGAACAGTAAGTAACTCATTCAAAAATCTCCTTAAATCGGCGATTCTATAAATCACCTTCATCGGCGGTGAAAATTTACAAAAAAATCCATAGAAAAGCCTTCCACAGATTAACGCAGATCCAAATAAAACGCTGATCACGCAAACGAAAAGCATATCCTTCTAAATAGTTAACACTAGGTATTTGACTCCTCCCTACCAGCGCGGAACTTTGTGAATCAGGCCGACCAGACAGTTGATTTCGCCACTGATATCCTTAATATATCACCCCAAATGCGCAGTTAAGATTTTTATAATCAAAAGGTTGAGCCCGACAAAATATTTTTTTAAATTAACAGTGACATTCCCTTCCTTCTTCCGACCAACTCATGATAACAGAAATCAGCTTTCCGGATTCTCCACTTATTAAGGCTATAAAAGATGGCAATGAAAGAGCACTATCGCTTTTTTACAAAGAGAACTTTGGTAAGATCCAGAATATGGTATTTAAAAATAGCGGAAGTGATGACGATGCCAAAGATGTATATCAGGAATCAATGATCGAGGTTGTATTACAGATTAAAAATGGCAAGCTGGACCAACTTAACAGTAAATTGTCCACTTACCTCTATTCGGTTTGTTATTACAAATGGATTGACAGATTAAGAAAAAAAGGGAGAGCCATGGAATCAGGATTTGATAACGACCTGGAAGATGTCGTCATGGTGGAAGATACCCCGTCCCCTTACCTGCTCGCAATGGAAAAAGTGATGGGGCAAATCGGTGACAAGTGCCGAGATTTATTACAGGCATTCTATTACGAAAAGCTACCAATGATACAAATAGCCAATCGATTGGGGTTTTTGGACGATAATTCAGCAAAAAGCCAAAAAAACAAATGCATGGATAAGGCAAGAGGATTGGCAAAAAATACGATCAGACAATTTTACATTTAAAGATATGGACGAAAACAAAGCAGAACTGATCGACCGCTATCTGGATGAAGAATTGTCCTCAGACGAAAAAGCCTCATTTGAAGCTTTGCTTGAAGGCGATTCTGATCTTAAATTGGAAGTAGAAGCACAGAACGCCGTGCGTAACATGATCAGACAACAGGGTGAAAAAGCAGCGCTTCTCAGAATGTTTGAGGGTTTCCATGAAACGATCGGAGAAAAAGACATTAAGAAAGAAGATTATAACGGAAAAATCATACCGCTCGACGAAAATCTGAGCAATAACAGACGTTCTAAAAAACTGTTCAAAATTGACTTAGGGAACTGGTCGCGCATCGCCGTTGCGGCTTCCGTTGCACTCACTATACTTGGCGTGTGGACGGTCGTTAAAGACAGAAATGCATTTGACGGTGCGGTTGAAATACGGAACAATTCAGACGATGAGGCATTAAGAATCCCATTCCTGACCTGGGGCACGGTAGATGGCAAGCCGGTTCTTCAGGATCGGAAGTTCATAGACTTAAAAATAACCAGGAAAACCAGGTACAAATTCCACTACAGGTTTAAATCGTTTCTGGAAATATATTCCGATTCGCTAACCGCAAAGGGTGAAAAAATAACCCTGCAGTTTGACTCCGACTCGAAAGTCCACAAGCTGTGGATCGGGAAGAAAATTTTCATCATTAAAAAAACCGAAGAGATCATTCCACTACAATAATTACCAGAAATTTCGCGCTTAGTTATGAAACCACATGTACTCCGGATTGGCCGCCAGCCGGATAATGACATCGTTTTAGACGATCCCAGTGTCAGTAGCTATCATGCCGTTGCAACGCTTGGGTCTCAAAATTCGGGCGTATTAGAAGACAATGACTCGTCTAACGGGACTTTTGTCGATGGACTACGAATCCGTAGAACGCCAATTAATACAAAAAGCAGCATTCTTTTCGGAAAACTAGCCTTCGACTCAAACAAGATTTTCAGGTTTAACAAAAAACCGGACGACTTTACTGACGAATTTAAAGACTTGCGCGTCGTATGGAATTCCCTCGAAAGCGAGCGCACCTCAATCATCGCCGTACAAAAGAAAATTGACGTACTCCTGGCCATACCCTATATCGGTCGGTTCGTCATACTGCTGATGAGCGATCACTATCATATTGAAACGCGCAAAGTCAAATTGAAAGAGGATATGCGAAGACTCTGGGTATGTCCCGGCTGCCACCAACCTTTGCGCGACTATGACTGGCTCACTTGGAACGACTGTGAGCACCTGAAAAACTGCCCCAGATGTAAAGCGAGGTGGTTTTGAAAAAATAAATAAAAAAATATTGAGAAACCGGTGACCTTCTGTAAAGCCGAACGATTAAGGTTCAGAATTGCCACAACGGCGGTTCATTCACAAATATCTAAAACTTCAAAGTCATGTTAGACCAATCAGAATTAATCTCGGAAGACAACGAAAATGACCAAGCCGAAACTACGAAGAAAGGCAAAGCCAAAATTGGCACAACCATTGCGGCAGGTTTAGGATTAGGATTTGTAGCTGTCGGCTACGATGCTGCGGCCTCATCTCAGACTGGAGAAACACCAGCAGTACCCGGCACTTCTTCAGACTCGTCAGATGCAGTAACAACAGATGACAAGATTTCTAAGGATTCGGCACAGACCGCCGTTCCAGATTCTGTACAAATAGCTCCCCAGCCGGTATCCGACAGCGCTTCAATTGTCACTCCTATCCAGGATATAACACTGATCCCGGATCATCTCAATGTCGGTAACGCACCGGACAATATGTCCTTTGAAGAGGCCTTTAACCTTTGCAGGGAAAATCTGGGCTCTGCCGCAGTTTTCGAATGGCAGGGACACTTGTACCACACCTGCACTCCCGCTGAATACGCCGTTTTACCGGAGGTTACTAAAAATGCCTTTGAAAATCTGTGGTTGGAAAATGAAATGTTCGAGCCAGAATGGGTACCAGTGGAAGAAGGCACGATGGGTATCGTTGAGTTGCTTCCCAGTGACTATCCAGAGGGAACTTACCCCGTAGACCAAACGCCCGCGGACACAACTTTCACAACAACCGATAGCACACACACACCGTCAGACAGCACCGTTGCACCCGCCGACAGCAGCTTTGCGGATGCTTTGAACGAATGGATATCGGATGGCGATTCCACCGTAGTGGAGAGCCCTGGTCAGGGCATCGTATATTCCACCGACGACTTTGACAATAACTTTGATGGTAAGGATGAATGGGTAAATCCCGAAGACATCATTTCATGAGTCACACATAAACCATTCTTTCCATGATCATCACATGCCAGTCGTGCAATGCCCGGCTCAGGGTAAATGAGAAAGCACTTTCTTTTAAAAATCCCTATATCAACTGCGTTCGCTGCAACGCACAAATCAAAGTGGACCTGCCAGCTGAGCCAGCCCCCCTTATTGAGGACAGCACGTTCATCTTTGAGCCTGCGGAAGTGGGATGGATCATCGTCCATGACGAATTCACAGAAGTACAAACTGTGCCTTTGAAACCCGGAACACAAACCGTAGGGAGGTATTCTACAAACAAAAAATGTGATGTACCCTTGCAAACGCAAGACCGATACATGAGCCGGCTACACCTGGTGATTGAGGTTGCCCAAGCAAAAGATGGCCGATACAAATATTGGGTATCCGAGCATCCCGAATGTACCAATCCTACTTTCATTGATACCTATCCTTTAAAAAGAGGAACAACGCTGGAACTGGTGGACGGGGTGATCATGCAACTTGGGAAGACCAAGGTGGTATTGAAAACGTCAGCAGTTGCAGGGACAGCCCGAAAAGCTACCGAAACAGTTCTCAACAGGGATTTTGCCAAAACCGTACTTTTCTAAAATTATGAAAATTCAAATTGCTCCTCCCTGTTCGCTGCACGGGATTGGGAAGCGCGCAAATAATGAAGACAACCTTTTTCCGGCCTATTCGGCAGCCACCATCCATGATCGCCTTTTCATGGTCTGCGACGGAGTGGGCGGATCTGAAAAAGGTGAGATTGCCAGCCAAATTACATGCCGGGCAATTCCTGAATACTACAGCCGTAACCGTGTAGAGATCAGCAGCGACGAAAGCGTACACAATGCCATAGGTTTTGCTAAATCCGAAATTGAGGGGTATCTAGAAAAGAATCCGGGTTCCGAAGGTATGGCCACAACCGTGACATTACTTCATCTGCACGAAAGTGGTGCCACAGTTGCCCACATTGGAGACAGTCGTGTATACCACATCCGAAATGGAAAGATTCTATGGAAAACACGTGATCACAGTTACGTCAATAATTTGGTTCAAGCAGGTGTTATTACTGAAACGGAAGCTTTAACCCACCCGCAGCGAAACGTGATCATGCGGGCACTGCAAGGGAACGAGCGACAAGTTGCCGCAGACGTTCACACGATCCTAGACATTCAGGCCAACGACTATTTTTTTCTCTGTTCGGATGGAATACTCGAAGGGATTGACGAGCCAGCTCTTGAAGAAATATTAAACGCGGTGGCATCGGACGAAGCTAAAATGCGTACGATTGAAAACAAATGCCTCTCACTGAGCAATGATAATTTCACCGCCTATCTGGTGAGGATACAATCGGTTGAAAATCTATCTGTTGAGCTGCTGGACCCTGTGGATTATCAGAAAAAATCAATTGTACATAGAGACGATCCTGCCATTGAGAAAAATTTTCTTCAAAGAGGTGTCGTGTGGTTATTGGCATTCGCACTGGTAGTGGCCGGATGGTATTTTTATAAGCAACCGGCCCGGCAAAAGAAACCTTCTCAAAAGATTGAACAACCAATGACCGTGAAGGATTCTGCCAGCGTGGCGGTTTCTGTTGAAAAACCAATGAAAGCGAAGCCAAAAGTGAAGTTGAAAAAAAAGTCAAAAAAAGGTGAAATTCCCCGGTGACCTTTCGACCCTCCTGCCGATAAAGGTTCAAAAGAACAATAAAACATCAAGATCATGACTTACGACGAATTTTTGAAACGCTATCGGTTCGATCAACAAGATCAAAATGCGTTACTGGGAACAGGCGGATTCGGCTCAGTGTATAAAGCTTTCGACTCAATCCAAAAACGTTATGTCGCTGTGAAGGTCGCGGAAGTAAAACACGAAAAATTCAATCTGCTTCACGAAAAACAAATCGTTGATGAGCTCGACTCTCACGAAAATGTAGCCCGATATGGCAACTGTTTCCGGTTTCAGTTTATGCCTGTCCGTTATGATTTTGCCATACTTACTTTCTACGAAGAAGGAAACCTGGCCGATGTGTTGAGCAAATACGCGCTCACTCTCGGTCAAAAACAAGAGATTTTAACAGGCATTATCAGCGGAGTAGGACACCTTCACGAACACCATATCATCCACCGCGACATGAAGCCTCAGAACGTGCTGATGGAAAGAAAGCAAAACCGCTGGATTCCCAAGCTGACTGACTTCGGACTTAGTAAACTGGCAGATACAACTTCGAGCGCCGTAGATAACTCATCCATTGGTGTTTCCATCGCTTATGCTGCGCCCGAACAGATTACAAACAAGGAAATCAGGCCAAATGTGGACCTGTGGGCGGTCGGTGTCATCGCTTATCAGATGTTTGTAGGGGAGCAGCCTTTTGAAGCTCCCCGTACCATGAACCAGGAAAGCTGGAACATTTCAGTAAGCCAGCAAATTGTTAAAGGAAGCATACCCGAAAAAATCAGCTCCGTTCCTGAACCGTTCAGGACCCTCATTAAAAAATGCCTGGTGGCTGACAACAAGCAAAGAGTGCAAAAGGCCGATGAATTGCTCGCCATGCTTGGTACACCGGTAATTGAAAATGTAAAGATTGAGATCGAAAATAAGGAACTGGAAGACCATACATTCCGTATGCAGGAGCCCTTTTTCAATCTCAAGGAGCTTTCGGAAAAAGCGGACGCTATTTTGAAAGAAGCTTACAGCCTGACCGATGTTTTTCGCCAGAGAAAATTGAATGACGCGATTAGAGCTTATAATGAGATACTGGTATTGGATTCGAAAAACGCCCACGCTTTGAAGCAAGTGCAGTTGTGCCGGGAGCAATTGAAAAGAGATGTAAAACCGGAGCCAATTCCGTTCAGAAAATTCATGGTGTTTGTTGCCGCTGTGATCGCTGCTATCGGCTTCATCTATTTTTTCTACTGGCAATACACAGCCAAAAAAGATCTGAGCTGGGCAAAGGCAACCTATTTCTCCAGAATCCTCTACGTCGATACACTGGCAACGTATAAAGAGATTTTCCTGACACTCGACAAGTATTCCGGAACTGTTGCCATGGACGATACCACCAACAACATGCTTGGCTATTTTTACCAATTCGGACGCGGCGGGGCAGAGATAAATTATGAAAAAGCGATGGAGTGCTATGAGAAAGCCAGTGATTACGAATGGGGACTGTATAACCAGGGTTATCTTCATTTTTGGGGGAAAGGCACCAGGAAAAACTTCGAAAGCGCGATTCCGCTGTTTGAGGAGGCGTATAACAAAAAGCAATTAACAGAAGCAGCAAATTATTTGGGATATATCTATCTGGAAGGAGGTTATCAGGCCAAACAGGATTACGGAAAAGCCAAAACATGGTTTGAAAAAGCTGCCCTGAGCAATTCCAGTTACTCACAAAATGAACTAGGGAAAATGTACCTCAAAGGACAAGGCATGCCAGTAGATAAGGAACGTGCCCGTTACTATTTTAGTCTGGCTGCCAAGCAAGGGAACCAGGATGCGCAGCAATCACTGAACAATCTGAACAATAATAAGCCCGGCACTTACTTCGGACTGGCATTAGCTCCAAATCAATCGAATCTGAAAAGTAAACCATCAAAGACCAAAGGCAACAACAACGCAGGTGCATTTTGGGAAAAAGCTGCACAGGATATCCTAAAAAATGCCTTACGCAGGTAAAGCCGATCCAAAACAGGAGTCAATTTCAATCTAACATTCAGCTGTATAAAAAATATCTATCATGAAAAAATCAACCAGCATTCTCATTATCTTCCTGGTCGCTGCAAGCATATTCTTTGGAAACAGGTGGCTGAAAAATAAAAACAATCGCCTTACCGAAGGTAAAACATACGCAGTAGTTGTGGGAGTATCCAATTATCTGCTGGCCGGTAAGCCAAATCAAATTACCAACCTGAAATTTTGCGACGAAGATGCTAACCTCTTTTACAGCTTCCTCCGATCTTCGGCGGGAGGGTCGGTACCACAAGAAAACATCGCATTACTCATTGACAACAACGCAAGTAAAGCAAACATTCTCCGTCAGATGGATGAAATGTTCGCAAAATCAGGCCCAAATGACCGTGTTATCTTCTATTTTGCTGGTCACGGGAACAACGGCATTTTCATTCCGTACGACATGGACTCCTATAATTCCAGTACCAATTTGTTTCACAAAGAAGTGAAGGAAGCTTTTCGTAAGTGCAGAGCGAAAACGCGCCTCTGCTTCGCCGATGCATGCCGGTCGGGCAGTATGAAAGACAGAGAAGAGCCGCCCTCTCTCTCACAAAGGAACGCGCCTGATGTCCGTTCGTTTGAAGATTCAGAATCGGGGCTCGTGGTGCTCATGGCAACAAGGCCTTATCAAAACGCAGGCGAAAATCCCAATATTGTTCACGGCTATTTTACCAAATTTTTGGTGGATGGCCTGCAGGGAAAAGCAGATAGAAACACAGACAAGATCGTTACGATCAAAGAAGCCTACGACTATCTTTTCATCCATCTGGCTGAGATTTCCAAAGGAAAACCTACAGAAAAAGCCCAGGTCCCGGTGATATTTGGAGATTACAAAGACAACATGCCTATTTCAAACTTGAAGTCTGCATGACAGCAACAGGTTTGCTTGCGCGCATGGGTGGCCAAAAGCTTGGGGAGTGATCTTTCCAGGCTTTTTCATGATCCACAATTTCCAGAGCATTACAAAGTAACATTTCTTTTACCTTGAGCATACTACGTCAAAATGAGATTCAATTATGCTGGTATTTCTATCCGGCTGTTTGGAAATTCGTTCCTTACCCTCGCGAAATTCTGACCTGGAATCATATATGGTTCGTTGTTTATTTATTCGTACTGTATCTTCTTAGCGACTGGTTTGTTTGCACCACCTCGATCACTTCCTATTTCCTCGGCTTCTTCCAGGCCGGGTTCCATCCATTTGGGGGCAACTTGCGAAACATACAGAAAGCTATTTTAAACGATAACGCTGGTATGTATACTGATTTTATTCCGAAACCATTATTTGGAAAAATTGCTACCCACAGAACCGGACGAGCATTAAATATTTACGCTTTATTTAGTGGATCACACATTTTGTCAATAATCCTCACAACCATCCAATTTGCAAGATGTTATCTTAACTTTTCCAACAAATATCTTACTTATTTAATCTCTTCGGGTTACCCATTATATATCCTGTATCAAACAGTAATTGTGTCGGCAGGTTATTATACTACGCAGTGGGAAAGTCCGGTTCGTTTTAAATTAACCGCACTGATTATCGTTTACTCCGTGTAGATTCTTTTTGTTTATCATTTCGTAAAAAAACCTTACACAATTACCCGATTACTATTCGGCTTGAAACTGTATAACGGTGACAAATAAAAAGTGAGGAGCCAGTGCCTGGATTTTGGTGCCAGAAAAAATAGAATTAAGAGATGGGAAGAGGTACACCGTCAAAAATTGATCATGAGTCTTGACATGGTCAAAAAAAGGAAGCCTTAACAATAAGACTTCCTCCTTAAATTTATTCAGCGATAACAGCCGCTTTCGGTTTACGTCCCCGAGGCTTGCCAGTATAAGCTGGTTTGGGCTCAGAATTGCCAATTGCTAATTCAAATCCAGCCACTCCTTCTTCATAACTAAACAATGACACATCAAAAGTGTACTTGATGTTTTCGAAATCTACACCACCCTTTTTAAGTATAATTGCCAAAGGAATCACATATCCCCTGCCACTCTTCGCCATAGCAAAGCTTTCGCTTGCATCCGTAGACGGGATTAGATAAAGAAGTTTTAGGGTTCTTTTACCTTGTTGAGTTCCAATTTTGAACAGTGCTGTTTCCGGTTCTATACCAAGCTCTTCAAGTGTCGCGACCGGAAAAACCAACTTGCCAGTTCCTGAAATATATCCAGTTGGTTTTGGTTTGGGTTTCGAAATACTCTTTTCAGTCTTTGGAGCATTTTCCTCGGGCGAAAAGAATTTTATTGCTTTAACTTTCATATCATTTGTTAAGTTTAGTGGATTAATTTCAACAAAAATAAAAGATTAAATTGATTTCTGGGAAATAAGATCAAATATATCGGAAACTGTCCCTAATTGACCAATCATTAGCGAGGAGCAACAAGACGGGATTTTAATAATCGAAGTACGAAAGAGCTTCACTTTTTGCTCTTTCACTAAAATACGGGAATTAGAATTAAAATTTGCCAACATAGTTCTGCCAATATAAAACACAACTTTAAAGCTTCATTTTGCCCCTTCATTTTGGTCAAAATAAATCACAAAACCGATTAAAAATGTAACCACTTTTTACAAATAAAAAACCTGCAAGCAATTGTAAGTGAGGTTATTTCAATTCAATAAGCAGCTTTTCATTGTCGATGGCTTTTAGATTTTCGGGAAGCATATTTTCCGTTTTAATATTTAAACCGAGAACCTCACCCTCTATTTTCGTTCCCCGAATTTCGACGTTCGAACACGCATTGAAATAAAACATATTTTTTTGCCCCGATTGAAGCGTCAACATATGTGTTCGTACAATAACGTTGTCTGTAAATTTTAAACCCTTTGTACTTTTTGCATATAAAACCGGAAAGTCAAAGACTTTAAACGTATTATTTTCAATCTTAATATTGAAATGTACCGGTGTACTGACATCAGCTTTTTTGTTGGAAGGGTGAATCGCAATAACGGCATTTCCCGGCCCTCCCTGATAAGCACAATCGACAAACTCGTTCTTTCGTATTGTCACATCTTTAACCGGGCCGGATTCATACCAGCCTTCAGCATCCGCCTCGATTAATATTGCGCTCATCCCTGTTCTAAAGAAAATATTATTTTCAATCAAAGCCTTTCTGGGTGTTGTCAATAAAATTCCGCGTGTATTCGTCCTGCTAAAATGACATCCTGTAATTGACACCTCTGGCGTCCACGTCATATTCTCGACACAATCATTGTTTTCCAATCCGTCAGGGATACCTTTTTCAAACGTTACGGCTACTTCGCGATCATTTACCCTTTCCACCGATCTTACTTTTCCACTTGCGAATCGCTCCATGGACGACGTATGGACAAACGCGACTTCATCACCAGGAAAAAAAGCATTGAATCCATAACTCTGGCCGTGCATAAAACGAAGCTTCAATTTATTTTCGCTCGACTTTTCTACAATACGCAAATTGGTTCCGTGAATATTAATCGGGTCGTCGTGCGCCCCAGAAAATTTACAATCTTCGATCGTCACCTTTCCGCTACAGCCAGAAAAATGCATAAAGTCGGCAGATGAAGCAATGATCCGATTACTTTCCGGACGCGGCGCACATGTAACGCGGCGCATCGTAACATCCCGGGTAAACTGGCTTACGATACCAAGTCCATGCATGTAATGCATTCCAATATCCTGTAAAGTGATATCCTTACTTTCTAATATAAACATCCCGACCTGATCTCTGATAATGTCTCGAACCGTGAGTACATTTCCAGGCTTTACTGTGAAGTTCTCAGGAGTGGAAAAGTGCACAACACCAGGACCAATTTCAGTGGCCTTACTGTTCTGGAAGGTTCTCCAATTACCGTATCGCATGGTTTTCAAGGTCGTGTCATATTCCACCGCATGAAAATGATTCGTTTTCCATCCCTCTCCATACCAGATCAGCTTTTCATTTACGACTGCATATTTTGAATCAGGATGGATCTCAATTTGAACTCCTTTGCCTTTCGTATCGGCAAACCTCATTTCGGACATGGTGGGCCGCTCAAAATCTACATTTATGTTTTTCAACATCACGTTTTCACAATGATCAAGGACAACGGTCGTCATTTTTCCGTGAAAAACAAATAAGGAACCATTTCCATCGATGGTCAAATTCCTGACGCCCCTGAACAACATTCCTACTGTCCTTATTTTTGCAGAATCTTCCTTTTCAGTAGACGTATTGGAAATAAAATATCTGGCTCGAACCGCACCTTCCGGCCAGAAATCATATCGGCCCTTCGGAAATAGAAGTGTTTTTGCTCCAACTCTTTGGGTCTCATTGATTACTTTTTGAACAAGACTGGTAACGTTCTCATAGGTGCCCGGAAATACACCAAAATCTGCCACGGAAACACTCTGTCCTTCAACGTATTGAAATGAAAAACAATAAATAATTAACAGACAGATCAGTCGGGAAGCTATTGGAAAAAACATACTGCGCGGGTCATTTACTAGAATACAAAAAAACAGAAAGTACCTGAATGGTAATATCAAAAGATACACACTTCGATTTTGTTACTCAAAACCTTTTATTCTTTCTTATTTTATGCGAACACATAACTCATTTTCATCCTTCAAAACGAATCAACAATGGGTCGTATTTGAATTGGTTTTTGTAAAAATTGAACTTCACGTTTTATATTTCAAAGGAAAAATAGATGAGCTGGGCATTTGAAGTTACCCCTTTTGAAATCCAAGTAAGTATTCCTCAATTAAACACCAGTAAGATATAAATGAAAAAGGCGTACGATTTGCAATATTCTTGTAAATCATACGCCTTTCCATTTTACTTTGTGGCATTCAAATGCTCCCTTAATCGTATTTAAAGTGCTTCCGTATATTTTTTGAAAGAGTTAAGGATCGCCTGCCAACCGGCTTGTTGCATGTCGGCAGGATTCATACTTTCCGCTTCAAAACTTTCACTAACAAACGTCTGCCCACCATTGTCGGTGAAAGTAATTTCAACTCTTCTGCCATCCCCCATCGTGTAAGAGATCAATTTATTTGGGGTCACCTCGTCATAAATACCTTCAAAGTCAAACCCCATACTACCGTCCCTGGCTTCCATCCTCGATAAAAATTTTCCACCCGGGCGCAGATCGTTCTCCGATTTGGGTGTATGCCAATCATCCGAAGCACTGCACCATTGAGTAATATGTTCTGGTGCGTTCCAAGCTTCCCAGACTTTGTCGATAGACGCATCTATTGTCGCCTCCACTGTAATGACTGTCTTATCGGTAGTTTCCATGCTATTTAATTTGGGTTTGTTGTAAGTTCTGAAAGTAATCCTTCGATTTAAAAGAATTCAAATTCGTCGGTTTACCGTCCGGGAGTACCACATCTTCATATTTTGCTAATAAACTAATTTGTATCAGATTCCGACGTTACCGCGAAACTCAAAAGTTTTGCAATGTTTCACCATCATCAACCTTCATAAATACTACATTTAATATCTAGTTCAGGACCGAAACATCAATAAAAAACAGAGTTGTTGTCCAATCACGGCAATCTCGTTTGACATACAGGAAAAGTAAAGTATTTTCCAACAATCAAATTTCTAAAAAAATGGATGAATTCATGTTGATTTTCAGGCACGAGGACGGAAGCAAGATCGCTTCCCCTGAGCAAATGCAAGTGTGGATGAAACAAACCATGGACTGGATCGGTGGAATCGCCGCGCAGAACAAATTCGTAAACGGAACCGGCTTGCCCTTCGACGACAGCAACCGGGTAGTTTGGCATAACAGCGTGGTTACCAACGGACCTTTTGGGGACATTAAGGAAACCATCGGCGGTTACATCGTTGTGCAGGCCGACTCGGTTGAAGAGGCAATCGTATTTGCAAAAGGATGCCCGGTGTTACAGGGCGAGGGTAATTCCGTGGAAATTCGTAAAATAGCGAAAAACGACGGCGTTCATTAAGAGCCTATAAAGATTTTTCATCCAGCATGTGATCCATGGAACAGCAGGAACTGATACCCCATCTGTTCAGAACAGAGTACAGAAAAATCACTTCTGTACTCTGTAAACTTTTCGGTCTTGAGCATATGGAGATTGCAGAGGATATCGCGGCCGACACTTTCCTGGCAGCTGTTGAAACCTGGCCTTACAAGGGTTTACCGGAAAACCCAACGGCGTGGCTATACGCAGTCGCTAAAAATAAAGCTAAAAATCAACTGACCCGATATCACATTTTCTCCAAAAAAATTGCGGATCAAACACAGGGATCGTTTTCCGAGGAACTGCAAATGGACGTTGATCTGTCTGACCAAAATATCACTGACAGCCAGTTGCAGATGCTCTTTGCACTTTGTCACCCTTCCATTCCAACGGAATCACAAATCGGCTTATCTCTACGTGTGCTTTGCGGGTTTGGGATTGATGAGATCGCAAATGCGTTACTGGCATCCAAGGAGGCCATAAATAAAAAGCTTTTCAGAGCCCGGGAAAAGCTTCGCACGGAGCAGGTAAAAATCGAATTCCCGGGTAACACAGAGATCAATAGACGTCTGGAAACGGTGCTCACTACGCTTTATCTGTTATTCAGCGAGGGCTATTACTCCGAAAGTCAGAATGCCATTGTGCGAAAGGATCTTTGTCTGGAAGCAATGCGCCTGACCTACCTGCTTGTTGACAACGAGCAAACAAACCTGCCGCAGGTCAATGCCCTGCTTTCGCTGATGTGCTTTCATTCGTCCCGTTTTGAAGCACGGGAAAATGAGAATGGCGAATTCGTGTTATACCAGGATCAGAATGAATCCCTATGGAACCAGGATTTGATTGCAAAGGGTATTTATTTTTTCAAAAAGGCGTCACAGGGAAACACACTTTCAAAGTATCACCTGGAAGCGGGAATTGCTTATTGGCACACTATTAAGACTGATACACCTAAAAAATGGGAAAATATTTTACAGCTCTACAACCGATTACTGCAAATCTCCTATTCGCCAATAGCCGCGCTCAACCGCACCTACGCACTATCAAAAGCAAACGGGAAACAGCTGGCAATAAATGAGGCAGAAAAGCTGAATCTGACTGGCAATCATTTCTATTTTAACCTGCTTGGGGATTTGTATACGGACCTCGATAACGAAAAGGCAAAAATGAATTTCGAGGAAGCCATTTTACTTGCTAAAACTCAGAAAGACAGGAATACAATTCAAATAAAACTCGACAAATTCTGATACTCCCAATCACTTGCTATCCAGAACATTGAGCCTCACTGTCTTGCTGATGTAGTTTCTTCCAGCCAAAACCTCCATGATCGCCGTTTCAAGCTCCTTCATGGGCTCCTCCTTAGATACATATCCGTTTGCTCCTTCCCACATTGCACATCCCACCGTAGTTGCGTCCGTAATACCAGTGACAATAACGATTTTGCAAGATGGACAAATAAATTCCAAGATTTTGCGAACTATTTCGATTCCGTCAAATTCAGGCCAGAGAAGGTCACAAATGATAAGGTCCGGAACCCACGTTTGAAACTTTTGGCTCAGGAATAACTCCGGATCCGAAAACACCCGAATATCGGCGTCCTTAAATGACAGTGGGAGGACATTTTCCAAAACTTCTGCAACAACCGATGATCATCCAGAATGCAAATCTTCATTGCTATTTTTTTGCTGAATTTGAATTTCTAGTCCAGGGAAAGAGAATGTCACTTTTTCCATAAACAAATATAAGCATAATCGTCAATCGTGGTTCAACTATCATTATTCTGACACTTTAGCAACCGAGAGAAGGCAAATAGTTATAAATTATCACGAATAAATACTGAAAAGGTCATGATAGAATAGCAGACGTCAATGAAAATTCATATCGATTACTATTTAAGCAAGTCAGTTGCGCGTATCTTGTATAATATGTTTTCCACGATCAACTCAACAGCGTTCTCGAGTCTTAGAGAAAATCAGAAACTAACACTTTATACCCTGTGACCTTTTTCCAAAAGTGCAGTCTAAAAGTTCAAATGGCTGCTAGGCCATTTTCGAGGAGGGTTTAAAAAGGATTAGGGCTAATGCCCTGATCCTTTTTTGTTGGGGCTTTTTCCAGAATCTACAAAAATTTCAGCTTCACTTAGCCATTGGGCCTTCGGCTTCACCGACGGCGATTTTTCTTTTTAGCCAGTTGTCACTCCGCACTGATAGACAGCTTAGCAGTACACGGTGAGGATTAGGTCTGCAACCATTGTTTCTTTAAACAAAGCAGGTTTTCGTCCAAAATCACCAAAATCTGCCTATTTTAGCTTTTCAGAAATACTTATGCCGGTTAATATCTGCCAATAGTCCTAATCGGTAAACTCCTTACAACTTTAATCCGTAACGAACAGGGCAATAGGATCGAGAAATGAACAAAAACCCATATAACCTGCTGCTTGCCGACGACGACCCGGATGATTGTATGTTTTTCAGAGAGGCATTGGACGAACTGCCCGTGCGCGTTCATCTCACCACAGTAAATGACGGAGTGGAGCTGATGCGATGCCTGAATAGCTCATTGGAATTACTTCCTGATCTTATCTTTCTAGACTTGAATATGCCACGAAAAACAGGTTTAGAGTGTCTCTTGGAAATAAAGGAAAACCGCCTTCTAAATCAACTGCCGATTGTCATTTTCTCTACGTCGATGGATCTGGAAATTGTGAAACTAATGTACGAAAAAGGGGCCTATTGTTATATCCGGAAACCTGGTGAATTTTCACAACTAAAAGGGGCAATTCACGAGGCTCTGAAGATGACAACCAAAAAAAAACGTATCAAGCTAGAAAAGGAAAAATTTGTTATTCAGGTATAAATAGCTAGTAAAAATGACATTTGCGCAACCTGATCCAAACATACGCTTCCTATCTGGTGGCGGTGAAATGGGCAAATTGATAAGGAATAAAGACTGGACCAAAACATCACTGGGTTCGCCGCACACATGGCCCCAAAGTCTAAAAACCACCCTGAGTATCATTCTTAACTCCGGTTATCCCATGCTTTTGTGGTGGGGACCTGACTTGATCTGCTTTTACAACGACTCATACCAACCAATCCTGCTGAGCAATGGTAGTCACCAACAGATATTGGGGCTGACGGGTAAAAACGCCGGTATCGCCTACTGGAATCATATTGAGCCTTCAATAGAAAAAGTGCTGGTCAGTGGTGAACCAATATTTGCAGACAGACAAATCAATCAGTTTGACGGGCTCAGCAAAGAAGAAAATATTTACCAGAGATTTTGCTACTGCGCCGTAACTGATGAATCGGGAAAACCTGGTGGTGTGCTCATGACTTGTACTGAAGCAACGGAAACCCCTGTGATCCGCAAAAATCCCGAAGGAAAAAACGGGGAAAATTTGAATTCTGGTATTAAGCAAATTTTTCCGGTACAGGCTGATAGGGATCGATTAATTGCAGCTGAAATGGAAGCTTCCGAAAAGCGTGCTGCGCGCGAGGATCTTGAAGAAAACGATCAAAAGCTAAATATTGTGGTCGCGGCGAGCGATTTGGCAGTTTGGGAATTGAACCTAAAAACCCGGGAAGCGAAATATTCAGACAGGTACCTTGAAATTTTAGGTTATCCAAAAGGTACAGTACTTACGCATCAGCAGATTCTCCAGCATCTCCATCCCGACGACCTGCCCATTAGAGAAAAAGCTTTTGAGGATGCATTCTCTTCGGGAATTTTACATTATCAATCCAGACTGATCTGGAACGATAAGTCTTTGCATTGGATCGAGGGGAAAGGAAAAGTCTTTTTTGGCGACGATGGCTCTCCTACGCACATGATCGGAACACTTAGGGATATTACTGACGAAAAAAATTATCAGAAAGGATTAGAAGAGCGTGAGCAAAAATTCAGGCTGCTCGCCGATTCAATGCCCCAGCACATCTGGACGTCAGACACCGAAGGCAATTTGAATTACTATAACAACTCCGTTTTTGAATATTCTGGTCTTAACCTGGAGGAGATTCAGAAAAATGGCTGGATGCATATAGTGCATCCAGACGATAGAGAAGAAAATATAAGACGGTGGACCGAATCCATCGTTACCGGAAAGAATTTCCTGTTTGAACACCGCTTCCGAAAGCATACAGGAGAATATCGCTGGCAGCTGAGCCGGGCCATTCCCCAACGGGATGAAAATGGATCGATTCGAATGTGGGTTGGCACGAGCACAGACATTCAGGATCAAAAATATTTCGCCAGGGAATTGGAAAATCAGGTGCTCAATCGAACCAGAGAGCTGGAACAGTTAAACGAGGACCTCAAAAAAAGTGAAGAACGGTACCACTTAATGGTTGACGAAGTGCAGGATTACGCTATTCTGTATTTGAATCGGGAGGGCATGGTCGAAAACTGGAATGCAGGTGCTGAAAAAATAAAAGGTTATCGGGCAGATGAAATCGTGGGCAGGAATTTCTCGACTTTTTATACAGACGACGACCTTAAAGACGGGCTGCCGGGAAAACTTTTGAATCTCGCTCTTAAAACCGGAAGAGCGGTTCAGGAAGGATGGCGCGTACGAAAAGATGGAAGTTTTTTTTGGGCCAATGTGGTTATTACGGCAGTTCACAATCAGGCAAAAGAGGTAATTGGTTTTTCAAAGGTGACACATGATCTGACAGAAAAAAAAGAGGCCAGTGACCGGCTGATAAAAAATGCAGCGGAACTCGCACAGAAAAATGCAGATCTAAACAAAATGAACAAAGAACTGGAAGCATTCGCCTACATTTCAAGCCACGATCTGCAGGAACCTTTACGAAAAATTCAGACTTTCGCTACCCGGATCGCTGCAAAAGAACTCGAAAATCTGTCTGAATACGGAAGAGATTATTTTGCAAGAATGCAAAATGCCGCCGCTCGTATGCAAACATTGATTGATGATCTACTCGCCTACTCACGCACCACGTCTACTGAAAGAAAATATGAAAGCTCTGACTTGAAGGAGATCATCGATGAAATAAAAACTGATTTGCAGGAAGAGTTACAGCAAAAGCACGCGAATATTGAAGTAGGTGAAATGTGCACCATTGACATAATACCTTTTCAATTTCGCCAGCTTCTTTATAATCTGATCGGAAATTCACTGAAATTTTCATCAGCTGATCGTGCCCCGCACATTCAAATTGAAAGCAAAATCTCACATGGGTCTAAATTCAAAAGTGAGCGTCTTTCCGACGAAATCAGATACTGTCACATCAGCATTGCAGATAATGGCATTGGATTCGAACAGCAATATGGTGAGAAAATCTTTGAATTATTTCAACGGTTACACAACAGGTCCAGCTATGAGGGTACAGGAATTGGGCTGGCTATTGTAAAGAAGATTGTAGACAACCACCATGGCGTCATTATGGCAAGAGGAGAAGTTGACAAAGGTGCTACATTTGATATTTACCTCCCTGTTTCATAAACTTACCTTAGGTAAAAGAGCCATCATATTATAGTACTGGAAACGAAAAAAAATTCAATTGAAAAGGCTACGCGGCGTTCATTTAGCTGCATGGTGTAATCTCATAGACAGCTCACCCACCATCGTATAAAATGAACGCGATGATAGCGATGTAGGCAATTGCGCCGGTGAAGTATACATAAACGTATAAAGTTTTAGGCTAATAAAAATAAATAGTTGCCTCACCGCTTCAAATCAAACTTTATTCCTGAGACAATAGAATTACTTCCGCTAAAAACTCAAATTAACTTGATGTTTTATACATTTTACGTTAAATTTCAATTTTGAAATACCCAAATTTGTCTTGTTGTGAAACTCGCAATTAGGTTGGTAATCCTATTGAACAATGAGCTACAACCTCCTATCTGATCGTATTTTCAGGGCATTACCAGTACCGGCGTTAGTGCTTTCTCCGGATTTTTTGGGATTTACCATCATCCAGTACAGCGACGCCTTTATTAGTCTCCATTGCTCCAGCCACGGCGAGCTTGCTGGTCTCCAACTTTCCGCAGCTTTTAACCTGGATGCCATAGAGTCTGCAAATGACATTGTTCACAATCTCGAGGCATCGCTTTCACAGGTTTTAAAAACCGGTATATCTGCGAAAATCGGTCGGCAACAATTCCAAATAAAGAATACTACAAAGCAGTCAAACAAATGGCACCTATGTGATCTAGATATTGGCCTGGTGTACGATGGACTGGAAAATGAGAAAACTCTCATTGTGACCCTGACGAATATTCTGGAGAAACCATCGGGACCAAATACACGAAACCCTAACGTTGCGCAGATCGATTCAAATCCAGAGTTCGGTGAGGGCATGGGCTATGGAAAGGAAGAGCTCGCAATGAAACTTTTGATCAACAACACAGAGGAATCTTTTGTGTTGGTAGATAAGGACCTCAGGATCGTGTCCCTAAATCGACAATTCAGACTCCTGTATTCTAATTTCTTTGGGCAGGATGCCAATCAAGGGAAAAACATCCTGGATTATGTACAACCAGGCCGCAAGGAGCAAGTAAGATCGATCTACAAAAACGCCCTCAAAGGACATTCTGAAACTTCGATTGTTTGCGCGCGCACTGAGGGAGGCAATCCCCACCTATTTTCAATAAAATATAAACCGGCTATTGATGACGCAGGAGCCGTCATTGGTGTTTTTGTGACTGCAAGAGACATTACCGAGGAAGAAGAGATACGGAAGCAGATTGAAACTTCAGAGGAAAAATACCGGCTATTATTTTACGAAAGTCCGCTTTCGAAAATAATTTATGACCTCAATACCTTATGCATCCTGGAAGCAAATGATTCGGCGCTCGCTCATTACGGGTACTCGCGCGAAGAATTTATAAAAATGGTTATCACCGACCTTGGTTCTGAAGCCAGTCCAAAGAAGACCGTCTCTGCCCAACACACCAGTGAGGGACCCGCACACATTGACACGCATCGAAAAAGTAACGGCGAACTTATTCAAGTTGAAATATCGAGCCATCAGTTTTCATACCAGGGAAAAGAATGCTCCATCATGGTGTGCAATGATGTAACAGCAAGAGAATATGCTTTACAACAGTTTAGAGATAATGAGGTTAAACTGTTAAATGCCCAAAAAATAGGAAAACTTGGCTATTGGCAACAGGATTTCGGATCAGATATTCTCTATTGGTCTGATGAGGTCTTCAAAATATGGGATGCAGACCCAAAAACCTTCAAAGTAAGTTACGAGGCCTTTTTAGATAGTATTCATCCGGATGACAAGGAGTCATTTTTCACCCAACTGGCCGACTCACTGAATGCCGGAAAAGAATATGACGTCGAACACCGGATTATCCTGCAGGATGGCTCGATCAAGTGGGTGAACGAAAAAGGAAAGATATTAAAGAATGCAGACGGGAAAGCGGTACTATTTGAAGGAACTGTCCAGGACATCACCAGACAAAAAACGCTCGCACTTTCGCTTGAACAGAGTAACCAGCGTTACAACTACCTTACCAGGGCTTCCTCTGAGGCAATATGGGACTGGGATCTTGTAGCAAATACCATTTTCTGGGGCGAAGGAATGAGCACTATTTTTGGCTACGTCCTATCTGAACTAGGCAATGAGGCAAGCCCTTGGGCAGACTGCATTCACCCCGACGACCTGAACAGGGTAGTTAATAGCATAAAAGAAATATTACTCACCCTCGAAACAAACTGGTCTGCTGAATTTCGTTTCTGCAAAACGGACGGCAGCTATGCGTATGTTATCGATAAAGGATTTATTATCAGGGATGTGCATGGGAACGCCATACGAATGGTGGGCTCTATGCAGGACGTCACCAAAACATACGAAGAGGAATATCATCTCAAACTGCTTCAATCGGTGATTACCAATACTACCGATGCCGTACTGATTACCGAGGCAGCACCACTAAACGAGCCGGGCACACGGATTCTGTATGTAAATAAAGCCTTTACAACAATGAGCGGTTATTCATCACAGGAAACAGTGGGTAAGACACCACGAATATTGCAGGGACCCAAAACGGACAGAATGGAGTTGGACAAATTGAGAGCAGCCCTGGAAAAGTCCGAACCCTGTGAGATCACAACCATTAATTATAAAAAGACAGGCGAAGAATTCTGGGTGAACATGTCCGTAAGCCCGATGATCAATGACTCCGGAAAGGTGACCCATTTTATTTCAATTGAAAGAGACGTCACCCGGCGCAAAAATGCTGAGCTCTTTAAAATGCTTCTTGACGAAATTAGCGAAATGTTCAAACAGACACATGATCTAAAAGAAGCTCTGGAGCAAATGCTTGAACGACTCTTGATCTTTGCAGACTTCGAAATGGCTGAAACCTGGCTAATCAGTACAGATCAAAAAAAAATAAACAAAGTTGCCAATTTTTCCAGAACAGTTTCAATACAAAGTTTTTACGAGGAAACAAGAGAGCTAAAGCATTTCAAAAAAGGAGAGGGACTTCCAGGAATTGTTTGGGAAACGGGCCAATACCAGTTCGTGGCGGATATAGCAACCGACCAAGGTTTCATAAGAAAGACAGCCGCAATAAAAGCAGGTTTAACATCCGCTCATGGAGTCCCAATTACCTTCAATAATGAGATCATTGGCGTACTGATTATGGGACAAACGGGCAGTAAGCCCACAAACAAAAATCTGCTCGAACTTTTCGAAGAGCTGGGAACCCATTCTGGTGCGGAAATAAGGCGAAAGCAACTGGAACAAGATCTTGAACAGATCTTTCAATTCGCACCTGATATCATTTGTATCGTGGCCACAGATGGATATTTTAAAAAAATAAATCCGGCCATGTGTAAAATACTGGAGTATACTGAATATGAACTGCTCTCAATTCCATTTGTGAATTTTATCCATCCGGATGATAAAGTAAAGTCCATGGAGGAGTTGATAAACCTTAATAAGCAGGTGCATCCCTTTTATTTTGAGAACCGTTACGTTACGCGCTCTGGCAAGGTCAGGTGGCTCTCATGGACAGCAGCTCCGTCTCCCGAGGAAGGCCTGTTTTTTGAGGTGGCCAAAGATATTACTGATAAAAAGGAACTTGAGTTTCTGCTCAATAAAGCTAATAATCTTGCGCGCATAGGAAGCTGGGAAATTGATCTTGTGAGCAGCACCGTTTACTGGTCAGAAATAACGCGCCGGATACACGAGGTTCCGTCAGAGTTTATGCCTGACTTTGACACCGCGATTAGCTTCTTCAAAGCCGGCAGTAGCAGAGAAACATTGATGCAAAAAGTATCGGAATGCATTGCCAGCGGGGCGTCCTGGGATTTAGAACTGTTGATTATAACCGCAAGGGGTAATGAAAGATGGGTAAGAGCAATTGGGGAGGGTGAATTTATAAACGGACAGTGCAGCAGACTGTATGGGAGTTTTCAGGATATTGATTCAAGAAAAAAAGCAGAAACAGCGCTATTTAGTACCCTTGAAGAAAAAAACACCATTCTGGAAAGCATCGGAGACGCCTTTTTCGCGGTGGATACAAACTGGGTCGTAACGTATTGGAATCACCATGCAGAAACAAATCTTGGCAAAACAAAAAACGAGATGCTTGGCCAGCATCTATGGACCGTCTTCAGTGATAGCATAGATTCACTTTCCTACAAAAAATACCTGGAGGCCATCGACACAAAGCTGGTAGTTCATTTCGAGGACTATTATGACACAATGAAAAAATGGTATGAAATAAGTGTCTATCCCTCGGCAAACGGCCTCTCTGTTTATTTCAAAGATGTAACTCAGCGAAAACTAAGCGAGATAACAATGAGTGAACTAAACGAAAGCTTGCAAAAAAATGCAAAAGAACTGGTCATTTCCAATACAGAACTGGAACAGTTTGCCTATGTGGCATCTCATGACTTGCAGGAACCACTGCGTATGATAACAAGTTTTCTTTCGCAGTTGGAAAAAAAATACAACGATGTCCTGGACGAAAAGGGAAAGAAATACATCCATTATGCCGTGGATGGGGCAAAACGCATGAGGCAGATTATACTGGATCTTCTGGAGTTTTCAAGAGTGGGAAAAACCGACGAGAGCAAGGAGCAATTGGATTTGAATGTACTTGTAGGCGACATCCTGATTCTATTCAGAAAAAAGATCGAAGAAAACCATGCCGTAATAACCGTCGAAGATCTGCCGACTATTCATGCTTTCAAAGCTCCTCTACGACAAATATTCCAAAACCTGATCAGTAACGCTTTAAAGTATTCCCAGGATAACAAACCAGTACGGATCCTGATAAAGGCTACCGAAATGCAATATCATTGGGAATTTTCAATAAGTGATAACGGAATCGGTATAGAGGAAGAATATTTCGACAAGATTTTTATCATTTTCCAACGCTTGCATAATAAGGACGAATTCTCCGGGACTGGGATGGGCCTTGCCGTCACTAAAAAAATCATAGAAAATATGGGAGGCAAAATATGGGTACAGTCCAAAGAACATGAGGGTAGTACGTTCCAATTCACTTTATCGAAAGCGTACTTATGAAAACCATTCACATATTATTGGTAGAAGACAATGAAGGAGATATTCTGCTCACGTCAGAAGCCCTGGAAGAAGGAAAATTCAATAATAAACTGAGTGTTGCGCGAGATGGCAAGCAAGCAATTGAGTTTCTGGAGAAGAAAGGAAATTACCTGGATGCAGAAACTCCGGACCTTATTCTGCTTGATGTGAACCTTCCGAAAAAAAACGGGTATCAGGTTCTTCATCACATCAAGGCTTCTGATCATTTGAAACGGATCCCGGTAATCATGCTCACTACTTCGTCTTCGCCAAAAGATATCAATCAGGCATATGAAAATTACGCCAGTTCCTATATCACCAAGCCATTAGAAGCACAGAACTTTGTTGAGGTCATCGAAAGCATTGAAAATTTCTATTTAGGAGTTGTAAAATTACCTTGCCTCGGCGAAATCTGATGGAAAAAGATCATGGCAATTACAAAATTCTGGTGGTTGAAGATAATCAGGGCGACTTTGTTCTGATCGAAGATTTTTTGGATGAAATGATCTCAAATACGTCCATCAGTCATGCAAAAAGCTTTAAAGAGTGTAAATCTTTTCTCACCGGTGACCAACCGATCTTCAATGTCATTTTATTAGATCTGTCCCTACCTGATAAAAGCGGCGAAGGCCTTATCCTTGAAATGCTTTCAATGAGTTCAGGGGTACCGATCATTGTTCTTACAGGATATACGGATATCGCCTTCGGGGTAAAATCCTTGTCCTTAGGTATATCGGACTATCTATTAAAAGAAGACCTATCGCCAGCTGCGTTATACAAAAGCATCCTGTACAGCATTGAGCGCAAAAAGAAATCAAAAGAACTGGAGGAGTCGGAAAAACGGTACAGTGACCTCTTTCAACTCAGCCCGTTGTCCATGTGGGTATATGATGTTGAAAGTTTAGCATTTCTCGATGTAAATAATGCAGCGGTCGCTCACTATGGCTATAGTCGAGAGGAATTTTTAAGCATGACCCTCCGCGATATTCGTAACGTGGAAGATATTGAGAAGCTGGAATCAACAGTCAGCGCATCTAAGAATACAGACGGAAAGTATTTTCATGGGACATTCAGACATCGTAAAAAGAACGGCGAGTTCATTCAGGCAGAAATACAAACCAACGCTGTGCAATTCGAAAACAAACAGGCCATGGTCGTGTTGGCGGTGGACATAACTGAAAGGTTAAAATACATCGAAGCTATTGAAATCCAAAATAAAAAGCTTAAGGAAATCTCCTGGATGCAGTCTCACGTCGTCAGGGCACCCGTTGCACGTTTAATGGGGCTGGTGAATCTGATTCAAAATTATGACAACTCAGAAACCGAGCAAAACGAAATCCTGGGTCATATTTTGAGTTCTGCCCACGAATTAGACAATATTATCAGGGATATTTCGGATAAAACTACCGCGCTCTGATTCCCTAACTTCGTTAAAATGACCTTGCCTGCGAGATTCGAGATGACCCAAACTGGCCATGAAATGCTTTTTAAAATGTAGCATTTTGAAAAGCGAAAGAAAGTAAACATCAGAGAATTCCGCTTTGGTTTTAAAACCGGAATAATAAATTATGACTGCTGAGAGAGTGGTATTTATTACAGGAGCCGCAAGCGGGATCGGGCTAGCTCTGGGACAAGAATTTGCCCGGGAAGGCTATCATGTAACTATAAGCGATTTGAACGAGGACAAAATCATGTCAGCGGCAGAAAATCTTAGAAAGACAGGCTTGTCCATCGTGGGCGTGCCTTGCGACGTAACCTGTGAAAACAGGGTCAAATTAGCACTGGACAATGTGCTAGCGACTCACGGGCGGCTGGACGTACTGATCAACAATGCGGGCTTGCAGCATATCTCCCCGATCGAAGAATTCCCAACCGAAAAGTTTGAACTGCTTTTGAAAGTGATGCTTACCGCGCCGTTTATTGCCACAAAGCATATCTTTCCGATCATGAAAAAGCAGCGATCTGGACGGATCATCAATATGGCCTCCATCAACGGACTGGTGGGATTTGCAGGAAAGGCGGCCTATAACAGCGCAAAACATGGCCTGATCGGACTGACAAAAGTGGCCGCGCTGGAAGGCGCCGAACACGGTATTACCGTTAATGCCGTTTGTCCAGGATATGTGGATACACCGCTTGTAAGAAATCAGCTCGCCGATTTGGCCAAAATCAAAAACATTCCCTTTGAAAAAGTGTTAGAACAAGTGATTTATCCGTTGGTTCCCCAAAAGCGGCTCCTATCCGTTCAGGAAATCGCTGACTATGTACTTTTCCTTGCCAGCGACAAGGCAAAAGGCATAACCGGACAAGCAGTGGTTATCGACGGAGGCTACACAGCCCAATAATCATATGAAAGAAATATTGTTTCTCCTGGTCGGCTTTCTATTACTGCAACCCGGTCATTGTCAGTCGGCTTTATCTCCTGATCGTATACCTGTCATTCTGGATACGGATATGGATTCAGATGTGGACGATGTTGGCGCACTGGCCATGCTACATGCGTATGAGAAAGCTGGGAAGGTTAAGATTTTGGCGGTAATTGTTACCAGCGACGAGAAATACAGCGCTCCTTGCGTGGAAGCTATCAACACTTACTTTGGCCGAAGTGATATTCCCATTGGTGTAAGCCAGCGCGATTCATTGAAGGTGTTTTCTAGATATACTGAAAAAATTGCCGACGAGTTTCCACATCAACTAATGTCAAACGCGACTGCGGAGAGCAGTACGACGGTCTATCGCAGAGTTTTAGCAAATCAGGCAAATGGTGGTGTCGTGATTATCACAATTGGTCACCTGACAAGCCTGAGCAGGTTGTTAAACTCGGAGCCAGATTCAATTAGTCCGCATAATGGCTTGGCATTAATTGCAAAAAAAGTAAAGGCATGGTCGTGCATGGGAGGGCAATTCCCGGCCGGAAAAGAAGCTAATTTTTATCGCCCTGATCCTGCATCAACGGTAGATTGCCTGGCAAAGTGGGCGCTTCCTGTGACATTTTCAGGATGGGAAGTGGGTGAGCAAATTGTTACTGGACGGGAATCGTATAAAGCGCTGAGCAAGCCTTCCAGTCCGGTATACAAAGGATACGACTATTATAACGGATTCAAGGGTCGGGCAAGCTGGGATCAGATTGCGGTTTTGGAAGCCATCGAGGGGAATTCCGGTTATTTTGAAATAGACAAAAACGGATACTGTAAAGTTACCCCGGATGGCTCAAACGAATGGAGACCATTTGCCTCTCATTTCAAACACGGTTACGTCAAGATCGTAGCTCCACGCGAGGCGATTCAGAAGCGTATTGAGGATTTGATGAATTTAGCTGACAATTGACAAGGGAGAATTGATAAAGGGTAATGGGCAATTGTTATTGTGATGAAAAGTTATAACGAAAAATACCATTACAGCTCTGATCAGTGGAGGCATTCTAAGAATTAAATTAGAAATTGAAAGTTTTTATTTTAAAACTCTTCACTCTCGTGAACTCATGTCTCAACTTCCATCTCTCAACTTGCAATTAAAAAATCTCCTACAGATTACTGGAAGAAAACGCCAATGGAAGCAAATGACTGGCATTTTCAAGCAGTATAATTTTTCCCGACGGACTGGTCAGCAACACTTGAATATTACCCTGTTGCCGGTCAATCGTTTCCAAAATACTCTGACGGCAAATTCCACACGGGGAAAGTATATTTTCCTGGTTATCAACATTTTCCGGACTGGAATAAGCAATAGCTATCGCTGTTATTTTTTCTACCGGAAACATAGATGAGGCTGTGGAAAGTGCAACGCGCTCTGCGCAGATCCCGGCTGGGAATGACGCATTCTCCTGATTTCCCCCCTTCACAATTTCGCCGTTTGCCATTAAAAGTGCTGCGCCAACATGAAATTTCGAATATGGTGCATACGAAAGTTTAACAGCGTCTCTGGCATATTCAATTAGTTGTCTGAATTTCAAATCAAGCTCATCTTCACTTGTGAACAATTCGTAATCAAACGAAATCTGTTGTCTCATAATTAAAATTGCAGGTCGTGTACCTTATTATTTCATCGATTTTATTTTCTCCCTGTGCATAGCTCCCCATTCACCCAATGCCTGTAAGACGTTATCAAGCGTCTGACTATATTCAGTAACCTCATATTCAACGATCACCGGTGTGTTAGGGTAAACATTCCTTTTGACAAAACCGTTGATTTCCAGATCTTTTAGTTCATTGGATAAAACCCGGGCCGAAATCCCGCCAATCACGCGCTGAAGCTCGTTAAATCTCTTGTTACCCTCCGATAAGGCAATAATAATCCTGAGTTTCCACTTCCCGCCGATAACATAAATCGCATCTCCGACAGCGTTCAACTGTGCATTACATTGCTGCTTGGTTATAGGCCTTGATATTACATTTTGTTCCAATTCCATATTCAACACTAACTTAAAGGTTACTACTAACCTATGTATTACTACTAACTTTTTATAAGCGAATATACATAGTTTTGCAACATCAAATTATAACCTCAAAAAATAAGATGAAAGCGAAGAGAATAATCACCATCGTTGTTACCTCACTTGCAGGTCTTTTCGTTGTGATCAGCGGAATCATGAAATTAACAGGCGGTGCAGACATAGCGGCCACCTTAAGTAAAGTAGGTGTCGCAGACTACCTGATTCCGCTTGGTTTGATGGAAATTGGTTTTACGGCATTATATATTTATCCAAAAACCATGAAGATCGGATTCATATTATTGTCATGCTATTTCGCCGGGGCGCTCGCAACCGAACTTTCCCATGGCACTCCGTTTAACGCGCTGCTACCAATTGTGCTCGTTTGGATTTCCGCTTTCCTCCGGGACAAATCCATTTTTCTGGGCAACTCCGCGGCAGCACTGTGATATCAGGATAGGTATAGGAATCAGGGCTTATAAGTCGCGGACTTAGCGATCTGAATATCCCTTACCACCTGTGGGCGAAGGAGTTCCCATGAAAATAGTTGAAACTCCTTTCCATAGTTTTGTGTAGCTACGTGCGGTGTTGGAACGTAGCGATCCTTTGTAAAAGCAATGACCCTATCCCAATGGGTTACGCATTTTTCCAGCAAAGTGACCGCCTGCCTTTTCTGATCCTCACGACCGCCTTTTAAGTAGCTTTTGAGCATTACGCCAGCTCTTAATTTATCGGCAAAATACAGCCCAAGATAAGCCCAGGCTGATAGGTCATCCAACTCGGATTGCATGGTACCAGATGAAGCGCCGGCTCCCGATTCCAAAAGAGCAACTTTTTCCAAAGCCAGGAAACTGTCGTGTTCTGAGGAATCGGCGAGCTGAAGTGGAGTTACCATGCCCTGCTTAACGCCCCGGTTGTTCAACATGTCTTCCAGGTATGTGTTAATGGACAATATTTTAGGATCCAACGTTTCATGGTCCATGAGCTCATCGATTGAGATCAATGGTGTGTTACGATCAAAATTCTCCCTCGGAGTTGCCGGCTCCGCCTCAATGAAACCCTCAGAATATAAGGTATAATCCCATGTTGAGCGGTAGAATGAGGCTAATCGCAAAGGCATGTTACTTGCCAGCTTGTACGCGGTAAGCAAATCTTTGCCCTTGCCTTTCCCATACCGCACGTCAAATGCAGACACGAAGACGGAGTCTTTCGTTGCGCAGTCGTACAGCAACCTGCCCCATACTTTATAAAAAAGCCATTGCTTTTCAAATGCATAATTCCAATTTTTGGAGCCCGACGGCTTACTTGAATAATCCTTTGCAGGAATATACCCTTCTGATCCAATGAAATATCCATTTACATAATCATGTTTGTTCAATTCAATATGCGTGCGAACAAAATCAGGCTGACCCCATCGTAAAATGAAGAAATCCTCGTTTCGGATCATCCATTGAATATTGTAGTTTAAAGGCTTAGGTTCCCAAAAACGCTCATCAAGCTTTCCCGAGTGGTAATCATGGGTTATCGCCAGAGTTGGGGTGGAATGTCCGTGCGACCAGTTGAACTTCACTTCCACAAGCGCGGGTTGCTTCAAAGCAGCACCATCGATGACCTTACGCATTGCCAGAGGGTCTCCCGCAAGTACAGACCGGTGAATGAATTTGACAGGTCTGTTTGCAGCCTTCATGCCGGCCACGAAAGTTTGCTCTATCCATGTCTCGCGTTGCTCGGGTGTCATTTTTTCATTGAAATTCCCCATCCAGTCAGCCAGGGTCACTCCTACTCCGGTAAGATCTTCATACTCATTAATCATCTGCGTCACTGATTCCCGCGTGTATTTTTTCACTAGCTCCGACTGGTCGCTGTACTCCTTTGCTCCATAAGCCTTAGCGAATTCCGGCGAAACCACAATGTTCCAGTTGACGACAAATGTCTGAATACCACGCTGTTTCGCCATCCGAAAAAGTTGCTTCCAAAACTTCTGCCAGTCTGCCATCTCAGTATCACTGAACCCGGTAGCTTTCGGGAAGTTGGTGGAGCGGATCATGTAAGGAAATGGGTGATTGTTCCACAGAGACAAAGTATTAAACCTGTTTTCCACCATCATATCCAGAAAACGCTCCCAAAATTTAATATCCCGGCAGGTTTCAAAGTGCACCGATGTGGCCCCACTGTTACGGTATGGCGACCAGGGCAGATTGAATTTAATGATACGGTACTCCAGTCCAGCATTATTGATTTTTGAGGGAATACCTACGTAATCGCCGGTTGCTTTTACATATTCCGCTACTTCTACCAGCCCATATTCGGCACCGATTTCGTCAGATGAAAGGATCAGTAAAGTCCTCCCATTATTAATCCATCGCAATTCGAAGCCTTCCTTTGCAAGTTTTTGAAAATCACTTTTATTCACGTAGCCGGAAAGCGATTGGGGAATGCTGGCATTTGAAACAACCTCAATAGAAGGCAGCTCCTGACCGACAGCAGAGTTATAGGTTTGCAACGAGCGGCCTTTTCCTGAAAATGCGAGCCTCAGTTTGTTTACACCATATTCAACTGGGTCCTGACCGGCATCATAAATCAGAGTCAACTGAGACCAACCACGAACCGAGGTGATGATTATAAAAAAACAGATCAGGGAAATAAGTCTAGCTTTCACGATAAATAGGTTGTTCAACCACCAATTCTAAATAAATCAGTCGCTACAAGATAGGACGAATTGTAACATGAGAAGGCATAATTTGGAAAATGATCTTTTCTGGTTGAAGCATCTTACCAACGAGCGACAGTTTTGCAATTCGCCAGCAAGATCAAAATTGGGCTACCATATTTTCAATCCAGAGCAAAAACAGATGATCAAAAGCAACTGCCGACCAGAGCTTTTAATCTCGTTGCGAATAACCCTCATGAATGTTTTCTATGGATAGACATGTTCAAATATTCTAATCCAGCAGCAGGAAGCAATCGAATATTTATTAACAATAGATACTTAGTGATTGCTATCAGCCCTGATTAAAGGTACTTTCATTTTAACGATGGTACCTGCGTCACCATTCATTTTATCCAGGATTTTCAGATCAGATTCTATTTTGTAGACCTGGGTCAAAATTTCGAGCCTTTTCCTGGTGAGCGATAACCCAAAATGCCCAACTTGAAAAGATGAGTTTCGTCTAAGTTTTTCTGCAGTAAGTAGCCCCACACCGTCGTCATCCACATTAATTTCCAGAGTAGTCTCAGACAAAATAAAGATGGATATTATAATATTACCTCCCTTGATTTGTTTATTTAAAATGCCATGTTTTATAGAATTTTCGGCAATCGGCTGTATCAGCAAGGGTGGAACCAGATATGCTTTGGTTACTATATTTTTGTCAATAGCTATTCGATAGGAGAAACAATTATCGGACCTCGATTTTTCGAGGTTCAGATATAATTCGAGCATTTTTAATTCTTCACTTAAAAGAATAAGCTGATTGGGTGATTTGTCTATCACCATTCTCAAAAGATCGCTGAACTCAAACAACACTTTTCGGGCAGCTTTATTATTGTTGCTGTAAAGGAATGAATCGATCAGGTTGAGACAATTAAAGATAAAGTGCGGGTTAAGCCCTTTCTGAACTACGATCAATTCAGCCTCCCGGGCTTTTGACCTTAAGTTGGCGTTTTCAAGCTGACCCACAAAGTTACGGGTTACCATAGCAGTGATGGTAAATCCGTTGAATAGCGCAACTCCTGTGATCATTGGGACTAATAGCAAAAGTTCAGTACCATATCCCCATGGGTTTTTCTCAGCAAAGAGCACCAGAGAAAAAGCAAGCTGGGTAAAAAAAGACAGCACACAAAGCCCCATGACAAATATTTTGAATGAACCTTTGATTTCACTTTTCATTTTGAAAAGATGTATGCCAAAAAGTATAGACAGGGCGGTGCTAAGGTAAATACACACCGTGTTGATGATATAATACTGGTGGGTGTAAAATGAAACAATAAAAATGCCAATACCAATAATTCCACTTAGGATGGCAAGTTGGTTGGGAATCCGATTGTCCCGCTCTACATACCCGCTATTTTCATAAAATGCGCGTACTGACAAAAAATTACAACTAACCGCGAAAAACAGTACGGTAGAATTAAAGTCAATTAATATACGTGGATTTTTTACCGGGCAGGAGTTAATGTTTATCGGGTACTCAAAATAAAACAATACACAAAAAGAAAGAAGCAGGAGCAGACCCAATGCGTGCGTACTATACGACCAATCCCGTGAAAGAAAAAACTGGATAAGCAGAACAAGAATTGTTGTCGACAGGACACCAAAAAGCGGGAAAATAATAGCATAGCTATTTGCCGACAGCTGGAAGTTGGAATGCCACGTTGCGCGTTCAGTACTTGTCATAAGACTTGCCATCAAAGGGCTAAAATTATAATTATTATACTTCCTGCATGCAACCAGGTAGCCTTCGGAGGGTATAGCTTCATTAGCAGCATTTAGCTGGATGAAATATCTGCCCACTTTGTCGGAAATATTATCATGGTGTGCAAATTTACCTCCGGCCCTTATTTTCTGCCATTTGCCTTCCCTTTTAACATACAAATCAACGTAATCCTGATAGCCGGTAACAAGTAATGATCTTGTCACGTCTTTGGCAATCAGACTGCCAGGAATGTGAATCCAGACTGAGGTCCCAGGCGGAAACAGGTCTGTATCCGCTGTTTGGCTGTATTGGTGTGCCGTGATCCGACTTAGAACTGCCAGGAAATTCTCGGAGTCTACAGGTTCGCCATAAACAAAAGCTATATTTTTTTGTAAAATTGGCCTACCAAATGTATGGTTGGAACGGGAGGAAATAAAACTAATAAATAGCAAAAATAGCCAGTATCGGGCAGAGGTTAACATACAGTCTGTATCCTTATGAAGTGTAACTTTTGGGAAAGTGCTAAAATCATTGATCTTATACTGCTGCGTTTAACCACTGAGTTGGCCTACCACTTAGCGCGTATTTCCCGTGCATAAAGCTATTGATTTTTGATTCAAATATTAAAAATTTTCTATTTTTTGGCTTTACCTGTGCTTTGGTTTCTCCTTTGAGGATCAGCATAGAGTGCATTCCCAATCAGCAAATCGCTGGAAACAAATAAAGAAATAAGAAAACCATAATATTATGCCTTCACCAAAGCGCAGAAGGAGCAAACTCTCTTATACATATCACTGAAACTCAAAAACAGGCCTATTCGCCATCTAAATTTACGCCAACTCTAAGTGCTTTTAGTCCACTAACACCTTGCAGTTCTTCAAGATTCAAAAATTCCAGATCATCAAGCAACGTTGTCTTTTCCTGCAAATAGCGGATATAACCTACATATTCCTCCGCAGATTTGTTATTAAAATACACAATGGCAATTTTACCCGGCTGTGTAAGTCGTTCCCCCGTACCTCTAATACCAACCTTGTCTATCCTTTTTTTGATAACCTGATAACGTATATTATTGGCTCCTTCTACATCAAACCGGCGTTCGTCATCTCTGAAAGTAATGTCTATGGTTCCTGAATTAACAAATATCAACTGGGTTGTAAGTAATTGTTTTTCAAGAGAAGGTAAGAGAGAATTGGTTATTTTAGAAATAGCCGCCATGGATGTTAGCTGCCAGAGACGAATATTTTTAAGATATAGCGTATTAAATGCTCTTTCCGGCTCTATAGACTGTCCGATGTAAATATCATACTCGACCCCATCTGTCCTGAATTTTTCAAAATAGGCCGGGTAAGATTGCTGCATCTCCATTTTAAACGAATCGACATATACGCTGATGGCAGAGTTGATGGCCAGTATCGAAGCTTCCAGTGCACGGCGCTGAGCGAATGCTTCCCCTGTTTTTTCATCGATGATCTGAAAATATTGATCTACTGCTACCTCAATTTCGCGCGAATCAGCTCGCTGATCAATTGAAGGACCAGCCCCTTCTACGCGTTGCAAAACGTTGTTTCCCTTAAAATAAAGTAGAAATGGATGAACATCCGCTTCTAGAAAATCACGAATTTTCATTTCATCGCTGTCTTCCTCAGTCATGATCTGTCCGATCATTTTCCTGCATTTAAAGACCATTTCGTCCACCAGACCTAAACCTAATTTACGTTTAAGAACTAAGAGGGTTTCGATCAGCACGGCAAACTGTAAACGATGATCTGCACAAAGTGCCTCATTTCTTTGGATTGTAGAATTCCTGATGTCTATCGCGCCATAAAGCGGGTAAACGTCTTTGAAGCCAATACGCTCAATGGAGGCGCTTTGGGGGTTTAACCCTTTATCCCTCAAATAATGCCAGGCAACATCCCTGAATTTCCACTGTACAGATGGTTGCAGTGACGTAAATTTATCCCGTATCACATTTTCTATGCCGGCATGAAATTCTTCAATCTTAGTTTCGAAAACGGTCGCGATCAGTGGTAGAGCAGGATTCAACCTGGACACGACCACCTCGTCAATTGTATTTTCCGTTGTGGAATAAACCTCCATCACTCCCACAACTTTATTATCACTATATACAGGAAGCAGCGCATAGGACTTCACGCTGTCTCTTTTGAGTATTTTCACATACTCATGCTTTTCGTCTTCTTCCGTGATTGCCCTCATGAAAATCACTTTCGGATTCTGGAAATATTCGTTTGCAAGCGCCAGGTACGTTTTTTCGGCTTGTTTACTTTGCGTCGCCGCACTGATTAGTCTGCTGTTTAAAATAGAATTACTATTGAATATCAGCTTATTGTTGACTTTTAGAAGCGGCATTAAAACAAATTCAATGGACGGATCCCCCACTATGGCCTTAAGGCACGCAACGATTTGAAGATAAGAAGTCAACCTGTCAAAAGTAGTCCGGTTGAGTATGACATTTTTCAGATTCTCCAGGGTATGCTCTCTTGTGACATCAGTAAGTGTGATCACAGAAACGCCTTCGAACCGAAACATGCTAAGCGGCAATATCCTGATCAGATCATTAAAGTCCTGGTCTTCCTGTAACTGTCGTCTGATTGCGTTCGGATTTATTTCGGGAAGCCCGGTCTTGGCATAAACATCCGTAAAACGAGTGTCGACATTAATGCGATAATATTTTTGAATATTCGATTTCTCCTCGACCAATGAGATTATGATATCGTTTTGGCGTACCGGAGAGAAGTTATATAGTTTTTTCAGAACAAAGGAATAGATAAGCCGTACCTTTTGCCTCATTGTAAAAGCATAATCGGCGACAAGATTATTTTTCAACTGGCCGGTCAGTGGGTCGAGGATCACTTCGTAAAGGGCGTCGGTTCCATAGAAAACGGCCGGACTTAATGGCATACCCAATGCCCACAACACATTCTTTTCGGCTGTCATTGGGGGTATCAGCGTGCCGCAAACAAGGCTTAGCTGCTCTTCATATTTCCCAATTTCTGTGACCGAAATTGGCTTCACAAACTCAGGACTTGTTTGCAGCTTGTCGAGGATTAGTTGAAAAAAACCTTTTCTTATGGTCGTTTCTTCATCAATCCTGGCTTTTAGAAAGCGGATATATTTCCCGAACGACAGCGTCACATCAATCGGCGAAGAGCCCAGAGGAGAGTCCTGCGCAATATCGAGTAAAATAGATTTCATAGAGGTCTGGTCTTTCTTCCAATTCAGAATACGATAACGCTCTTATTTCGATCCGACTTAGAATGTGACAACTAATAATGCAGTCGAATCTTTAATTGAACAACCTTGCCGACGAACTAAACGATACTAAGATTATGATACTGCTAAAATATATGAAATTATCGACATGATTATAGTTCAAATACCGAGGCAATCCGATAAAGAATATTCTTCATCAAAAAATTAAGATATCAATGGAGCAACTTGATCTGCACCCAGGCTTCCAGAACATAACTACAAAACAAGGCAAACAACGCCCAACTGATAACAATAGCGATCGCAGTAGAAAGGATAGGTATATCAAGAAGGTTCATGAGGAGGTGCTATTTGACGGGTGTATTAATTTACTGACTCAAAGACTCTTAACTGAAAGGATCGTGTGTTTGAAGCTACCCGCCAAATAAACAGGAATTATCCGGGCAGATACTTGGTGTGGCCATTACCCAGTTTTACGGCCCGTAATGCTTGCTTCCTGTTTGCAGGGCCAAATGAGATATGCACCCAGGAGTCAAATTCCTGTATCAGCTGGTCATAAGGAAAGTTGCCTCCCTTGATGAACTGATAAAGCGCTTCAACAGTCATACTTAGCACCTGAATATCAGCAGCTTGCCCATCCATGTGCTGACTATTCTGCGCTCCGCCAATTTTCTTATTTACGCGAACACATCTATACCCGCTTGACACACGAACAGGCTTACCAACGGCGAGCCGAATCGGCTCTAACACGTTCTGACATAGCGCTGTAAGGCTCTGTACCACATTGGCAGGCGGATTAAATTGCTCTGTATACCTAAACCTGATCGCGGACTGGCTTGTAAGCATTTCGTCCAGGGTGAAGTGCGGGGTAATTTGTATTGCCATAGCTGACATTATGTTTTGCTTATTAAAGACACAGTATCTTCCTTCGTTTTGAATGGTTATTACGCTATCGACTGCATTCACAACACGCTTCAAAAATAGCGCATCCTCAGGCTCAACACAATACTGAAAATTCAGTATTTAACACTATACCAATCTGTTAACAGACCCAAATTGCAGAACAGGCGTTTACCCGAAAATCAATTACCGATCATTTTGGGCCAGGATTTTCTCGCTTATAACAGTTCGGGTTCATCAAAAGCGCTAACTCCCGGGCTTGTGACTCATACTATTATACGTATCGGACGCTTGTACGATCTTCTATTACTATTGCGACGCGATCTTAAGAAAATCCTAAGAACCTATAAATTGGTGCCCCGCCTATTGGAAACAGAGTAGTTTTCATAGTATTGATTTTTTAATGTTAAAAAGAGGAGCTGTAACCAAATCAAATAAACACCGTTGGGTGCCGTATAAATGTACATTTTATTGGGAGGATGGCAAAAAATTCAGTTGTTAATTTATTTAACGGTCAGTTCCTTAATATTCTGATTTACAACGGATCACGATTTTTTTACCTGATGCAAAAACCGCTAAGATCATAACAGATAATTATTCAACCTGCATCCAATGCTTTATCAGGCCAACAACGTTTTCCCGGCGTACATGCGGCTTTTTTTCGAAAATCTTGTGGAAATCGCGCGGTTGTTGTGGAATCCGAAATGATATCTTTTTGAGATTCCAAATAAATATCATTAGTTTGATTCCAATTCGAATTCTCAACGTGCCCTTGAAATATGCTAAAACTCTTCTACGTCTTTACCCTGGGCATTCTGCCGTTCATCATATCCTGTAAAACATCCCCCCAACACGCCGACCATGCACTTTGGGCAGACAGCGTTGCCGAACATACAAGGGATTTTATGGATGGCCAATTTCCTTCTTCATCACTTCGATATCTTGACTCTGCATATCGGACACTACCAAATGCCGGAACCAGGGATCTATGGAAAAAATATAATGTAAAGGCAAACTACTACCGGCACTATGACCGGGACTTTATAAAGAGGCGGATGTATGTGGACAGCATGCTGACCATCCTGAAAACATCGGAATCACTGTACAAGTATGAGTATGCACACTCACTCTACACCTTAGCCACTTTATTTCAGGAGGAAAAAAAATACAACGAAGCCTTCAAGCTTTATTATGATGGCCGAAACTTTGCCCAAGGGAGCCTTGATAGTTGCAGCCTGAGTGATTATAGCAATGCGTTGGGTATAATACGTTATCGACAGCAGCAGTATACACAAGCCATTCCATACCTGAAGCAAGCTTTGACCGAAATACGAGGCTGTTCCAGTTCCGACTTTCAATACAGTTTTATTCAGCACCAAAGTATTCTCAATTCAATTGCATTGTGTTTCGAAAAGTCTGAAAGACTGGATTCTGCCGTGGTCTATTATGATCAGGCACTGAAATTCATCATTGCCAGCCAGGATCTGTTTCCTGCAAAAAAGGACTTCATGATCACTGCGATGGCAGTCGTCGAAGGGAACCTTGGAGGGGTATATGCAAAACTGAATGAATTCCTGGAAGCCGAAAAGCATTTACAAACCAATATAAGGCTGAACGATCGGCCGGGATTTGCAATTGAGGACGCTCAAACAGCCAGGACAAAGCTTGCAAGATTGTATATCAACCAGGGATTGATGCCCAAGGCAAAGAAAATACTTGACGGCCTGGAATCTGATCTGGTATCAGGTCGTGGAAAAAGTGCCGCCAATGCTGATATATGGCAAAGCTGGTATGAACTTAAATGGCAGTATTACGACAGAAGCAGTGATATTTCCAACGCGTACCAATTTTCGAAAAAACATTTCGCATATAAAGATTCCTTGGAGCGGCTTCAGAATGGATTGAAAAAGGTTGACATGGACCAGGTTCTTCGGGAACAAGAGCAAAAATACAAACTTACGCTGCTTGAAAAGAGCAGTCAACTGAAGAATATCTATATGGGTGGTTTATCGGCATTTCTGGGCATGGTGCTTTGTATCGCTTTCGTCATCTGGTTTTATTACCGCCGTTCAAAAGCAAATGTAAAGACGCTGACCGAATTAAACGGCCAGATGCAGCAGGCGCTGTCGGCACTTGAAAACAGTCAGCGGGAAAATACACGACTGATGAATATTGTAGCACACGACCTCCGTAGTCCAATAGGTTCCATGTCCACGATGGCGGGCATGATGCTGGACGACGACGATCGGTCACAGGACGATATGGAAGCACTGAAACTGATCAAGGATACAGGCAATAATTCGCTTGAACTGGTGAATAACCTGCTGCACATGAATCTTTCATCAACTGATTACTTCAAAAAGGAAGATGTAAATCTGGCCGATCTTGTTCAACATTGTGCAGATATGCTCGCCATTCGGGCAAGTCAGAAACAGCAGAAAATTCGCCTTAACGTTAAACCAACTGTACTGAGACTCAATTACGAAAAGATGTGGCGCGTGATCAGTAATCTGCTTTCCAATGCGATGAAGTTCAGTCCACCTGGGTCCGTTATTGAGGTATCGATTCAAACCGAAGGCAAACAAGTGGAATTGGTGATCAAGGACGAGGGTATAGGCATACCGAAGGAGTACGGAACGAAAATTTTTGACGCTTTTACCGGGTTGCGAAGGAAAGGTACATCGGGTGAAGAGTCGTTTGGTTTGGGGTTATCCATCACAAAACAAATCGTTGAAGCACATGGCGGTACCATTACTTTCGAAAGTAAGCCTGATAAAGGCACTGCCTTTAAAATCGTTTTACCTGCATGAAGCATTAGAAATTGAGGGTTAAATGCGAGCTCGCAATGATTTGCAATCAGGGCGTAAATGGTTCTGCGTTTGCAACGCCATGCAAAACCAACAATCCAAAGCTACAATCCGGTCTCACGCCCCTCGCTCGTAACCTGGCCTCTTCTCTTGTATCAGATTCCGGGAAGCTTCCCTTTTTGCCTCTTCGCCATCTTCGAAATAGCTAACGACATACATTAACGGCAAGGTCATTCTGTCCGCAGCATTGGAAAGCTGAATGACAGCGCGATCGATTGAAGTTTTATCAAACCCTATAAAATTGCCCCGAATGGTTTCGCCTGGCGACTTCTGATAGACGACAACCCGATTGATATATTTTTCAGCCCGTTTTTGCAGGCCGGTTAATTGCGTTGCAGACATATTTGCGTGCTTTTAAGTAATGACTTATACAGCACATCTTGCACAAGTTTCGTTCCAAAGGCCTCCGGCTTTTCGGTTGGCCAGACAATCCTTAAATTTGGAACATCGTCTTCCAAGTCTCATCAAGCGTAGTGAATCCTCAGGAAATCCGGAAGTGCCGTCCGCTTTTGCAACATTTCGGTTTAATCCTTCTCCACGATATTACTGATCATACCATTGAAAATAAAGGCGTGAAACGGCAGGACTGAGTACCAATATAGCCGCCCCGCCAGGCCAAGGGGACGAAAGGTTGCTGTTTGCCTGAGTACATCATTATCATCAATTTTAAATTCCAGCCAGGCCTCTCCGGGCAACTTCATTTCCGCGTAAAGCAACAATCTTTTCTCCTCTTTATTGGCAAGCAGAACCCTCCAAAAATCAATCGGGTCGCCCGCATATACATGCGTAGGATGCTTTCGTCCGCGGCGCAGCCCCACTCCACCGTTTAGCTTATCCATAAATCCCCTCACCTGCCAAAGCCAGTTTCCGTAGTACCACCCCGACTTGCCGCCTATGGACCAGATTCTGTCGAGCGTTCTTTCCACATTGTCAACCTTTAACTCGCGTGTATCCACGAAACACCCGTTGACCGGAACTTCAATGTAATTTTGAATACCTTTATCGATGACCTTGCTGCTTTGCGCGTCTTTCCAGCTCGACAGCACCTCCTTTTGTTCGATCTTGTCGAACGCCATGGAAATGGCTTTCTCATATCCGATCAGATCTATTTCCAAAACCTCTGCCAATACATTTGGCCGACACACGACCTCTACTTTCATGCTGTTAACCAGGTTTTTGGCAAGAGAGTAGGACGTAGAAGTTACAAAATACAACCAATAGGAAGACAAACGAGGCGTCATGACCGGCACTACAATGATACTCCTTTTTAGTCCACGCACTTTGGCAAATAATAGGAGCATTTGTTTATAGCTCAACACATCCGGTCCCCCGATGTCAAAACTTTTGTCATAAGATTCAGGTAAAAGCAACACACCATAAAGGAACTGGACAACGTTCCGGATCGCAATGGGCTGACAAATTGTATGCAGCCAGCGAGGTGTAATCATAACAGGCAGTTTCTCAACCAGATCCCGTATGATCTCAAATGACGCACTGCCCGAACCAACGATGATACCCGCTCTTAACGTAGTTAGTTTGTAGGAACCCGACCTTAATATTTCTTCCACATTTTTCCGGGAAAGCAGGTGCCTCGAAAGCTCGTCTTCATTGATGATACCACTGAGGTAGATGACTTGTCTGGCATTAATTTCTTCGATTCGTGATTTAAAATTCAATGCAGACATCTCTTCCAGTTTCTCAAAATCACGCTCCGTGGTCGACATGGAGTGGATAAGATAATACGCAACTTCGATACCGGCCGGTATATTTTTCAAAGTCTCACTTTTCAAAAAGTTGACTTCAACAACATGAACGTCCGGGAACTGCAGTGTATTGAATCTAGATTTATCCCGCACGCAGCAATAAACATCATGCCCGTTTTCCAACAAAACCGGGAGCAGCCGTTGGGCAATATATCCGGTTGCACCGGTAAGCAGAATTTTCATGGTCAGCGATAGAAAGATCCTTGTGGCAGACTTACGTTTCGGCGCCAGAATCGATTCGTTACACAGGAATTTAAAGCAGCTTAAGTAGAAGAGCTCACTTCAATCAACTGTGCTCACCCAACAGGATAAAGGCATCGTCTGGTAATCCAAATCGATTCTATGTAACGAAAGCTTAAAGCGTTTTAACAAACCGAAGATAGGAGAAATTAACTTATCATGCGGGCAACTAAGCTGCCTTTTCCAAAAATCCAAACTAATGCCTTCGTCCGTAATTTTTTATAGAGAAAGAAAATGTGGAAATTCAGGCGCCCTTAACAACGCGGCTCGCAAAAACGCATAATCAGTTTATAAAAATTCAAACCTCTCTCACATGCTAAAATTCAGATTACTCTTAGCTCTTACCCTTTTTACGCAGTTAACCTTCGCCCAAAAACCAGGTTCCCTGGAAGAAACAAGTGACACCGAGGAAGGTTTTTTAGCAGGGACACGAATCATTTTTAGTGACAATTTTGACAAAGATGCCATAGGCGATTTTCCCGCCAAGTGGACCAGTACGAAGGCTGGTGAGGTAAAGAAACTGAAGGGATTTGATAACAAATTTCTAAAAATCAGTGATGGTGCCGTCGTCAGCCCGCAACTTACCAAGCCGCTTCCCTCGCACTTTACAGTAGAATATGACCTGATCGTTCCAGATGATGTACCCATGCGGATGGCCAGCGTTGGTTTTGGCATTAACCCATTCCCTATCAGCTACTTATTAAGTCCGAAAGACGGATTGGTCTTTTCATTTCATTCATTTGCAAATGGTGTCACTGACGGATTGAAATTTGGTACCAAAAACAGCGTTACCAACCAGCCAGGCCTTCAAAAGATCGATTATAAAACTCCCTTAAATAAAGTCATAAAGGTGGCCATAGCGGTAAACGACAGAAGGGTTCGGTTCTTCGTTGACGGAGTTAAAATGGTGGATATGCCAACTGCCTTCAACCCCTTATTTGGGAAATCGTTTTTCTTTTGTCCGTCCACCCATGGAGCAAAAGAAAGCAAGCTCAACTATTTCTATATCAGCAATTTGGTTATAGCGGAAGCTAAAATTGACAAGCGTAGCCAGGTTATTAAAGATTTGATGGAAAAAGGATCTGTAAGCACGAGTGCCATTACATTTGCCACAAACAGCGACAAACTGACTCCCGAAAGCAGCGAAGTCATCCAGCAATTTGTAGATGCAATGAAAGAATCAAGCGCGTTGAGATTGAAGATCATTGGGCACACCGACGGCGATGGAGATGATGCAGCGAACCTTTTACTCAGCAAAAAGAGAGCCAATGCTGTAAAAGCAAAAATGATGCAGTCCGGCATTGACGCAGCCCGCCTCCAAACAGATGGAAAGGGAGAAAAGGAACCCATTGCGGATAACAAAAGCGAAGAAGGCAAATTACAAAACCGCAGGGTCGAGTTTGTGAAGCTTTGAGGGTAATTTGATGATGGTTGTTTCTGTTTTTTACACCTCAGCTCGACTTAGAAACCCGATTGACAAATTCTTGTCCTATGGCCGAAGTTGGTCGCTCACGAACATCGTGTTGCGGCCATTTCTGCGCGTTTGCGAGGCACCAACGGACGCAACAAATTTTCAATTGGTAGATTTCATGTCCCATCGGGACATTTGGTTGGTTGCAAGTTTTTACAAAGAAACATTTTCGTTCCATAGGAACGTTTGGTGTGTTTTAACCCACGGCGATTACGAATCCAACAAACCATTTAATCAGAAAATGGTCTGCTCATTTGTGCGGACACAAACGAAAGTGTAGGTTTTATGTCTCCTCACAGAAACGTTTGTCTCCACAAACATCGCTCCAATTTTACACTTAACAAACCTTCATCTAAATGGTTTGCTGCTCGTATACCACTACACAAACGAGGGCTAAATATGGATCAACCCAACTTAGCCCTACAAATTCAGGTCAGCAATAATACATTCGCCAAAGTTTCTCCCTTTCCTTCGTCTTCCCCTTTTTCCCAACGACTTGCCCCTTTCCCCCTAAACCACCTCCCCCATCAACGGATCGGTAAAACTCTCTTTTCCCAGTTCAACATGTCCCGCAAATTGCTGAGAGAAATTGTCAAAACCTTTGGCTTTCAAGGTTAAATCGTACCAACTGTGGCTGGTTTTGAGGTTCACAGGAATCACGATTTCCTGCTGCTTTGCTGAGAGTGAAATTTTGATCGGCTTTCCCCCGTATGCATTATCAGTGAGCGTAAGTTCCAAAGGCCCATTTCCCGATGAACGTTTTATGTATACGTACACATTGCCGTCAGGTTTGTTTCCGGGTGTTTTTGAATTTTGGTAGAGCAATCGAATTTGGATTTTCGGATCGTTGGCATTGCCTGTGTAGTGTCTGTAAAATCCATTAACACTATGCACTTTCAGGTCATACTGGTTATTTTCAAAGCTGCCTAATGGCCATGTGTAAGAAATGGTATCACCGGCGTCGGCTGTAAAAGCCCAGGTTTTTCCACCACTACCATAAACATTAAAGCCAATGCCGCTTGCCTCGTTACCAAATATTTTATTACCGGCAGTAAAGTCAATTTTGAATTGTTGGTCTGCACCGAGCACCCCGTGCGCATAACCTTCGTAAGGTACGCTGTTTGCAGGTTTTATCCCTTTTTCCTGTTTGGGCAAATGTTTTCGATCGCCATTTTTCACAACATCCGCTATCATTTGCTCATCGAACAACCGGAAACCATCTGGATTTTTTGTGAATTTGGCTTTATGAATACCTTCGATAAAGGGGACCCGGTCGATGGCTTTTGGCTGTGTTATTTTTTCTCCATTGTACGGACGGAATACTGAAGTGAGATCGCCGCATATACTTCTCCGCCAAGAGGAGATATTGTCCTCATGAATTTTTTTACCCGTTTTGTGACCCAGAAAGTTTTCAAGAAACTGTATGGAAGAAGTATGATCAAAAACCTGCGAGTTGACATAGCCACCGCGTGACCAGGGCGATACAACCACCATCGGCACACGAAACCCAAGCCCGATTGAGCTTTCACGGGATGTCTGCCCCTTTTTCACAAACTCCGAAGATATATCAAGCGACTTTGAAACGATTCCTGTCGACGGATCTTTTGGATTGGGTGCGGCAAAGGGAGTTAAATGGTCGAAATAGCCGTCGTTTTCGTCATAGGTCAATATAAAAATCGTTTTCTTCCACACCTCCGGGTTCTTGGTCAGAATATCGATTGATTCGGACAGATACCACGCGCCATACCAGGGTGTTCCCGCATGATCCGAGAAGTTCGACGGAGCCACAAGCCAGGAAACAGTTGGCAACTTACCCGCATTGACATCTTCCCGGAACTGGTGCAGTACATCCCCCTTCGGTATCATGGCGGTTCGTTTCGTGCCGTTGTCATCGTAAGTGATTTGTTCCAGCGTATGGTAATCCGGGTCCTTGCGATTGATTGTAAAAGCACGGTCATGAAGGTCACGTTGTTCAGGTGTCAGTTTATCAATCGTATTCACTTCCAGAAAAGCGATTTCCTTGATCGTAAAATCCAGCTTTGCCTGAATTTTGGGGTCCGGCTTTTCGCTGAGTTGTTTCTCAAACGTCGCTTTTGCCTTCTTAAGATGCGGCAAATGTTCAGGGTGCCTTTTAACATGGTACTGTTTAAAAAACTCCAGATCATTGTCGGTAAAGTTAGATAGCCACCTGTCTTCCTCACCTTCGAAGCCTACGCCAACACTCAGTTCATTCTGATAAATACGCCAGTCAATTCCCTGCTTCGATAGCAGTTCCGGAAAAGTCCTCCACGACAAGCGCTCGGCTCCGTCAATATCGCCGTTTGATATATGCGGACGGGAATCTTCATTTTGTTCCTCACGTATCTTCCCGGTCCAGAAAAAACACCGGTTGGGGCTTGTCCCTGTTAGTGAAGAGCAAAAGTTATGATCACAGACCGTAAAACTGTCAGCGAGGTTGTAGTAAAAGGGAATGTCCTCCCGCGTATAATACCCTAGCGTTAGCGGAACTTCACCATATTCCTTATTGCCGGACTTTTTTGCATCCAGCCAACCGTCCATGTTGCCTTTGTTCCTTGCATCCACCATGTCGTTCCAGCCGTGTGGCAATGCACCTGTCCAGGTGGCTTTTGTATCCTTGATATCGAACCGGAAGGGCGCGTATGTTTGCCCTTTTTTATTGGTTTGAAGCCAGATAGGATGATTATTCGGCAGCTTAATGGCCCTGGGATCGTTGAAGCCGCGAACACCCTTTAAGGTGCCCAGCGCATGATCGAAGGACCTGTTTTCCTGCATCAAAAAAACGATGTGTTCGGCATCAAGGTAGGTGGTACCGAGCTCGGGGTTGATCGCAAATGCTCTTTGTATGGAATCGGGAATAATTCCGGCAAGGCCGAGCGCACTTGTAAAAATGGATGCTTTTTTAAGAAAGTCTCTTCTGTTTTCCATTGTAATATCTCTGATCAGGGGGTTTGAGGCGTGTAACGTTGATATTTGTAAAGAAAACAATTATTCGCCTAATAAGACAGGAACAGTGCATTAAATGTAAAATAGTAGCGGTATGTTGTGAATTGTGTTCTTTTGTCGTCAGGGATGGTGAATAGTGGACCGTTTTGTTGGGAATTGCAGTTATGATAATCATGGTTCAACGGCAAATTCAAATTGTCATTTGTTGACTGCAATGGTGAAGATGGGTCATTCAGCTATTACCCGTCTATTTTCCTGCCGATTGTCGTGTGGCGCCAGACTGCAAGCACACGTGTCACCTCATGCCCCTGGTCATAATTATCTTCAAGAAGCTTTTTTTTCACATCATAAGCTTTTTCAAAATCCCTGAGCAGACCATATTGAGCAAGGTCCTCGGGCGTGTAGCTTATAATGAACCCGTCGCAATTGGTCAGCGAACTTAAGCCAAAACTTTCGTCCAGTAGGTCGTATCCCACAAATTCAAATCCTTCCAGGACAAGGTTGCTGCAATCCTCCTGTGGTTCGATAGCAACAGCCAAAAGATTGAACCGTTCTTTATCAGCAACCTTCTTCAACACGTACTGCAGACTTTTGTAAAAGTCGGTCCTGTATGGCTCCCGAATGACAGCAAACTCCCAGTCCTCCGCATTTTTCTGGTCAAAATCCATTATATCCCTACAGAGCATATTGTCCAGCGTAATCAGCTCTTCGAGATCCGGCAGCCCTTGCCATGACACATATCCGTCCCAATTGAGGTCGTTTCTGTCATAATCTTTTGCGAAAACCGCCCGGGCACAATAGTAGATTTCCATCTTGTAAGTGTAAAGAATTGATCAGCTCTAAATTCAAATATCGCACCTTTACTCCACAAAATAAACTCTGCGAAGATTGCCGAACGTTCACAAATAGCCCTTATATAGGCATACTACGATTACCCCGACTATCTATTTTTTTTAATTAATGCTTATCTGCCGTTTCAAAAGGTTGCTTCCTATTTACCTGTTGATTTCAATTTACCTGAAACAACGAAAGATGACCCCCTTTTTTCGAACAATCAGGCAACGGCATGACGGGCCATTTCCATCAGCCTTGATCAAGACACGGGAATCAATGTGATTGATATTCCGCGCTATATATGTCTTAATCAAAATGCAAGTGGGTTCCAAAAAAGAATAGCTTTGGTTGACATCATTCCAAATTTCCGGAACCCCCAATAAGCTATTGGAAGTTTTTTTTAGACTTCCAACTTCTAAAACCTTTCCAAACTCCCTAATCGGGGCCCTCTTTTTTATTGCCGTTTTAAACTTCTTAAACTATCAGACTTCTAAACTTTCAAACTTCTAATTGATACTTAATCGAGCGTTAAAACGTGTTTTCCCGAACCCAGGTTTTTCGCTACAAAAAATCCTTTTTCGCTTTGTACGAATAAAGATTTACCATCAACTAATAAATGGGATTTACCAGGTGATTGTGGCATAAAGACATTTACTTTTGTTCCTCCCGGAATGATTACTTCCATCTTATCTCGTGCAGACGTTTTATCGTATTTTACTATGATTGCCCCCTTAATAGTCGGTGCTTTTATACTGACAGATGTCAGCTTTCCCAATTGGGGTTTTATTTGAAAATGTTCGAATCCAGGCTTTTCAGGCTGGATGCCCATAAGTTGCCTTACGATGATATTCGCGGGTGCCGCACCCCAGGCATGATTCAGGTCCAGGTTTGGCTTGTATACCTTATCCCACGCCTCCATCGTGATTGTAGACCCGACTCTGATCATATTATACCAGCTACGTTGCGTTGTTGCCGTCATTAAGTCAAGTGCGTATTGCCCCTGACCAGTCTCGTATAAAGCATCCAGCAAAAATTGAGCACCGTAAACACTACATGCCATCCGACGTGATTTGATGAAATCAACTACACGGTCACGACGCTTCTCAGGAATGAGCCCAAAGGCCAGGGCGAACATGTTTGCATGAAGCGATGTGTGGTCCGTGCTGTCTCCGTCTTTTATCAGGCCGGTTTTAACATCCAGAAAAACGGTCTGAAATGAATTGTAAACCTGCTTCGCCTTACCTTCATAAAACTTCGCTTCCAGTTTCCTCCCCAGCACAACTGCCATTTGCTGCATTAAAATCAGGTTCCTGTAATAGTAAGCATTGATGACCGCGTTATAAGTATTGTATACAAATCCGTCTGTCTCGCCCTTATGTTCTTTTTCATTGCCGACAAAGTCGCCCGTCTGAGGCCAGTCGACATTATCGTGCAGCCCACGCCGCCCATCGAAATTAGAAGTGATGTGTATGGATTTCAAAAAATCATCTGTTTGCTTATTTGTTCTGGTGCTGATCAGTCCGTTCCCGCCCGCCAGTCCGATCAGTATCTTCTTTTGCAGTTCGGGATAATAGGTTCGGATCAGTCGCTCATCGCCGGTATACATATAGTCATTCCAGGCGATCAATACATTTTGCAAACTCCACTCTGTGGGCCAGGTGGGGTGGTAAAGGAGGTAATTCACAGAGCGCCGCGCCATGCTGTACTCGGCATCCACGGCATAATGCGAAAGCTGATTAATGAACGCATCCGCCTCATAGGGAATTCTCTCGCGGTCACCATCTACGTAATACCCGCTAAAGCTGGTTGCCTTAATAGAATATTTACAAAGGTCCCAAACCTGATTGAGAATGGTGTCACTCGACATAAAAGCTGACGCATCGTCGTCAAACGGATAAAAAACCACTTTACGCCGAACCGAATTCGTGCCGATACCTCCTTTATAGTGATGCAGCGCAACATATCTGAAAGGATAGACTTCTCCAATATAAGACGGCATCAGGATGGGATTTCGGCTATCCCTTTTGGTGTTTTCAGGCCACCTGATGACATAATCATGCGTCCCTTTTTTAAGTACAAGGGGTATTTTGAGGTAGCGAATATTTCGTCCCGGATTTGCATGGATGGAATATGGCTTGTCAGTAAGTTCACCCACTTCCACCCAGATCGTATCGTCTTGCAAGCCAGTCAAATTTAGCATCAATTGACCCAACGCATCCTCTCCGAAATCCAGAAAATGAACTCCGTCATTCCTCAGATGAACAAGTTCGGGCTGTTGAATTTCAGCAGCAAGCGGGTAATGCGAAAATGGCTCCGATGGCTCTGGCGCAGCAGTAGCAAACGATACTATTTGCGAAAAGGCCGTTTGTACCCGCTTTTCATTCCATGTACACACTTTCCAATAGACAAGCTTTCCCGGACGGATTGCTTTACCTTGGTATTCGGCCCTGTTTCGGGAGGAACTCACTTTCTTAGAATCCCAGTAATCACCATCATCTTTTTCCAACAACTCAGGCGAAGACGCCACCAGGACACGGTAGGCGGTAATTTGGCCTATAGTCGAATCAACTTCCCAGCTAAATGTGGGTTTTTCGGACACAATTTCGGTAAATTGGAATGTTTCCCGCTGGTTGATGGCATCTTTGAGAGACAGAATGTCTGGTATACCGCTTTTGCTAACGGCATCTGTGTGTATCAGCAAATCGGTACGTAAATGATATGGTGGGGGAAATGGCTGGCCATGACAGACAGGTATGAACAGGATGAATAGTAATGTCAATGCGAATTTGGTCATGCTGGCCCTGTTTTATGCTCTGGTTAAGAGCCCCATTTATCTTTTCTATTTTTAAAATAACTCATTTCGAGGCTCAGAAAGGCTCATCCAACTCAAACTCTGCTCAATTACTATTTTTTCACTGGCCCAATTTGAATCAGCTCATTAGCACGATCCCAGGACAGCGGAACTTCATACGTTACCTTAATTATCTGGGACGGACTATCGGAAACAGCCTGTTCATTTTGAAAAATAGCCGAGTCCATCTCTTCCACCTTAATTCGTTTCAATTTTGTGCTCATATTCAAAGTCATGCCCGACAACGTCCATTTATTGTCCGCAAACATCTTTAAAGACATATCCTTCCCAGATACAAAAAGTTGAATTTGGGTTGCATCCTTGTTAGCAAGGTAAATTTTCATTTCGGTTTTAGTGACCTTTACGTTCGTGTTCCCATCGCCAGGAACAAGCAGCCAACCGATGTCTGAACCATTCGTTTTCCAATGAATCGTCCCGGTTTTTATCTGGTTCCATGCGCGACGATTTCCCCAAAGTCCACCCATCATCCAATCATTCGCGATCATCGCGGTTACATGCTTGATCGAATCGCCCTTGTAGTAATTGGGGACCGATCTGCTGATAAAACGGGGGCCAGTGAACTTTGTCAATTGAGCGAAGCTGGCCTTGGGTATATCAAGGCCGAGATGAAATATAGCCGTAATATTGCTTACCTCACCATACTTAGGAGCTTGTTTGAATGGGATGGGCGATAAATTTTTATTGTTCAAAGCGATGGCAATCCATAAACCCGTGATGGAATAATACTTTCGCATATCCATGCCATAACCTCTAAAATATGGCCCTGGCATATTCATCAGATTTGGATTGTAAAATATCGTGATTTCATTCCAAAATTGACTTTCAAGATTCTTACCCATCTCTCTCAACTCGGTAGAAAGCGCAAGCTCGCGCCAGAGCGCCAGGGCAATAAGCGTCACGCCATAATAAGTGGGCGAGTTGTATTCGCTGAATGTTTTGTGTTGATTATAAAGTGTAAAAATATCGTCTGCTTTTTTTAGCCCGGCCTTTTTCAGCTCCCCGTTCTTAAATTCCGTCCCTACAAAATCCATCAAAAACGCACTCATAATCGAAATATTGGTATAGTCGGCTCCCACATTTCTTTTAAGCGCACCCTTTGCTGCATGCGTCAGGCCAATTTCGATACCTTTCAGAATATCGTCCGGGAGTTTTTTCTTGTAGTTCTGGTAAATAATGATCAGATCGCAACCTATAAATTCCCGCCAATTTTGATCCAAACGGTCATCCACCACGCTTGTCCTCCAGATTCCATAATTTCTACTTTTTTCATCCTGATGCTGGTATTTCAAAATCCATCTCAGCACGTTTAAGGCGTTTTCAAAATCATCCTGACTATTTCTGAACAAAAGGGCCTGTGCCAGTCTTGTTTTATTTCTAAGACTTGTGTGATCGTCCAGTGCGTCAACCAATTTTGTTCCTTTCGGAAATTCATCCTCAATGAAATCGTCAAGTAATGATTTTTGATACGGTGATAAAGTTTCATAGGTATATTTCCTTGAAATGGCACCAGGATCAGCCATGCAATATGCAGGCGAGGAACAACACGCCAGTGCGAGAAAACCCGCCAGAAACAGAACTTTAAAGCTCATTTTTTAGACGGAAAAATTGGTATTAATCTGAGCATCAATACGCCGTGATGCCGTATACTGGCACTGAAAAATCTTTCAAAAGTGCCCAAATCTTTTTGACGCCAAACGTCACGAAACTTATATTTACCTTTTAAACCAACTTCTGCCAGATCCAGTCTGAATTCCTTTATGGCTTCATTCCCCCACCGAAAATACGATTGGGGTGTTTTGGCATAATTTGCGGTATTGAACAGTCCAACCGCATAAGATCCATCTTCCAGTGATTTAAGCCAGACTTGCACCCCGTCTTTGTCTGAAATCAGCCTTGCCGCTTTACCCAAAGGGTCCTGATCGATTTCGATGACTTCGTCATTGGCTAGTAAATTAAGAGTAAAGGCGTCGAGTTGCTCAATGGGACAACCGACCAGCAATGGCGCCGATAGCAGACTGAACAAACTGACGTGACTATATTGCTCGTCGGGAGTCAACCGGGTTGGGTGTAATACCGGACCGGTAGCTACGTTACCTACGATCATCATATCCGGATCCAGCCAGTGTCCCGGTCCCGAATAAGGCGCCCACTTGTCTAGCGTGAATGCCAGCTGATACAGACTCGCCCAGCTATCACGTATATCAGGTCCCGTTCGGTACATCTGAGATAGTCGCACCCAATCTTTCACATTGGCGAAAGGAGCCGAATTGGACAAACTCAAAATAATATCCCTTCCGGATTGCTTCAACGCGGTGGACATCCGCTCGGTCGAATTGACGTCGATGCGCCAGTCATATTTAAGGAAATCAAACCCCCAAGCCGCCATTTGCCTGGCATCATTGGCTTCAAATCTGTATTTGGCAATATGATTAAACGACCTTCTATTCACGATGATAGACTCGTGGGTTTCCCCGCCTTTTTCAAAATCTGAGGAAGCGCCAACATACCCGGCGTAACTCGAAATGTAGGGGGTTGAATAGAGCCCGGCTTTCAAACCGAGCGAATGGATGTAGTCCACCATTCCTTTAAAATCCGGGAATTTTTCATTTGGCTGCAATGCCGTCAATTCCCCTCCCCTTTTTCCCTGCCAGGCATCGTCAATATTAATGTAGGTCCACCCGTGATTCCTCAGGCCCATTTTCACCATCGCATCGGCGGATGCAATCACCTTTTCCCTGTCGATATGGGTCTCCCACGCGTTCCAGCCATTCCAGCCAATGGGTGGTGTTAATGCAATCGTGTCCCCTATTTTGATCGTGAGCTTTTTGGTCGCTTCTCCAAGCGCATTTTTTGCTTTCAAAGTGGTCACATAAATGCCGCGCTTTTCCAGTGTTCCCGTGATCATACCTGTCGTCTTATCCAGCACAAGCCCTTTCGGTAAATTTGACGCCGAAAAATACATGGGACGATCTCCTGTTGTCGCCATTGTATAGAGGACAGGATTGCCTGGGGTCGCGCCAAATATTTTCGCTGAATTTATTTTGGGTGTTGCGGACGATTCGGGCGTCAGAACATATTTCTCATCGGCGTTGGGGAAATGACCGGGGGCTTTGCCTTCCCTCATGGTCAACTTTGCATTCGCCCAATTGGCATAAGTTCTTTTGTTATTGGATCCGCCAATGTCGTCCGTAATCAGCAGGCCAAGTCTTTGCACGCCCGTGAGGTCAATATCAACGTTTTGTCCCTTATCCCCCACTTTCATTTCTTTGGTTTCAAAAAGGACCTTGCCGTCACCCAGCACATAAAATTTAACTGGGATTTCCTGATTACCCTGATCATCTGCACCGACAGTGGCCGAGAAGCGGGAGGCATTTTTTTCAAGGTAAAAAGAGAGCACACTTACGGACTGCGCACCAATTCCCCGAACATAATATTGTCCCGCAATCCGGATGGAATCGTCCATGTAATTGGCTTTCGCTTTTACCGGACGGATTCCTTCGGAAAAGGTTTGTATCACAAGGTCGTCGAGCCAAACCTCATGGCTTTTTTGCGAAAACGCGATTTGGGATATGAGTAAAAAGAGGATGGTTAATTTTCTGGTCACTGGTAATTTTTTTAAGGTTAACCACGGATGTGACCGGAGTTCTTCACAAAGTTTCACGGAGCTTTAAATCGTTGATGCTCCGTGAAAGTCAGTGCCTAACTCCGTTAACTCTGTGGTTTTTTTGCGAAAACGCGATTTGAGATAATAATAAAAAGAGGAGGGTTAATTTTTTGGACACTTGGTGTTGGTCTTTTTTTTGGGTTAACCACGGAGTTGTTCGGAGTTTTTCACTGAGTTTCACGGAGCTTAAAATTCCTAATTCTCCGTTAAACTCAGTGCCTAACTCCTTTAACTCCGTGGTTAAAAAACGGTTCAAACTCCTAAACTTTTAAACTTTTCCTCAATACCCTTCATTTTGCTTCATCGATGGAAACGATAAATCGATTTCACTTTGTGGGATTGGTCTTAGGTTATGTTTTTCAGCGATTTGAATGCCTTTCGAAGCCCATGGATTGTATTTTTTCACACGCTCCACCAGTTTACCAGTTCTTTTCAAGTCGAACCAGCGGGAGTATTCACCCATCAATTCCCTTGCGCGTTCATCCAGGATCAAGTCGATCGTGATATTGGCAGGCGTCGCACGATAGGAAACGGCAGCAAGCGAGGTTACATCACCAGGATTTGCTGCGCATTTCGGATCAGATCCTTTTTTTGCTCCGAGAGCACGGTCAAGGACCCTGTTGTAATAGACATCAGCGGTGCCAAGCTTACCAGGTTTCGCTCCTTTCACAATGGCTTCTGCTGCAATCAGATACGCTTCCGAGGAACGAAAGAGTGCCTCATTAAACGTGCCAAAAGCATCACCGTAAGCGATTCCAGGCTGCCAGAATTTCCACATCATCGGAAATTCACCCGCACCAAAACCAGAGGTCGTCACGTATGCGCCTCCATACTCAGAGACATTCATGACCGCATAATTCTTCTTCCCTCCTACGTCAATACCCCTGTCGTTCAACGAGGTAGCGGGCATATTCCATGGTGGATAATAGGCAACCGTATCGCCTACTGCCAGATTGATTTTCAAATTCGCGTTCAAAGGAATTGGCTTGAAGTCCTTTACAGCCACCAAAGCATAACCGGCGTCGACGAAGTTCAGATCATACCGCGAATCCAGCTGTGGATCGAACAGCCTGTACATAGCCGGGGTAGTTACGTGAATGGGTTGGTGGCGGTTGTAATCAGTCGTCCTTCCCTTGGAGCCGGCAAAACCTTCTCCGCTACCTCCGAATACCGAGTGTAAATTATTTCCCCCAGCGGCGTCAACTGTGAAAGCCGGGTCCGTTTTGTTTGTCAACACGTCAGAATTGTACTGGACGGCAAAAATAATCTCCGCATTTTTATCATTCTGAGCACCTGTATATTGTTTCGTTGGGTTTTCAGAGTGTAGCGGGAAAAGCGCACTGTAAGCTGTGGCAAGCGGATATGCATCGATAATCTTATCCGCATACTGAAGTGCCAGATCAAAATCCGCGTTACTGCCACCCAGGGCACCCTTAAAGTTCCAGCCTCTGGTCAAATAAACGCGTGCGAGTAAAAACTGTGCTGCGCCTTGGGTCACACGTCCGTAATTGGTAGCGGTAACGGGCAACTTGGCTTCGCACTCAAGCAGGTCTGCGATGATTTGCTTGTAAATGTCAGCAGAAGCAATTTTCGTGGCCGACTTTGTTCCGGTCGTGGCTTCCTTCAACGGCATCGGCACATCACCCCATTGCTGTACGAGATAGAAATATGAAAGCGCTCTTAAAAACTTAGCCTCGGCAATTCTCGTATCCTTCAGTGCAGGCGCCATCGTGGTGATCTCTACGGAACGATCTATTGCTGTGTTCGCACGGCCAATTTCTGTGTACAAAAGTTGCCAAAGCGTTTGAAGTTCGCCGATAGAGCTGGCATTAAAACCAGCATCATAAGTATCAAGCGAAGGCCCGATCGACACCAGTGGTGAGGACCATCCCGAGCTGGCAGTAAAGATGTCGGTGCCGTTTAAAACCAGGTTCCGGTTCTGGTGAATGTTACGCAGTAAGGGATAACACGAACGAACCAGGTCTTCGAAGCCAGCTTCCGTTTTATAGTAAACATCAGTGGTCAAAGTCGTGACAGGCTTTTCGGTCAGGAAATCTTCTGAACAGCCAGAGGCAATCATGCAAACCAGTGTGGATGCCAATGCAATCGGACGAATATGTCTTAAATTTTTCATTTTATTCTCTTTAAAATATTTTTAGAAACTGATGTTTACGCCAACGGTGTAGGCCATGGAAGGTACGTCGTCCTGGTAAATGGCAGAATTAAATTCAGGATCAAATCCCGTGAACTTGCTGAAAACGAATGGATTGGTCACCTGCGCATAGAATCGTGCGTTAACCATTTTAAACTTGGTGATTAGCTTGGAAGGTAGTGAGTATCCAAGAGTGAAATCTGAGATCCTCAGGAAACTGGCATCCTGATAATTAATGGCATTACGATATGGGTTTGCCGCGGCAACACCGAAATAGGTATTGGACGGATTGTCACTTCTCCAGTAATCGAGCGAGGCTAATTTATTATAACGTGTACCGCCGATCTCACCAAATGTTCCCGCCAGGGTACTGTTGTAATACTGCACACCATTCCGGTAATAGATAAAGAACGAAAAGTCGAAGCTCTTGTAGTTGAAGCGATTGGTTACCCCAAGGATCCAGTTCGGAAGAGCAGAACCTAGCACCACACGGTCGTCAATTGCATCTGTGGACGAAATAAGGCCGTCGTTATTTTGATCCACCACCCGCACAGAGCCTGGAACCTGCTTGTATTTAGCGGCCAGATCCTTATCGGCTGTTTGCCAGATACCGTCAAATTTATAGTCGAAGTTCGAACGGATCGGTTTGCCAACAAAGAGCTTATTTCCCTTGTCAACCTGCTGTCCGTCTCCATAAAGCTGAAGAAGTTTGTTTCTGTTTCTTGTGAATGTGAATGTACTGTTCCAGCCAATCGGCCCTCTCGCAATATTCACCGTGTTTAGCGTAAGCTCTATCCCTTTGTTCTGGATCTGACCCACATTCGCAATCTGCTGTGCAAACCCATTCACGGTCGGAACTTTTTGATTTAGAATCAGGTCCACAGTCTTTCTGTTGTACAATTCAAGCGAAGCGGCGATACGGTTTTTGAAAAAACCAAAATCCAGACCCACGTTAAATTCCTTGCTTCTCTCCCACTTCAAATTTTTGTTTGCAAGATTAGCCGGCGCAAAGCCATAAGCTGCGGTACCATCAAAGTCATATCCGGTATTCAATAAACCCGCTTGTGTACTGTATGGGCTGACGGTCGAGTTTCCAACCTGTCCATAACTCAACCGAAGTTTAAGGTTCGAAAAAACATTGAGGTCAGATATAAAAGCTTCGTCTCCCATTCTCCATGCCAGGGCAACGGACGGGAAAAACGCCCACTTGTTTCCTTCCGAAAGCTGTGAAGCACCGTCTGAACGTCCTGTCACCGTTAACAAATACTTGTCGGCATACGAGTAGTTCAGCCGCCCCATGAAGGAAAGCAAAGAACGTTCAACGAGCGAACTGCTGATCCCGGTCACCGTTCCGGTATTCAGCGCGTACCAATCCGAGTTGTAAGGAAGATCTTTAACCGCGGTCATGTAGGCTTCATTCCTTTGATAATAAGTACTTTGCAAAGCAGTAGCACCAAATTTGTGCTTGCCTGCTCCACCCGAATAATTAATGATGTTGTCCAGGGTATAGTTTCCCAGAAGTCGGCTGTCGTACTGGGCTCTAGGCTTCGTACCAATCTGCGACTTTGACCAGGTTCCCCTGAAATCGCCCTGTCTTTCCGAACCGTAAGAAGCCGACAGAGATGAGCGTATACTTAAACCTTTCACCGGCATATATTCCACGTAGGCATTTCCCATCACAGTCATGTTGGTCGTCTGCAACTTAGAGTTTAACGGATCCACATCGGCCAATGGATTAGGAACCTGCTTGTCATTAATACCCATCCAGATCGCAAGCCCATTTACATTGATGTCCTGATTCTCCGATGGATTGGTGAGGTCAGCATAGTAAGGCGTTCCGGTTGGACGGGCCCGGTAGGCACCGCGTAACGATTCCTGGGAGCCTACATTCTGGTTGCTGTATGTCAAATAAGAGGTAAATCCTACTTTAAAGTGCTCACCAAGTTTACTGTCAAGTCCGGCGTTTAGGTTGTATCTTTTGTAACCGGTATGGAGAACATTACCATCTTCATTCAAAAAACCTCCTGAAAACCGGTAAGTTGTTTTCTCTGTACCGCCCGAAACGCTTACGTTATGACTCGTCTGAAGGGCAGGATCGGTAATAAGATTTACCCAATCCGTAGATTTTCCAGAATTGATCAAAGCCATTTCAGCGGCAGTAAAAGTCGCGCCGGTTGCTCCTTCGAGGACCCTGTCGGTGTACGTGTTTTTGTAAAACTGCTGCGCATTCATCAATTTAGGAATGTGTGCAGGGACTTTGTAGCCCACATAACTGTCGTAACTCACACGCGGCTTTCCCGAAAGGCCTTTTTTGGTTGTAACAATGATTACCCCATTGGCTCCTCTGGACCCATAGATGGCAGTAGAAGACGCATCCTTCAACACATCCATGGACTGGATATCATTGGGATTGAGATTATTAAGATTACCGCCCATCAATCCATCGATCACGATCAAGGGTTCGGTTGAATTGTTGATCGTATTTTCACCGCGGATGGTAATGCTGTATGGGGCTCCCGGTTTGTTACTCGACTTCGTCACCGTCGCACCGGCAATCTGCCCCTGGATCGCTTTGGACGCCATGATCGGGTTGGCACGCGTGATGTCGCGGGTTTGAATAGAGGCCACTGCTCCTGTGAGATCCGTTTTTTTGATCTCGCCATAACCCACTACCACGATCTCTTCCAGTTGTTTCAGATCCGGTTTCAACACCACATTGATCGTACTCTGATTGCCGGCCACAATTTCCTGCGATTCGAATCCAACAAAGCTTACAATGAGAATTGCATTGTTATTAGGAGCAGACAGAGAAAAATTCCCGTCAATATCCGTGGTTGTTCCGTTTGTTGTTCCTTTGATGATGATGCTCACACCAAGTAAGACCTCCCCTTTTACATCGGTAACCTTACCTTTGATATTTTGCAAAGCTCCCTTTTGCACTTCCGGCTTCATTTCCACTTCCTTTGCTTTCGACTTTTCCGGCTCTACTGTGATCATAATGCGGTTGTCCACCAGCTTATAGGTTAAGCCACTGGGTACAAGGAGGCTGCGTAAAACCTTATCAACTGTTGTCTTCGTTTCCGCCAGGGTTAGGTTTTGTATGTAGTTTACATCCTGCTTGCGGTACATGAACCGAAACGCCGTTTGCTTTTCTATTTTGTGAAACGCACTTACGAGCGATTCGCCATTAAGCATTATTTTGACTTCGGCTGTCTCCAGACTCTGTCCATTCAGTGTAGTAGCCGCGAGCCAGTTAGATGTGGCAAGTATGGTTAGCGAAATAATAAAAGAAAGTCTCATAAGCTTAAGTAATTTTCTTTTTAAATCATGCCTGCCAGAACCGGAATGCCCGCCTTTTGATTGTAAAGTTGTTTTCATTTTTTTCGATTAATTGAGGTAAAACTGTTCCCTTTCAGGAGATAAAGCGAAACGTAGATTTCTAAAAGAATTGGGTTCTTTGACTTAATTCATAAATTGATAGAAGAGGGTTTATATATGCGGTTTTCAATATTTCCGGATCGGGTGTTTCTATTTTGGAAAAAGGGCAACCTGCTTTTTGTCCGGAGTCATTTTATAGGAGGCATCCGAAAATGTAACGATGCTTGTCAAGATACTCTCCAGACTTTCATCCTTATTAAAGGTGGTAGTAAACCTTTGATTTTTAAGTTGCTCATTATCGACCGTAATTTTAACGTTGAACCTTTCTTCCAAAATCACCGCTGCTGTGGAAATGGTTATATCATCAAAATAAAGATCATTCTCTTTCCATTCGACGATTTTGTCAACATTAACAACCTCTTGTACGGCCTCGTCTTTTCCTACATTATAGACGATTTGTTCGCGGGGATGCAGGATACTGAAAGTCGTCTTTTCATTGCCGACTTTTACCTCACCACGGGTAACGGTAACCGTTATACTGGATTCACCAGGCAGGGCGCGTATATTAAAGGCGGTACCGAGCACAGTAGTAACCAGCTTTCCAGTGTGAACAACGAAAGGTTTTGCAGGATTTGGCTGAATATCAAAATACGCCTCGCCGGTTAGGTACACCACCCGCTTTTCCTCTTTGTCGAACGAGGTCGGGTAATCGATCTTGCTGTCTGCACTAAGAATTACGGTACTGCCGTCCGGTAATTGCACCAGGTTGTTTTTTCGGGCTACCTCAGGATCGGATTTCACCACACTGACCGGCGTAGATATCTGTCCATTTTTTTTCATAAAATATGCACCTGATAACACAAGCGCAGCCACGGAAGCAGCAACCGCCCACTTTGCTATTAATCGCAGGTTGTGCTTTTTATCTGCAATTCGCTCCTGGAAAGCCAGTTGCAGATCCAACCCTTCCTTTATTTCGGCCTCGATCTTATTTTGCTGGATTTCAGAAAGGGATTCAAGCACATCCGGGTTGATATCAAATGCCGCATAATATGCATTGACAAGGTGAGTCTCTTCCGGCGTAGCCTCCTTCAAACGGTATTTGCGCAAAATTTCCAAAAACTCATTTTTACTGAGATCTTCCATAGGCTTTGATTTCAAAATTTGAAACTTAATTTATTTCAAAAGAAACGTGTGTGCGGGTAAACGGAGGCCTTGAATTCCCCCATTACAATTACATGATCCGAAATTTCAACAATAGCCCACGCCATCGGCGTATTTATTTTTACCAAATATTTCAAAGAATATTAACATATTCTTTTTCAACACATTACGGCAAAAATAAAATTTCAAGAAAAAAAGTAATTTAATTGTTAGTGGTGAATGATTAATGTTTAGTGCAAGCGAGAAATGCTAAGACATCTGCGCATTTCAATCACCTTAAATCTGCATACAGATTAACTTTTGCCTCCACTCTCGCGTCATAAACGATAGATGTTTCAAGAAACCCTAGCTTACCAGCCACCATACCAAGGTAATAAAAAGCGTTGTTTTGAGTTTGACAAGCGCTTTACCGAGCTGGTTCCGGACCGTTTTTGGAGAAATATGAAGCTCTGTGGCGATCGCATCACTGGAAAGCTCTTCATCGTAGCGCATCTGAAAAATCGTACGCTGCTGCTGCGGCATTTTGGCAATCACAGATCTGTACGCACTCTCCAGCTCCGAGTACAATATATCTGCATCCGCATTGTCCTTAAAGCTTTCAAGATTAAGCAGCAGGTCGGGTACACTAACAAATTTTTTCTCCTTTTCCAGCGACTTCAACACATTATTCCTGACCGACGTATACAGGTAACCGGGCAAATTTTCGATCTGAGTAGCGCTTGCATTCAAATGGATCCACAACTGGGTAAACACATCCTGTGCAACATCCTTTGCCTGGTCGTAATTGTTTAGTCTCTTGTAAGCAGCGTTGTAGACGTTCCGCCAGTATTTTTGATACAGATCGTCAAAGGCATCCCTGTTACCCTCACGAATCTGACTCAAAAGCACACTATCTACTACTAACTCCATATTAAGTGTCGAAAACGACATCAAAACGTTTTAATTTTTATTGCAAAGTTCCAATTTTATACCATAGAACCTAGTGATATCTTGAAATATAGGAACTACCCTTTCTGTACCAACGCACAAAAACGCCGAGTTGTTGACCAAATACATTAATTTCCGGTACCCTACCACAAGCGCAACGTATCAAAAAGAAGACGACCACCGTAAAAAGTCGTTTTCCAAGTTTCCTTCATGGCTACTAATTTGCACCGATACATGCCACAAAACAAAATCTTTAACTGACACATTGCCCCTTCGTTATCCCTCACAGAAATGGCTACACAGGCGAAATTCATGTATTTTTTACTGGTCCATATGCTCAATAATCTTCACCAGGTCAATGCCTTTGCCAAGAACAGGTTGGAAAAGGTCGCCCTTATCTTTAAGCCTTTCCATCGCATTGACGATCGTAAAATCCCGCATTTTCAGTCCCTGCTTTACTTCGCTCCACTCAAGCGGCATTGACACGGTTGCCCCGGGTTTTGGCCTGACCGAATAGGGTGCTGCAATCGTCGCCTGAGGTCGGTTTTGCAGAAAGTCCAGATACATCTTACCATTTCTGTTTGCCACCGTTCTTTCCAGACTCGTAAATTCGGGAATTTGCTCGTGTACAAGCGTAACGATTACCCTTGCCAACTCCTTGGATTGCTCGTATGTGTACTTTTCTCCAAGCGGAATGTAAATGTGTAAACCCGTAGATCCGCTCGTCTTGGGGTAACCTGGAATTTTCATCGAATCGAGAACACCCTTGGTAACCTGTGCAGCCTCAATCACCTGTTCAAACGTATTTTTATCCGGATCAAGGTCAATGATACACCAAGTAGGGAAATCGGGCTTAGCTACCGTACTGCTCCACGGGTTCATCTCCACAGCCCCTTGATTAGCCATGAACAGCAGTGTTGCTTCGTCGTCGCCAACCAGAAAATGCTTGTCTGAATCGTCTCCTTCGCTGTGATAAAGATATGTTTTAGCCCAGTCGGGTACTTTGCCGGTAACATCTTTTTGATAGAAACTTTTCCCTGTAATTCCATTCGGATACCGGTTCAGGGATTGCGGGCGATCTTTCAGGTACGGCAATATAAAGGGCGCGATCTGGTAATAATAGTTGATCAAATCTCTCTTCGTGAATTTTTCATCAGGCCAGAAAATCTTATCCAGATTCGTAAATTTCAGCTCGTGTCCATGCACCTTCTTAACCTGTGTTTTCTCAGTAGGGTTGAGCAATGTTTTTGCCAAAGATTTTACGGGCGGCTTGATGATGTCATTTCTTCTTTTTCCATCCTGCCTGTCAACGATTTGTTTCGTTTCCGAGGTCGTTTCCAAAACCACATCCTTTGCATTTTTATCTTCCCGCATGGCTAAAAAGGATGGATGCCTGAACACGCCATCATCCGTAATTTCCGCGAAGTTGATTTCACAAACAAGTTCAGGTTTAAGCCAGACTGCCGTTGCGTGAGGCGGATTCGGCCGGAATCTTGACGGTTTGTTGTAATCGGGCAGTTCTTCAAACGCCGGTTTTTGAATGATCAGCGGCTCAAACTGCGCGATCATCTCCTTTTGTTGCCTGTCGTTGAAACCCGTCCCCACTTTACCTACATATTGCAACTTCCCGTCTTTGTACGCCCCTAAAAGCAAAGAGCTAAACAGCTTGGCTGTGCCCTCGTTTCTGGTGTAACCCGCAATCACCACCTCCTGGCGTTTCTGGACCTTAATTTTCAGCCAGTCTTTCGACCGGTCGCCCGGTACATACGTACTGTCCGATCGTTTGGCGATGATACCTTCCAATCCCATTCCCCGCGCAACTTCAAAAAACTCCGTTCCCGTGGCATCCACGCTGAACCCGCACCTGATGATACCATCCTTCGGGACCAATGTAAGCAACACTGCATTACGCTCGTTTTGGGTCAAATCCATCAGATTCTTACCATCCAGCCACAGCACATCAAACACATAATACAGCAGTTCGCCATCTGCTTCGCTGCGCCAGTTTTGCAGAGAATTGAAACGTGAAACACCATTTTCATTTACAACTACGACTTCGCCATCGACGATGGCATTGATCTTCCAACGCTTAATTGCCTCATATACGGGGTAAAATTTGTCGTTGAAAGATTTGCTATTTCTTGATTTCAACTCCACCTCCCCTTTGTTCATAAAAGCGAGGGCCCGGTAGCCGTCCCACTTGATCTCATACCGCCAGCCCGGATCGTCGAACGGTGCGTCCACCAAAGTTGCGAGCATGGGTGTGAGACTAAGGTCAAATTTTCCCTTCGGCGCGTTTTTCAATATCGCCGAAACATCCATTGCTGTCTTATCTGCAACACGCTCAGATATCCGATCTCGTAACTTTTTCTCTTTAGTTTTAACCAAGCTCATAACCAGCGTGTTTTAAATCAATGGTGGTGATGAAGAATAGCAAAGTGTGTGCCAGACCAGCGGAAGTGGAGTTTAGGAAGTTTGAGGAGCGGTCCGCCGCACAGCGGTTTGAAGGAGTTTAAGGGGGTTTACGGGTTTGAAGGGGTTTACCAGTTTGAAAAGGTCAAAGGGTTTAAAAATTTAAGTTGGAAGTTTAAGGATGGGTTCGGTTGAAAGTTGGACGCCGTTTAGGGTATAACTGAGCTAAACTTTCTTAACTAAAAACTGCAAAACTCACCTGCGAAGCTGGATCGTTTCAGAGGCGATGGACCTTTTCGTTTGATAACTTGAAGGAGTATAGGCGTTTACCGGATCAAACTTTTTCAAACTCCTAAACTTTTAAACTTCTTTAAACCCCTAAACTTTTAAACGCCTACCCGGTTTTTTCCGTTGTTCAGCAAAAATGCGCTTTTTAAAAACTTTTCAATACCTTGAAGCCCGAACCGTTGTGCCCACCACGATGGTTTCTTTTCATCAACAAACGTAGATAAATTATGAGATCCCTTAACAAAGTTTCCCTGATCGGAAACCTCGGGGGCAACCCAGCCGAAGTACGCTACCTGGAAGGTGGTGTCGCAGTGACCAAAATTACCCTGGCGACGACCGAATCATTTAAGGACAAATCGGGAATTACACATTATTCCACGGACTGGCACACCATCGTTCTTTGGCGGGGATTGGCCGAACTGGCTGTGAAATATCTTACGAAAGGAAGCCTCGTGTACATAGAGGGAAAGCTAAAAACCCGGAACTATGAAGGCAAGGACGCTTCGACCAGGTATGTGACAGAGATCATTGCGGAGAACCTGATCATGCTTGACAAGAAAACGTCAGGGCCCACCTCAGAACCTCCGGTCCTATGAGCAAATACGCTGTAACATATGAACTTGACAGCCATGAGGGCAAGGAGGTAATCTTCATCTGTTTTGATTACAACATTGAGTTGAACAAAAGAGTGAGAAAACTAGCAGGTGCCAAATGGAGCAATTCCCGAAAGGCATGGTACGTTCCCGACAACCAACATTACCGACAGCGATTTGGGTTAGAATCAAAACCACTTGCAGGAAAAGAGGTTATTGCACACATTGCCGATGTAAACCAGGATGCATTGCAACAGTTCATAGAAACGCTGCAACTCAAAGCTTATAGCCCTAATACGGTTCGTACTTACGTTAATGAATTCGCGCAGTTGCTCTATTTTCTTGGGAACAAGGAAGTCAAAGAGGTCAAAACGGAACGGCTCCGGGAATATTTTCTGCACTGCAGAAACACGCTAAAATTATCTGAAAACACCATTCACAGCCGGATAAACGCCACCAAATTCTTCGTAGAGCAGGTATTAAGGCGGGAAAAGATCTTCATCGATATCCCTCGGCCCAAGAAGAGAATTATTCTTCCTAACGTTTTAGCCATCAGCCAGATAGAGCGCTTGTTTGCACAACTTGAAAATTTGAAGCATAAGACAATGCTATTTGTTGCCTATTCCGGGGGCTTGCGGGTAAGTGAGGTGGTTAACCTTAAAATACGGGATATACATTCGGAACGCATGGTGATCAATATCAAAGGAGCTAAAGGCAAAAAAGACCGTACAGTTGTATTGTCACCGGGCATTTTGGAACTGCTTAGAAAATACTACTCAGTATATAAACCAACACTTTGGCTTTTCGAAGGACAGTTTAAAAATGAGCCGTACAGCACCAGGAGTTTGCAACAAATCTTTCACAGGGCCAAAAATACGGCCAAGATTGTCCAACCTGTCACTTTTCATAGCTTAAGACATAGTTATGCCACGCATTTGCACGAAAGGGGGACAGATATCAGACTGATACAAGAGCTACTTGGGCACAATGACATTCAAACGACTATGCGGTATACACATGTAAGTAACTTAACAATAGAAAAAATCGAAAGTCCGTTTGATCAGTTAAATTTGAAAAAAGAATGATAACTTCAAAGCAGGTTCATAGAATTGAATCCGGTTAAGCGGGAAGAAGAAAACATTTTATAATTTTATTTATACTTGCAATAATACAAATAAATACAAAAAGTACGACAAAAGTTTCGCATATTACAACGTTAGCGGTCATGCGAGGGATGTACTTTAAAAATCATAATCATGAAACATTTAATTCTTTCTAGTTTAATCGGCTTTATAATATCCTCAAAAACTTTTTCACAGGATACTTTATGGACTGAATCTAACAAACAAGGTTTGATAAATAATTATATCAGGACTCAAAGCGAAATTAATGCCGAAACTAAAAGCCTAACAATTGGACAATGGAATTTTAAGGAGAACAAGGAGTCTTGGAGCATCGCGGAAGTTTTGGAACATCTAAACATGTGGCAATTAATTACGCAAGACCATATACGGTTTATGCTATATAATGGACCTCAACCCAACTTGGCAAAATCGGCTATGTCTGATAGTGTAGCAACAACTTTTATTTACGAAGATAAAAAACATATTTCGCCAGATCTGACAATCCCTACCGGTCAAGTACCTGACAATTCAAATCTGAAATTATTTAATTCCTACTGCAATCGAATTATAGAAAATATAAAAACATCGGAGATAAATTTCCGAATATACTTTCGCAGATTTACGGACGGCTATATGACAAATATGAACCAAGCATATATCATTCAATATGGTCATGTGGATAGACATCTAAGGCAGATTAGACGGATAAAAGCAAACGCCAACTTCCCTAAGTAAAACTGTTTGTACGAGAAGCACGAACCGCTAACAAGGGGTTTGGCATCATGGCGGCTTTACGAATAAGTCCCGATCGATATAACAAAGCTCAGCGACATATCCAACTGACGAATAAAGCCCAGCTATAGAATATATTTTCATCTTCATATCTTTACTCAGCATCAGTCCCGGCTTACGTAACACGGAATATCGCCACGTCGCCAAGCCCGGACGTTGGCAGTAATTATAAAAACACCCTAAATGGAAAATTGTGAACTTTGCTTAACAAACAAACCAGACAAGAAAAACACTCATTATTTGACAGATGGGATTATTAGAAGTTGTTTAAATCTTGAAGGTTCTACTGAACGAGAAAAAGGATTTTATTTTGATATTTCAAATGACAGTGCTTTTGTAGAATTTAACTTTCAGAGAGGAACATCTGTTGAAAAACTTGAAGAAGCACTAGGAAGACAAACTACTGAAAGCGAAATAGAAAATGCAAAAACAATTCCATTTTCAGTTGACTATGTATTTTGTAGTAGCTGTGAGACAAAATTTACTCAAATTGAAACAGAATTTATAGAGAATATTTTACCTCAATTAAGAGGTAAGAATTTAGAAAACTTAGAAAGCATCCGTTTTGATAATACTAAAAATTTAAGAGCTTTTTTTATAATTCAGATTTCGCGTTCTCACATTTGCGAACCAACATATAAGTTGAACTCTGAAACAGCCGAAAAATTAAGAACACTCATATTTGAATATCCAAACATTGACGAAACTTTAATTAGTGAATTTCCTATTTCTATAAATTACTTAGAGACTTTGGGTGGACAAGAAGAATTTACGACAAATTATGTTGGATATACTAATGACAAAAATCCGTTTATAATATTTATGAATGATTTTCTCATACAGTTTTTTGAGAATATAAATAGTTTCAAATTTCTTGACTTTTACGGAATTAATAAGGTGGACAATTTTGAAAATGAAGTAAATTACAAAGAAAAAACATTCCAGATAAATATCTTACATCAAACAGAAAGAAGAGAGTTTTTAAGAACACTTATAACTAACGAAAAAGTGAAAAGTACTTTAAATTATTATATTGATAGCTTTAACAAGCTTTGGCAAAGGCTATTTGGTACAAACGCACCAACACAAACGACAAAAGAATATATTGCTCTTATTATTGGACAAGACGAAAATAATATATTGAATTATACAAGAGAAAACATTCTTGAATTGACAACTAAATTTATATACTCAAAAATAAAATAACTACTGCCAACAAGGGTTTGGCAAAAGTGGGGCTTATGTACTCGGTTGAACATTTGTACTTTCTATTAGCTTTTGTGCTAAATTTGAACTTTGGTGCTTTCTAAACCCCACCTTCGCCAAGCCCAAAAACGTTGGGTGCTATGCTAAAACCGCACTCTCAACTAACGAAGCGACAGTAACAAAACAAATTTATTGTTAAATTTTCCTCTTATGAAAGCCATGAAACGTAAATCCTTTATTCTCTCATTGACCCCAATATTTTCATTCATTTTTTCACCAATTAAATTCATTACTTCACGAATTGATAAAGGGGTAAAAGTAGATTCTGGGCAAGATAGATTTGGTAAACCTATTTCTCTTTTAGAAGGAGATACATTTTTTACAAAAGTTTCAACGAAA